>Ga0302314_10002885_pt1 | contig 31914 bp, 29 predicted proteins | sample III_Palsa_N2_3_FD_200533 | JGI IMG/M metagenome (GOLD analysis project Ga0302314, IMG submission 200533) | Peat permafrost microbial communities from Stordalen Mire near Abisko, Sweden - III_Palsa_N2_3 | ecosystem: Environmental > Terrestrial > Soil > Palsa > Peat permafrost | place: Sweden... | reverse complement strand
CTCGTCGTCCGGGCGAGCACCTTGGACGGGTCCGCCTTGTCCAAAAGGCTCGCGCCGATGCAGTAGTTGCGGATGGCGCCGACGCCGTGAGTGAGCACGAGCCACCCTTCGTCGATCTCGATGGGCGAGCCGCAGTTGCCGATCTGAATGAACTCCCAAGGCCATCGCGGCGAAATGATCTTCTCACCGCCGCTCCACGCATCGAACTCTTCCGACGACAAAAGCCAGACGTTCTCGTTGTCCTGGCGGCCCAACATCATGTAGCGGCCATCGATCTTGCGGGGGAACAGGGCCATGCCCTTGCCGCTGTAGAGGTCACCGCGCACGCCGCGCAACTCGAAGACCATGAAGTCGTTGGTCCGCAACAGACCCTGGCGCACCTCGGCGCCGTTGAACGCGGTGTAGGTGCCGCGATAATCCCTGGCGCCGTCGTCATCGGTGAACTCCACCAGGCGCGCATCCTCGATGCCGCGACCCTGGCTCGGCATGAACGGATAGATGACGGTTTCGGAGATGTCCTGAGCGCCGTCGCACAGCAGACGTGCGATCAACTCGCCGTGGCTTCCTTGCGTCCGTTCGATTCGCGGGCCGACGGCGTAATTGCTGGGCTCATCCATGGTCACGGCGCCATCCGCGCCCCACGTGCCGGTTCGAAAAGCCAGGGACGAGATGTGGCCCTCGCCCACGCCGCGGAGCGAAATGACGATGCGCAGAGCGCCCGCCTCGACGCCCGACTGGTCGGGATGGGCCACAACGCTGGGATTGAACAAGGCGGCGGATTCGAAGGAGAACTCCTCGCTGAAATAGGCGCCGATGAGCTTGCACTGATCCGGCGTGGCGGCGGCGCGATCCGGCATCAGGCCGCTGAGCTCCTCGTAGCGACGCTGGAGCAGTCGATCGACATCGCGATGCCGATCGTCCAGCCCGGCGGCCATGACCCGCAGCTCGTCCAGCAGCCCCGCATCGTCCAGCGCCAAGATCCGATCGATGACCCTTCGGGTGCGAGGGCAGTCGCTGGTCGACGGATCCTCGATGATGAACGGACGCAGAACCGTCCGGGCGGCGTCGGGGCCCAAAAGTCCAGGCAGGCGGTTGGCGATATCGGCCATCGCTCAGCCGCCCACACAGGCGATCACCGCCTCGATCACCCGTCCGGTCTCCTCCGGATCGCGCACCTTGATGCAGGTTACGCCGGTCTTGCGGGCCGGCTGGTCGTTGCCGCCGGGGAAGAGGGCGTCGCCCACGAAAATCATCTGCCCGATGGGGATTGCCAGCACCTCCTCCAGCTTGTGGATGCCATAGGCCTTGTCCACGCCAGGCCGGGTGACGTCGATGGAAGAGGCGCCGCCCATGCCCACGGAAAACCCCGGGATCATGGGATCGAGGAGAGCCTTGATCTTCTTGCGTTTCTCGAAATCGGGATCCCAGGCTCGCTTGACCTCAAGAGGCGCCTCTTGGCCGAGGGCGGACATGGTGATCTGGCTGTCGCGATCCTCGATCACCTCGCCCCAGTGTTTGTCCGGTCGCAGGCCGGACGCGTCGAGGGCCTTGTTCAGGGCGTCGATGATTTTGGTCTTGTCGTCCGCGGTGAAGTTCTCGGCATAGAGCTGGGTCCACTTTCCGTCGTAACGCAGGAACTTCGTGCCGCTGGTGGGCAGAAGCGACAGCTGCTTCAACCGGTCGTTCGCGGGCAGGTTGGCCAGCAGCTGCTTCTCGAACTGAGGCCAGGCGCCGCCGGAAATGACGGCGACCTTCATCACGCCCATCAGCTTGTCCAAGAGGTCCGCCATTTCCGTTTCCAGGGGCGACTTGCTCTTGGCGAGGGTGCCGTCGAGATCGAAAACCATGAGACTTTTCATGAGGGCTCCGGCACAGCGATTTCCAAAACGGTGACGACGCCATCAGGGCGAAAGCGACAGGCGCCGACGATGGCGGGCAGAAGCGTCACCGCGCCGCGCGCCATGGGATGGTCGACGCCGTTATGCTCCACGGACCCGGCGCCATCGACGCACACGACGATGCGCGGCTGGCCAACCGCTCCCACCTCGAACGGAGCCCCGCCTTGCAGCCGCCAGACGCGGAAGTGAGCGTCGTTGAAATATTGCTCGCGCCGCACCGGCGCGGTGATCTCCAACGCCGCGACGCCGGGCGTGATGGCGCCCTGGTGGAAATCCACACACGCCAGGGCCCGATCGACCTGCAGGTCCCGCGGCTTGCCGGTCTTGGCGTCCACGTGATCCCAGTCGTACAGGCGATAGGTGACGTCGCTGTTCTCCTGCACCTCGAACACCATCACGCCGTCGCCCAGGGAATGCACCGTTCCAGCCTTGATTAGCACCCCTTGCCCGATCTCCGGCCTGAAGCTGGCCAGGTGATCGTCCGCCGTATTCGCGGCGAGGGCGCGCAGATCGTCCGCCGTCGCACCGGATTTCAACCCCGCGTAGATGCGGCAGCCGGGATCGGCGTCCAGCACCACCCAGGCCTCGGTCTTGCCGCTTTCGCCTTGGGGGATCAGTTCGGTCTGATCATCCCTCGGATGCACCTGCACCGACAGCATTTCGCGCACGTCGAGGAATTTCAACAGAAGCGGAAAGCGGTCGAAGCGTGCGGCGTGATCGCCGAGGATCGCCACCTTGGCCTCGGACATCAGCGCGGTGAGGGTTTTTCCCCGTAACGGCCCTTCGCTGACCTTGCTGGCCTGGTCCTGCCGGTCGCTGAGGATCCAGGCCTCGCCGATCGGCCCATCGGGCAGCGGCTTGTTCATCCAGTCGCCCAGGCGCCGCCCGCCCCAGAGCCGGTACTGGAAGATGGGCTCGAAACTCAGGGGATAAAGTTGGAGTTGGGTCATGGGCGTCCTGCTGTGACCGACATGTTCAGGCCGGGGGCCCGGCATAGATGTCCATCACCTCGCCGAGCATTTTCAGGGCCTGGCTCTTTGGGCGCTGGAACGAGTTGCGGCCAAGGATCGAGCCGAAGCCGCCGCCCGAATGGATGGCGCGGATTTCGCCCAGCAGCGCATCGTCGTCGAAGTTGGCCGCGCCGCCGGAGAAGATGACGATCCGTCGTCCAGCGAAGGCGCACTGTACGACATGGCGCACCCGCTCCGCCTGGGTGGCGATGGGGATCTTCTGCTCGTCATAGACCTTCCTGGCGGCGTCCTGCTCGATATGGTCGCTCGGCAGCTTCACCTTGATGATGTGGGCGCCGAGCTGGGCGGCGATCTGGGCCGCATAGCCGCAGACGTCGATGGCGGTCTCTCCCGCCTTGCTGAGCCCAGAGCCGCGGGGATAGGACCAGATCACGACCGCCAGCCCGCTGCGCTTGGCTTCCTCGGCGATCTCACGGATCTGGCCGAACATCTCCAACTGGTGCGCCGAACCCGGATAGATGGTGAAGCCGATGGCGCAGCAGCCCAGGCGCAGGGCGTCGTGAACGCTGCCGGTCAGGGCCTGATTGGGGTCCTTCTCGTCGAGGAGGGTGTCGGCGTCATTGAGCTTGAGGATCAGCGGCACGTCGCCCAAATAGTCCCGCACCCCCGCCTCCATGAAGCCCAGGGGCGTGGCGTAGGCGTTGCAGCCGGCCTCGATCGCCAGCTCGAAGTGGTAGCGCGGATCATAGGCCGGCGGATTGAGGGCGAAGGAGCGCGCCGGACCATGTTCGAACCCCTGATCCACCGGCAGGATCACCAGCTTGCCCGTGCCGCCCAGGCGCCCGTGGTTCAGCAGGCGCGCAAGGTTGGTCAGCGTTCCCGGACTGTCAGCCCCATACCAGCCGAGGATTTCTTTCACACGCGGCGTCATCGCCGACCTCCTGGCAGGGCGATCCGACGCCCCGATGTTTCAACCCAGCTCCCGCTGGTCTTCGTTGGCCGAGTGCTCACATCCTCACGCGTCGCCCACGAGCAGATATTTCCGCACCGCCTTGGCCCAGCCATCGTCCTGATTGCTGTCGGTGATGGCGCTGGCTTGGGCCTTCACGTCATCGGCGGCGTTGCCCATGGCGATGGAAAAGCCGCTTTGCTTGAACATCAGGACGTCGTTCGGCATGTCGCCGATGGTGGCGATCTGCGCGGGCGAGATACCCAGCCGCTCGACCAGGGTGCGAACCACCTGGCCTTTGTTGGCCAAGGGATTGGTCACATCGAGGAAATAGGCCGCCGACCGGGTGGCGCTGGCCGTTTCGCCAAGCAGCGATTGAGCCGCCGCCTCGCTCGAGGCGATCAAAGGAAAGTCGTCGCCGACGCCGACGATCTTCACCGCGTGGTGCAGATGCGCTTCGGTGAATTCACTGACCACCGTCGCGTCGAACCGCAGGATGAACCGCTCCCGCTCCACATGGGCCGCCTTGGGATCGCGCACCAGCCACTCGGTCTCGGTATAAACCCAGACGTCGAGTCCCTGCTTGAGCAGGAAATCCACGATGGTTTTCGCCGCGGCGGGATCGATCAGCCGCGTGTCGATCACCGTCATGTCCGGATTGACCAAGACCCCGCCGTTGCAGCCGGCCAGAGGCAGTTGCAAGCCCAGGGGCTCCACCAGCATCTGCATCCCCCGCGCCGGCCGGCTGGAGGTGACGGCGAGGGCGACGCCGGCTCTTCGAAGCGCGTGGGCCGCCAAGATCGCCCCTTCGGTGAGCACCTTGTCATTGGTGACGAGCGTGCCGTCCACGTCGCTGAGCAGCAGGCGGATCGCCTTGGCGTCGCTCATTGCGGACGCCTTGACGGGTCGGTGATCGAGCGCCAGGCGCGCCCGCCGTCCGCGGCGATCAAATCGTCGGCGGCCTTGGGTCCGTCGCCGCCCGATGCATAGTTGGGAAACCGCGCGGTCTCCTCGGCCCAGGCGTCCAGCACCGGCTGCACGATGCGCCACCCATGCTCCACCATGTCGGCGCGCATGAACAGCGTTGGATCGCCGATCATCACGTCGTAGATCAGGGTTTCGTAGCCGACATTGGGCTGTTTCTCGAACCAGTCGTCGTAATTGAACTCCATCTTCACCGGCGCGAGTTCTACCACCGGCCCCCGGCGCTTCACCTCGAACTGCAGGGAGATGCCCTCGTCCGGGGCGATGCGGATCACCAGCCAGTTCGGCTTCAGGCGCTCAACGGGCGTATCTCGAAACACCGCATAGGGCGCCTGTTTGAAGCAGATGGCGATTTCGGTCATGCGACCGGAGAGGTTCTTGCCGGTGCGGACGAAGAAGGGCGTCCCGGCCCAGCGCCAGTTGTCGACCTCCAGCTCCAGGGCGGCGTAGGTCTCGACTTTTGAATCCTTCGCCACGCCGGGTTCGTCGCGATAGGCCCGTTTGACCGCTCCGCCGACCTCGCCAGGGCCATATTGACCGCGCACCGCCCTCGCCGGCTTGACGGGGGCGATCGAGGCCAACACCTCCGCCTTCTTGGCCCGCACGGAGGCGGCGTCGAAGCCGGCGGGCGGCTCCATGGCCACCAGGGTCAGGAGACTCAGGACATGGTTGGGGACCATGTCCCTTAGGGCGCCGGCGTGCTCGTAGAAATCACCGCGCTTCTCGACGCCAACGGTCTCAGCGGCGGTGATCTGCACGTGATCTATGTGGTCGCGGTTCCAGATGGGCTCGAACAGGCCGTTGGCGAAGCGGAAGGCCAGGATGCTTTGCACCGTGTCCTTGCCGAGAAAATGGTCGATGCGGAAGATCTGCGTTTCATCCAGGATCGTCAGGATGTCGGCGTTCAGGGCGCGGGCTGAATCCAGGCTGTGGCCGAAGGGCTTTTCGATCACCACCCGCCGCCAAGCCTTCGGCTTGCCCGCCTCGTCCTCGGGCTGATCGGTCAGCTTGGCTTTGCCAAGACGCTCCACCACCGGCCCGAACAACGGATCCGCCACCGCCAGGTAGAAGATGACATTGCCCTGCGTCCCATGCGCCGTTTGCGCCGCATCCAGAGCGCCGCGCAGCGTCTCGTAGAGCTCGGAGGCGGCAAGGTCGCCCTGGACGAAAGACATGCTGTCGGACAGGCGTTTCCAGGCGGTTTCGTCGATATGGTCGACGCTGAAGGTGCCTGACGTGTTGCCGATGAAGCCCTTGAGCGCATCGTGGAGAGACCTCCTCCACCCCTCCACCGTGTCTTCGCGCCGCGCCACGCCGATGAGGGCGAAGTTGTCGGGAAGCGCGCCCGAACAGGCGAGGTTGTAGAGGGCGGGAACCACCAGTCGTTTGGCCAGATCGCCCGTGGCGCCGAACAGCACCATGGCGCATGGATCAGCGGGCTTGGCCTTGTGAAGCGGCTGTTCCGCAACGCCGTCCAAGCTGGCGGCCCTGCTCGCGTGATCGTCGGCCATGGGACTATTCCGCCGCCTGGATGCGGGCTTCTGGCGGTTTAGGCGGGCTCACTTCGCAGCCTCCTTGGCCTTGGACACTTTGGCGATCTGTTCTTTGGCGGCCGCCAGCACCTTTTCCGGGGTGAACCCGAACTTTTTCATCAGGTCCTTGATCGGCGCCGAGGCGCCCAGGGTGTGCATGCCGATGATGGCGCCGCCCGAGCCGACATAGCGGTCCCAGCCGATCACCGAGCCAGCCTCCACCGACACCCGCGCCTTCACCGCCGGCGGCAAGACGCTGTCGCGATAGGACTGATCCTGCCGCTCGAACAGGTCCCAGGACGGCATGCTGACGACCCGCGCCGCGACGCCCTCCTGTTTCAGCGCCTCATAGGCTTGAACGCAAAGCTGAACCTCGCTGCCGGTCCCGATCAAGATCACCTCGGGTGGACCGGCCTTGGCGTCGGCCAGTACATAGGCGCCTTTGGCGAGCCCGCCGGCTGGGGCGAAGATTTTTCGGTCGAGGGTCGGGAGAGCTTGGCGGCTCAGCACCAGACAGGCAGGCTGATGCTTCAGGCCGCCGATCACCCGCCAGGCCTCGACCACCTCGTTGGCGTCGGCTGGCCTGAGCGTGACCAGACCCGGAACGCTGCGCAAGGAGAGGAGCTGTTCGACAGGCTGGTGGGTGGGGCCGTCTTCGCCCAGGCCGATCGAATCGTGGGTGAACACGAAGATCGTCGGCAGCGCCATCAACGCGCTCAACCGGATCGGCGGCTTCATGTAGTCGGAGAAGATCAGGAAGGTCGAACCGTAGGGGCGCAGATCGCATAGCGCCAACCCGTTCAGCACCGCGCCCATGGCGTGCTCGCGGATGCCGAAATGCAAGTTGCGGCCGCCATATTTCTCCGCCTCGAAGCTTCCGGCGCCCTCGAACGTCAGATCGGTTTTGGTGGAGGGCGACAGGTCCGCCGCGCCGCCAATCATCCAGGGATAGTTCCTGGCGATGGCGTTGATGGCCTTGCCGCCGGATTCGCGGGTGGCGACGCCCTTGGCGTCTGCGGGGTAGCTGGGCAGATCGGCATCCCAGCCGTCGGGGAGGCCGCCGTCACGCATCCGGTCCAGCTGGCGCGCCAGGTCGGGATATTTGGCGCCGTAGGTCTTGCGTAAAGCCGACCAGTCCGCCTGCAGTTTACGGCCGCGCCGGCCGAGGCCCTCGTCGAAGCGCTCGCGCACCCCGTCGGGCACCAGGAACTGCGCATCTTCCGGCCAGCCATAGTGGCGCTTCGCCAGGCGGACCTCTTCGACGCCCAGGGCCTCGCCATGCGCCGCGGCCGTATCCTGCTTGTGTGGCGCGCCATAGCCGATGTGGCTGTCGACGATAATGAGGGTCGGCGCGCCGTGATTGTCCCGGAATTGCTGGAACGCCTCCGCCAGCCGGCCGGTGTCGTTGGCGTCGCCGACGTGTTCGACGTTCCAGCCATAGGCCTTGAACCGCGCGGCGACGTCGTCGCTGAAGGCGAGGTCGGTGTGGCCCTCAATGGTGATCCGATTGGAGTCGTAGATCCAGCAGAGGTTGCCGAGCGTCAGATGCCCGGCGAGGGACGCGGCTTCGCTGGCGACGCCCTCCATCATGTCGCCGTCCCCGCATAGGGCGTAGACGTCGAAGTCAAACAGCTGGAAATCCGGCTTGTTGAAGTGCTTGGCCAGCCATTGCGAGGCCACGGCCATGCCGACACTGTTGCCACATCCCTGGCCCAGCGGCCCGGTCGTGGTCTCGACCCCAACGGTGACGCCGTATTCCGGATGACCAGGGCATTTGCTGTCGAGCTGCCGGAACGCCTTGATGTCGTCCAGGGAAACCGCAAGCGATTCGCCCCTACGAGCGGCGTCCTTCACCCCGGCGAGGTGCAATAGGGCGTAGAGGAGCATGGAGGCGTGCCCGTTGGACAATACGAACCGGTCGCGGTTCGGCCAGTTCGGCTCGGCCGGGTCATAGCGCAGCACCTGCCGCCACAGGGTGTAGGCCACCGGCGCCAAACCCATGGGCGCGCCAGGGTGGCCTGAGTTAGCCTGCTGCACGGCATCCATCGAGAGCGTGCGGATCGTATTGATGCAGAGGTCATCGATCGAGAACCCGGCCGAGTCCAGTCGGCGCGGCCCCGCGCGGTCGAGGGTCCCGGCGAGTCTGCCGGGGTGACTTGGATCCATCGTGCTCCTCCGGGTCGATAGGGACGCGTGGATGCAACGCCGTCGGGACGTGTCGGTTCGAAATTTTGATGACCGAAGCGCCGAATTCACAATCGTTGGGTTGGACTCGACCATCGGCGATGCGGCGGGATTTGCCGCCTTGAGATCGATACTTGCTTTGCCGAAACGCCGCGGCGAGGACGAGGGTCGCTAAGGTGTGATCCCGCGCCTAAGCACGCGCGCCTGTCTTGACCCGCCCGGACTTTTCCGGATGGATGGATGGTGCCCCAGGTCGGACTCGAACCAACACGTCTCTCGACAACAGATTTTGAGTCTGCCGCGTCTACCATTTCGCCACTGGGGCCTCGCAGGGCCCGCCCGGTTTCCCGGCGGCCTGGCGGCGGCGCACTCTACTCATGCAAGCTGGGGCGTCAACGCGGGGCCTCGGCGGTTCGGCGGTCAGGCCCTGTCCGGCCGCTTGATCACCCGCGAGCGTCGGGCGCCGCGGTCATAGCGCGAGGGGCCGCGGAAGGCGGTGACCTCGCACAGGATGTCGCCGTCGGGCGCATCCTTCCAGATATAGCTTCGCTCAAACTCCAGCGTCCCGCCGGCGGGGCCGAAACCCTCATAGGTGTCGCCCCAAGGGACCAGCTTGGCCAGGGCGCGCCAGGTCAGGGTGGTCGCGGCGGCCAGCTCCTCCTCGGCGGCGGCTTCCAGTTCGGGATCGGCGGCGGTCAATGCGAGGTCCTTTGTCGCTGTGCGATCCATAGACCCTGCGGCGCCAGGCTGGCGAGACTTGGGCGGTGCGAGACTGGGGCGGTGCGAGACTTGGGCGGCGAAGCCTGTTAGAGCCCGCCCATGCTGCGTTCCTTGTACAATTGGGCCATCCGCTTGGCGGGCGGCCGTTGGGCCATGCCGGCGCTGGCGATCGTGGCCCTGGTGGAGGCGACCTTTCCCTTCCCGCCCCCCGAGGTGATGCTGGGCCCGATGGTGCTGGCAAGGCGCGAGCGGGCCTGGCTGTACGCCGCGATCTGCACGGCTGGTTCGGTCAGCGGCGGGCTGGTGGGCTATGGGCTGGGTTTTTTCGTGGCGCCGCTAGGCCTGAAGCTGCTGACCGCGACGGGACATCCGGGCGCCATGGCCAGCTTCCAACACCTGTTCGCCCAGTACGGCCTCTGGGTGATCTTGATCAAGGGGCTGACGCCGGTGCCCTACATGCTGGTGACGATCGCCTCGGGCGTCGCCCAGTTCAGCCTGCCGGTGTTCATCGGCGCCTCGATCGCCACCCGGGGCGGGCGGTTCTTCCTCGGCGCGGCGCTGTTGCAGCATCCCAGCGCCAAGGCGGTGATCGAGCGGCGGCTGAACCTGTTGGCCGGCGTCGGCGTGCTGTTGCTGATCGCCGCTCTGGTGGCGGTCCGGTGGCTGGAACACCACAGTGGCGGCTGATCCCACCTCGCACCTCTTGGGTCGCGGTCCGTTTCGCGCCATATCTGGTCCCATGCCGACCATGATCGATCGCCTGCTTCGCCATTGGCCCGCCTGGGCCCTCCTGGCCTCGGCCGCCATGCTGGCCGTCGCTCACGCCTTCCAGACCTTCGGCGGGCTGGAGCCCTGTACGCTCTGCCTGCAGCAACGCGACGTCTATTGGACCGCCATGACCGTGGCCGCCCTGGCCCTGGTCGCCGCGCGCGCGCCGGGGCGGGCGATCACCCGGCCGTTGTTCGCGGTGCTGCTGACCTTGGTGTTCGTCGCCGGCGCCGCCATCGCCGCGCGCCACGCCGGGGCGGAGTGGAAGTGGTGGCCCGGCCCCCAGACCTGCTCCGGCGGGGGCGGCGGCGGGGTCAGTGCAGCCGCCCTGGCCGGGCTGATGCACGGCGCCAAGATCACGCCCCCGCGCTGCGACCAGGCCGCCTGGGTGTTCGCGGGCCTGTCGATGGCGGGCTGGAACTTCCTGATCTCCTTGGGGTTGGCGGGCGTGAGCGCCCTGGCCTGGCTACGCGGCGGGCGCAATGGCTGAACGTCCTATTCCTCCCAGGCCCATTCCCCCAAGACCGGGCGTCGGCGCCCCGGCGGCGCGGCTGGCGGAGATCCTGCGCGTCGACCACGCCGGCGAACTGGGCGCGGTGCACATCTATCGCGGCCAGCGCGCGGTGCTGAAGCAGGCGCCCGGCAAGGACCGCATCGCCTATCAGCTGCAGGAGATGGAGGCCCATGAGGCCGATCACCTGGCCGCCTTCGACGCTTTGTTGACGCAGCGACGGGTGCGCCCGACGCTGCTGACGCCGCTGTGGCGCGCCGCCGGCTTTGCCTTGGGCGCCGGGACCGCCCTTTTGGGCGAAAAGGCCGCCCACGCCTGCACCGAGGCGGTCGAGACGGTGATCGAGCAGCACTATGCCGGCCAGATCGCCGAACTGGAGGTCCATGAACCCCGCCTGGCCGCCGACCTGGCGCGGTTCCGAGACGAGGAGCTGGCCCACCGCGAACGCGCGGTGTCGGAGGGCGCCCACGACGCGCCCGGCTACCCCGTGCTGGCCGCCGTGATCCGCGCCGGCTGCCGCATGGCGATCAAGATCAGCGAGAAACTGTAGATTGTAGCGATAATATTTACTCTATATGGAAGTATTGGCCATGTAATTCGTTTGGTCATCGGAACTTGAAACATCGCGCTGCCCGACTAACTCTCGGATTCGACGGGGGAGTCGCGATGGATATTGAGTTGATGCGACTCGGCGCCGAGGCGCCGGAAGCCGCGGACGCGGCGAGCGCCGACGGTGTGGCGCGGGACCTGGCCGACGCCTTCGCCCTCGATCCGGTGTTTTCCTGGTTCAGCCGCGCCGACGAGCGCCGCGACGCCGCGCGCCTGGCCTTCTTCCGCCATCTGATGAACGAGCTGATCGCGGGCGCGGGCGAGGTTCTTCGGCCTTCCACCGGCGGGGGGGCTGCGGTGTGGATCCCGTCCGAGGCCTTGGGGGCGTTGCCGCTGCACAAGGAGGTGCAGGGCCTGCCGACGCTGTTGGGCCTGACCGGCTGGTCGCGGCTTTGGCGGCTGATGCAGCTGCGCGAGGCGATGGACCGGCACCATCCGATGGACCGTCCGCACGCCTATCTGTGGTTCCTGGGCGTGACGCCGCGGGCCCAGGGTCAGGGCGTCGGATCGCGGCTCTTGAAGGCCAAGACCGATCAGCTGGACGCCGCGCGCCGGCCGGCCTTCCTGGAAACCGCCACAGAGCGCAATGTCGCCCTCTATCGCCGTCACGGCTTCGAGGTCGTCGCCGAATATCGCCCGGGCGCGAGCGGCCCGATGAACTGGGCGATGTGGCGCGACCCGCGCCGCGCGCCCGTCGTATAAGCGGCCTCGAACTCAGCCTGGATAGGTCTCTGCGAACAGCGCTCTCGCGGCGGTGTAGTCGGCCTTGCCGTTGGGCGCGCGCGGCGCCTTAGGGGCGAACGCGATGCGGCGGGGCGCCTTATAGGCCGCCAGCTTGGCGCGCACGTGCTCGATCAGCTCGGCGTCGCTGGCCTTGGCGCCCTCCGCCAGGCCCACAACAGCGCTGACGGCCTGGCCGAAACGGGGATCGGCGATACCGAATACCAGCGCGTCGTGCACGGCGGGGTGGGTCTTCAGCGCCTCCTCGACCTCTTCCGGATAGATCTTCTCGCCGCCCGAATTGATGCAGTGATTACCGCGGCCGAGCAGCCGGATCGTCCCGTCCGCCTCGACCGTGGCGTGGTCGCCGCTGATCAAGTGACGCTCGCCATTGATCATCACATAGGTCCGGGCGGTCTTGTCGGGGTCCTTATAGTAGCCCAGCGGCAGATTGCCGTGCTTGGCCACCAGGCCGATCTCGCCGGAGCCCGGCGTCACCGGCGTGAAGTCCGCCTCGCGCACCACGATGGTCTGGGGCGCTTCGAAACGCGCCTCGGCGGCGGGTGTGTCGCGGGTGGTGACCGAGACGCCCAGTGCCGTCGCCTCGGAGGAGCCGAAGCTGTCGAACAGCATGGCGTCCGGCATGAACTCGAGCAAACCCATCTTGACCTCCGGGCTCCACATCATGCCGCTGGAGGTCATGGTCTTGAGGCAGGTCACATCGTACCGCTCCGGCTCGGCGCGCAGGGCGTCCAGCAGCGGGCGCGCGAAGGCGTCGCCGACGATGACGAAGCCGCCGCAGCGCAGGCGCGTGACCGTGTCCAGCGCCGCCTTGGGGTCGAACGAGGTCTTGCGGGTCAGCACCGCCGGCGCGGCCTTGGTCAGCGCGCCCACGCTGGTGAACATGCCGGTGCCATGCATCAGGGGCGTGGCGATATAGACCGGGTCGCGGCCGAGGCCGGAGCGGATCTGCGCCTGCAGCGCCTCCAGCGTGGTCGGTGGCTCCTGGCCCAGGACCGGCGCGCGGCCCGCGGCCAGCACCTCCCACCAGGTCCCGCTCGGCCACATCACCCCCTTGGGCAGGCCGGTGGTGCCGCCGGTATAGAGCAGCAACATGTCGTCAGCAGAGCGCTCGACGCCTAGCGGCGTCCCATCGCCGGCCGACAGGTCCTCGATGCTGGCAAAGCCGGCCGCCGCGCCGCCGACCGAGACCCAGACCTTGACCTTCGGCAGCCGGACCCTCAGCCCTCGGACGATCTCCGCGAAATCGACGTCGAAGAACACAGCCTCGGCGTCGCAATTGTCGAACAGATAGGTGAGTTCGTCCGGCCCGTAGCGATAGTTCACATTGACTGGCGCGAGCCTCGCCTTGAAGGCGCCCGCGAAGACGATCAGGTATTCGGGGCTGTTGCGCATGTATTGCGCGACCTTGGCGCCGGCGGCGAGCCCCGACGTGCGCAGCGCGCGGGCCAGAGCGTTGGAGGCTCGGTCGAACTCGCCCCAGGTCATGACCTGGTCGTCGCAATAGATGGCGGGATCGGAGGGTTGTACCGCCTGCGCGACCGCGTCGAAGACGTCGCCATAGCCCGGGTTCATGGTTTCCGCCCTTTTGTCTCGTTTGATCAACGAATTTGACAGCCTGACGCGACGATGTCGATCCGATCAGCCTCGCAAGGCCTCCAGCGCGTCGCGGAACCGGCGCGACAGGGGCGCCTTCAGGCCGCCGGCCAGGGTGACCGTGAAATCGCCGGAGCCGGCGGGCTCGATCGCCTCAACTCGCGCCGCGTTGACCAGCCACGAGCGGTGGATGCGCACGAAGCCGCTCTCGGCGAACTCGCTTTCGATCGCGCCCAGAGTTGCGCGCATCAGCGGTTTGCGGCAGTCGACCAGATTGAACTCGACATAGTTGCCGGCCGAAGACACGGCGGCGATCTCGCTCAGGGGCACGCGCAAGGTCCGCGCGCCGTCGCGGATGTCAAAGGTTGCTGGACTGGCGGACGCGGACGGGGCGACGGGGATCGCGCGGGCGTTCAGCAGCGCGCTGAGGCACCAAAGGCCGCCCGCGGCCAGGCCATAGGCGATCAGATCGCGGGGATACTCGTAGAGCGCCCACGCCAGGCCGCCGAAACGATAGTGCAACCCGCCCAGGGCGTAGATGGCGATGCGCAGCAGGATAAAGCCGGCGATGTGGGCCGCGGAGAAGACCAGGCTGGCGGCCGCGTGCACGGCGACCCAGCGGCCCGGGCGTCGATCGCCCGGATAGGACCAGCGCGCGGCGCGCCAGATCAGCGGATAGAGCGCGATGCTGGCCGCGCCGCTGGTGTACTCCCAGATCACCGGCTCCCACGGGCTGCGCGCGGCCCCCAGCCGCAGCGCGGCCTGCACGTCCAGCAGGTCGACCAGGAGCACAACGACGGAAAACGCGATCCAGGCCGGCCAGAACAAGCCCGCGGGCGGCGGCGGCGATACGGCCCTGTGAGGCTTCACTCGCCGGCGGCCTCCGGCAGCGGCGCGCCCTGATTGACCTGGGCCTTGACGACCGAAGCCCGCACCACCGGGATCTCGTCGTCGGCCAGGGGCTTCATCCAGACTTTCCTTCGCATCGCAGCCTCAAGATAGGGCGCCAGAGCCGCTTGCTTGCGGGCCTCGCGCACGGCCGCCTCGGCCTTGAACTCGCCCATCACCTCGCTGGCGAACAGTTCGAGCGACTCGCAGATGTGCTCGTGGCGGTTCTTGCCCGCCTGCTGCAGGAAGATCACCTGGTCGATGCCGGCCTCCTCGAACGCCTTGATATGCTGGCGGATGTCGTTCGGCGCGCCGATGCCGGATGAATAGCTGTCGGCCCGTTTGGCCGCGTCGATGATCTCCTGGGTGCGATCGCCCCGGGCGGTGATGTAGTCATGCCACAGGGTCGATCGGCCGGGGACGGCGTCGTGGGCCACGAGTGCGTTGACCGCATAGCCGAAGAATTCGAACCCCTCGTGCCCACGGCGGATCGCCTCGGACCGGTCATGGTGCACCGAGAAGTTCGAGACCATGGCGATATTGGCGTTCACGGCGTGTCCGATCGGCACGCACTGGTCCGATTTGATGATGTCGTAATAGATGCTGGCCCAGGTCCGCGCCTCGTCCGGATTGATGAAGGAAAACGCCAGCGCGCCCACCCCGATCGAGGCGGCGACCTTGATGGTGTCGCGGTTGGTGCAGGCCATCCACATCGGCGGATGAGGGCTCTGCACCGGCTTGGGCACCACGTTGCGACAGGGGAAGGAGAAGCTCTTGCCTTCGTAGCCGGGGTAAGGGTCCATCACCATCATGTTGGCGATCTGCTCGGCGGCCTCGATGGCCATCGCGCGCTTCTCCTTGGCGGGGATGTGGAACGCGCCCAGCTCCAGCCGCGTCGCCCCCTCCCCGATGCCGAAATCAAGGCGGCCCTTGGAGATGATGTCCAGCGTCGCCAGGCCCTCGGCCGTGCGGGCCGGATGATTGTAGTTGGGGATCACCTGGCGGATGCCGTGGCCCACGCGGATATTCTGGGTCAGCGCCGCGCAGGCCGACAGGAACACCTCCGGCGCGGAGGAATGGGAATATTCCTCCAGGAAGTGGTGCTCCACTTCCCAGGCGTAGTCATAGCCCAGCTTGTCGGCCAGCACGACCTGGGCCAGCGCCTCGTGGAACAGCCGGGCCTCGTCGCCGGGGTTCCAGGGTTTGGGCAGCTGATGTTCGTAGAAGACGCCGAATTTCATCGCGGGGTTTCCTCTTCGCTCATGCTGGCGAATGTGAATCCGGATTAGACCGCAAGATGGGGCGAGGCGGAAGCCGGCTATAGCCGAGCGCCGCGGCGCACAAGAAAAAGGGCAGGCGCTGGGCCTGCCCCTTCTTACGATGAGATGTTCCGATTTCCGCCTGGGCGGAGAACCGGGATGACCGGCCTTAGGGGTTGGTGGCCGTCTGCGGCGTGCCGGCCGCGGGTACGGCCAGCCCGAACAGGTTGCGCACGTCGGGTGAGCCGTTGCCGTAGATGTAGTTGTAGCCCTTGTTGGCGGTGGCCGTGAACGCGCCGTCGAAGCCGTTGATGTTCATGTGGAAGAACTGATCAGCCGCCGGTGCATTGGCCCCGCCCGCGGCGATCTGGGTGGCGCCGAGCGCATAGAGCACGGGGTTTATGTTGCCAAGCCGGCCGCCGTAGTACTCGACCGCCAAGGCCGCGGCGCCGGCCAATTCGGGCGAGGCGACAGAGGTGCCGATGAAGCCGTATCGGCTGCCGCCGATGGTGACGAACACATAGGCCCGATCCGGTCCGCACGGCAGCTGGGAGATGCCGCCGGGGCAGCCGCCCACCAGCATGCCGATGTCGGGCACGTTGCGGCCGGCGGTCGACGGGGTGGTCACCTGGGTCTGGTAGGACGGTTCGGCGAAGACCGTGCTGACGCCGCCGCCCGCGCCCCAATAGCCGCCGGTGATGTTCACACCGACGCCGAACTCGTCATAGGGAACTTCCGGGTCGCCGAAGCCTTGCTCTTCGACATAGGTCGATTGCAGCGAGCCAGCCTTGTAGCTAGTCAGCAGATTGCCGCCGCCGACGGCCGTCACGTACGGATCGGAAGCCGGCGAGTCCACGCCCTTGACGAACTTCACGGCCGCGCCCGTGTTCACGCCGTAAAGGTAGGGCACGATGGAGACGGACGCACAGCCCGGGCCACCCTCATCGCCGGAGCTCACGAACCAGGTGACGCCCTCCAGATTGCCGAACGCGTAGTATTCAGAATAGAGCGCCAAGGTAGAGGTGAAATCGTATCCGTCATTGTAGGCCGGCTCATAGAACAGTTCACACAGACCGAACGAGTTGGTGACGATGTCGTACGCGCCGGTATCGATAACAACGTTATAGGCGGACAGGATGTTGAAGTCGGACAGATTGGGGACGCTCAGCTGGGTGACGTTGGCGCCGGGCGCCCCGCCCAACACCATCTGCACGTCGAGTTCCGCCTCGTCGGTGCCGCCGTCATTGACGCCGCCGTAGGACCCGCCGCCATTGATCGGAACATAGGTGAAGGTAGGCGGCGCCATCTTACCGGTGGTCGTGGTGAAGTTCTCATGATTGAACATCGCCGCGACATCGGAGTTCTGAGCGGACGCTTCCATCACGATCGCGACATTCGCGCCCGTTCCGTCCAGCGCGCCATAGGAAGGATAGTCGTAGGCCTGCTTCAGGTCATTGTAGTTGTAGCCGCCGACGGCGCTGGTCCGATTGGCCGGCGCGCCCGCCACCAGGTGACCCATCGAATGGTGTTCAGGCACGTTTACGAAGCTCGGCACCGTGGCGCCCAGAGCGGACAGGCTTTGCGGCACGGTCACACGGCCGCTGGCGATGATCCGGGTGGTCCCGCCGGAGGCGGCGATGCTTTTCAGCGTGGTCTGGAAGGCCTGGTTGGCGGCGCTGGCCGGTCCAGTCGCGTCGAGCGAGAACAGGTGCGTCCCGGTCACCTGGAAGCCGGCCGCGGTCAACGCCGCCTGGGCTTGGGCCATGCTCGCCTGGGTCGGGCCGAATTGGGCCGCCGCCTGGGCGGGGGTCAGCCATTGGTGATAGCTTGGCGAACCCTTGGTCTGTTGGGCGGCGAGCAGCGCCTGCATCGCCGCCGTGTTGCGCAACGGAAGGTAAACCGAGAAGCTGACGGGTTGGGTCGCCGGAACCGCGACAGCCTGGCTCTGCGGCGAGGCCGCGCCCGCCATCCCGCCTGTCGCCAGTGCAGCGGCGGCCGCCAACAGTCCGGCGAATAATTGTCGTTTCATAACCCCAACCCCTTGTAAGAGAACAGAATTGGAGCTGGACGGATGCCCAGACTCCGGCCCTTCATAAAAGGTTAATGGACGGCTGGGGATGGCGCAAGTAGGCGCTGCAAGCAATTTTGAGGCGCGTTTCAGTGAATGCGCTCCGATCTCTAGATTCCAACGGCAAAATTCTTGCGTCGGAGACCAGAATTTCGATAATTCAGGGTATGAAATAGCGCGGCTAGCCCCAGACTCGCCTCAGAGACGAGAAATTCGCTTGTCAGATGAGTGATCTTTTGGGTGAATGTGCTCACTCTGCTTGCACGGGTGCGGTGACGCTTGTTGATTTCGACGGATGCACTCATTGAAAGGCCCCTGTTAATCAATTGTTAACCGAGAGGCCTTGTCGCAGACTGGACACAATGCTAGCCATTTGGAGCCAGCTTTTCTGGGGCGGCGTTGGTCGATAGACGGCTAAGGATAGGGGCATTTCATGCGTGGTATTCTCAAGGGACTGCTGGTTGCTGCGGCTTTGACTGCGCTGGCGAACACGCCGGCCAAGGCCCAGGAGACCCAAACGATCTCCGACAACGGCGTCTGGAACGAGTTCGTATGGAACGGGGGTCCGGGCACGCCCTTTCAGGATGCGGACTATACCGGCAACACGGTGACTTTCGCTTTCACCCTGACCCACCCCGATGTGCTCCGCATTACTGACGCCTTCCAAGGCGGCGATCAATTCGAAGTCATCCTCAATGGCGCGGATGTGGGCGCGACCTCTCCGACGCCAGGGTTCGGTCCTTTCTACCTCGGCGACTGCTGGACTTGCGCCTACTACGATACCACCGGTTTCTTCACTCACGGCTTTATTGATCTGGCCGCCGGCAGCTACACCGTGACCGGTTTCATCGATCAGACGCCCCAGTACGATGGCGCGGGCGCGATCGAACTGGGCGCGGTGCCCGAGCCCGCCTCTTGGGCGATGATGCTGGCCGGCTTCTTCGGCCTTGGCGCGGTGCTGCGCCGCGCGCGCCGCGAGCAGCGCCTGGCCGCCACCGCCTGAACACCCATCCTGGGGGCAGGACCGGAGCGCCGTCGGCCGAGAGGTCGGCGGCGTTCTTGTTTACGCGGCAATCCTGATGACCCGCCTACTCGACGCCGCGTATGACGTAGGGCCGGGCCGGCGCGCCCGTGAACGCGATGATGGTGGTGCGCCGAAGCCGCCCGCCATGCCCGTCTTCCACATCGACCCGCACGGTGACCGTGCGACCGGCCAGGCTGATCGGCGGAGCAGCGGCGAGAGCCGGCGTCTCGCCGGCGAGGGCGCGGGCCTGGTCGATCGCGGCGGGCGAACTGGCGTATCCTGGCGACATCACCGCCAGGGCCAGGGGCGAGGCGGTTCGCGGATCGAAGGCCAGGGTGCTGGCATAGGCGGTGACCGCCGGCGCGACCTTGGCGTACAGCGCCGGCGTCATGCCCGGCAGCAGCTCCAGCTCATCGATGCTGGACAGTGGGCCCCGCTGGGCTTCGATCCGCGGGTCGATGCGCGCAAATCCGGCGGGCGCGGCGAGGCCTGAGGGCCTCGGATCACCCCGCAGATCCAGCAGGGCCTCGACCAAGCCGTCAATCTCGCGCGGATCGGCGCCGGCCAGTTCGAACAGGCTACGCAGCCGCTGCGCCTGGACGAAATTGATGGGAATCTTGCCGTTCTCATCCTCGATCGTGATCGTCAGGCTGGCGTCCTGGAAGGCGACCTGGCGCGGCGGTCCGGTCAAGCTCCAGCGCCGCGACGGATCGGTCAGGCCCAGCTCGTGGATGGCCAGCGCGGCGCCCGCGTCGGCGTCGGCGGTCAGTTTGGCGCGGGTCAGCCCGGCGCTGGCGGCGACCACCGCGCTCTGGCTCCCCGCGATGGCCGCCAGCGCCAGATAGCCGAAGAAGGCGACCGCGGCGATCGCGGCGATCATGGCGTAGCCACGCTCGCGGCGGGTCGTCATCAAGGCCTCAGGGAATCGATGGCGCTGGCGGCAACAACGGACGCAGCGCCTGAAGTTTGTCGCGCAACTCGTCGGTCAAGGCGCGACCGTCGTCGACGGTGCGCACGACGCGCGGACGGAGCAACACGATCAACTCGGTCTTGGAGCTCTGATTGTTGGTGTTGCCGAACAGATTGCTCAGGATTTTGATGTTGCTGAGAAATGGCAACCCGGCCTTGGTGTCGGTCACCGAGTTGCTGATCAACCCCCCCAGGGCGATCACCTCCCCATCCTGCACCGCGATCGAGGTGGCGACCTTGCGCGTGGAGAAGGTCGGCGAATTGATCTGCGGGTTGGTGGTCACCTCGACGGCGCTGACCTCCTGACTGAGATCCAGCAGCACCACTCCGCCGCTGTTCACCCGTGGCGTGATCTTCAGGATGATGCCGGTGTCGCGATAGTCGACCGAATTGACCACCGGCGCGTTGGTGCCGATCGTGCTGGTCGAGGTTTCCGACAGGATCGGCACCTGTTCGCCGACCTGCAAGGAGGCGGTTTGATTGTTCAGCACCATCAGCTTCGGCGCCGAGACCACATTGATTTTGGTCAGCGTCTCCAGCGCCGACAGCGTCGCCGCAATCGAGGAATGGGAATAGAAATAGTTGAATCCCCGCGCCAGGCTGGTGGGCGCGATGCTGAGCCCGGTCGTGGGGTTTGTCGCCAACGCGGCGGTGGAGGTTCCATTGCCCAGCTGCCACTGGACCCCGTATTGCAGCTGATCGGTCAAGGTGACCTCGACGATCGCCGCCTCGATCATCACCTGGCCGGCGGGCACGTCCAGCTTGCGCAGCGCGTCCTCGATCACCGCATAGTCGCGCGGCGCGGCGTAGACCACGATGGCGTTGTTGGCCTCGTCGCTGCTGACCTTGGCGTGCAGGTCGTCGGTCTGGATGTCGACATTGACCGGACCGCCTCCACCCGCGCTCGTGGACGCTGGCGAGGTGCTCGGCGTGTTGGACGGCGCGGACGACCCGTTCGGCTGGCTGGGGACGGCGCCTGACGGCTGGCCCAGATCGTCATGCGGGCCGTTCGTCTGGTCGTTCGCTCGCCCGTTCCGCCCGGCGTCGGCAGCGCCAGTTCCGCCGCCGCGTCCGCCGAACGTGTTGGCCAGCACGCGCGCGATGTCCGCCGAGCGTCCGTTCTGAACCCGATAGACGAAGATCCGCCGCTCACTGGACTGGCCCTCGCGGTCCAGCACTTCGACCCAGCGCCGTACATCATCCAGATATTGCCGCTGGGTCGAGATGGCCAGGATGCCGTTCAGCCGGTCCATGGCGATCAGCCGCACCAGGCCCCGCGTCGGCGAGCCGTTGGCGTTGATCAGCTTGTCGAGTTCCGGAACGATCAGCCGGCTGTCGGTGCGCTGCGGCACGAACAACGCGAACGAGGTGCCGCGCAGCCAGTCGACATCGAACTGCCGCACCAGGTCGCGGATCGAGGCGCGCTGTCCGGAGGTTCCCGACACCGCGATGGTGTTGCGGGCCGTGTCGGCCTCGGCGATCACATTGGGCAGGATCGGATCGATCAGCCGCCGCAGCTCCTCGGCGCTGACGAACTTGAGCTGAATCACCTCGGTGGCGAAGCCGGGCGTATCGCCGCCCACCACCGGCGCCTGGCCTCGCGCCTGTTCCAGCGGCAGAATGGCGTAGACCCCGCCGCGCGGCGTCACGGCCAGATCGGCCGTGGCCAGCGAGGACTCGAACAGGCGGAACACGTCGGCGCGGGCGATTGGCCGCTGGGTGACCACCGTCACCGGCGTATGCACCTCCGGGGGGATGGTGAATTCCAGGCCAAGCAGATCACCGAGCACCGCCTTGGCGACCACCTGCACGTCGGCGCCGGGAAAATTCAGGCTGACATCGCCCGAGCGCAGCCTGGTCACCGGTTGACCGATCGCGGGCGAGGCTTGCGAGACGCCGGGCAGGATGGTCGCGCGAACGGTTTGGTCGGCCGGCGCGGACGGCGGCGGAGCGGGAGGCGCGGGCGGTGCGAGCGCCCTGGCGGACGGCGATCGCGGCGCTGGCGGCGCAAAGGCCAATCGGCCGTCCTCGGTGCAGCCGGCCAGCAGCAGAGCTATTGCGAGGGCGGCGGCCAACCGTTCGCGCGGCGTCATTGTGCGCCTGGCTTCGGCGCCGCCGACCCGGCGACCGCGACGGTCCGGCGGACGTCGCCCTGCTGCAGCACGATCGCGCCTTGCTCGATCTGGGCGACGCGCCAGCCGAGCAGCGCCTCTCCGGCGCGCAGGCTCACCACCTCGCCCGCTGGACCCCGCAGGATCGCCTCGCCCCTCCCCTTCATGATCGTCACGCCGACCAGGGTGTAGTCGCTGAGGGTCGTGGAGGCCGCCTGGTCGGCGCCCGCCCCGCCTGCCGCGCCCCGCGTGGGGCTGAACAGCGGGCGCGAGAGGATTTGCGGATAGTCCGGCGTCGCCGCAGCCAACGGCGCCGGCGCGAACCGCAGGGGGTGCGCCGCGCTTTGGTCCGCCGGGGCGGGCTCCGGACGGGCCAGTTGGACCACCAGGATCACCACCAGCAGGGCGCCGATCGAGAGCGGCAGGGGATCGATCTCATCCCGAAGTGACCAGGTAGGGAACGGCAAGGTCAATTCGGACTTCCATGGGAGAGGCCTGCCCGGCCGCCGCCGTCGGATCGGCGGCGATGGATAGGCCCTCAATGATGACATAAGGCTTTTGCCCCTCAAGGAGTTTGAGGCTGGCGACCAGTTGCGTCAAGGTGAGCCGCCCCTCGACCCGAAGACGCGCCTCCCCAGGCCCCGGCGGCTGTTCGCGCAAGCTGCCCAGAGCGCCGCCCGGGGTCTGGATGGCGGCGCTGATCCGGTCCATCGACAGCTGAGCGGCGGCCGACGCGTTGGGCGCGATCACCGCGAACCGATCCGCATCGCCGCGCTGACGCAGCGATTGATCGCGCCAGATTTCGCGCGAGGCGACCAGTTGACGTCCCCGCGCCAGATCATCGGCCAATTGCTCGCGTTCCGCCGCCCGATCGGCGAAGCCCAGCACGATCGGTCGCACCACGCCGAACCAGACCACCGCCAGCGCCGCGACCAGCAGGCCGAGCGCGATCAGGCGCCGTTCGAGTACGGACCGCCCGCTCATCCGCCCGCCGGCTTTTTGAGGTCGGCCGTCAGATCGAACGGCTGCCCGGCCGCCTGACGGGTCAGGACGTCGGTTCCGGAATTGCGGACATTGACCAGCATGGGCGCCGCGCGCAGGGCGGCGGCGACGTCCACCCGGTCCTGCCGATAACCGGAGATCCGCACGGTCTGGCCGTCAAAGGCCAGCCGGTCGATCCAGGCCCCGTTCGGCGTCGCGCCGGTCAGCGCGTCCAGCACCCGCAGCGGCTCGCCGCTGGCGCGGCGCGCGATGATGTCGGCGCGCCGATGCTCCTCGGACAGCACCTTGCGACGCAGGGCCTGCACCTGGCCGACCTGCGCCCGTTGGCTTTCGATCCGTCCCCTAAGCGCTCGCACGTCCAGCATGTCGCGGCCGATCGCGGCGCCGAGATTGGCTACGACAAGGGCCGCGACCGCGCCCCAGATGAGTGGACGGTTCCCGCTGCGCCCAGGCGCCAGCTGGGCCTCGCGCATCTTGGGCAGGAAGTCCAAAGCCGCCTCGGCGGGGGAGCCGGCGACGACGCCCAGCGCGCGTGGATCGAGGCCGGATGCGCGCGCATCCTCGAGGGCGGCGACGGCCAGGTCGCGCTGGATCGCGGCGACCACGGCGCGACGCGGCCCGCCTTCCACGACGACGTCGACAAACACCTGATCCGGGCGAAACGGGGTCAACCGGTCGATGTCCAGTTCGAGCATCCGGCGCAGATCATGGTCGGGCATGGCGGGCGCGGGCGCCTGGCGGATCAGCGCCGCCTCACGCGGCAGGCGCAAGGTCACCGGACGGGGCCGCCGCGCATCTCTAGGCGGCTCCATAACAACGCGACCGTTTCGGGTCAGACGGTAGCCGCCGCCCGCGAGCGGCTCGGCGGCGAGGGAGGGTCGCGTCTCGAACCATCGCCTGGCCGGCGCCGGCAGCATGCCGACCAGCTCGCTGGCCCACCAGGCCAGGCCTGCCCGCAGCCATCGGCCGACCGTGGCGTGGTCGGTGCTGAGCAACTCGGCGAGGGTCACTCCCGGCCCCGGCAGTCTCCGGTGGCCTCGTCAATGCTGCACAGGGTGTCGACCGCGGCCGCGGGATGCACGATCAGCTCAGGCCAGACGCGCCGGTCCCCGGACCTGAAGGCCAGCTTGATCTTCACCAACTGCGGCGGCGTAGCGCGCTGCGTCCAGTCGCTGCGCCATTGCGGCGCGCGCCCCGTCGGGTCTGGACCATAGTAGCTGATGTCTAGCCCCCCGACGTCACGCAACAAGACCTGGTCAGTATAGTCGGCGCTATCGCCGGCGTCGACCTGGGTCGCCGATCCCAGCACCAGATCGCCCTGCTCGCCGAGGGTCAGTAGGTAGCGCCGCGCGGCGGCCGGCCGCTGGGCGTCGGCGGGCGGCGCCGTGAAGGCCAGTCGGCGATCACTCCCGTCGACGTCGGCGTAGATGGCCGAGCCGGCGAAGCGCGTGACCGGGCGCAGCTGTTCGATCCGCGCGCGAAGCGCCGCCTGGGCCGCCTCCACGCTCTCGCCGCGCGCCGTCCGCGCCGCCTCTCCCGCCCACAGACGCTGGCCCGACCCCAGGCCCTCGAACATCATACCCGCCGCCAGCGCCAGCAGGGTCAGGGCGACCAGCATCTCGACCAGGGTGAAACCGGCGTCACGCCGTGATCCGGACGGCGCCATGGCTAACCCGCCGGCCCCAGCCGCAGGGTCCGCAGCACGGCGCGGTCCGCGCCGTTCGAGCGCCCGCGTACGCTCGCCGTCACCGCCAGCAGGTGGCCCATGGCGCTTGTGTCCTCGACCGCGGGATCGATCTCGACGCGCCAGGCGAAGTCGCCGTCCACGCCCGTGGTCTCGCCGAGCGTCAGCGGGATTTCCGAACCGACCATGGCCAGGCGCGACTGGGCGATCATAACGGCGGTGCGGCTGGCCTCGGCGGCGCGGGATCGCAGGACGCTTTCGCCGACCGTGCGATAGGTCACCGCCAGCATCATGGCGATGATCGCGACCGCCACCATGGCCTCGACCAGCACCGACCCGGCCTCGCGGCGCGCGCTCATCCCGGCGCCGCCTCGACCAGGCCATTGGCGGGATCCACCGCTATCGTCAGGGCCACGCCGCGCCCGGTCAACTTCAGCGCTCCGCCGGTGGAGGAGCCGTCGGCGAAAAAGGTGATCGCCCGGGGATCGCCGTCGATCCCGACGCCCATCGGCAGGGCGGCGCTGGACTGCTCCCAGTCGTAGCCGCGCCCGTCGTCGGTCAGTTCCAGCGTCACCGCGCCGCCGCCCCGCACTGAATCCGCCCGCGCCGTCCGCAGATGGCCGATCAGCGCCGCGCGCGCCTCGTAAAGCCGCACCCGCTGCAGCGGGCTGATCCAGGCCGGAAACACCAGGGCGGTGATCAGCCCCAGGATGCCGACCACGACCAGCATCTCGATCAGCGTCTCGCCGGCCTCGGCCCTATTGCCAGTTGCCGACATCTTTCGCCTCGCCCGTCCCCCCCTCGGCGTGATCCGAGCCCAAGGTGTAGACGTCGACGTCGCCGTGCTTGCCGGGATTGACGTAGACGTATTTCTGACCCCAGGGATCGACCAGGGCCGACGACTTTTTCAGATAAGGCCCGGCCCAGTTCGGCGCGCTGGGCGGCTGTTTGACCAGCGCGTCCAGCCCCTCCTCCGGCGTCGGATAGCGGCCCACGTCCAGCTGGAAATGGTCCAGCGAGGCGCTGATGTTCTCGATCTGCACCTTGGCCGTCTGGGTGCGCGAGGTTCCAAGGTACTTGAGCACCTGCGGCGCCACGATGGCGGCCAGCAGGCCCAGTATGGCCAGCACCACCAGCATCTCCAGCAGGGTGAAGCCGGCCTCGCCTCGGCGGGGACGGTGGGGGCGGGGACGCCTGTGCGGAGCGCCGAGGGATCCGCGGAAATCGGTCATGAGGAAAGCGCCAGATCGTTGAAGCCCAGGATTGCGGTCATGATCGATGCGATCACGGTCGCCACGATGGCGCCCATGATCACCGTGATCAACGGCGTCAGGATGGCGATCAGGCCTTCGATCCGCTGCCGCACGTCGCGATCGAGCACGTCGGCCAGCCGGCCGAGCATCAGACCGAGCCGCGCGGTCTCCTCGCCGGTGCGCACGAAGCTGAGCGCGGCGCGCGGGAACACGCCCTCAGCGGAGAGCGAGGCGGTCAGGCCGGCGCCCTGTTTCACACCCGAGGCGACCCGGCCAGCCGCCGCGGACAGGTGGGTGTTGACCAGCGAGCGCCGCGCGATCGCCAGAGCGTCGGGCAAGGGCACCCCGCCATCGACCAGACTGCCCAGCACGCGGGTGTAGCGTCCGAGCTCCGTGGCCGTGACCAGGGTCCCGATCTGCGGCAGGCCCAGCACCCAGCGGTCGAAGGTTCCGCGCATCGCCGGGCCGCGCACCCATCGCGTCAGCGCAAACCCGGCGACGCTCGCGACGCCCAGACCGACCAGACCGTATCGCCGCACCGCGTGGCTGATCCCCATCACCAGCCGCGTCATGAACGGCAGCTTGGCGCCGGCGTCGCTGAACAGGCCTTCGAACTGCGGGATCACCCAAAGCAGCATGGTCAGGATCACGCCCGTGGCGATGACCGCCAGGATGACCGGATAGACCATCGCCGCGGCGACCACCTGGCGCAGCGCCTCGGTCCGTTCGAGGGTTTCGGCCAAACGGGCCATCGCGACATCCAGCCGCCCATTGGCCTCGCCGGCCTCGGCCATCGCCGAGGCCATCGGGGGGAACAGGTCCTTGGCCTCGGCCATGGCCCGCGACAGCGGCGCGCCTTCCTTGACCCGCCGGTGCAGCTCGGCGAAGGCCGCCTTTTCCGCCGGCCGCTCGATATTGTCGGCGCAGACCCCCAGCGCGCGATCGAGGGTCAGATCGGCGCCCAGAAGCACGGCCAGTTCGCCGATCGCCACGGCCACAGCCCTGCGCGAGGCGGCGCTTGGTCTGACTCGCGCGGCGGGCTGGGCCAGCGCCTGGGTTTCGACCACCTCGATCGGGGTCAGGCCGGAGCGGCGCAGCTGATCGATCACCTGTGCCGACGAGCCGCCCTCCAACTGTCCGGCGCTGAGCGCGCCGGCGGTGGTCGCGGCCCGGTAACGAAAAACCGCCACGGTCTTCAAGCCTCTCCGGTCACACGCAGCACTTCCTCGAGCGTGGTGAGGCCGGCGCGCGCCTTGATCAGGCCGTCATCGAACATGGTGCGCATGGATCCCGCGACCGCGGCGGCGGCGATGTCGCGGGCTTCGGCCCGGTCCAGCACCAGCCGGGCGATCGCCGGGTCGACCACGAGGAACTCGACCAGCGCCAGGCGGCCGTGGAAACCGGTCCCGCCGCAGGCCGCACAGCCCCCCGGATGGTACAGCCGCTCGATCTCGACCCGCCGTGTCTCGCCGTCCTCGCCGCGCGTTTCGATGGGCGCGATCGGCGTGTAGGGCTCGCGACAGGCCTCGCACAGGCGGCGCACCAGCCGTTGCGCCAGCACCGCCTTCAGGGTCGAGGTGATCAGGAACGGCTCGATTCCCATGTCCAAGAGCCGGGTCACCGCGCTGGCGGCGCTGTTGGTGTGCAGGGTCGAGAGGATCATGTGGCCGGTCAGCGCCGCCTGCACGGCGACCCGCGCCGTCTCCAGGTCGCGCACCTCGCCGACCATCATCACGTCGGGGTCCTGGCGCAGGAACGAGCGCAGGGCGGCGGCGAAGCTGAGGCCGATCGCAGGATTGACCTGCATTTGATTAACGCCCGCCAGCCGATACTCGATCGGATCCTCGATGGTCAGGATCTTGCGCTGGGGCGGGTTCAGTTCGCTTAAGGCCGCATAGAGGGTGGTGGTCTTGCCGCTGCCGGTGGGCCCGGTGACCAGCACGATGCCGTTGGGCTGAGCCAGGGTCTGGCGAAGCTTGACCAGGACCTCGTCATCGAACCCCAGCGCCGTGAAATCCAGCGTCAGGTTGGTGCGGTCCAGCAGGCGCAGGACCACGCTCTCGCCGTTGATGCTCGGCGAGGTGGCCACCCGCAAGTCGATGTCGTGGCCGCGCACCGCCAGGCGCAGGCGCCCGTCCTGGGGCACGCGGCGCTCGGCGATATTCAGCCCCGACATCACCTTGATGCGCGAGACGATGGGCGCCTTCATGGTCGCGGGGAAGGCTTCCAGGCTGTGCATCTCGCCGTCGACGCGGAAACGGACCGCCAGGGCGTCCTCGGTCGCCTCCAAATGGATGTCCGAGGCGCGCTCCTCGACGGCGCGGGCGATCAGTCGGTTGATGGCGCGGATCGCCGGCGCGTCGCTGGCTAGGTCCTTCAGCCGCTCCAGATCGGCCAGGTCGGCTTCCTCGTCGATGGCGAAGGCGTCCGGAGCGTGGTGACCGAACAGCCGCTCCAGCGCGGTCTCGACATCGCTGGCGCGCGCGACCTTCAGGTTCACCGGCGCGCCCAGGGCCAATTCCAAGGCCCGCGCCGGATAGGGATCCAGCGGGTCGACCAGGGCGACGTCGAAGCCTCGCTCGGTCTCTCGCAGCAGCACGGCCTTGAATTCACGCAGAAACCGCTCGGACACGCGCTCGAGGGCCAGCGGCAAGGCGGGATAGTCGCCCGCCCGCGCGATCGGCAGGCCGGACGCCTCGGCGATCAGCTGGGCCAGCGCCTGTTCGGAGACCAGCCCCAGCCGGGTCAGCACGGAATCGAAGCGTTCGCCGGTCTCCGCCTGCACCACCCGCGCCCGGGCCAGCGTCTCCGCGGCGATCAGCCCGCGCGCCTCGACCAGGGCTTCCAGGCTGGCGGGCGCGGGCGTTGTAGGCGGCTCAAAGGTGGATGCGTACACGGCCATGGCCCGGCTACCGGGGATCATGAAACCCCTGAAGTCAAGCTAGGCGCGCGGGCCGGCGCCTTTAACGCGCGTCGATCCTGGCGCGCAGTCGGCGGTCGACAGCGGCGGCGGGGCGTCCGGCCGCAAGCGCAGGCGCGCGGTGAGCTGGGTCAGCCGGCGAACATAGGCGTCGGTGAACACCACCGCGCACTTGGCGTTCAGGTGAGAAAACTCCGGAACGGTCAGGTCCTGGGCGGCGGGCAGATCGTCGGCGTGGACGCCCCTGGCGTTCACGGCTTTCAGCAGCGCGTCCCAGCCGGCCGATCTCGGCAGCCGCTTCTCCTCGTTGACGCGCAGAGCCGCTGCGTCAGGCGGTCGAACAAAGACCACCTCGCCGCCGCGCGCGCGGATCTTGTTCACCGCCGCGCGGGTGCGCGCCTCAGTCATCGCGATGACGTCCTTGGTGATCGGCTTGCCGCGAAAGCCATCCCAGGCATGGCGAGCTTGGACGCGGAGATACGTGTCCTGTTCGATGCGGGGCCAAAGGGCCGTCTGGCGATCGTCGAAGGTCTCGCTGATTTTCCAGACGTCGTCATAGGGATTGTCGTCCGCGCCGGGGCGCAGGCCCGGATCCAGCCGGGCGATCATTGAGCTCAGTTGGGAGTCATGGTCGATAAAGGCGATATGACGCTCCAGCTCGCGCTTGATCAGGAAGGAGCCGCGCTGGGCGGGGGATTCATAGTGCGCGCGGTCCAAGGCCGCCTTCATCAGACCGACGCCCTTGCGGAAATAGGAGGTCTCGGCCATGCCCACGATGACCAGGCCCTTGAATTTCGGATCATCCGCCAGGTTTTCTAGGAACGGCCGGCCATTGGTGCCCTGCAGCGCAAGCTGGACCGGGCGCACCCCGGTCAGGGCTTGAAATCGGTCGAGGTTGGTGTCGAACAGAATCCGGGAATCGCCGACGATGGCGACCGCGACCGGTTCGGTGTCGATGCGCCGTCGCTGTTCCGCCCAGGCCGACGGCCCGTCGTTGAGGTCGCCGGCGCGGAGGCCATGGGTCCGCGCTCGCCATTCCCAGGCGCCGGTCAGCGCGGCCGTGATGACCAGAACCGCCAGCGAGATCGCGCGCCAGGGTTGGGCCGGGATGTCGCGCTCGGGCACTGGCTGGGCGACGCCCGGCCGGTCGGCCGCTGTGAGGCGAAGACCCGGCGGCGGGGCGTGGCGCGCCGGGGCTTCGAGGACGATCTCAAAACTGGAAGTAGATGAAGGCATCGCCCGACCCCTGTTCGATGATGACGGCGAAGGCCATGGCGCTCCAGACCATGACTATGGCGGCGGGATGGACGCGCGCCACAACCTGCTCCAGCGTGCGGTTGCGCATGTAGGCGTGGGCGGCGACGATGCCGCTGACGATCGCCGCCGTGGTGATCAGGTAGACCGCCGCAACCAGCGGCGGGGCGTGCGCATTGGCGCCGGCCATGCCGCGCAGAACCGTCCAGGCCTTGTCGAAGGTCTTGGCGCGAAAGAACACCCAGGTGATGTTGGTGAGGATGAAGGTCAGCAGCCCCAGCGCCGCCAGCGACCACGCGCCTGGCCGAAAATCGGAGAAGCGGCCCCGCAACAGGCGCTCGACCGCTAGATAGAGGCCGTGCAGCCCGCCCCAGACCACAAAGGTCCAGTTGGCCCCGTGCCACAGCCCGCCGATCAGCATGGTGCCCATGAGCGAGGCGTAGGTTCGCACCTCGCCGTGCCGATTGCCGCCCAGCGGGATGTAGACATAGTCCCGCAGCCACGACGACAGGGTGATGTGCCAGCGCCGCCAGAAGTCGGAAAACCCGACGGCCGCGTAAGGAAAGCGGAAATTATCCGGCATGGCGAAACCCAGGCACAGGGCGACGCCGATGGCCGTGGTGGAATAGCCGGCGAAATCACAGAAGATCTGGCCGCTGAAGGCCAGGGTGGACATCCACGCGTCCAGCATGCCGGGCGCCTTGCCGGCGTCATAGACGCCCTGCACCGCCGGCGCCAGAAAGCCGTCGGCCAGCACCACCTTCTGGAACAGGCCCAGCGTCATCAGCGCCAGGCCGAAGCGCAGCTGGTCGGGACTGGCCCGCCTAGGCTCGGCGAACTGCGGCACCAGCTCGGTGGGGCGCATGATCGGGCCGGCCACCAGATGCGGGAAGAAGGTGACGAAGAGGGCGTAGTCCAGGAAATTCCGGGCCGGCGTCGCGCGCCGCAGATAGACGTCCAGCGTGTAGGACAAGGTCGCGAAGGTGTAGAACGAGATTCCCACCGGCAGCACGATATCGAACTTGGGCGGGTGGTAGTGCACGCCCAGCGCCGCGGCCAGGGTGACGAAATTGTCCAGCAGGAACTGGCCATACTTGAAATAGCCGAGCATGCCGAGATTGGCGATCACCGAGGCCAGCATCCAGGCGTGACGTCGCCAGGGATTCTTGGCGCGGATCATTTCCTGGGCCGCGAACCAGTCGACCACCGTCGATATCCACAAAAGGATGACGAACGGCGGGTTCCAGGCGGAATAGAAGATATAGCTGGCGATCAGCAGGTTGATCTTCTTCTGCGTCCAGCTGAACGGAAGCGAGTGCAGCGCCAACACCAGGGCGAAGAAGGCGACAAAGATCAGCGAATTGAAGACCAACGCCGTCGCCCCCGCGCACCCACCCCAAGCTGGGTCTCAACGCGTACGGTCAAACGCGGCCAAGGGCGAGAACGTTAAATTTGTACAGGGCTCCGGCCGGCCCCGGTGGCGAGGTTTAGGGCGTCGGCGCTGGCTGGCCGGTCACTTTTGGGGCAGTGTTGGCTTGATTGTCCCCGGGCTACACCTCCAAGAATTCTCTGCCGCAGATCAGCTTTATGAGCTAATGTTTCCGCTGGTTGATGGGGCGTTGATCGCTAATTGTGCGGCGAAAGCCTGGATATAGGCGGGGCGAGCTTCCCCGCGAGCTACATAGGCGGCCAAGTTTTGATATTCGTCCAAAATGCCTGACATTCTTAGTCGCAGCAGCACTGACACCATCAATAAATCGCCCGCGCTGAACGCATCATCGAGCCAGTCAGCGACGCCTAAGTGAGCCGAGAGCTGGTCCAGCCGAGCGCGAACACGGTCCTTTACCAACGGCAAGCGCTCCTCGCTCCAAGACTTGTCACTCTCGAATATTCTTGCCGTCGATAGTTCGAGGATCGGCGGCTCGACGGTGTTAAGTGCGGCAAACATCCACGTGATTGCGCGCGCGCGGGCATCGCGATCCTTCGGCAGCAGGCCCGCATGCTGCTCAGCAAGATGAA
>Ga0302314_10002883_pt1 | contig 31918 bp, 28 predicted proteins | sample III_Palsa_N2_3_FD_200533 | JGI IMG/M metagenome (GOLD analysis project Ga0302314, IMG submission 200533) | Peat permafrost microbial communities from Stordalen Mire near Abisko, Sweden - III_Palsa_N2_3 | ecosystem: Environmental > Terrestrial > Soil > Palsa > Peat permafrost | place: Sweden... | reverse complement strand
CATCCCTGCGAAGGCAGGGATCCAGCGCGCTCCAACGTCTGAAGATCACGGCCACTGGGTTCCGGCCTGCGCCGGAATGACGAGCAAAAAGCACCCTATTCGTCATCCCTGCGAAGGCAGGGATCCAGCGCTCTTCAACGTCTGAAGATCAGGGGCACTGAGTTACTCGCTTCGCTCGCCCCTGCGGAACCGTTCTTCGAGCATTCTGCGCGCCTTGCGCTTGTGCTGCCTACGCAGGAATGACGAGCAAAGAGAGGTTTTTGAAACTCTCTACGCAAAAAAATGCGCCCCCATCCGAAGCGATGCCGATTGATTCCCTGCCTGGCCTGCGTTAGCGTTGCGGCCCATGGCCAAGACCGCTCCCGCTTCTGTCAATACCCCGCCTCCGGTCGACTTCGAACGTTCCCTGGACGAACTGGAACAACTGGTCGCACGGATGGAAGGCGGCGAGCTGAGTCTGGATGAATCGCTCGCCTCGTTCGAGCGCGGCATCGGCCTGTACCGTCATTGTCAGCAGTCGCTGGAACTGGCCGAACTGCGTGTGCGCCTGCTGCTTGATCCCGATGCCCCCGATAGCGCCGAACCGTTTGAACCCGAACTCTGAGCTCGGCCCCACCCTGCAAGCGCTGATCCTTCGTGCCGAACAGGCACTGGATCGCTGTCTGCCGCCCGCCGAACAATCCCCTGCCGCACTGCATCGTGCGATGCGCTACGCCGTGCTTGGCGGCGGCAAACGGCTGCGCCCGCTGCTGGTTTACGCCGCCGCGCACGCGTTCGGCGAAACCGGCCTGCCACTCGATGCAGCCGCCTGTGCAGTGGAGCTGATCCACGCCTATTCACTGGTGCACGATGACCTGCCCGCGATGGACGACGACGCGCTGCGCCGCGGCCGCCCCACCTGCCACATCGTGTTTGGCGAGGCGATGGCGATCTTGGCTGGCGACGCGTTGCAGGCGCTGGCGTTCGAGATCCTGGCCGATGACCACGAACACCAGAACGATGCTGCCACCGGCATGGCCATGCTGCGTGTGCTGAGCCGCGCCTGCGGTGCCGAAGGCATGGCCGGCGGGCAGTCGCTGGACCTGGCCGCGGTCGGCCAGCAGCTGACGCTAGCCGAACTGGAGCATATGCACGCCTGCAAGACCGGCGCACTGATCCGCGCCTCGGTGCAGATGGGCGCACTCATCGCCGGTGCCGATATCGACACGCTGCAGGCGCTGGATCGCTACGCCCATGCCGTAGGCCTGGCCTTCCAGGTGCGCGATGACATCCTCGACGTGGAAGGCGAATCGGCCGTACTCGGCAAGACCGCCGGCAAGGACGCTGCCGCTGCCAAGCCCACCTTCCCCTCGATCATTGGCCTTGACGCGTCGCGTGCGCGGCTGGCGGAACTGACCGAGTCCGCACTCGCGGCGATTGAACCACTCGGCGACCGCGGCTCCCTGCTTGCTGAGCTGGCTCGTTACGCCGCGCATCGGGCGCACTGAAAGGGCGACTTGCGACCACCGCTGGAAGCGGCTGAAAACCATCCATCGTGCAACAAAAAAGCAGCCGCGAGGCTGCTCTTTTGTTGCACGAACTGACCCCGATTACTTGATCAATCGCAGCGTGAACGGGTAGCGGTAGCGCACACCTTCATTCGCCTTGATCGCCGCGATGATGGTGAGCACCAGCCAGCCGACTCCGATGATGATCCACAGCGGAATCGCGATGATCAGGCCGATACCCAGGGTCATGATCGAAATCAGCAGCAGGATCAGCAGGGCAATCGCCACCGTGATATTGAAATTCAGCGCTTCCTTACCCTGGTCATCGACGAACGGCATGGTGTCTTTCTTCACCAGCCAGATGATCAGCGGACCGATGAAGCAGCCCCAGCCGTGGCCGAAGGCCCCGGTGAGGATGGCACCCAGCAGGGCGGACAAGTGGGCGAACATCGCCCATTGGCGTTGGTCCGCCGAAGGCGCATCCACGACAGGCGGTTCGTTCGGCGAAGGCGGAATGACGGACTCGGGTGGAACGCTCATGCGTATCTCCTCAGCGTCGACAGATCGCCGGCCCAGTGCCGGTTGCGCTGATGCTAGCAAGCCCTGTGCGCTTTGCCGAGTGAACTTGCGACACAGGGCAGCTTGCCGCTACCGCGACGCCCTACTCGCCCGCCAAGGTCATCCGTTCCAGCAGGATCGACCCGGTCAGGATATGCGAGCGCGGATCGACATCCGCACCCACCGCCACGATGCCTGCAAACATCTCGCGCAGGTTCGCGGCGATCGTGATTTCTTCCACCGGATAGGCAATCTGCCCATTTTCGACCCAGAAACCGGCCGCACCGCGCGAATAGTCCCCAGTGATGGTGGATACGCCCTGCCCCATCACCTCGGTGACCAGCAGCCCGGTGCCCATGCGTTTCAGCATGCCGGCGAAATCGTCTTTTGCGTGGTCCGCGCTGCCCGCTTCAACGATCAGGTTGTGGATACCGCCCGCATTACCGGTCGATTCCAGCCCGAGTTTGCGCGCCGAATAGCTGCCCAGTGCGTAGCGCGCCAGCACACCGCCCTCGATCAAGGCGCTGTCGCGGGTCGCCACGCCCTCGGCGTCGAAGCTGCCTGAGCCCTGCCCGCGCAACAATTGCGGCAACTCCATGATGTTCAGCCATGACGGCATGACCGGCTTGCCGACGTGATCGAGCAGGAAACTGGCCTGCCGATACAACGCACCGCCGCTGACGGCACCCAGCAAATGTCCGATCAGCCCGCGTGCCAGCTCCGGCACAAACAGCACCGGACACTGCCGGGTCGACAGGCTGCGTGCGCCCATCCGCGCCAGGGTACGCTCGGCGGCCCTGTCGCCAAGCGCCTTTGCGCTCATGAAATCACCGGCCGCCCGCACGCTGTCGTACCAGTAATCGCGCTGCATGCCGTCTTCGTCGCCGGCAATCAAGGCCAGCGACAGCGAATGCCGCGTACCGCGCTCGCGTCCGACAAAGCCATGCGAGTTCGCGTACACCGATAGACCTTGTCCGGCCTGCACGCTGGCACCATCGGAATTGCTGATGCCGGCGTGGGCGCGACCGGCGTCCTCGATTTCGATGCCCAGTTCAATCGCGCGGGTCGTGTCGATATCCCACGGATGCCACAGGTCGAGATCGGGAAACGATGTCGCCATGCGCGCCGCATCGGCCAAACCCGCGGCCGGATCGGCCTCGGTATAACGCGCGATCGCGCAGGCCTGATCCAGGGTCGCCTGAATCGAGTCCGGATGCAGGTCGGCCGTGCTGGCCGAGCCCTTGCGCTGACCGAAGTACACGGTAAGCCCGAAACCACGGTCACGGGTGTGCTCGACCGTCTCCACTTCGCCCAGGCGCACATTGACGCTCAACCCCGTATCGATGCTGGCGGCGACTTCGGCCTGGCTGGCCCCGGCGGCGCGGGCGCGACGGATCACATCCTCGGCCAGTTCGGCCAGTCGATCGAGCTCTTGATCGCTACGATCTGGACCGCTGTGAGCCGACAAATGGCGGTCCTGGCTGATGGCGCGTTCGGTCACGTTGGGCTTCCTGGAGGTTTGACGAGTAGAATAGGCGGTTCGCGACCACCGATCCCACAATGGGGTTCAGTGCCCAAGATGGGGTCGGCTCGGCGAAATGCAAAGAGTTGGGGAGAACGCCCATGCAACCAACCGCCGGCATCTATCGTCACTACAAGGGTCAGCGCTACCGCGTGCTGGGTACCGCGCACCACAGCGAAACGCTGGAACCGTTGGTGGTTTATCAGGCGCTCTACGGCGACCACGGTCTATGGGTACGCCCAGCCACCATGTTCACCGAAACCATCGAGCTGGATGGCGAGCCGATCGCCCGCTTCGCGCTCGAGCAAGCCGAGCCCGGCACCGACGATACGCACATCTGATCACCGCCCCATCCCTGGAATTGAAACCGTGAGCCCGAGCCGCAGCCGCAATCAAACCGAACTCGACGAAGAAGACTACGGTCCCAGTCGCACCCAGCAGCGCCGCGAAGCGCTTGCGGTGCTGACCCTGGCCACCCAGTTGCTCGAGCTACCGCCGAGCCGGCTGGCCAAGCTGGAGTTGCCCGAAGACGTGCGCCGCGAGATCGACGTCACCCGTCGTATTACCGCGCACATCGCACGCAAGCGCCAGCTCGCGTTCCTCGCCAAGGTCATGCGCCGCTACGACGACGCGGACTTTGCCTCGGTGCGCGGCGAGCTTGGCGAGAACCGCGAGAAGCAGCGTCAGGAAACCGCCGCGATGCATCGCCTCGAAGCGATGCGCGATCGTCTGATCAGCGAGGACGAAACCGCACTCTCCGAGCTGATTACGGAACACCCGCAGATCGATCGTCAGCATGTGCGCTCGTTGATCCGCCAGGCCCGCACCGAACGCGATGCGAACAAGCCGCCACGCGCGTATCGCGAAATATTCCAGCTGCTGAAGGATCTGGCGGCAAACGCCAACCAGCCAGACGTCTGATAACGTGGTCTGGCTCCATGGTCCGGAGCCTTCAGCCGAGTGGGCTGAATCGCACGCAGAAGTCATCCGGCGAAACCCACCGGTCATGCAGCACGCATAACCGGCTCGCGCCAATACTGGCTCCGTAAGCCGAGCCGAACACCGCCAGTCCTGCGATGCGCTGCTCGGTCATGCGGCGGTCGTCCAGCCGATGGCGGCAACCAGCGCAACGCTGCTCGAACGCCGGCGGGAGGTTGCTCGCTGCCGGCTTAGCCTTGCTGGAGTCGCCTGCCGTGCTCATCCGTGCCCCAGGCTATCCCAGTACGTCGCGAACACATGGGCGGACATCACGTAGCCGATGATGATGTTGACCACCACGCCGGCCGTGAACGCGAGGAACGGCCTCCAGCCGGTCGCGCTGAGCGAACGCAGGCGCGTGGTCAGGCCGATGCTGAGGAAGCAGAACGTGAATACCCAGGTGCGCAAGGCAGTGATCGGCGCGACCAGTTCGGGCGTGACGATCTTGCGATAGTCCGCCAGTGAATAGCCACTGGCTAGCCAGGTGATCAAGGCCGACGCCAACAGGAAACCAAGCACGAATTTCGGGAAGCGTGCCCAGATTTCGCGGGCATCCACTTTCTTTACCTGCACGCCATCCTCAAACGCATCCCAGCGCGTCGTGGCCACCCAGGCAAGCGCGAAAGCCCAGATACCGATCCAGATATCCCTTCCCACCACTTTCATCAAGGTGAAGTTCTGCACCGCGGCGTCAGGCGCGCCGGCAATCGCGCCACCGGCATGTCGAGCGATGTCGCCATAGGTCTGCGCTGCGGCGATGCCCGCCGCATCGGCGAACTCCGAGGTACCGATCCAGGCGCCGGCCACGCCCGTCGACAAGCCCAGTGCATGCGATGCAAACGGCAGCACGAAGATCATCACGATCGCCCACAGCACCACCAGCGTGATCGCCACCGAAGCCTGCTCGCGCCGCGCACGCACCGCACCGGCAGTCGCGATCGCTGCCGACACACCGCATACCGCACCGCCGACGCCGAGCACGGCGGCAAAGCGCCGATCCAGTCCCAACGCCTTGCCGGTAAGAAAAATCGCAAAGAACGTCAGCAGCGATACCACCGTTGCCTGCCCGACAGCTACCGGGCCGGCCCATACCAGCAAGGTGAATGGCAGCGTCGCGCCGAGCAGCACAATCCCGACCTTGATGTAGAACTCGACGCGCAGGCCGACCTGAAACCACTCGGGCAAACGGACCACGTTTGACACCAGCAGTCCCAACAGCAAGGCCAGCAGCGGCGCTTCGAGGTTGTAGTGCGACGCCTGGCTCCAGGCCGCCGTCTCGAAGATCAGCAACGACACGGCGAACAGGATCAGAAACGCCGGCAAGAAATGTGCAAGACGCTGCTTGAGCACGAACAGCGCGCCGCCAAACAGCGCGGCGAACACCACGAACAGCGCCGCGTAATTGGGCAAATGCGCAACGAGATCCTGCCCGGCCTGCGCCACGTCCGACCATTTCGCCGGCGCTGTCGCGAGCCACTTGATGCTGCTGCCCGAGGCGAACAGCAGCCAGGCGACCACGACCACCAGCAGGCCGATCCACACGGACCACCAGTCCTCGTTGAAAAACAGGCCGCCACGTACCGCCGGATTCGCGGCAGTTATGGACGGCCGAACGTCCTGCGGAAGACCACGCGTCAATTCGTTCATCACCAAACCCCCAAAGCTGAAAGCAGCCGCGGCTAAAGTGTTGATGCGCGCGGACAGCGCGCGAAATGACCTTTTGCTCTATCGATATGGCCATCCCCGATGGCGAGACAAAGATGAGCGCACCGCAGTTAAAATATTGTCGCCCGGCGAAAAGCAGCGACACGCCGCGAATCCGCCGAGCGAGCGGATGCGAGAACAGCCGCGTGCCGCTGGGCTCACCCGGGCGTCCCTTCATGTCATTGCGCTTGCGTTCTGGCAGCCTCGTCGAGCAGTGCATCGAGGTCAGCTCGCCGCAACAGGCGACCGTCGAGCAACACGGCGTTGATCCGCCGGGCGTTATGGATGTCCTTGGTGGGATCAGCGTCCAGCAAGACCAGATCCGCGCGTTTGCCTACAGCCACCGATCCGCTCGTGTCCGCCATGCCGAGAAATTTGGCGGGCTCAAGCGTTGCCGAATACAGCGCTTCGCGCGGAGTGAGTCCCGACTCGACCAGCAGCTCCAACTCATCGTGCAAGGCGAAACCCGGATAAACCCCCGGCATGGGCGAGTCGGTGCCCGCCATGATCGGCACGCCGGCCTGATGCATGATCGACACGATCTGGTGGGCGATCGGCCAGCGCAGCTTTGCCAACGCCGCATCCTGCGCCGTGTAACCTGAAAGGAATTGCTCCCAACGCGGATGCTCGTCCGCGCGCAGGTATCGCCAACGTGGATCCGCACCGGGCGAGCGTTGCTGCGCCAGTAGATCTTCATCCGCAAGGACGAGCGTCGGGACCTGCACCTGGCCCGTGACGGCAACCGCTCGAGCGACCTTCCGACAGGTTTCGAGATCGAACGCCTTGAGTGTCTGCGCCTCTTGCGCATCGCGACGCGCAATCAACGCATCGCCGGCGAGGCCACGACGTTCTTCAAGCAATCGGGTTTCAATCGACGAGCAGGCCTCATAAGCCTGCATAAGATGCTCGTCACTGCGCTGACCCGCCGTAGCAGCGACCAGAAACGACACGCCCGCCGGTACGTGGCCGACGACCGGCAATGAGCGTGCATGTGCGGCAGCGAGAATGGCGCGCCAATGCGAAGCCGGTATCTCAGAGAAGACCTTGATGAAATCGGCACCGGCATCAGCAGCCGCATCGACCTGATGGGCCGCATCCTGTGGCGAGGTGCCATACACGGCGATGCCGGCGGCAAGAATGCGCGGCGCAGCGAGCTCACCTTCGTCGAACGACTTGCGCCAGCGATTCACCCATTGCATCGACGCGACATCGCCACGCATTTCGCGCACGCCGGTGATGCCGTTCGCCACGTACAGCGGAAACGACCAGTCGTTCGGCGGTCGATGCGAAGAGAGATTGAACAGATGGACATGCATGTCCACCAGACCGGGAATCAAAAACCGCCCACGTCCATCGACACGCTGTGCTGACGCCGGAATGTGCGCGTCACGCGGCGCAACGATCGCGACAATACGACCGTCATCGACCAGCACCGTCCGCGGCCCGATCGACCGCCCCCGCTCGACGTCGACGACCGTGACCCCCGTAATCGCGACGGCCTGCCGCTGAGGCAGCGACATCGCCTGCACGACAGCCGTCGAGCCCAACCACGCCAGGCTGCATGCAGTCACCAGCGACACCATCCACTTCTCGAAACCGCCACGCATGTCCAGCCCCCGATTCAGAGATAGATGAGCCAGCCTAAACTATCGTTGGCTCTGGCGGACCGCCAGGTGGCAAACTCGCAACGTCAGCTAACGACCCCGTGCACACATCAGCCTTTGAAACAGACCAACAAGGAGAAACCATGAAATCTCGTACATCGATCATCACGTTGGCATTGATGACCTTTCCGCTGTTCGCCCATGCCTCTTGCGACGCCGTGAAGTCCGATATCGACGCAAAGATCAAAGCGAACGGCGTGAGCAATTACAGCTTGGATGTGGTGGCCGCTGATCAGGCCGATAAGAGCGAAGGCAAGGTGGTTGGGCAGTGCGAAGGCAATAAAGCCATTGTGTATTCCCGTGGGCAATCCAATGCCAGCAACGGCAACTCAAACAGCGCGCCGAACCCGCTGCCTCCAGCACCAGCTCCGGCTCGATCTGGCCAAACCGGAGGTTGATCGTCCGTAGCTCGCACAGTTGGTCAGAACATGCGTGAGGTTTGAAGTGTCTGGCCCATGACGATCATACGCAGAGTCCGCCACCCGTAGCAGACGAAAGGCCGCTGAGGTAAGGGGAAAGTATGAAAGCGTTTGTCCTAACTGTGGTCGTTTTGACCAGTACAGCCTGTGCGGTATTTGCTGCAAAAGCTCAGCTAAGTCCCGCTATATCGAGTGCTATTACGTGTGCGCCTGAAATGAGCGCCGAGCAGTGCAAGATCGCTCAGGTTGACGCGATGCTTAAGAAGTTGGATCAGGCAGCTGCGTTGACCGCCTCTTCCAACGCTAAGGCAATCAGAGCTAGGAATGAGTTGGTATATTTCTACGCATCGGCTATTCAAAAGGCGGTAACGAAGAATTGGATACAGCCCGATGGGATAGTTAACGCCCGGTGCGAAGTGCACATCATCCAGCTACCTGGCGGTAGTGTTGAAAGCGCCACAGTCGATTCCAGCTGTCCCTATGATGATCTCGGTCGCCGCTCGGTCGTGAATGCAGTACTGCGAACCGAGACGCTTCCTTACAAGGGTTTCGAGAGCGTATTCCGGCGGAACATCACTCTTACCTTTGTCCCGTGGTCAAATAGTGAGGTTCATACCCCCTAGCCGCCTTAGGGATGCTCTGATCTATTGAGGCTGAAACGGCCGTCCATATGCCGTGCAGAAACTTCGGCATGGCTGCGCCAAAATGACGATTTAACCAGCTGTTTCTTATGGCCGCGGCCGCTGATCTGCTTCTGATCAAGCCATTTCCCGCTTCACAGACGCACCTCACTTGCAGAAGCCAGCAAGGTTCGGCGCGCCATCCACAAGTTCGAGAGCGCGAACAACGTCAGTACTTGCGCCGTGTTCTTAAGCAGGCCCCGGAAGCGCACCTTTTGATAGCCGAACTGCCGCTTGATCACGCGGAACGGGTGTTCCACCTTGGAACGTACCGCTGCCTTGAGGTATTCCACATACTTCGTGACCTCCTTCAGTTCACCCTCCGGCATCGCCCTGACGCTGCCGCGCTTGGCCGCGATATGCCAAGTGCGGCCACGCTTGGGTGCTCGTTTCTCAGCGCCCTGATAGCCGGCATCGGCATACACCGTCTTCTCCTGACCATGCAATAGCTTATCCACTTCGGTCACGTCGCCCACGTTGGCCGGTGTCGTGGTTACCGTATGTACGAGCCCGGATTCCACATCCACCCCGATATGCGCCTTCATGCCGAAGTACCACTGCTGACCCTTCCGGGTCTGGCGCATGTCCGGGTCACGCTGCTTGTCGCGATTTTTGGTCGAGGACGGTGCCTGGATAATCGTGGCATCCACTATCGTGCCCTGACGCAGCAACAGCCCCTGCTGGCCCAAATGCGCATTGACCGTGTCGAGGATCTTCGCCGCCAGACCGTGCTGCTCCAGGAAACGTCGAAACTTCAGGATCGTCGTCTCGTCCGGGATCGCGTCTTCGTTCAATTCCAGCCCGGCGAAGCGACGCATCGATTCGATCTCATACAGCGCATCCTCCATCGCTGGATCGCTCAACGCGTACCACTGCTGCATGAAGTGGATCCGCAGCATCGTCGCGGCGGGCATCGGTGGGCGGCCACGACGCCCCGACCTCGGATAGCTGGGTTCGATCAACGCCAGCAGTGCTTCCCACGGCACCACCTTGTCCATCTCGCCCAGGAACCGCTCGCGCCGCGTCGGCTTCTTCTTCGACTCGAAACTCAACGACGCAAACGAACGCTGTTTCATGGGGGAGGCGCTTCCTGGAGATTGGTCGCTATGATGCCTGAGGCGAGGAATAAATCAGAGCATTCTTAGGGATCGCAATCTTGCGAGGTCCGCTTCCGACGGCGGTTTCAACCGGTCGATGCAACACACTGAAGACTGTGCAGGCAGCAGACATTACCGAGTAACGCGCACAACTCGGCCTCAGCGTCTACGATGCTGTGCCGCCCACCGTCATGCCATCGATCTTCAGCGTCGGCTGACCAACACCCACGGGCACGCTCTGGCCGTCCTTGCCGCAAACGCCCACACCTTCGTCGAGCTTGAGATCGTTGCCGATCATGGAGACACGGTTGAGTACTTCGGGGCCGCTGCCGATCAGTGTTGCGCCCTTGACCGGGCGGGTGATCTTGCCGTCTTCGATCAGGTAGGCCTCGCTGGCGGAGAACACGAACTTGCCGTTGGTGATGTCAACCTGGCCGCCGCCGAAATTCGGCGCGTACAGGCCGCGCTTCACCGAGCGGATGATCTCCTCGGGATCGTGCGAACCGGGCTGCATGTAGGTATTGGTCATGCGCGGCATCGGCAGCGTGGTGAACGACTCGCGCCGGCCGTTGCCGGTGGGCGCCATGCCCATCAGTCGCGCGTTGAGCTTGTCCTGCATGTAGCCCTTGAGGATGCCGTCTTCGATCAACGTAGTGCACTCGGTCGGGGTACCTTCGTCGTCGATGCTGAGCGAGCCGCGGCGGCCCGACAGCGTACCGTCGTCGACGATGGTGACGCCCGGCGCGGCGACGCGCTGGCCCAGGCGACCGGAAAACGCGGAGCTGCCCTTGCGGTTGAAGTCACCCTCCAGGCCGTGGCCGATTGCTTCGTGCAGCAGCACGCCGGGCCAGCCCGGGCCCAACACCACGGTCATGCTGCCGGCCGGCGCATCGACCGCTTCCAGATTCACCAACGCCTGCCTTACGGCCTCGTCGGCGAACGCCAGCGCGCGGCCATTTTCGATCAGTTCGCGATAACCGTAACGACCACCACCTCCGGCATTGCCCTGCTCGCGACGACCGCCCTGCTCGGCAATCACCTGCACGCTGAGCCGCACCAGCGGACGTACATCGGCTGCCAGGGTACCGTCGGAGGCCGCGATCAGGATCGTGTCGATGGTTGCGGCGAGGCTCACGATCACCTGTTTCACGCGTGGGTCGCGCGAACGTGCATACGCATCGACCTCACGCAGCAGCGCGATCTTGTCCGGGTTCGGCAGACTGTCGACCGGATCGATGGCCGGATACAGCTGACGCGCGCCGTTCAACGCCAGCGGCTTGCCGGCACCGTTGCCATCGTTCGCAATGGCACGCGCCGCCCGCGAGGCTTCCAGTAGCTGTGGCAGCACGATCTCGTCGGAATAGGCGAAGCCGGTCTTCTCGCCGGAGATCGCACGCACGCCCACGCCCTGCTCGATCGAATGGCTGCCGTCCTTGACGATGCCCTCCTCCAGCAGCCACGACTCGCTGCGCGAGTGCTGAAAATACAGATCAGCCGCGTCGATTGACGGCCCCATCAGCTGGGTAAACACACGATCGAGGTCGCCGGTGGCGATGCCGCCGGGGGACAACAATTTGTTCTGCGCTAGCGCAATCAGGGAATCCATGGGTATCGGTATCGTCAAGGCTCAGTCAGTAACTATCCCACATGGGGTTTCCGCCGGCAGCTTTAAAGCCGCAACACGCCGCACGGCAACGTCAGCAGGCCGTTGACGCGGGCACCTCCGAGTGATCGGCGGCTGCCTACAGGGATGTCTTATCCGGCCGCTTTCGCTGCCTCAGCGCGCCTGCCAAGCCACCGCTGCAGGAACCACCCTGACGGCAGGGCCGCTCATCGACCGGCCGATCGGGGATTGGCGGGTGCGGCGCTGTTGTTCGCCGCGCCCGACGGACTGCTGGCAGGATTGAGCAGCGGCGCCGCGGGCGGTGCGTCTATTTCGCGCTTTTCGATCAGCGTCATCACGGGTTTGTCCCAGGTACCGGTGATCTGGTAGCGCGCGCTGGCGGCCTTGTTCAAGCCCCCGCCAAGCAGGCCCTGCACCGCAAACCCGGCCGCCGCTCCGATCGGCCCGCCGACCACCGCGCCCACCAAAGGCAGGCTGTTGCCGACGTGTGGCGTTACCCGCACCTGCTGGTCGAAATCCTTGGCGCGCAGACCGGTGCGACCGGTAATGCTGATGTTCGCGGCCGGCCCCTTCATGAACAGGTTGGTCGTCGTTGCGTTGCCATCGGCAAGATGAAAATCGCCGGTGATCGAATCGAACGCCAGGCCCTTGCCGAAAACATCGCCGAAATCCAGTGAGAGCCGGCGCGGCAGTTCGATCAGCGAGACCAGTCCGAGCAACCGTCCCTTCATGGGCGTTGTCGCTTCGGGGATGTGGCCGTTGCTGACATGAATACTGAGCGTGCCATCCATATTGGCCAGTGACAACGCGCTGGGCGCGCCTGGCCAGCTGGCGTCGAGCTGGTCGCTGGTCTTGCCGCCATTGACCATGCCCTCGAAACCGAAGGCACCCAGCATCATGCCGAGATCGTCGGCGGCAAAACCAATTTTCAAGTGCGTGTGGCTGTTGCTGGGGCTACCGTTCCAGTCACCGCTGGCATTGATCTGCACGCTGCTGGACAACGCGCGCAGCTGCTCGATATGCATGCCGCTCGCGGTTGGCCAGGTTTCCAGACGGGCCTCGCCCAGCTTCGCCTCACCCAGCCGCAGATCCGCCACGTACAAATGGAACGGCGGCAGCGCCGCGGGGTTGATGCCGGTGTTGGCGGGATCCTCAGCCGGCGCGCCCGCTGCTGCCGCGGCCTCCGCCGCCGTATCCTTCGGCCAGTACAACCGCTGCAGCCGTGCGGTAAGACCTCGTTTGTCCAGATCGGTCGGCACGGTGAAGTTGCCGACCATCGCGGCGCCGTCCACATCCGCGCTCAACCCTTCGGTCTGCGGTTTGAGCTGAATCCTCATCACCCCCAGCGAATGACCGAACCATCCGGCCTGATCCGTGCTGACATCCAGGCTCTCCAGCCCGGGACCACCACTACCGGCGCCGGCAGCGGCGTGCTGCACCCAGCCGGTGACATCCAGCTGACTTGCATGACCGCGAATGCGCAGATCTTTCGCGGGCAAGCTGTCCGGTAGCTGGTTACCAAATGCCAGCGTGGCCGCCATCGGTTGCTGCGCGCCCGCCGCCAAGCGCAAGTGCCCGCGTGCGACCTGGCCCAGCGCAACCTGCAGATCGCTGCCGCTGACCGGAAGGCTCATGCTCAGATGCAATGGCAGGCTGGCGGCCGCCGGTTTGTTCAACGGTGCGGGCAGATCCAGCGAAGTACCGCTCAGCGGCGAGTCGACGACGAGGGTTTGCGCCAGCGCGGTGCTGCCCGCTACATGGTCAAGTGAATAGCCGACGCTGAAATCACTGCGACCATCGCCCAGCGGACCCAGCCATTTCAGTGCCGGATAGTCCTGCACCAGTTCGGCGATGCTGTAGCTGCCTTGCAACTGTGCCGACAGCACGGTGTTCGGGTTGCTGTTGGCAGCCGCAATGGCCAGCTGCAATTTGGTCGGGCGGCCGTGGAAACCTGCATCCAGCGAGCTTGTCTGCATGCCGGCTTGTCCGCCGTGCGCATCGAAGCGCAGCGGGCCGTTGAGCTTGTCGAGTTTGAGATTCCAGTCGGGTGCGCTGAAGTCCGCGTCCTTCAGCTGCGCGTTGCCACTCAACTGCATGTCCTCGACTTTCTTCAACGGCAACATCAGATGAAAATCAAACGTGCCGCTGCCACCCAGATTCAGCTTGGCCAGCGTATCGGCCTGATGGATGCCGATCGGGCTCTTGCGCACAAACTCCATCAGATCGGCGCCGCTGCCATTGCCTTGCACATTGAGATCAAGCAGCCCATCACCGAAGTCGGGGATCAAGGCGGTCGCCTTGTCCGCCTTCACACCCAGCGACTGACCACTGCTGGCTTCGATCAACATGCCGCTATTGATGAAGTTGGCCACCGCAGCAACACCTTCGGCGCGCGGCCAGTCGTTGCCGTAGTCGAAGGTGAGATCGCTGATCGCGGCCCGCGCCTCGAAGCGACCCTCGTTGTGATGGAAAGGCCAGTCCGCCAGATCACCGCGCACCAGCACTTGCGCCTGATCGACGTTGCCGCTTACCAGCGCGCGATCGAGCCATGCGACAGTCGGTGGAGGCATGGCGTTGATCGGCCAGAACAATTTCGCCGCGGTCACGTCGGCGCGATCCACGCTGGCGTACAGCTCAATGAACGGCGGCCCCTGCGCCTGCAAGGTCACTTCGCCACGAGCGTGACCGGCGTAACCGGCGCCCACAAAATCGAGCGTGTCGGCACCGAGGTGCGGCTCGCCATCCTGCATCCAGAACGCGAGCGTGCCAGCCAGTTTCGACAGCACGAACGGCTGACGGAACAGATGCGGAAACTGCAGCGTGCTCACTTGCGCCGGTAACTCCAGCGACAGCGCCTCGGCGTCGCCACGCAGTTCGCCCTGCAGTTCGTTGACACCCGGCAGTTTGCCGACCGCGTCGATGCCCAGACCCCTGAATGCGAGATCGACCTGCTGCAATCCATCGACCTGGTTCCACTTCAGTGCGAGGCGGCTCACGTCGCCGCGCGGATGGCCACCGCCAACCCACTGTGCGAGGGCGGGTGCAAGATCCGGCTTCAGCGCCAGCCATGGCAGCAGCGGTGCCAGCTGCAGTTCGCGTGCGGCAACGTCGACGCTGAGCTGCGGCGTGCCGGGCTGATGCAGGGCAAGTACCAACGCTCCGCCATCGCTACTGGCCCAGCGCACCTCGTAGCCATCACCGGTCCGGCGCAATCCAGCCAGCCCATGCAAGGCAGTCACGCTGGCGTAAGCACCCCCGGGAGCGGTCACCGTCAGCCGGTCCAGGTCGAAGCGGGTCAGGCTGCTGGTCAGCTTGCCTTTGTGCCAATCGAGCCATGACGCCAGCTGACCGTGGCCCTGCGGTATATAGCCGGCCAGATCGACGCCATCCAGCAACGGCTTGAGATCGACATCGTCCGCTTCGATCCAGAGTTGGCCAGAGCTGCCATCCACGCGAAAGCGGCCTGCCGTGCGCAAGGCAGCAGCCTCACCTTCCCGACGCAGCCTGCCACCTATCCGGATCTGGGTGCCTTGCCAGCTCAGCCGAAATTGCCGGGACAGCAACGCGTAGCTTTTGCCGTGATTGGCGTCGGCGATGACAACGCGCAGGTCCTCGAGCCACAGGTCCATCGAAAATCGGCCCAGCGACAGCGGCTGCCGACTCGCATCGCCGGCCAGGCCGATGCCGTTGACGTGCCAGCCACCGTCGACATCACGGGTCAGATCCAGCTGCAGGCCACGCACATACAGGTTGAGCATGTGTCGCGAAGGCAACAGCCACCCGCCGAAGTCAAGTTTCAGCTCGGATTCGGGAAGCCGCAGCATGTCGCCCGTCTCGCCCGCCGCCGCGCCCACCGTCACATTGCGCATGACGAACAGCGGCCCGGACGGCGTCCAGTGACCCTCCAGCGAGGTAAAACTGACCGGCCGCTGCAGCCGCTGACTGATCTGCGCCGCCACCCACTGCGGATGTCGCGCCAGGGTGGGCAGCAGCAACTGGGTCAGCGCCATCAACACGGCGAGCAGGATCACCACGATACCGGCGGTCCAGGCCAGCGCGCGGGCACAGCGATGCAGCACGCGTTGCCACGACACGTTCACGCGCCGCATTCCGGGCCAGATTTACAGCAAGACGACATCAAACTGTTCCTGCGAATAATGCTCTTCAGCCTGGAAGCGTATGCTTTTGGAGATGAACTCTTCCAGTTCGGCGATCGCGCTGGATTCTTCCTCCAGAATCCGGCTGACCACCAGCGGATTTGCCATCACTAGCAGCTTCTCGGCGTTGAACTGGCGCACCGCACGGGTGATCTCGCGGAAAATCTCGTAGGTCACCGTTTCGGCGGTCTTCAACGCCCCACGACCGTTGCAGGTCGCACAGGGTTCGCACAGCTGGCGGGCCAGACTTTCGGTCGTGCGCTTGCGGGTCATTTCCACCAGGCCCAGCGCCGACATCGGGTAGACCGTGGTTTTGGCATGGTCGCGCGCCAAGCCCTTATTCAACATGCGCAGTACCTGGCGCTTGTGTTCCTCATCGATCATGTCGATGAAGTCGATGATGATGATGCCGCCCAGGTTGCGCAGCCGCAGCTGTCGGGCCGCCGCCTGTGCCGCCTCCAGGTTGGTGCGATAGACCGTCTCCTCCAGGTTGCGCGTGCCCAGGTAGGCGCCGGTGTTGACGTCGATGGTGGTCATCGCCTCGGTCTGGTCGACGATCAGGTAGCCACCGGATTTCAGCGGCACTTCCTTGCGCAAGGCGCGCTGCATTTCGTCCTCGACGCCATACAGGTCGAAGATCGGTCGCTCGCCGTCGTAGTGTTCGATGCGGTCGTCCAGGCTCGGCATGAACTTGTGCACGAACTTGACCACCTTCTCGAACGTGGCGCGCGAATCCACCCGCACTTTCTCGATGTCGTCGTTGAGCATGTCGCGCAGGCTGCGCAATGGCAGCGACAGCTCCTCATAGACGCGCTCGCCGACCTTTGCCTTGGCGATGTTCTCCTGCACTACGCGCCACACCTTGGTGAGGTAGGCCACGTCGAAGGCCAGCGACTCGGCACTCTGGCCCTCGGCATTGGTACGCACGATGTAGCCGAGCGGGTTGTCCCCGATCAGCGAGCCCAGCACGTCTTTCAGTCGCTGACGCTCGGCCTCGTCCTCGATGCGCGCGGAAATGCCCAGCGTGCGCGCATACGGCAGCAGCACCAGATAGCGCGAGGGAATCGACAGGTGTGCCGACAGCCGCGCACCCTTGGTGCTGATCGGGTCCTTCACCACCTGCACCACGATTTCCTGGCCCTCGTGGACCAGCTCGCTGATCGAGGGAATGTGGCCATTGCCGTTGCCGTTCGACTCAAGACCCTCGGCGGACGCCGGCAGCGGCGGCCGCACGATGTCCGATGCATGCAGAAACGCTGCCCGGTCCAGCCCGATTTCCACAAACACGGCCTGCATGCCAGGCATCACCCGCTGAACCCGGCCCTTGTACACGTTTCCGACGTAACCACGCTTGGATGCCCGCTCGACGTGCACTTCCTGCAGCATGCCGTTCTCGACCACACCGACCCTGGTCTCGCGTGGGGTCACGTTGATCAGGATTTCTTCGCTCACCAGATACTCCCCAATTAGACGATCTTTATAGCGGCTGCATATGCGAACTGTCGATGACACATATCGCGGTATCGGCATCCACGCTCCCCCAGCGCGGAAATGATGCTTTAGGCTAGATCCAAATCAACAAGAGACTCCGCATGAAATTGTTGCTGGTCGAAGACTCCGAGCGCCTGCGCCAGACCCTGCAGCACGGCCTGCAGGGCGCCGGCTTTACCGTCGACGCGGCTGGCGACGGCGTGGAAGCTTGCGGCTTCCTGACCAGTTACGACTACGATCTGGTCGTGCTGGACCTGATGCTGCCACGGCTCGACGGGATCGGCGTGCTGCGCAGCTTGCCGGCGGGTGGTCGCCGCCCGCGCGTGCTGGTGCTGTCCGCCCGTGACCAGGTACCCGACCGGATCGAGGCGCTGAACGCCGGTGCCGACGATTACCTGATGAAGCCCTTTGCGTTCGACGAGCTGGTTGCCCGCCTGCATGCGCTGGCGCGCCGGCCACAGCAGGCTCAGCCGCTGGCGATCAGCCATGGCTCGCTGTCGTGGGATCCCCGCTCGCAGAGCGCCAGCGTGAATGGGCAGCCGCTGCCGCTGACCCCACGCGAATTTGCCGTGCTGGGGCTCTTGCTGCGCCACCGCAGCCGCGCGTTCAGCCGGCTGGAGATTCTTGAACGCACCGCAGGCAGCGACAGCGAAGTCTCTGACCGCAGCGTTGAGGTGCTGGTATTCGGGCTGCGCCGCAAGCTGGACGCGGCTGGCCTGCCCGGCCTGATCGAAACGCGGCGCGGCGCGGGCTACCTGATTCCATGACCTTATGAAGCTGGCCTCCCTTTCCGCGCGTATCTCCACGCTGCTGGTCGTCACCAGCCTGCTGGTGCTGGGCGGCGGCTCGAAGCTGATGGACTGGCGCATCGACCATGAGATGGAAAAGCGCTTTGAGCAAAACCTGCTGACCCAGGCCAGCACGCTGAGCAGCAGCATCGAACTGGAACAGGATGCGACGTCTGGCCGCCATGGTCAGCCCCTGGAAGCGGGCGTACCTGGAAGCGACAGCCCTACGTATTACGAATTGCGCTGCGATGGCATGCCGCCACTGCGCAGCACGCCGCCCCCACCGACCACTCCCGCAGACTGGCCGCAGGCGGCCGGCGCGCAGCCACGCTTCACCCGGCTGCGCCTTGGCGACGTGCATCTTGGCTCCGTGCAATTCTCATTTCCCGCCGCCTCCGGCGATGGCCATGTGGTGGGCATGGACGGCCAGCAGGTTCATGCACCCCGCACCTGCGCACTATTGTTCGAACAGGACCGCCACGCGCTCTATCAGATCGACCTGGCAGTCGACTGGATCCTTCTGCTCAGCCCGGCCCTGGCGCTGGTTATCGCGCTGATTGCGGTGCCATTGATCGTGCGCCGCGGCCTGCGTCCGATGACGGCACTGGTGGATCGCATGCACGACATCGGCCCGAACGCGCCCGGTCAGCGACTCGCCGCCAGCGGCATGCGGGAACTCGATCCCCTGGTAAACCGTTTCAACGACGTACTTGGACGGATGGACGACGGCCTTGCCCGCGAGCGCCAGTTCGCCAGCGGGCTGGCCCACGAAACGCGAACCCGGCTGGCCGAGTTGCGCGCGCTCACCGAAGTCGAGATGCGCTATCCCAGCGGTCGCAGCCTGCCCGAGATACTCACCGAAGTCGGCAACATCGGCGCCGAACTCGAAGCCACGGTGACCGCGTTGCTGCTGCTGACCCGACTGCAATCCGGACTCGAGCAACCGCAGCTGCAGGCACTACCGTTCGCCTCATGGCTGAACCGCCAGCTGCAGCGGCAACACAGCGCAGCCGCGAGCCTCGGCGTCACACTGCATACCGAAGGGACGCCCCCAGCGCGCCTGCAGACCGACCCGGCGCTGCTGGAAGTGATCATCGGCAACCTGCTGGGCAACGCCTGTGCCTATGCACCGAGAGGTGACGCGGTGACCTTGCGCATGACGACAACCAGGCTGAGCATCGACAATGCCGCGCCCAATCTCGGCGCCGAGGATCTGGGCAACTTCGGCCAGCGCTTCTGGCGCAAGCAACTGCCCAACGCCGGGCATGCCGGACTGGGCCTGGCACTGGCCGGCGCAGCAGCCCACGCGCTCGGCCTGGAGCTGGATTTTCGGCTCGATGCCGCGCAACGATTGCATGCCACGCTGTCGTGGCCGAGCCGGATGACGCAGGAGCCCGAGTCATGACGACGGTGACTTTATGACCACACCCATCCTGCTCGCCTGGAGTGGTGGCAAGGACTGCCTGCTGGCATTGCAGCGATTGCGCGCCGATCCGCAGTGGCAGCTGGTCGGCCTGCTCACCACGGTCAATCGCAACTACCAGCGCATCGCCATGCATGGTGTGCAGCGTGACGTGCTGCTCGCGCAAACCGCCGCGCTCGGCCTGCCGCTGGTCGAGGTCATGCTGGACTGGCCGGGCAGCAACGAAGCCTACGAGCAGGCCCACGCGCAGGCACTCGTGGAGGCTCGCATGCGCTGGCCGGGCATCCGCCATTGCGCATTCGGCGACCTGTTCCTGGAAGACGTGCGCGACTACCGTGTGCGCCAGCTCGGCCGCGAAAACTGGCGTGCGGTGTTCCCGCTATGGGGTGAAGACACTACGGCCCTGTCGCGGCGCTTCGTCAGCGAAGGTCATCGCGCGATGTTGTGCTGCGTGGACACCCAGCAACTGCAAGCCGACTATTGCGGCCGCGACTACGACGCCGCACTGCTCGACAGTTTGCCGGCCGGCGTCGATCCGTGCGGCGAACGCGGCGAGTTTCATACACTGAGCTACGCCGGCCCGTTGTTCCGCCAGCCGCTCAAGCTTCGTCGCGGCGAAAGCGTCTTGCGCGACGGGCGCTTCCAATTCACCGATTTCCTGCTCGACAACAATGCCGCGGCCCGTTAAAGGGCACATCCTTCCCGACGTGCTGCGGCCCGGGCTCAGGCTGGTGTTCTGCGGCACCGCCGCCGGCAAGCGCTCCGCTGCGGAACGCGCTTACTATGCGCACCCCGGCAATCTGTTCTGGCGTGCGCTGTTCGAAGCACGCCTGACCCCGCACCAGCTGGCACCAGCAGAGTTCCCGCAACTACCCGACTACGGTATCGGCCTTACCGACCTCGCCAAACGCCACGCCGGCAACGACAACGAACTGCCGCGCGATGCATTCGACGTACCGGCCTTGATCGCCAAGATCGAACGCCATGCCCCGCGCCTGCTCGCATTCACCAGCAAGCATGCCGCCCGCGCCGTGCTCGACCACGCTGTCAGCTACGGCTTGCAGGACAAAACCATCGCAGACACGCAGCTGTTCGTATTGCCATCGCCGTCGGGACAAGCCCGTGGCCACTGGAGTCTGGCGCCCTGGCAGGCCTTGTCGGACTACGTCAGGACGCTTTGATTGCTTGACGCATCATCGCTGACTGTGCGGCGCCGGCTGATTGACGCCACGCCGGGCGCAGCGTAAAAGTATGCGACTAAAACGCAAGAACATGCGTTTTCACTATCGCCCGCTGACCCTGCGCCAGGTCCGCCCAGAGGTCCACCGGCCAACCGGCCCCAAGAAATCCACGATGCGCAAGAGAGAATTCACCGAGAGCCAGATCGTTGCCACGTTGCGGCAGGTCGAAGGCGGCCGGCAGGCCAAAGATGTGTGCCGGGAATTGGGCATATCCGGTGCGATGTACTGCGACTGGAAGTCCAGATACAGCAGTATGAATGCAGCCGACGTGCAGCGGATTCGCGACCTCGAAACGGAGCACAGCAAGCTCAAATGGATGTATGCGGAGCTGGCGATGGAGAACCACACCCTCAAGGATGTCATCGCAAGGAAGCTGTAGACCCGGCGCACCCGCTTCGAATAACCCAACGGCTTATCCGCTGGAAATCCTGCAACGCGATTCAATGACTCGCATGCGTCAATTCAAATGCATGCGATGCCGCGTTGGCCCGCGCGATACGTTCTGCAGTGAGCGGATGGCTGGAGAGGTAACGCAATTGATCTCCCTTCCCCACGTCAGGACGAATCCGTTCTAGCGCCTGTATGGCACGAACGAAAGCGGCTGGATCGATACCCTGACTTTCCAGCGCGCTGAACGCAAAACTATCGGCGTCTTCCTCGAACGTACGCGAATAGTGGCTGTCCAGCAGAAATATCGGAATGCCTGACGCCAGGCCGCCAATGGACGCGACATCACCCATCAACATGCTCCCGACAATGACTACACCCGAGCTGCGCAATACCAGACGCAGCATGTGGTGATGGGCTTGATGCCCCAACTCATGTGCGGTGACGGCGATGAAAGCCTGGTCGTCGGGAAGTGCGCGAACCAGTGCATCCGTGAATACAACGCTGCCATCGGGCAGCGCAAAAGCATTGGCGCCCAACATGGGCGACGCGTAAAAGCGAAGTTGCACCGGTGGCATGCCGCTGAGGGAATCAGCGAAGTGCTGGAATACTGCCTGCAGGTGCTGGCGGCGATCCAGCGGCAGCGTCGTAGGCAGCAGCGCCCGTCCCTCCAGCACGGCCAGCGACTGTCGCCCCATGGACACTTCGATGGCATGTGGCATGTTCATCGCCAGCCTATCCGCCGCCCATGGAAGGCCAAACTGGAACAGCACGCCCAGCGTTGCCACAACGACGAAAATGCCGATCAGTGCGGCCGGCCAGCGACGTTCAAGCCAGTCCACCACGCGCTCGAGTCGATGACTGCCCGCAAACCAGTCCGCGGGCAGCAGGTCATGATCGAGCTGGATGTGCGCGCCGTCGGGTAGACGCAATACAAAGGGCACGCCGATCACTCGCGCACTGGGTTCAACCAACAGCAGCGGCACGACATATTCCCTGTCGGTTTCGCGCCACTTCAGACTGTCTCCCTCACGCCATACGTCCACCCGTATGGCGTGGCTGGAGCGCCCGTCGAAAAAGACCCCGGGTATCATGCGATCACAACCCGATATCGATGCCCAACAGGCTATCCATCTCGGTGCCGGCCGCACCTACTTCACCGTGAGCAAACGCATCGCGCACGAAGTCGTTGAGTTCGCCGTCGCCGATGATTTCCAGATGTTCCGCGCGGTATCGGGCAAGCCGGATGCGCGCCCACGGAATGGCCAGTCCAATCGAACAGATAATGCCCAGCGCGTTGCCGAGATACAGGTTCAGCATCGACCAGTACTTCAACGAAGAGCGAAAACTGTATTGCCCCAGGTGCGCCTGGTTATAAAGCAGGTTGGTCATGCGGACGTGCGCGTACGTCCAGACGCCGAGATACATGGGCGCCATCACGGCATATATCGCCAGGATGAACCCGATCGGCGGCGCCTTGGGATTGAAAGGTTGATGACCTTGCGCTGCAAGCATGAACTTGCTCACGAGACCCACCAGGATAAACGTGGGGACCAGCCACGTCAGTCCGACTGCAATCGCTTTCCAATACACACGGTAATAAACATCCATCTTGCTGGCGAAGCGAAACGACTTGCCGCCAAAATGGTGATGTTCGACCATCCACACCTGCTGATTGCCCTTTATCCACGGATAGACGCCGCCAACGCCAGCGAATATGCCGAGCAATCCGACGAGCGGATGACCACTGGCCGTCAGGAAAATCATCAGCATGAAGGGAATGCCCATCAGTATGTAGGCAACGAAAAACCACTGATAGGCGCCGCCGAAATCGCTCACGAAATAAAAGCGCAGTCCTCGCCATCCCGTGTAGCGGGCACGAAACATCAGGCCTTTGACGATCATCCACGGCATGAATGCAGCGAGCACCAGACCCGCGCCCGCTTGCAATGGTTTGGAAAAATGCCCGCCGATGACGTACAGGGCAAAGAGGAGACCTGTCAGCAAACGCCCGCGCAGGATGGGCAGTGGCTTGGCCAGATACTCGAATGGCGAATCCGCCAGCACCGTATTGGCGTACATGTAACGTCGCGTACGCACCGACGCCCATGCCGAATAGATGCCCAGCGTCACCACGCTCAATGCAACGTTGACGATCCAGATACGAAAATAGTCTTTGGCATTACCGCGAAAATCGAAGCGGTGTGAAGTTTCCGCGGCGCGAACGGGCGCAACATCAACCTCGGGAAAGAACACACCCGAGGCCATGGTCTCGTCATGCATATCCTGGTTCCCCTCAATCCCTTAAGGCTTCCCCCCGGAAGCGGAATCAGTCTAGCCGAAAACAACACAGAATCAGCTAGTCCCATTTCAGGAAACGGAATACCGCCGTACGTCTAGCACTCAATCGATCGGCGTCTGTCGATACTTGCTTACATCCCGCTCCTGTACGACCGGCGCCTTGTTCGTCCAGGCCTGACGGATATAACTGACTACTGCCGAGACGTCGCTATCGCTCAGTTGCTGAGCGAACGGCGGCATCGAGTACGGCCGCGGGTGCGCGACGGTCAGCGGCGCGAAGCCACCCAGCAACACGGAGCGGGTCGCATTGATGCCGGTCGGTTCGGTAACTGACGAATTGCCGTTGAGCGGCGGGTAGACGCCAGTGACGCCGTTGCCGTTCTTGCCGTGGCAATCCGCGCAGCGCTGCGTATAGATCTGCTCTCCATGCTGGACGAGCGCCGTGGCATTGAATGGCGGCTTCTCTTGCAGCGGTTGCGCCCGCGCCGGCAACGAATGCAGGTAGGTCGCTACGGCAAGCAAGTCAGCGTCGGTCATGTGCTGGGTGCTTTGCACGACGACATCCGCCATCGGGCCAAACGCCACGCTTTTCGCCGACTGGCCGGTTTTCAGCAGATCGACGATGTCCTGTTCGCTCCAGCCTTGCAGGCCTCCGTTGCCCTGCGTGCTCAGATCCGGCGCGTACCAGTTTTGCTGCGGGATCTGGCCACCGGTCAGATGCTCGTCCTGCGGCGTGCCGCCGAGCGTGTCGCGGGCCGCGTGACATTCATTGCAATGACCCAGCCCCTGCACCAGGTAGGCACCGCGGTTCCATTGCGCCGACTGGCCCGGATCGGATTCGAACACACCTTCCTTGAAATACAATGCGCGCCACGCGGTCAGGCTGTTGCGCAGGCTGTACGGAAAATCCAGCGCCGGCGCAGCGGTCGGCTGATGCACCGGTGGCAACGATTGCAGATACGCGAACATCGCCAGCGCGTCGTCGTGCGTCACCTTGGTGTACGAGGTATAAGAAAACGCGGGGTACAGCAGTTCGCCGTGACGCCCCTTGCCGCTATGCAATGCCTGCCAGAAATCCTCGAAGCTCCAGTTACCCAAACCGGATTCGCGATCCGGCGTGATATTGGGCACGGGAATATTGCCGAACGGCGTGGCTAGCAAACGGCCGCCGGCAAAGGCAGCGCCACCTTGCGCGGCATGGCAGCCGGCACAATCACCGACCTTGACCAGATATTCGCCGCTGGCTATCAGCGCCGGATCACGCAGCGTCGCCGCAGCTACCTTGCTCATCGCAGGGGTGGTCGGTTGCTGGCTGTCGGTGCCAAAAAACAGCCAGACCAGGAGCCAGCCCAGCAGCAACACGGCAGACACAAGCATCAGCAGCAACAGTCGACGAAGCCATTTCATGCGCCATCTCCCGTCGCGCCCAGCACACCACACGACAGCGGCGGCTTCACTGAGCCGGCCGCTTGCGCGTGCGTGTCGGCTGGCAGCTGGCGACTGGCCAGCCATGCCGCTACGGCGGTGATGTCGGAGGCATTCAATCGACTGGCAACCTCCGCCATGCAATCCGGCGCCACCGTGGCGCGGGTGTGCGTCCGCCAGGAACCGAGCTGGGAGCTGATGTAGTCATACGGTAGACCCACCAGTCCCGGCGTGGATGGCTCGACGCCGGTCAGCTGAGTGCCGTGGCAGCTGGCGCAGGCGGGAATCTTGCGCGTGGGATCGCCGTTGCTCACCAGTTGCTCCCCGCGTTGCAAGGTCTCCGCGGTCACCGGTGGCAATGGCGAGCGGCTGTAAGGCACCTGCTGCTCAGCGAAGTACTCAGCGATTTCCTGCATGTAGGCGGGGCTCAGCTGACGCACGGTGTATTCCATCGGCGCGTACTTGCGCAGGCCGTTCTGGAAATGCTGCATCTGACGCACCAGGTAGGCAGCCGGCTTGCCCGCCAGACGCGGAAAGAATTCGCTGCCCGGCTTGCCTTCGCCATGCACACCGTGACAGCTGGTGCAGGCAACGATGCGCTGTTGAAGGGTGTCCGGTATCGTCGGCGCATCGCTGGCGTGGCCGGCCGCACCAAACAACGTGACGGCAACCAGCAGCATCGCAGCACCGGTTGTCCTGGTTGAACGCGGTCGAACGCTCATGTTCATCGCCGAAGTATAGGCGCGGTCGGCGCGGGCGATTCGTCCGCCATGCGGCTAAGCTGGATATCGCGACAACATGCCACATTGGTCGAACCGGGGGTTACCGTGAGCCGTCCTTCCGTTTGTTTCGCCGCACTCGTCTGCGCACTGCTTGTCACGCCAGCCATCGCCGCCGATGCAACGACACCCGACGTGGCTTACGCGTCGATCGCACAACTGCAGCAGCGCATGGATGCCGGCACGCTCGATAGCCGGCAGCTCGCGCAGCAGTTCATCGAGCGCATCCAGCAAATCGACCAGTCAGGCCCCTCGCTGCGGGCGGTGCTGGAGATAAACCCGGACGCACTGAAACTCGCTGGCACGCTGGACAGGAAACGCACGAAGACACGCGGCCCGCTGTACGGCATCCCGGTGTTGCTGAAGGACAACATCGATACCGGCGATCGCATGCTCACCAGCGCCGGCTCCCTGGCGATGATCGGTGCGCCGGCGCCACACGACGCCGCGCTGGTCGCGCGTCTGCGAAAAGCTGGCGTTCTGATTCTCGGCAAGAGCAACCTCAGCGAATGGGCGGACATGCGTTCCGACCAGGCCAGCAGCGGCTGGAGCGGTCGCGGTGGGCAAACGCGCAATCCCTACGCGCTGGACCGCAGTCCCTGCGGCTCCAGTTCGGGTTCGGCGGCGGCCGTAGCGGCCGGGCTCGTCGCAGCGGCGATCGGCACCGAAACCGATGGCTCGATCATCTGCCCCGCTTCAATGAATGGCATCGTCGGGATCAAACCCACGCTGGGATTGGTCAGCCGCAGTGGCATCGTGCCGATCAGTCACAATCAAGACACCGCCGGCCCGTTGGCACGCAGCGTGGCAGACGCCGCCGCCCTGCTAAGTGTGATCGCTGGCAGCGATCGACACGACCCAGCCACCGACGAGGCACACGGGCATGCCACCGACTACACGCGCTTCCTCGACCCGGACGGCTTGAAAGGCAAGCGTATCGGCGTGGTGCGCCAGCTGGCGGGCTCAGAGCCCAACGCCGATCGTGTGCTTGAGCAGGCCATTGCGACGATGAAGGCACAGGGCGCGATCGTCATCGATCCGGTTACTCTGCCCCATCTAAGCGAATTGGGCACCCCGGAATCGACGGTGCTGTCATACGACTTCAAGCACGACCTCGATAGCTATCTCGCGACACGATCCGGATTGGCGGTGAAGACACTGGCCGACGTGATCGCATTCAACCAGCGCGAAGCGACGCGCGAGATGCCCTGGTTCGGTCAACAAACGATGGAGAAGGCTCAGGCGAAGGGGCCGCTGACCGAGCAGGCCTATCTCGATTCCATGGCGAAAGCCAAGCAGCTGGCAGGCCCAGAAGGCATCGATGCCGCGCTGGCGAAGGATCATCTTGATGCGTTGCTGGCGCCGTCGGCAGGCCCGGCATTCGTGATCGATCCGGTGCTTGGCGACCATATCCCAAGCGCTGATCCCACGATCGGTGGCGCCTCGCAACCCGCCGCCGTAGCCGGCTATCCCTCGATTACCGTGCCGGCAGGCTGGGCGCATGGCCTGCCCGTGGGCATCGTGCTGTTCGGTGCGAAATGGAGCGAGCCCACGTTGATTTCGGTGGCCTACGGTTTCGAGCAACACACCCATGCCTGGCAACCGCCGAAGTTTCTGAGCACGGTGAACGACACCACGATCGGCGCCGCAGATACGCCCTGAGAACCTGTCAGAATTCTCCAGACTCGGGCATAAAGAAGGCGGCCACTGGCCGCCTTCTTTTCATCCGATGATGCGCCGCGAGCTTAGCCCGGGCCACCCACCGACTTGCGCACGATCAGCATCGCCAGCTCCAGCGACTGCTCATAGTTCAAGCGAGGGTCGACCATCGATTTATAGGCGCGATCGAGATCCGTTTCGGACAGATCACGTGCGCCGCCCATACATTCGGTGACGTCCTCACCGGTAAGTTCCAGATGCACACCGCCCAGTCGTGTACCCGCTGCGGCATGGATGTCGAACGCCTGGTCCAGCTCGCCACGGATATTGTCGAAGCGGCGCGTCTTGTAACCGTTCGAGGTACTCTCGGTATTGCCATGCATGGGATCGGCGATCCACAGTACGCGTCGCCCTTCGCGCTTGACCGCCTCGAGCAGCGGTGGAAGCGCCGTTGCGATTCCGGCATTGCCCATGCGATGGATCAGCGTGAGCCGGCCCGGTTCATCATGGGGATTCAACGCATCGATCAACGGCAACAGCTGCTCGGGCTTCACCGTAGGACCGATTTTCACCGCGATCGGGTTGCTGATGCCGCGGAAATATTCCACGTGTGCACCGTCCAGCGCCGCCGTGCGCATGCCGATCCATGGAAAATGCGTCGACAGGTTGAACCAGCCGCGATGGCGCGGCACTTGCCGCGTCAACGCCTGCTCGTAATGCAGCAGCAAGGCTTCGTGTGAAGTGAAGAAATCCACCCGCGAGAATCCGGCTATCGGGCCCGCCAGCGTTTCCATGAAGCGCAGCGAATCGCCGATACCGGCCACCATTTTCCGGTACTCGGCAGCGAGCGGCGAATGCTCGACCCAGGCCAGATCCCAGTATTCGGGGTGATGCAGATCGGCGAAGCCGCCATCGATCAGCGCGCGCACGAAATTCATCGTGAGCGCCGAATGCGCATGCGCCTGGATCATCCGCTGCGGATCGGCCCGACGCGCAGCGGCGGTGAAATCCTGACCATTGATAAGGTCGCCGCGAAAACTCGGCAAGCTCACGCCATCGCGAACTTCCTGGTCGGTGGAGCGCGGCTTCGCGTACTGGCCGGCAAAGCGGCCCACGCGCGACACCGGACGCTTCAAGCCGTGCACCAGCACCAGGCTCATCTGCAGCAGGACTTTCAGGCGATTGGAAATGATCGGGCTGGTGCAGTCGGCAAAGCTCTCCGCACAATCGCCACCCTGCAGCACAAAGCGATGGCCTTCCTGTGCCTCGGCCAAGGTCTGCTTCAGCGCAAGCACTTCCCATGAAGTGACCAGCGGCGGCAACCGGGCAAGCTGCGCGCTAGCCACGGCCAACTCAGCCGCATCGTCATAGTGGGGTTGCTGCAGGGCCACGCGTTGCTGCCACGAATCAGGTGCCCAGTTGCTGGGTGCGATGGCTTCGGAGATAGCGTGATTCATCAAGGTAACCTTGCTTGCAGTCAGAGCATTCACTTCAGTGGGTTCGGCGTCGTGTGGCCACGATTGTCAGCACGGCCAGCAAGACAAACCACAACAGGCTCCAGGCCGGCATCGGCAGGCCCAGGATCGGCTCGACCTTGGCGCATTCACCGGAGCCACTGAACACCAGGTGCATCACCCTGGCGAACGGAAATGTGCTGAACATGTAATCCAGCGGTGGTCCGCAGGATGGCACCTGATCGGCTGGTAGCGACTGCACCCACAGGTGGCGGGCAGCCCATACGATGCCGAAAATCGCGCTGAGCAGCGCACCGCCCGAGTACACCCACCGTGCTCCGCCGCGCGGCGCATGCAGCGCACCCAGCAAGAAAAACACGGCCATCGCGAGGAAACCGATGCGCTGGAAAATGCACAGCGGACACGGATTCATGCCCAGCTGGTATTCGGCATACAGCGCGAAACCGAGCAACCCGACACAGATCAGGAAGCCGACGAGAAAACTGACACGGTACGACCAGCGAAATGGATTCATGGCGGTTGCTGCGTTGCGGAACAATCACATTACCCGTTCGCTCGCGTGCTGTCAGCAGGGATCACGATTTTCTGGACGAATTCGTGGTGCTGCCGGAGAGGCAAAACAAAAACCCGGCAGGTTGCCCGGCCGGGTTTCGTGTTTGGACGTCCGTACGCTCTGTCGACCGAGCCCCCGGCCGGCGACCTACTCCGCTGAATTACTCAGCGTCGACAGCCTCGACCTGCGGGCGACCGACCAGCTCGACATACGCCATCGGCGCATTGTCGCCGGGGCGGAAACCGCACTTGAGGATACGCAGGTAACCGCCGGGACGCTCACGGTAACGCGGGCCCAGCTCGACGAAAAGCTTGCCGACCGCTTCCTTGTCACGCAAGCGCGAGAACGCAAGGCGGCGATTGGCAACACCGTCGGCCTTCGCGAGCGTGATCAGCGGCTCGGCCACGCGGCGAAGTTCCTTCGCCTTGGGCAGGGTGGTACGGATCAACTCATGCTTGATCAGCGACGAGGCCATGTTCTTGAACATCGCTTCGCGGTGGCTGCTGGTGCGGTTGAGCTTGCGTCCAGATTTTTGGTGGCGCATGGCAATAACTCTCTATCTGTTGTTATGAAAAGCCGGCACTCAGGTCCGACTTCCCGCGGTAAACCCGCTATTAGGAGCCTCTATGGAACGGGCTCTTATGAGAAGTGCGGCCATGGATGGCCGCCTCTGGCGCTTGGCGAAGGCGTCAATGACCCGCTCACCTAGCAGCTGACAAACAGCGATCAAGGATGATCGCAAAAATAAAGCAGCAGCCACGAATGGCCGCTTCTGGCGCCTGGCGAGAGAGCTAAGCTCAAACTCGCCAGTCCGCCGTACTACTGCGATCATGAACGATCGCAAAAAAGAACGATCAACCCAGCTGCATGCCGTGCGACAGGCCCGGCGGCGGCCAGTTCTCGAGCTTCATGCCAAGAGCCAGACCACGTCCACCCAGCACATCCTTGATTTCGGTCAAGGACTTCTTGCCCAGGTTCGGCGTCTTCAGCAGCTCGACCTCGGTCTTCTGTACCAGATCGCCGATGTAGTAGATGCTCTCGGCCTTCAGGCAGTTAGCCGAACGCACGGTGAGCTCCAGATCGTCGATCGGGCGCAGCAGCAACGGATCGAAACCGCTCTTCTCCGCCTTGTCGGTAGCGCTCTCGCGACGCGAGAAGTCACCGAACACCGACAGCTGGTCGTTGATGATTTCAGCGGCCTTGCGGACCGCGTCTTCAGCACCGATCGTGCCGTTCGTCTCGATATCCAGAACCAGCTTGTCGAGGTTGGTCCGCTGCTCGACACGAGCCGCGTCCACTTCGTAAGCCACGCGCAACACCGGCGCGAACGACGCGTCGAGCTGCAGACGACCAATCGGACGCGCCTCGTCATCCGGATGCTGGCGCGTGCTGGCCGGCTGGTAGCCGACGCCGCGACGCACCTTCAGGCGCATGTTGAGCGCGATATCCTTGGTCAGGTGGCAGATCACGTGCTCGGGGTTGATGATTTCCACCGAGTGGTCGACGACGATGTCGCCGGCCGTGACCACGCCCTTGCCCTTCTTGGACAAGGTCAGGGTGACTTCATCACCCGTATGCTGACGGATCGCCACGTCCTTGAGGTTGAGCAGGACTTCAATGACGTCCTCCTGCAGGCCTTCAAGCGTGGTGTATTCGTGCAGCACGCCATCGATTTCAACCTCGACGATGGCACTGCCAGGGATCGAGGAGAGCAGTACGCGACGCAGCGCGTTGCCCAGGGTATGGCCGAAGCCACGCTCGAGCGGCTCGACCACCACTTTGGCGCGGTTAGCTCCGAGCTGTTCGACGCTGAGGCCTCGGGGCCGCAGCACACTAGTTGACGAAACTGCCATGCAGAGCTCCGGTAATTACTTCGAGTAAAGCTCGACGATCAGTGCTTCATTGATGTCAGACGGCAGATCACCGCGATCCGGCACCGACTTGAACGTACCTTCAAATTTCTTGGCGTCGACTTCGACCCAGATCGGACGCAGATCCATGGTGTCGAAAACGGTTGCCGCTTCCTGTACACGCAACTGGGTGCGTGCACGCTCGGTCAGCGCAATCGCGTCGCCCGGGCGAACCTGGTAAGAAGGAATGTTCACCTTCTTGCCGTTCACCAGGATGGCCTTGTGGGCCACCAACTGACGAGCCTGGGCGCGGGTCACCGCAAAGCCCATGCGATAGACGACGTTGTCCAGACGGCTCTCGAGCAAGCGCAACAGGTTTTCACCGGTGTTGCCCTTGGAGGTCGATGCCTTGGTGTAGTAGTTGCTGAACTGACGCTCAAGCACACCGTAGATGCGCTTGACCTTTTGCTTCTCACGCAACTGCACGGCATAGTCGGACATGCGCATGCGCTTGTTCGCGCCATGCTGACCGGGCTTGTTTTCCAGCTTGCACTTGGAATCCAGCGCGCGCGCCGGGCTCTTCAGGCTGAGATCTGCACCCTCACGACGGGCGAGTTTGCAGGTAGCTCCACGATAACGGGCCATGGGTATGCTCC
>Ga0302314_10002881_pt1 | contig 31930 bp, 23 predicted proteins | sample III_Palsa_N2_3_FD_200533 | JGI IMG/M metagenome (GOLD analysis project Ga0302314, IMG submission 200533) | Peat permafrost microbial communities from Stordalen Mire near Abisko, Sweden - III_Palsa_N2_3 | ecosystem: Environmental > Terrestrial > Soil > Palsa > Peat permafrost | place: Sweden... | reverse complement strand
GGAGCGTGTGCGCGCCACGGATGGATGCGGGAAGCTCTGCAGTGAAGTTCACGTCGATGCGCAGCGAGAATCCTCCCTGCTCGGTGGGCAGACTGCTGCTCCAGCCCGTCGCGTGCAGCGGTGTTCGTGCACCATCCACGCGCAGCTCGAGGCCGTCCGCGAAGCTGGGTGCGAGCGTCCCCACATAGGCGTCGCGCTCCGCCTGCGAAGTGACGCCATCGCCATTGGCATCCGCCTTGTGCAGCTCGCGCAGAGCGGGGAGCTGTCCGTAGACGACGACATAGTGCACGTAGATCGAGCTGCGCCCGACACGCAGTCCGCAGAATTGATTGATGGTGAAGTTGCCGAGGAGGCTGGCCACCGTATCGGCCCGACTCGGTCTGATGCAAGCCAGCGTCGCGACCGCCAGCGCCACGGCCGCCGCAAACGCGAACCGGCCGAAGGGCTTCATTCGCCTCCGCGAGGGGCGTAGCGTTGCTCCAGCTTGCCGAATTTCCACCACGCGACCGATGACGCCCACGCCGCGAGGAACAGTCCGACGATCAGGTAGCCCAAGATCCCGAAATCGAGTTCCGCGATGGCATCGAAAAAGCGGCCGCGCAGGCCGAGCAGGCCGGTCATCACCTGCAACAGCTCGATGGATCCCACCAGCAGCGCGACGGCGACCGACAGCCCGGTCGTCGTGAGGTTGTAGAAAATCTTGCGCAGCGGATTGATGAACGCCCAGTCGTACGCTTTGCACATCAAGACACCGTCCGTGGTATCCATGACCGTCATGCCCGCGGCGAACAGGACGGGCAGGCACAGGAGAGCGGGGACCGGCAAGTTGCCGGCGGCGGCGCCGGCGGTCATGGCGAGAAGACCCACCTCGGAGGCCGTGTCGAATCCCAGACCGAACAGGAGCCCCAGGGGATACATCTGCCAGCTGTGATTCATCATTTGCTGCAAGCGGCCGCCGAAGAGCCGATTGAGGAGCCCGCGCTTCTGCAAGAGCAGGTCCAGGTGCGCGTGGCTGTGGGTACCGGACTTTGCCTTGCGCCACACCTTCAGGATGTCGAGCAACACGAGCAAGTTCAAAACACCGATGATCCAAAGGAACGTGCCCGATACGCCGGCACCGAGCACGGCGCCCGTGTTCTTCAGCTGCGGAAGTTCGCTTTTCACCGCGGTCGTCGCGAACGCGATGGCGACGGCGAGGGCCAGAACCACGGTCGAGTGCCCGAGTGAGAAGAAGAAGCCGATGCCGAGCGGTCTCTTGCCTTTCTGCAGCATGTACCGCACGGTGTCGTCGACCGCCGCAATATGGTCGGCATCGAAGGCATGACGCAGGCCGAACATGTAGGCGACGAAACCCAGGCCGACGAGCTCCGGGTAACCGCGCGCGTAGAAGAGATAGCAGCCCCAGCCCGCCAGATGGAGAGCTGCAATGAATCCGTATAACCCGGCGAGCCGAATCCACTCGGCTCTCGAAAACGACATGCGCAGACGCGAGCGAGCCCATGAGGATGCAACAAATACGTATTCCGACACGCCGCCTCGCCTCGTCTTGGTTATCGGAGAGTCATTCGTTCGATCGAGCCGTCTGGATGCATGAGCATGGACCCCTCCGCACATCCGCGCAGCCTCAGCCAACGAATAGCATCCCATGATCAAAGCGATAGTGGGTGGGGTCTGGACGAGAGCGATGGGATTGCTGCTGTCGGCGGGCGTGGCATCGGCCGGCAGCGCCCCGCCCGCCGGTGCCGTGCCGCCGCCGGGATTGCCGCCGGCGGTAGCGTCGCTGCCGGCGCCCTATCGAGCCCCCTATCTACCTGCAAGCACGGGCGAAAGACTGCAGGAGGTGACCTCCGCGGCAGACCCCAAAGTCCTGGAGATGCGCTCGCTGCGGGCCAAACTCGATATTGCGCCGCGGGATCTCGACGCGGCGATTCGGCTTGCGAATGGCTATATCGATTACAGCCGCCAGATCGGCGATGCCCATTACGCCGGGTACGCGGAGGCGGTCATTGCTCCCTGGACGCGTCTCGCGGCTCCGCCCGCGAGTGCCTTACTTACCCAGGCGAGTATCCTCGACTACCGCCACGAGTTCGATGCCGCCCGTGAGCTGCTGCAAGCGACGCTGCGCCTGGACAGCCGCAACGCCCAGGCCTGGCTCACTCTGGCTACGCTCGACATGGTTCAGGGGCGCTACGAAGCAGCCCGCAGGGACTGCGCCCAAGTGATGAGCACCGCGGGGCTGGAGCTTGGCAGCGCCTGCCTGGGCAATTTGCTCTCGTACACCGGGCAGGCGCGGCAGAGCCTCGCGTTACTGCGGCAAAGCGAGGTCTCCCGCGGCCGCGCGCCGGTGGGGTATCAGGCCTGGATCGAGGGCTTGATCGCCGAGACAGCGGAGCGCCTGGGAGACTGGCCGCTCGCGGAAGCGCACTACCATTCCGCCCTGCAGCTATTGCCGCACGACAACTTCTTGCTGGTGGCCTACGCGGACTTCTTGCTCGATCGCGGGCGTCCGGCCGAGGTGCTGCCTTTGCTCGCGGACCACTTCCAGTCGGACACCGCCTTTTTGCGTTTGGCATTGGCGCAGGCCGCCTTACATAGTCCTGATGCGCCGCGTTATGCGTGGATGATGGCCGCGCGCTTCGAAGCGCTCAAGGAACGGGGAAGCGACTACTTCGGCCGCGAGGAGGCGCGCTTCGCGTTGCAATTGCAGCACGATCCCGAGACCTCGTTGGGGCTCGCACAGCGTAACTGGCAGTTTCAGCGAGCTCCTTGGGATGCACGTGTCGTGTTGGAGGCTGCTTTGGCAGCCCATCAGCCGCGCGCCGCCGCCGCTGTCGCGACGTTCGTCGAGGAAACGAGATTGGAGGACCCGGCCGTGCAGTCGCTGCTGCGTCAGGTGCCGCTGCCCGCGCGCCATGCAGCAGGAGAGAGCCGGTGAAAGGATTGCCGTCGCCGCTCTCGCTGGGCCGGCTGGCGCTGTTGCTGAGCCCGCTGCCGCTGCTGCTCGCCGCGCCGATCGCACAGGCGCACTCGGCGAGCGACGCCTACCTGACGCTCTCGGTCGACGGCACGGACGAGTACACGCTGCACGGTCAGTGGGACATTGCGCTCCGGGATCTCGATTTCGTCCTGAGGCTGGATGACGACGGTGACGGAGAGCTCACCTGGGGCGAGGTGAAGCGCCACCAAGCATCGATCGAGCGCTATGCCTACGGGCAACTGCGCTTCAAGGACGAGAGCGGCGCCTCTTGCGCGGTGCAGCCCACCCGCCAATTGATCGATGCCCACGCCGACGGCGCCTATGCGGCGCTATTTTTCGATGTGCACTGTGCGCAGCGGTCGAAGGCGCTCGCCATGAGCTATGCGCTTTTCTTTCCGATCGATCCCTCGCACCGGGGAATCTTCGTCATGCATTCGGCCGAGGGCACCTCCACCGCTGTGCTCTCGCCGCAGCATGCCAACGTCGTTCTCGCTCTCAAATAGCCGCGGCAATGTAGCCAGAAGCGCGGACTCAGGGGCCAAAGCGTTTGGCGATTGTAAACCGCGCCATGAGGGGCTCGAGCGGATGCTGGTGCACATCGGCGACACCGGCCGCGGGCTCCCCTGGGAGCCGATCCACATACCAAAACTCGGCCGCGTCTGCGTGGGTGTTGAATAGATTGTAGATGCCGACAGAAGCGCTCCAGCCCTGAGAGAATGCATAGCGGGCGTCGAGGTTCCACTCGCCGAACCCCTTGCCGTCGACCTGACCGAGCGCGGCTGCGGTCGGGGAGTGGGCGCAAGTCGCGGAGCCGGGGAAGTCGTGCTGGACGGCGGAATTGACACAAGGCCCCGAGGACAGCGGGTAATTCCCGAGATACCGATAGCTCAGGCCACCGCTCCAGGGACCGAGATTCGTCAGGTACAGCGCGAGTGCGCCGGTCGCCAGGGGCGCATCGGTAATGTACTCGCCCAGGTGTCCGGTGCCATCGTCGAAGGGGCGAGTGAAGTGCGTGTGGTCGCCCGAGTAGCTCCCGTAGAGCTCGAGATAGCGATTGATCTGGTAAGTCACGTTGATCTCATAGCCATAGCGGCGGCTCGGGGGGCCGGCCGTATCCTGGCCTACGTCCGGATCGATGATCGTCTCGGACTGCTGCCATAAATTATAGTAGGCGAAGGTCAAGGCAAGATTAGGCCGAGGAGTTGTGCGCACGCCGATCTCTTGGCCTTCCTGTTTCGCGAGCAGCGGCGTATGCGGGAGCCCCAAGTCCACGCTCGTGTCCTGATTGACCCCGCGAATGTCTGCGCTGTGAAACCCTCGGCCGGCGCTCAGGTAGAGCTCCAGGGTATCGAGCGGCGTATAGATGAGGCTTCCCTTGGGCTGCGGGAGCACCTGCCGAACCGTACCGCTATTACTGTATCCGGTATATCCTGGCCCACTCTGCTCGTGCAACCCGGCCAAATAGTCGATGTCGGTACCATGTTGATAGTCTGCTCGAAACCCCAGCACGCTGCGGAAGTTCGAGGTCCAGCGAGTAGTCGCCTGCACCCAAGCCGCTCCGGCAAAGAGATACACCTGATCTTCGTTGGAAAATGACGGAGGAGCGTCCGCCACGCGCAAAGGTACGCGATCTTCACTCGGCAACCGGCCGACATACAGGAGGTCGTCACGCGTCAGAGCCCCAGCGGAAATCACATTCGGGATCGAGCCCAAGGGCAACGTCAGTGTGTAGGCCGCTTGTCCGCCGAACGCGCGGCGATTCTCGAACTGCTCTTCCTGATCGCCATGGACGGGATCGACCAGGAACTGCGTGAAGTCGTTCCACATGTGCAGTTGGTTGTCGACGCAGAAAGCGCTCGCCGTGAATTGGCCCTCGCCGATCGTCGCATGATCATTGAACGAAAGGCTGGAGCGCCAGGCGCGGCCGCCGTCGGTGGGATTCAAGGTGCCGAAGCGATTGGGAACTAAACCCTCGATGATGGCACGGATCGGGATGTCGGTCGTGTTGGTCCAGAGCTGGTGATACAGCATGGCGCTGACCGAATAGCCGTTTCTGTCATCGCCCCGACTGTAGCGCAGGACAAAATTCTCTTTGCGCGCATCATCGGGCGTCACGAAGGGACCATCGTAGTGCTGCACTTCCACGGCGGCTAGAATATTTCCATCGCCCAAGGGTTGCGAGCCTGCACTGAAGACACGTTGAAAACCAAGGGTGCCCACGGTTGCGGACACCTGGTCCTCGATCGTGTCCCGATAGCTCACGCGCACCGAGCCCACCGCGCCGAAATCGCCCACATTGGCGTAGTAAGGTCCCTTGGTGTACGTGAGTTGATCGGCAAGCTCCGGAACCATGAAATTGAGGTCCGTGTACCCTTGGCCATGCGCATGGGTCGGCTGGTTGACCGGCATCCCATCGACGTAGGTCTCGAGATCCGTGCCGTGATCCAGGTTATAGCCGCGCATCAGATACTGATTCGCCTTTCCCTCCCCGCTGTGCAAGGTGACGATCAGCCCGGGCACAGTTTCGAGCAGTTGCCCCGGCCGATACTGCGGAGCTGACTGCAACTCTCGGTCATCGACCAATCCTTCGCTCGCGGTGGCGGCGGTTCCGAGGAGTTCCAGCCGCTGGGCGGTCACGGTGATTTCTTGCAACATGAGCGCTTGGTCGGCTCGAGCCGTAGAGCAGGCTACGCCGATCAGAAGGGTACCCGCGATAGTCCCACGTGTCGCTGAACCCTTCATCCGCAACTCTCTACGATAAAAGTCTCGTTCTTCTTACCTTATACGTAGAGAGAGGCGAATTGGATTCACTCTTCTGGAGCATTTTCTACGATCGCACGGTATGAATCAGCGCCGGATGCTCACACGGCCGTCGTTTCCCGCGGCTTCACTATTCCGAACTCGGTGATAATGCGCTGCAGTTCGTCGAAGTCGACCGGCTTGATGAGGTGAGCGTCAAAGCCGGCTTCCGTCGCGCGCCGGATATCCTCGGTCTGTCCATACCCGGTGAGTGCGATGAGCTGCACCGAATCGAGCTTCGGGCGTATCCTCGCTGCGATCTCGTATCCGTTCAAGTCGGGGAGGCCGATATCGAGCAAGACGACATCGGGGCGCCGCGCGAAGCTCGAGGACAGCGCATCCTTGCCCGTGTAGGCGACTTCGGTCGCGTGTCCATCGAGCCGCAGCATCTCGGCCAAGGAGTTGGCCGCATCGACGTTGTCGTCGACGATGAGGATGCGTTTCGCCTCGATCATACGAGGGGGAACGTGAGCCTGCGACTTTACGGGGGGATCGATGAGCGGCAGCTGGATCTCGAAGACCGACCCGCGTCCGGGCCCCTCGCTGAACGCGGTGACGCTTCCCTGATGCATTTCAATGAGCCGTTTGACGACCGATAGCCCGATTCCCAGACCGCCCTGCGAGCGGTCGAGAGATCGGTCGCCTTGCACGAACAGATCGAATACCCGAGGCAGCAGCTCGGGCGAGATCCCCACCCCGCTATCGGATATCACGATCGCGGCCCGGTCGTGTTGCCGGCGCAGCTCGAGACGGATCTCCCCGCCCGGGTCGGTGTATTTCGCGGCATTGGTGAGCACATTGGCGACGCTTTGCACCAGGCGGGCGTGATCTCCGTGCACGTATAGGGGCTCGAAGCTCGTTCTGACGGACAAGATGTGCTGCTTCTCCCGCATCAAGGGTTCGACGCTCTCGCGCGCTTGGGCCAGGATCGGGGCGAGCTCCTGGGGCGCGCGCCTGAGCTCGATGCGCCCCTCGGTGATGCGCGAAACGTCGAGCAAGTCATCCACCAGCCGGGCCAGATGCGTGACCTGACGCTTCACCAGGCTCACCGTCTTCTTCATCTGCGGATCGTCCGCGAGCTTCCTCGCCAGTATCTCGCTCGCGTTGCGGATCGGCGCGAGCGGGTTGCGCAGCTCATGCGCGAGCATGGCGAGGAATTCGTCCTTGCGCCTGTTGGCATCCTCCAATATCTGGGCGCTGCGTCGGATCTCGGTGACGTCGTGCGCGACGCTGAGCACGGTCTCGATCGCCCCGTCGTTGCCGGTCTCGGGTATCAACAACGCGTCGTAGTGACGCACGCCTTCAGGGGTCGAGTAGGTAAAGGCGATACGCCGCCGCTCACCGCTCGCGAATGTTTCGCGCAGCGCTACCTCCCACTGATCGCACACATCCGGCGGTATGCCGATTTCCCGATGGGTACGGCCGATAAATTCATGTTTGGACAAGCCCGTGGCCTCGGTGGCCGCCTGATTGGCGTAAACATGACGCAGCTGCCGATCGAAGCGCGAGAGGACATCCGGCGTGTTTTCTGCGAGCGTATGCAATTGCTGCTCGCGCAGCCGCAAGGCGGATTCGGATTCCTGAAGATTCGTGAACTGCTCCCGCATTTGATATTGACGTGCGCGCGCGCGGATCGCGGCCTTCACTGCGCTGATCAGCGTGCGCGACGAGGTGGGCCGTTCCAGCACGGTCACATTGCGCAGCGCCCGCAGCGCGACGGCCGCCAATTTCGGCAGCTGATCGTGCCCGCAGAGTACGATCGCGGGGACATCGGACCAGGGGGGCTGCCGGCTCAGCGCCTCCAGTATCTGGTTGATGCCGGGGTCGGCGAGGGCCGCATCGGTCATGAGAAGGGTGCCGACCCCGTCGTCAATCTCGCGCGCCACGGAGCGGCAATTCTCGCAATGGACGAAAGGCAGCTTCTCGCGCCGGAGCAACGCGGCCGTGACCTCGGCATCTCGCCGCGTCGCGGGAAGGAGCAGCACCCGAAACTCATCGAGACGATCGACCTCGAGCGGCATGGCGCGCCTACTACGCCTGCCGTTTCTCGGGCGGCGGGATGACCTCGACGGGTACGCCGGTCAAGACCCCCCGCAGCGTCATGAGGGGCTCGCTCAAGTGAATGCCCTGCGCATCGAACTCGAGTCCGCGAATCGCCCGTTCGTGCGCGCCCGTGCGTTTTTTGACGACGGAGATGGCCTTTTTGACTTCTCCCAAATGCTCGAAGTAGCGCAGCATCACGACCGAATCCGCGAGATAGCTGGCGTCCACGGGCGAGGTCATCGAGGGCCCCATCATGCCGCTCTGCGCGACGACCAGGAACGTCGCGACGCCTTGGGCGTTCAAATACGACAGAAGCTCGTGCAGCTGGGCCGTGAGAAAATTGTTCTGCGGCATCGTGTTCAAGTATCCGTTCAGGCTGTCGATGACCACGACGCGCGCGCCGGCCTCCACACGGTTACGGACCATGTGCGCGAACTCCCCCGGAGAAATCGCGGCCGGGTCGATCTGCTGGAGCAGGATTTCGCCCGCGCCCGGACCCTCCTTGAGCTTCATACCGATGCCGGCGGCGCGTGCCAGCAGGGCGGCCCTGGTCTCGTCGAGCAAAAATGCGGCCGCGTGGTCGCCCCGCCCGGTCGCTGCGGCGGCATACTGCAGTGCAATCGTCGATTTGCCGGATCCGGGCGGGCCGATCAGCAGCGTGCTGGTGCCGCGCTCGACGCCGCCGCCGAGCAGCTTATCCAATTGATCCACGCCGCTTGGAATCGATCCCGCTGTAAACGAGGTCACGTGCTGCGAGGACACCAGCCGCGGAAATACCATCAGTCCGCCCTCCCGGATGGTGAAGTCGTGGTAGCCGCTGACGAAGTCGCTGCCGCGAAATTTCAACACCTCGAGTTCACGACGCGTCTGCCCATAGGCCGGCGAGGTGGAATCGAGAGCAATGACCCCATGAGCGATGCTGTGCAGCTGGAGGTCGGGTCCCTCTGCAGTACGATCGTCGAGCATGACGACGGTACATTGACGTCCCACGAAGAACTGCTTGAGTGCGAGGATCTGGCGGCGGTACCGCAGCGAGCTTTGCGCGAGGAGCCGCAGCTCCGACAGGGAATCGAGCACCATGCGGCGCGGCGCGCTGCGCTTGACGGCATCGATGATGCCGCGGGTGGTCTCGTTGAGCTCGACCTCGGAGGGCGGCAACATCGTGAGCTGCTCGTCGCTTTCGAGCTCCTTCTCATCGGCGATCAGCTCGATGATCTCGATGCCTTCGAGAGACCAGCCGTGCGACTGCGCGCCGGCCTCGAGCTCCTGCCTCGTCTCCGAGAGGGTGACGTACAGGCATTCCTCGCCGGCACGCACGCCCTCGAGCAGGAACTGCAGCGCCAGCGTCGTCTTGCCCGCGCCCGGATTTCCGTCGACGAGATAGAGCCGCTGCGTGATCAATCCGCCGCACAGGATCTCATCCAGCCCCGCGACACCTGTTTTCGCCCTTTGCGTATTTTTATACATCGCCTCGTATCCACGTCAGCCGAGAGTGGATCATTCGTCTTCATCCTCCTCATCGTCTCCATCCTCGCCGAAGTCGATCTCCTCGGTCGACATGACGATGGTGCCCGAGACGTCCTGCGGCGCCCGTACGATCACGGTCTCCGAGGCGTCTTGCGGTGCAGTCACGATCGCGGTCTCCGAAGCGTCTTGATCCGAAGCGTCTTGAGGTACGCGCACGATCACGGTCTCCGAGGCGTCTTGAGGCGCACGCACGATCACGGTCTCCGCGGTGCCCTGCTCGTAGGGATCCTGCAAGCGGCGCATGATGAGGGTGTTCGAGGAGGCCTTGTCGATCGCCGTCCGGACAGGGGGCGGCTGCGATTCGTGCAAGGGTTCGAGGGGCTGCTGCCCACGCAGCTTCTCGTAGGCGTCCGCGGATTCCAAGGGGGGGCTGAAGTAATAGCCCTGGCCATAGCGGCAGCCCATCGCCTTGAGCGCCGCTGCCGCGGCCTCGCTATCGATGATCTCCGCGACCGTGAGCAGATCGAGACTGGACGCAAGTTGAATCATCGCGGCGACCATGCTCATGTTGGACTGAAAGACGCCGCGGCGATCGACGAACGGGCAGTCGATTTTCACCAGGTCGAAAGGAAACAGCTGCAGATTGCTCAACGATGAGTAGCCCGTGCCGAAGTCGTCCAGCACCAGCTGAATCCCCATCCCGTGCAGACGATCGAGGCATTCACGCGCACCGGTGACGTTGCTGAGCGCCATTTCGGTGAGCTCGAACTTGAGATAGGACGGCGGCAAGGTCCGCTGTTTGAGAGCGGTGGCCACGTGATCACCGAAACCGGGATCGCGCAGCACGGATGGGGAGAGATTGACGCTCAAGTAGAATTTCTGGTTGGCCGGCAGATGGCGCCGCCACTCTGCCGCCAGACCGGTCACCGTCTGCACGATCCAGCGCGTGATCGGCACCATGAGTCCCGCTTCTTCCGCATTGCGCAGGAAGCGATTCGGGGAGAGCAGTCCCTCGACGGGGTGTTGCCAGCGGAGCAGGGCTTCCGCGCCCACCATCTTGCGCGTCGACAGGTCGACGATGGGTTGATAGAGGAGCCGCAGCTCGTGCTTCTGCAAAGCCACGTGCAAATCCGCATCCAGGCTGACGAGCCCAGAGGACCGACCGCGCATGTGCGGCGCGTAGAGCACGGCCTTGGTCGTCTCGCGACCTTTGGCAACCGACAGCGCGAGGTCCGCCTCGCGGATGACATCCTCGGCCCGCTCTTGGCCCGAATCGATGCAGGTCACTCCGAGAGTCGCCGCGACGTTGAGCTGATAGCGGCGCAAAAGAAACGGCGGGCGCAACTGCTCCTGGAACCGATTCGCCACCTCGAGCGCCGCATCCGCGGAGTCGACGTCCAGTAGCAGGACAGCGAATTGATCACCGCTCCAGCGCGCGAGCGAGCCCTCGAGCGATGCCGTGATTTCCTCGAGCCGACGCGCGGCCTGCACCATCAGATCGTCGCCGGCGGTATGGCCGAGCATGTGATTGATCAGGGTCAGGCGGGAAATGTCGACGATGATGACCGCCAGGCGCTGCAGCCGCCGGCGACGGACTTCCCGCAACGAACGATCGAGCTCGTCCATGAAATGGCGCCGGTTAGGGAGCCCCGTGAACATGTCGTGATAGCGTGCGTGCTCGAAGCTCTCTTGCAGATCCAGCCGCTTTTGAATCTCCTCGGCGAGCTGTTGACGGCTTGCGTGCAGGCGGCGGCGTGCGCCGCCGAGAGCCGAGCGCGCGCGATCGAGCGCATGCGTCAAGTCGTGCGTCCCGAAGGCGAACAGCCATGCGAGAAACACCAGTATGGCGATCTCGGACTCCAGTAGAGTCGACGAAAACCAGCCGGCGCGCGGTAGAACGGCAAGGCGTAGATAGCTGCCCGCAACCGCGGGGTCTGTGGGTAGCGCGATGCGGGTCGCCACGGTGTCGGCGACCGGCTCAGGGCTCGTGTTCACGAACGTGCGCGGGAACGCGCTGCGCGGCTCGACCTGCGAGATCTCGAAATCGTACCCCGCGGCGCCGAGCCGCGACAGGCGCGCATCGGCGATGATGGTGTCGAGGTCCGTATAGGCGACGGCGTATGCCGGGCCCGAGCCGCCGGCGGGCGTCAGCGCGACGCGGGCGGCGATGAGCCACTGGCTCCCGAGGCGCATCGGCCCCAGGATGGCGGCTGCGGGCGCCGCCCCCTCGGTCTGCGCCGATTTCCATTCGTCGGCGATACCCTTGGCAAAAGGCGCGTCGGCGTCGCGCACCGCGAGCACCCCATCATCGGCGCTCATCAAGAATGCTTGCGCGTCGAGCTTGCGGGGGTCGGTCCCCGCGGCGGCGGAGCGGGCGGTCCGGCGGGCATGGTCGAATACGCCTTGCAGCGAAGTCTCGAACCGTCTCGCGGAGGCGGCCAGCACGTTCGCGGCCGTGTCGCGGGCGCGGGCAGTGTGCTCCAGGACGCTGAGATAAATGAGACGCGCGCCGGCGGTGAGCACGACGAGGAGAACCAGCATCGTGGGCAACGACCGGAAGCCGCGCGTGGATATTCTCACGCGGCCTAGCCTCCGAGATGGAAGATGTAGGTAAGCGTCAAGGAGGCGCGGGCGATGCCGGACAAATCCAGATAATCGGCCGAGACGATCAATTCGCTGTGCCAGCGGGCAAAGGGCTTGGTCAACCCCACGTATTCCTCGTGCAGCTCGCGGGCCGGCGCGAGGACTCGAGGACCCGTGTTGACGGCGCTCGTCTCGATATCGAGAATCGCCGGCGATGCGGGGCCGAGCGCCGCGCCCGCGAAGAAAGTCATTTTGGCCGCGTAGACGTCGACCCTCACAGACTCGATGCGCGTGCCGAGATTGCCGCTCACCGAGTATTGGTACGAGGCCGTCGTGAGCAGATGCGGACCCCACAGATATGCGAGGCCCGCCTTGGGTAGATTGCCATGCGTGGATTCCACGTCCACACGCTTGTCCTCGAGTTGGGCAGAGACCTTGTGATCGAAAGTTCCGACAATGCCCGCGGCCTCGATTTCATACCGGAATGAATGCGAGTCGTCGACGCCGCCGCCTTCGTGCAACTCGCCGTACAGGTTGTAGCGCTGAGTGTCCGAGCCGAGACCCTTCGACCCGTTCAACGAGCCGAAGGTCCATTGGGAGTCGGCGAGGACCTGATGCTCGACGGCGATCCCGGCAAGCGATCCGGGGTCGAAGTTATGCAGCCAACCCAGCGAGGCGCCGCCGCCGCCATTGGTCCCCGTGAGCGTCGAGCCATCGACGCTCACCGCAATTCGATCGTCCGAAGTTGCTCCGTCCGCGAGCGCGCTGCTTTGAATGAACATGCCGAGGAGCGTCGTCAGGAGCGCTATCAGCCGTGCGGATTTCATGGCAACCGTCTCTCGGGCTTGCGCACGCGCACGGCCTCCTGCGCTGCCCGATCGAGGGGCGCGGCGAGCGCCACCGGAAGCAGCGATACGCTGTACAGGCGCTGCTGCTCGCCGGGAACGGGAATCTCCGTGCTGGTGACCTCGTGGATGCGCGCGCCGACGTCGATGTGCATCTTGCGCCGGCCATCGAGACCCGACTCCCACCAAGGCAATCCGGCAACGGTGTGCGAGAGCAGCTGTTCCGCGCTCGTTCCGGCCGTGATGTCGCCAAAAAGTTCGGTGGCCCGCTTGTTGAAGGCGCGGATGTTGCCCTCGGCATCGACCACCAGTGCCGCGAACTCCGAGCTGTCCAGCGCGGCCTTCAGGCAAAAGACCTGCGTCACGTCCTCGAGCGTGAGGAGTGCGAGGCGCCGCCGCTTGTGCAGCACTTGCAGCACGCTCACTTGCGTCAAGCGCAATTCATCGTCCACGTGCATGGCGATCACGGACGGCTCGCTTTTCGCTCCCGCGATCATGTCTTGCACGAGATCGGCAAAGGAAAAACGCGCCACGCTGAACAGTTCCCGTCCGTCCAAGGAGCTCTCGCCGCTCGCCAGAAACTTGAGCCCCATATCGCTGCACGCGAGGATGCGCAGCGAATGAGGCTCGACCAGCAATGCCGGCAGCGGCAACCGCTCGATGAGCGTGGACCACAACTCCTGTGCCTGTTCGCTTTCGGAGTGCGCGAGCAGGCTGCCGGTAATCAGGCGCTCGAAAATCGTCCCGATGTATTTCGCGGCGAGGGCACAGGCGAGCAGAACGACGGTATAGACCTCGAGCAAGACCACGAGGTAGCTGGTCGGCGCATAAAATCCTGCAAAAGAGCCTTCCGGCGCCGGTCCTTGCCGACTGAACAGGGTGCTAACCCAGGGGCTGCCGCCCGCCAGACCGCTCAGGTAGGAGCGCAGCTCGGGCGACTGGCTGAGCGCCGCGGCGCCGACGGCGACGATGCCCACGGCGGCCATCAGCAGCGGGTGCCAGCGCGAGATGAAAATGGAGCCGAGAACCGGCAGCACGAACACGGTCAGGAACACGGGATTCTGCGACCCGCCCACGTGCGTCCAGATGATCGCAAGCGTCACGACTCCGCCGGCGTCGAGCAGGGTCAAGGCTGAGGTGCGCCAGCGTCGGGGCGCCGAATGGCCAAGCCCGGTAAAGGCGAGGTGGACCGCGCCGAGCGCCAACAGACCCCAGCTCGCGGCGCCGATCTGTACGTTGAGGTTGCCCGACAGGGAAGGGATGCCGATCGCGATGAGTACCGCGAGTATGCAAAGCAACCAGACGTCGTCGAGCAGATGAACCCGCGGGCTCTCCCACACCGGTAGAGGCAGCAGCTGAGTGCTGGAGGTGTCCCATCTCATGGAGGGACCCGCATCGCGGCGGTCTTGACGGGGCTCGAGCCGAAGTTGTTGTCCTCGAGATAGGGCTGCGAGGCCACTCTTGCTCCGGTGGGCGCCTGGAAGTCATCGACGTGCAACGCGTATGCGTGGGCACGCAGCACCTGGTTATGACTGAGGGCGGGCGAATCGCCGACCACGTCGATACCGTTGAACTTGGGCTCGATGATGACGTTGCCGACCGCGTGGCTCACGTTCTTCAAGTCGCCGAGGACGAAGGCGAGGCCGTAGCCGCAATTGTTCAAGCGGTTGTTGCGCACCAGCATGTTGGACGATCGGCGCAGCATGATCCCGTACGCCCCGACGCCCTCGATCTCGTTGTTCTCGATCACGGCGCCGCTCGAGCTCTCGCCGACGATACCCATTGCCGCGCCGCCGTTGATCTGGTTGCCGCGCACCACGGCGCCCGCGCCGACGAGGTCGACCGCCGCCTCATGTGCATTGACGAACTCGTTGCGCTCGATGATCACGGGAATGTTGCCGGCGACGATTGCGTTGCCGTCCTCGGTGAATTTGTTGTCGCGAATCGTGATCGCGGTGTCGCGGGCGTCGCTCGAGCTGCGCACGGCCCACAATCCGGCGTCCTTGTCATCGACGAACTCGTTGCCCGTCACCACGGAGTTGCGGCCGGCGGCCGCGAAGCGTACCCCCAAGCGGTCCTTGGCGTAGCGATTTCGCTCGAGCAAGGTGTCGCTCGCGTTCTCCGCCACCTCCACGCCGACGTCGCAGGACTGGATCAGCGAGGAGGCCAGATGAAACTGCACGGCGCGCACCAAAATCGCGATCGCCGGGCAGTTCTGGATGGAGATGCCTTCCACGGATACATTGGGGCCGGCGATGTCCAGCACCGGACCCGCGCTGAGTGCGCCGGCATTGATCTCTACTCCCGGCGATGCGCCCACGAGCCGCAGGCCGTGCGCATTCACGAACGGGGGCAGCGAGCTCTGCAAATCGATGCGCGGGACCTCGATCGAGATCGTCGCCGGAGCGGCGGCTCCGGCCGCGAGGTAAAGGGCCTCCCGCAAAGTTCCGGGCCCGCGATCCGCGCTGTTGGTTACGTGCATGAGCAGGCTTTGCCCCGTGCCGCCCGCTTGCGGCTTGACCCGATTCGACTGATACCAATGCGCCAGCGCGACGATCCCTACGAGGATCACGAAAACGCCGGCAGCCAGCAGTAATCGATTCTTGACGGGCATGTCAGCGGGTCTCCCGGTGCTGCAGCACGAACACGGCGTGCCAGGAACGCTGCACGGCGCGCCGGCCGAAGAGGGCGTCGATGGGCAGCGATGCAGCGCTCGCGAGCACTGCCAACCCGAGCGACGCCGCCCGCGGCAAGCTGCGCACGTGCGGCAAAAGGTCTCTGCGGAAAGGGGCAGGATCGACGCCGGTAATTGCCCGGATCTCGAGGCCGCAACTGCGCATGAGTTCCAGGTACCGCTCGCGAGGACGCGCGACGAAGACGCTACTGTTGCATTTCTCGATTCCTCGGGCCGGCGCGGCCTCGAGGAGCACCATGCGGCCGCCAGGAGCGAGATGCGCCGCCATTGCGGCGAGTGCCGACTGCAACAGCGTCGCATCCAGAATGTGCTGCAGCACGGTCACTCCCAGCACCAGATCGAACCGCTCGCCGAGCTGCAATCGGCTGGCATCGGCCACCGCGAAGCGGCACTTGAGACCCGCGGCGGCCGCGCGACGTCGGGCCTCGCCGATCATTGTGGGGCTCAAGTCCACGCCCAGCACCTCCGCGCCGCGGCCGGCCAGCAGCCGGCTCCAGCGTCCGACGCCGCACCCGACATCGAGCACTCGGGCGGGTGCACGCACGCGTAGCCAGGGAGCGAGCGCGAGACGTTGCTCCCAATCGATCACGCGGTTGTAGAACTCCGGCATGCCGTAGGAGCAAACGGCGGCCAGGCCGTCGCGGTCGCCCGCGAAGCGCTGCGCGCGGTCCTCCCAGTAGGCGAGCGGACGGTAGTGAGAAGGAGCGGGTATGCCGCGGCCGTTCATTGCATGAGCTCCGTTGGCTGTGCGGAGACGCTCGGGTCGGCGGGACTCTCGTAATGGTCCTGATAGATTCGCCGCCGAAACAGCTTGAGCGAGAAGTAATTCGCGTAACCCACGGTCATCGGTATGACGTGAACGAGGGCATAACAAAGATAGAGAGGAACGATGGGAGCGGCATAGGCCCGCTCGGACTTCGGGACACTCGTGAACAGCGCGACGACTCCGAGCGCGAGATAGCCGCTGACGGCGGCCGCGAAATACTCGGGGTTGAGGCCCGGGAGCACCCGGTCGAAGAGCAGCGCGTCGACCCCACAGGCGAGGCTCAGGACCAGGAGTGCCGCGCTCACCATTTTGATCGGATGCATCGCGATGGACAGAATGCCGAGGTAAACGAGATAGTTATAGGCCGCAAAGGGCGAGCGCCGGCTGATGCGCAGGACCTCGGGAAAGCGCTCGAAGTACACCTTGATCCGACCGTGGTACCAGCCCACCCGCTGCGAGAACCAGCGCTGCAAGGTTCCCGGACCTTCCGTCCGCACGACCAGCCGCCCGTCGTAGTAAATGCGCTCACCGTGGCCGAGCAAGATGAGCGCGTTCTCGAGATCCTCGGCGTAAACCGATAGGGAGTGCTCCGCGAGCGCCCGTGCGAGAGCGTCGCGCCGGTAAATGGACACGCCGCCGGAAGTGATGCTGAAACCCTTGAGACTTCGCCGTCCCACGCAGAACGAGAGTGCGTACTCGAAGGACTGGAACCGGGCCAGAAATCCGTCCGGCTCGATCATGATGCGCGGGCACGCGGCGGCGGCCTCGGACTGCTGGAAGTCGCTGATGAATCGGTTCAGATCGATGCTGCTTCCCGCCGCATCCAGGCGAATGTCCGGGTCGATCACCAGCACCGTCTCGATGTGCTTCGGCAGGCGCTCGAGCAATCGGCGAATTGCTCCCGGCTTTTTGCGATTGACTCCGTCATCGAAGCAGCGCCATCCGGCTTGAGTCAGGCGCAGCACCGTATTGTCGGTCGAGCCATCGCTGATGAGCCACATGCGATCCCGGTAAGGCTTGAAGGACTCAAAGAACTCTTCCAGCCGATCCTCGAGATTGAACACGGAGGCGATGATGGCGTAAGGAGCCAGCGTGACCAGCAGCCGTGTTTCCGGCGGAACGATGGCATCCAGGTCGATCGATACGTCGGTCAGCGGAGCGACCGAGGCGGACTGACCCACGCCTGCGGCGCCGCGCCGGCTCACCCAGAGACGCAAGGCGAAATCGAGCGCGTCCGTATAGACGATCAAATTGGCAAGCGCCAAGAGCAGAAGCGAGAACCCCATGGCGCGGGAATTGACGACCGACAGCGCGATCCAGCCCGCCAGCAGCGCGCACACCGCGAGCGGCGCGAGCAATGACCCGTCACGGCGTGCGTTCATATCGCCGCCGCGGCCGAAAGCGCCGCCTCGGGCTTGAGCACCGGGAGCCGTGCACAGAGCTCGGCACGCACCTCGCTTTCGTCGGCGATGGAGTGGCCGAACTCCGCCAGAACGGGAATGGCACTCAAGATCCAGAGCAGCGAGCGGACGCGCGAGGGCAGGTGCGCCACGTGCTTCTCGTAGGACCCGAGCGCCGTCTCGAAGCCATGCTCGATGCGCAGGATCACATCGCGCACCACGGGATCGACCGGTAGGATCTTTGCGGGCTGATCCCATGCGATGGCCGTACCCGCCACCTGTCGATGCGCGTAGCGGGTGTGCGGCAAAAGTCCGGGGTCGCGCGCGAAGGCGGCTCCGGAGAACGGGATGACGTACGGGTACATACCGATCTCGCAGCCCCGGCGCATCCATTGATACGCGCCCCGCAGCGTTTCGACCACGTCGTCGAGCGTGGCGCGCGGCGAGCTCAAAATCATGTCGAGGAACGGCGTGATTCCAGCGGCGAGCGCGGCGGTCAACATGGGCTCGATGAACCGATGGATGTGCACCTTGTTGAATTCCTGCAGGACACGCTCCGAGAAGCTCTCGATGCCGAAGCCCAGCACGCGAAAGCCGGCGCGCTTCAGCGCGGCGAGCCGCTCCACGCTCATGGCGTCGATGCGGTTGGTGCTGATGAACTGCAGCTGAGCAGGAATTCTTCCGCGGCGCTTGGCCTCGACGATCGCATCGCACAGCGCCAGCACGCGACGGTCGCGCGTGAACGTGAAGATGTCGTCCTGAAAAATGATGGTACGGGTGAAAGGATGTGCCGCGACGATTCTCTCGATCATCGTCATGCATTCGTCGGCGTCGAGGCGCGCGACCGAGGCGACGCTGCCTTGCGCCTCGTGAAGGAAATTGGTTGCGGAGCAAAACGAGCAGTTCATGGGGCAGTAATTGAGCGTGCTCAGGCGCACGGAGCGGATCTCGGCCAGATGCGCTTCGCGCGCCGCCTTGCTGGGAAGAGCGCCCACTCGGTAGGCGGCTTCGAGCCGCTCCCAGTAATCGGCATACGGCATCTGCTCGTAGGGCGTGCTGTAGATCGCGTCGCGCAGCTCCTCGCGATTCAACGCCGGCTGTGGAATCGATACGAGCTCACCGCTCGCCATGCGCTGCGCCGTTCCGCGCAGCCCTAAGAGGGGCTGCCCCGACCGCAACCGAGCGGCCAGCTCGAGCAGCGGCCTTTCGCCTTCGCCGAGAATCACGAGGTCGAACGGCCCGAGCTCGAACATGAGCTGCGGCCGGAAAGTGGCCTCCATGCCGCCGGCGAGGATCAATGCCCGCGGTGCCGCGCGGCGCGTGAGATGAGCGAGCTCGAGATCGAACCGCAGGGTCATTCCCGTCGTCGAGCAGCCCACCACGTCCCAGTCGCCGCCCGCGAGTTCGCGCTCGAGCGCCCGCTGAGGCGTCTCACGGCAGCAATTCGGGTCGAACACCTTGGCGTGGATGCCCGCCGATCGCAGCACGCCGGCGAGGCGCCAGACGCCAAGCGGCGGCGCGAGAAAGGTGTACTCGCCGCAGTGCGGATCGTAGGGTCCGATCAACAGGATCCGGGGGGCGCCGCTGATTATCATTACTTCGCCTCCCAGCGGTTTTAATCCCATGCGTCGTGCATGGTGACCCCTACGTTGCAGTAGCGCATGGGGCCGAATTATCGGTTCGGGCCGCGTCGCCGCGTAGGAAGCCGCTGACGACGAGCGGCGCGTACAATCCATCTTACAGGGAGCGGCGGGGGCGGCGGTGACTTATGTTCAAACGTGTTTTGCTTTGCTACGACGGTTCACAGGCGGGTCGCCGGGCGCTCAAACGGGGTGCGGAGCTGGCCGTTCTCCTGGGTGCCCAGGTACACGTGCTGTCCATCATTCCCACCGGCATTGCGGATGCGGCGGTCATTGCCGGAGCCGCGGGACATGCCTGCCTGGTCGAGGATCCCAGCAGCTACCGCAAACTGCTGGACGAGTCGCTCGAGTGGCTGAAGGCGCGCGGGGTACTCGCCGATGGCTACTTGGCGACCGGCGATACCCTCGATCAGATCGTCGCCTACGCCAAACGGCTGGCAATCGATCTCATCGTGCTCGGCCACTATCCGCAGCCTGCCGGGGGCTTTTGGTGGACGAGTGCGCGCCAGCGGGCAACATTGACCGAACGGGTCGGTTGCTGCGTCTTCGTGGCCGTGAGCGCAGAGAAGGAGGCCTGAGGGGGGTCTTTTAGGGCAACACGGCGTCGCCGAGGTGGCGCCAGGCGATCACTCGCTGCCGCTGCTCGCCCAGCCTGTCGATCCCTAAGTGCATCACGTCGCCCTCTTTCAGGAAAATGGGATTCGGCTTGTGGCCGAGCCCCACGCCCGCCGGCGTTCCGGTCGCCAGCAGATCTCCGGGATAGAGGGTAATGAACTCGCTCACGTAGGAGATCAGCTGCTTCACCGTGAAGACCATGTTCGACGTGTTGCCGGTCTGCATCCGCTGGCCGTTGAGATTCAAGAACATGCCGAGCTGTTGCGGATCGCCCATCTCGTCGGGAGTGACCAGCCACGGCCCCACCGGCCCGAACGTGTCGCACCCCTTGCCTTTATCCCACTGGGTGCCCCGCTCCATCTGATAGGCGCGTTCCGAGACGTCGTTGACGAGCACATAGCCCGCAATCGATGCAAGGGCATCGTCCTCGCGCACGTAGCGCGCGGTTCGGCCGATGATGACGCCGAGCTCCACCTCCCAGTCGCCCTTGCGCGCATCGCGCGGGAGCATGACGTCGTCGCTGGGGCCGTTCAGGCAGCTGATCGCCTTGGTGAACATCGGCGGCTCCTTGGGCACGGGCAGATCGGCCTCCCTGGCATGGTCAGCGTAGTTGAGACCGATGGCGATGAACTTGCCGATGCCCTTGACCGGAATGCCGGCTCGCGGCGAACCCGCCACCAGGGGCAACGCGGCAGGGTCAAGAGCGGCCAGCTTGGCGAGACTCGCGGGCGTGAGCGTTTCCGGGGTGAGGTCGCCGATATATCCGGATAGATCGCGAATCGAGCCATCCGCGTGCACGCGTCCCGGTTTTTCGGCCCCACGAGGGCCGTAGCGCAGCAGTTTCATGGCCGGATTCTATGCATCCCCCGCAAATTCGGCTACCGGGTCCTGATTGAGAAAACCTTGAGTGATCCTTGAGCGGCGCAAGAGGACTTCGCGCGTACCCCTCGCGCACCGTGGCGACACCGCGGAGTTCCGCGGCTAGTTCCCCAAACTAACTCAAGGAATCGACCATGAACACCATACTGCGAAAGAGACTGTACACGGGACTGAGCTGTCTGCTCGGCACCGTCGCCGCAAGCGGGGCGATGTCCTCGTCGGCGCGCGCGCATGAGGAGACGCCGATATCCAAGGTCGTCCGTTTCGGCGATCTGGACATCACCAAGCCCGCGGGGGCTCAGGTGCTTTATCGGCGCATCCAGACCGCCGCCCAGCAGATTTGCGCTCTGCCGGTCTCGCGGACGCTGGAAACCGTTGCGGAGGAGCGTGCCTGCGCCCGGACGGCCATCGACAACGCCGTGAGGCAGGTTAACTCGGAACAGCTGACCGCACTGCGGTTCGGCAGTCCCCTGCTCATGGCTCGAAAGTAAGGAGGCGTATCTCATGAAAACAGTACACAACACAACTCGATGGGCAGACACGGCGAGCAGCTTGGTGATGGCCACTACCCGGGTCGGAGCGTTCCTGGTCCTGCTGGCGCTCGGCGCCCACCTGGCCCGAGCCGGGGAGGGCGCGAAGCCGAGCGGCCCCGCCCGAACCATGGTGGTGTCGGTGGCAGATCTCGACCTCGCGACCGAAGCGGGAATGCAGAAGGCGCTCGAGCGCCTGCACGCCACCGCCCGACACTTGTGCACTCTCGTGGTGGATCACTGGACACTCTCGCATCAGCCGGACTACGTCGCCTGCGTCGATGCGACGCTCGCGTCCGCGCTCGCTCAACTGCCCTCACCGGCCGTCGCCGCGAACTCGACGACGCACTGAGGCGGCGAGCGGGCGATCTCGCCCGGCGGTCGACTCGAGGCGGCTTGCAGCCCACCCGCTGCAAGCCGCCTATTTTTATGCCCTATACTGGTCTGGAGGAGGCCAGTCGAGATGCCCGCCGCCAATCCGGATAGCTCCCTGTGGATCGGCGAGTGGCTCGTGAACCCGGCTCTCGACACCATTTCCCGCGGCGCGGAAACTCATAAGCTCGAGCCGCGCACCATGCGGCTGCTCATGTGTCTCGCGCAGGCGGAAGGGCGCAGCGTGAGTCTCGACCGCCTGCTCGCCGAAGTGTGGAGCGGCGTGGTCGTCGGTTCTGCCTCCGTATACCAGACGGTCTCCCAGCTGCGTAAGCTTCTGGGCGACGTCGATTCGCCCCCGCGCTACATCGCGACCGTGCCCCGTAAGGGGTATCGGCTGGTGGCGACCGTGCGGCCCGTGGAGCCCGCCGCGGAGCGCCCCGCGGAACCTGCGCCGCGATCCGCGGAGCCGCCGGCGCCCGCGCAACCCGTACCGTCCGCGGATGCCGCGGCGCCTGCGGCCGCGTATGCCGCTGCTCCGCAAAGAAACCGGACCTGGATTTTGTGGGGCGTTGGCATCGCCGTCTGCTGCGCAGCGGCGCTCGCCATGTGGGGGAAGAAGCTCCCCATCGGTGCGCCCGCCAAGGCCGCCGCAAACTCGATCGCCGTTCTGCCCTTCGTCGATATGACGGCGGACAAGTCGGATCAGTCGTTATGCGACGGCCTCACGGAGGAGCTCTCCAATTGGCTGTCGCAGATTCCGACGTTGCGCGTCGTGGCGCGAACCTCCGCGTTTGCCTTCCAGGGGCGCAACGAGGATGTGCGCGAGATCGGCAAGGCGCTCGACACCACTCACCTTCTCGAGGGGTCGGTCCGGCACTACGATGATCATGTTCGCGTCACCGTGCAGCTCATCGATGCACACGACGGCTTCCATGAGTGGTCGTCGAGCTTCGATCGAACCACCAGCGATACCATCGCTCTTCAGGACGACATCTCGCGCGCGGTCGCCGAGATGCTGAAAATACGGCTCACGGCCGAGGCGCAGCGCGAATTCGCCGCGCGGCGGACCGCCGATCCGGACGCGTACCGGCAGTATCTGCTGGCCCGTCATCTCGATCAGCAAGCGACGCCCGAATCCACCGACGAGGCGGCGGAGCTCTATGTTCAAGTGCTGAAGGCCGATCCTCAATTTGCCCCGGCCTATGCGCGGCTTGCGCGCGCGCGCTTGAATCAGAGCTACTACCACCCGATTCCCATGCCGGAGCTGACGGCCGGCATGGAGCCGCTGATTGCCACCGCGCTGCGCATCGACGATCGGTATGCGGACGCGTATGCGGTGCGTGGAGCACTGCGCGCCGCCCAGGGCCGCAATCCCGAAGCGGTGACTGACCTGCAGCGCGCTATCGCGCTCGATCCGAGCGGCATGGGCGCGTTCGCCGAGCTCGGCCGTCTTCAACTCGTCGATGGACGTCCGCACGAAGCGCTCGATAGCTATGGGCATGCGGTATCCCTCGATCCGTTGAACGGCGTCCTGCATAACCAGCGGTGCATAGTACTCTACGATTTGGCCCGCTACGAGGAGGCGCTCGAGGCCTGCGAGCGGGCGCGGAGCCTGCTGCCGCATTCGGCTCTGGCCTTCGACTCGCTCTCGTGGCTCGCCGAATCTCGCGGCTCGATCGACGAGGCGCTGCGATGGAACTCGGCCGCAATCCAGGCCGAGCCGCATCCCGATTTCGATCTGTACTGGACGCGCGCGACGTTGTATCTCGCGCTCGCTCTCGCGGCGCCGGCGCGCAAGGCGCTCGAGGCGGGGCACGGCTCGACGCAGCAGCTCAACGCGGCGGCGCTGGTGCGGACGGTGTTTTGCGAAGGCGGCGCGGAGGCACTGCGGCGCTACCTGAGCTCCGTGGGGCTCGATCAGAGCACCGAGTCGGCGCCTCTCATGGAAGCGGCCTATGCGCACCTGCTCCTGGGCGATGGCGCAGGGGTCAAGCAGCTCATGGCGCGAGCCTTGGCGGCGCCCGACCTGCAAACCGGGTTTGCGGACGGCCCCTGGTATGCCCGAGGAGAGCGGGACATGGGAACCTCGTACCGGGTCGACCTGGCGACGGCCGAGCTGTCACTCGGCGAGCGGGCCGAGGCAGAACGCGAACTCGACATCGTGCTCGCGATGCTCAACCGCATGATCGCCGATGGGGTGGAACGCTACGCGACGTACGAGCTGCGCGCCAAGGTCTACGCCTTGAAAGGTCAAAGCGACGATGCTATGCGCGACCTCAACAAGGCGGCGGCACTCGGATGGCGCCGCATCTGGTGGGCGAGGCACGAGCCGTATTTCGCCGCGCTCGAGGCCCGAAGCGATTACCAGGCACTGCTCGCGCGCGTCGCGGCTTCGAACGAGAGGCTCATCGAGAGAGTCCAAACGGATCCGACGCTCTAGCCGCATAGCGCGGCTAGAGCGCGGCGATCGCCAGGAGCGCGATCGCGCGAGGCGCGGCTCGCCCGGATCCTACGGAGTCAGACCCAGAACGAATGCCGGAAAATTCAGGAAGCAGCCGACGTCGCTCGGGTGCGGGCCGGCACCGTGGCCGCCGGTCGCCGGGTTCGCGCCGGCGCTCTGCCCGCCACCGGTCGCCGGGTGCGGGCCGGCCTCCTGGCCGCCGCCGGGCGCAGCCGCGTCTCGTTGATGCCAGTCGCGCCCGGCCTGGAGAGGAAACGCCTCGAGGATCTGCAGACCGAAGCTGAAGATCAGCTGGCGGTACAGGGCTTGATATTCCGCGAGCGTGTAACCGGTGGGGGCGTCCTTCAAGAGTGCGGAGACTTTTTGCACGAAAGCGTCTTGCTGCGTCATTGGCATTCTCCCGTGAGGATTGCAGGTCTCGCGCCGGCGTCTCGCCGGCGGCGTTCTCGTCCCCAGTGTATGCCAGCGCAACCCGTCGTCAACGAGCGACACGAGTCGACCTCGGCTGACAGAAGGTGCGCGTCCACGGCAACTGCGTCACGGTTTTCTCCGCCGCCGCTAGATGCTCGCGTACATCCCAACTAACCTCGATTGCAGCCAGTGAATGGCTCATCGAGGCCGTCATGCGCATCTACGGTGTTCTACCGGCAATTCTTCTTGCCGCCTGCTGTCTGGCCGGGGGCGCGACGCGAGTCTCCGCCCAATCGGGCGTCCCCACGCTCTCGGTCGACGCAAGCGCGTCGCGCAATCTCATCAATCCCGATATCTACGGCATCGCCAATTACGGGCTCGATGCGGCCTTCGCGCAGGAGATAAAAGTGGGCAACATCCGCTGGGGCGGTGATGGCACGACCCGCTACAACTGGATGGTCGACTCGAGTAATTCGGGTTTCGACTGGTACTTCATCGGCGGCAACGGCGAGGTGACGCCCGTGCCCGGTGCGTCGGCGGATCTCATGGTCAAGACTTACGCGCCGGCCGATGCCTTGATCACCATCCCCATCATTCCCTATGTGAACAAATCCTCGGCCTATAGCTGCAGCTTTCCCGTGTCGGTCTATGGAGCACAGCAATCGGTCGATCCCTATTTGAAGGTCAACGGCGGAGATTGCGGCAATAGTCTCACCACGGGCGGTACGCAGCTCGCTGATACGAATATCCTTGCGAATCACATCAGCAACACGACCGCGCTGCAGCAGCAATGGGTCGCGCACCTGGTGAGCACTTTCGGTACGGCGGCCAAGGGCGGCGTCAAGTTCTATCAGCTCGACAACGAGCCCGGCGGCTGGAGCAACACCCATCGTGACGTCATGCCCACCGAGCCGCCCTATGCGACCATCGTCGAGGACGGTCAAGAGTACGCAGCGGCGGTCAAGACGGCCGATCCGTCCGCCCTCGTTCTGGGACCTTCGGACTTCACGCTCGGCGGCTGGATCGGTACTCCGGCTCAGCAGAATAACCTCTACGCGGGCCAGTACTATCTGCAGCAGATGGCCCTTTATCAGCAGCAGCACGGCGAGCGGCTGCTCGACTATTTCGACGAGCACTACTACTTCAACGTCTCATCCGCCGCGGCGCAGCTCGCCTCCACACGCACCCTCTGGGATCCCACCTATAACGGCGGCACGTGGGTCGAGCAATACGATTTCGATGGACCGATGCAGCTGATCCCGCGGTTCAAGAGCTGGATCGCCACGTATTATCCGGGCACCAAGCTCTCGATTTCCGAGTACAGCATCGACAGCGGGCAGAAATCGGTCGTCGATGCCATCGCCGAGATGGACGTGCTCGGCATCTTCGGGCGGGAGCAGCTCGATTTTGCGGACATGTGGAGTCCGCCGGCGCCGACCGACCCGATCGCCTATGCCTTTCGCATGTTCAGGAACTACGACGGCAACGGCGGTCAGTTCGGCGATACCTCGGTGAGCGCGGTGAGCTCTGACCAGGGAACGCTCTCGATCTACGCCGCGCAGCGATCGGCCGACAACGCGGTCACCGTGCTGGTCATCAACAAGACCACCGCAGCGATCGCGAGCGCGATCTCGTTCGCCAATCTGAAGCTAGCGTCCGCCGCGCAGGTGTACACCTACTCGGCCGCCAATCTCGCCGCGATCGTGCACGCCTCCGCTGTGCCCGTCACGAATTCGAGCGTGAGCTACAGTTTCCCCGGGTACTCGGCCGTGATGTTCGTGATCCAGCCCGCCGCGGCTCCGGCAGCGGCGACCACGACCACGCTGTCCGCCTCGGCCACCAAAGCAGCGGTCGGTCAGACCGTGACTTTCAGCGCACAGGTGAGCGCACCATCGGGCGGTGTCCCGGCAGGCACCGTGTCCTTCATGGAGGGCAGCGCGGTGCTCGGAACCGCCGCGCTCAGCAATGGCGCCGCCACCTTTGAGACCGCGCAGCTCGCGGCCGGCACCAACGCCGTGACCGCCTCCTATGCCGGCAATGCCGCCGATGCCGCCTCGACCTCGAGCGCCGTCGCGGTGCAGGTGACGCAAGCCGCCACCGATTACACCCTGTCGCTCTCGGCGAATGCAGTCAGCGCGAGTGCGAGCAAACCGGGCACTCTGATGCTGACGATGACGCCGACGGGCGGTCTCGCCACGGCCGAGTCATTCGCGTGTACGGGACTTCCGAGCGGATGGAGCTGCAACTTTGCGTCGGCGAGCCTGTCGGGCAGCACGCCGCAAAGCACCACGATCACCGTCGGTGCGATGTCGGCAGCCCAGGTGTCCGGGCTGCGCTCCGGGATGCAGATGGCCCTGGTGTGGCCGTTTCCGCTGCTGTTGATCGGCGCCGCCCCGATGCGCCGCGGGCGCGAGCGGGTCGGTGTCGTGAGTGGGTTGCTCGGGGCGATCGCATTGACTGCGCTGGCGTTGGCGGGATGCGGCGGATCGGGCAGCGGATCGGGCGGTAATGCGGGCAGCCAGCCGAGCGGCGCTCAAACGTACACGGTCACCGTCACCGCGACGGGCACGAACGCAGCCACGCACAGCACGCAATTCACGCTGACGGTCACCTCGTAGCCCCGCCCGCCGAGCGGGCGGGCGCGCTCAGTACTCGTGGTACAGGTCGATATGCTCGACCGCGCCCCCTGGCCCATATCGCACGGTGAAAAAATCGACCATGTCGGCCGTCTCCACGCGGTAGACGCGCTCGAGCTGCCGCTCGGGCGCGCCCGCGGATGCGAGATGTTCCTCGGTGAAGCTCGTGGCGCCGATGGCCCCGGTGGCATGTAAGTCCCGCGCGAGGGCCGCGCTCCAGGTTGCGGAAATTGCGTGCTGGAACGTGGGATGGGCGCCCGAGAGCGCCGCAAAAGCCGTCCCGCGCCCTACATCGCCGACGAAGGCCTGGAACTCGCGCGTGAGATCGGGATGCGTATCGGCGGCAGCTGCGGCGAAATGCGCCGCCTGCTCATCGAAGTAGCCGGCCACGGTGTGGGCGATGCGCTGTGCGCGGCAGAGCGCGAGGTTGGTGAGCACGATGACCGTCAGGCGGCGGTCCTCGTAGTGCGCCATCGCCGCCTGAAATCCCTGCCAGTTGCCGTCGTACTCGATCACGCGATGCCCGCGCAGGCGGTTGGTTTCCCAGCCGTAACCGTAATGCAGCAGCGGCGACTCGCCGCTGCGCAAGGGGTCGATGCTCCACATGCGGGCGAGCTCCTCGCGGGTGAGGATGCGCCCGCTGCCGAGCGCCTCGTCCCAGCGCGCCAAATCCAGCACCGTGGAATACAGGCTGCCGTCGGCGGTGCGATTGAGCGCCGGTGCGACCCAGGCTTGATTGCGCAGCGTCCCTGAGGGCGTCCTTTCGTAACCCGCGGCCCGTCCCGGGATGATGTCGGAGTCCGACACGATGCGAGTGCGCCGCATCGCGAGCGGCTGAAAGATGCGTTCGCCGAGCAAATCGCCGTAGAAGCGGCCGGTCACGCGCTCGATGACGATGCCGAGCAGCACATAGGCGGTATCGCTGTAGGAGGCGTCCGTGCCGGGCTCGAAGTCGAGGGGTAACGAGGCCGCGAGCCGCACGTATTCATCGTCCGTGTAGTCATGATGCAGATCGAGCAAGTCACGGTCCGGCGGCGTCAGCTGCGGGATGCCCGACTGGTGCGCGAGCATGTGGCGCAGCGTGACGCCGTGCCATTCCGGCGGTATCTCGGGCAGATATTTCGCCAAGGGATCGTCGAGCTCGAGGCGGTGCGCCCGCGCGAGCAGCATGACCGCCGCGGCCGTGAACTGCTTGCCGATCGAGCCGATCTGAAACCGCGTGTCGGGCCGCACCGGCACCGGCTGCTCGAGCGTCGCCACGCCGTAGCTCTTGACGTACACCGCCTGGCCGTCTCGCAGAATCGCGAGGGAGAGGCCCGGAATCTTCTGATCGCGCATCTCGTCGCGCACGTAGCGGTCAACCGCGGCCGCGACCGAGGGCGCCCCGAGCAGGAGAGCGGCGAGCGCCGCGAGCGCGGACGCCGCGAGCGCGCACGCGGCGCGATATCGTGTGCCGCTCAGCGCAACGCCTCGTTCACGCCCTTGACGACGCCGGCATCCTTGGCCAAATAGCCGGGCAGTTGCGCGATCGCCGCGGCGAACTCGGTGCTGCGCAGTATCTCGAGGAGCCGCAGGACGGGGGGTTCCTCGACGATGTGCTTGCCGCACACCAACACATAGTCCTCGGTAATCAGCCGGATGAAGTCGAGGTCGAACATCCGCGCGGCGGCCTCGACTCCAAAGCTCACATCGGCCATTCCGCTCGCGACATACGCCGCCACCGCGGCGTGGGTGAATTCGATGCGCTCGAAGCCGTCGATTTTCTTCTCGTCGAGCCGGTGCAGGGTGAGCAGCCGATCGAACAGGCTGCGGGTGCCCGACTCGGGGTCGCGATTGACGAAACGCACCCCGGGGTCGACGAGGCGCTCGATCGAGCCGATCCCCAAGGGATTGCCGCGTCTCACCATGAGCCCCATTTCGCGCGTCACGAAACCGATGATCCGATGGTCCGCCGGCGTGAGCCATTGCTTGATCGCCGCCGCCGCCTTCTTGCGCAGCTCTCCTTGCGGGAGGTGCACGCCCGCGATCTCGCAGGCTCCGCGCGCCAAGGACACCAGGGAATTCTGGTTGCTCACGTAGCGCAGGTCGATACCGAGCTCGGGCTCGCGGTCGAGCAATTCGCGCAGCTTCGAGATCGCAAATCCATGGCTCGCATGGAAACGGACGCCTTTGCTCCGTTGCGGCAAGACCTCGCTCATCTCGATTTCGAGCTCCTGCGCGAGATTTTGCAGCTGCGGACGCAGCCGCGCGTGCAATCGCTGGCCCGCCCACACGAGTTTCTCGCCGAGCGGGGTGAGCCGCGTGCCGCGCCCCTGCTCCCGCTCGACCAGGGGAGCCTCGAAGAACGCCGCCCATTTCTCGATCAGGTTCCAGCAATGCCGATACGACATGCCGGCGCGCTGCGCGGCGCGGGTGATCTTGCCAGTGGCCCGGATCTCGTTCAGGAAGTCGAGCATCACGAGCATCGACTGATCGTCGCGATGGAAGCGCCACACGGGCTCGATCTCGATGCGGATCTTTCCCGTCTCGCTATTCTCGGTGCGCGGCATGGAGCTCGAGGGAACTTTTGGAGTTGTGTCGGACTTTTGGAGTTGTGTCGGAATAATGCCACATATAAGGGGTGCTGCGCAGCTCGCGGAACCGCTCCCTGAAATTCTTTCAAAATTTGGCAGACCGGTTGCCGGTCGATAACATAGCGTCGCTCCACGCGACGACACGAGGTGTGCGATGACGTCAGGCAATGCGGCGCTTCACCCGGCGTGGGGCGCTCTCAAGGCGCACCAAGCGGCGGTCGCGAGCGCTCATCTGCGCGAGCTTTTCGCGCAAGACCCGGGGCGCGGCGAGCGTTTCGCCGTGGAGGCCGTGGGCATCTATTTCGACTACTCCAAGAATCGCATCACCGACGAGACGCTGCGCTTGCTGGTGCGCCTCGCGGAGGAGTCGGATCTTTCCGGGCGCATCGCCGCCATGTTCGGCGGGCAGCCGATCAATGTCTCGGAAAAGCGGGCGGTGATGCACGTGGCGCTGCGGGCGCCGCGCGGCGCGACGCTGAACGTCGGCGGCGTGAACGTAGTGCCCGAAGTGCAGGCCGTGCTCGACAAGATGACCAGGTTTGCGGACCGCGTGCGCAGCGGCGCCTGGACGGGCCACACCGCTAAGCGCATCCGCAACGTCGTGAACGTCGGTATCGGCGGCTCCGACTTGGGACCGGTCATGGCCTACGAGGCGCTCAGAGCCTATAGCGACCGCAGCATGACCTTCCGCTTCGTCTCGAACGTCGATGGCACCGACATGACGGAGGCGTTGCGCGACCTCACGCCTGCCGAGACTCTGTTCATCATCTCGTCGAAAACCTTCACCACCCTCGAGACGATGACGAACGCCCACTCGGCGCGCGCCTGGCTGGTGAAAGGCCTGGGCGGCGATGAGAAGTCCGTGGCGCGGCATTTCGTCGCCGTGTCCACCAACGCGCAAGAGGTGTCGAAGTTCGGGATCGATACGCAAAACATGTTCGGATTCTGGGACTGGGTGGGCGGACGCTACTCGATGGATTCGGCCATCGGCCTGTCGACCATGATCGCGATCGGGCCGGCGGCTTTTCGCGAGATGCTCGGCGGCTTTCACGAGATGGATGAACATTTCCGCACGGCCCCCTTCGCGCGCAATTTACCCGTGATCCTGGGACTTCTCGGGGTCTGGTATACGAACTTTTTCGGCGCGCAGACGGTCGCCGTGCTGCCCTACGACCAGTATCTCAAACGCTTCCCCGCCTACCTGCAGCAACTCACCATGGAGAGCAACGGCAAGCACGTGACGCTCGACGGGCAGCGCGTCCCCTATGACACGGGACCCATCTACTGGGGCGAGCCCGGAACCAACGGGCAGCATTCCTTCTATCAGCTGATTCATCAGGGTACGCGGCTCATTCCCTGCGATTTCATCGCTTTCGCCCGCTCGCTCAATCCGCTCGGCGAGCATCACGACCTGTTGCTCGCGAACGTGCTCGCGCAGGGCGAGGCGCTCGCATTCGGCAAGACGGCGGACGAGGTCAAGATGGAGGGCTCGCCCGACTGGCTCGTTCCGCACCGCACCTTCGAGGGCAACCGGCCCTCGAATACGCTGCTGCTCGAGCGCCTCACGCCGGCGGCGCTCGGCAAACTGGTGGCGTTGTACGAGCACAGCGTGTTTACTCAGGGCACGATCTGGAACATCGATTCGTTCGATCAATGGGGCGTAGAGCTCGGCAAGGTACTGGCGAAACGCATCGTGCCGCAGCTGCGCGGCGACGCCGCACCGTCGACCGCGCATGACAGCTCGACCACTGCGCTCTTGAAGCGCATTGCGAGCCTGCGCGCACACGCTTGAGCCTCGCCATCCACACACGGAGTCGCACATGCAGCTTGGAATGATTGGGCTGGGAAGAATGGGGTCGAACATGGTGCGCCGATTGCTGCGCGCCGGACATGAATGTGTGGTCTTCGACCATGCGCCGGCGGCGGTGCAGGCCCTCGCGAAGGAGAAAGCGAGGGGGGTCGGCTCGCCTGCCGAGCTCGTGCGCGGCCTCACGAAGCCGCGAACCGTCTGGCTGATGGTCCCCGCGGCCGCGGTCGACGACACGATCGCGGGCCTCGAGCCGCACCTGGAAAAAGGCGATACCCTCATCGACGGCGGCAACTCGTACTACGTCGACGATATCCGCCGCGCGAAAACCCTGGAGGCCCGCGGCATTCACTATGTGGATGTGGGCACGAGCGGCGGAGTCTTTGGGCTCGAGCGCGGCTATTGCATGATGATCGGCGGTCGTGACG
>Ga0302314_10002880_pt1 | contig 31931 bp, 29 predicted proteins | sample III_Palsa_N2_3_FD_200533 | JGI IMG/M metagenome (GOLD analysis project Ga0302314, IMG submission 200533) | Peat permafrost microbial communities from Stordalen Mire near Abisko, Sweden - III_Palsa_N2_3 | ecosystem: Environmental > Terrestrial > Soil > Palsa > Peat permafrost | place: Sweden... | reverse complement strand
TCACAGGATGTATGTGGCTCTCATCTCTATCCCGATGCTTGCGGCCCTGGCCGAAGCCACCGCCGACACCGTCTCCTCCGAGATCGGCCAGGCCTTCGGCGGACAGCCCATCCTGCTCACCTCCCTCCGCCGAGTCCCACCCGGAACCGACGGCGCCATCACCCTCTACGGGACCCTCGTCGGCATCCTCGCCGCGGCCATCATCGCCGCCACCGGAGCACCCGCCCTCGGCATGTCCCCCGCCGAATGCCTCGTCGCCTTCACCGCCGGAGTCGCCGGCCTCTTCTTCGACAGCCTTCTCGGTGCCACCATCGAACGCAAAGGTTGGATCGGGAACGACCTCGTCAACTTCACCTCAACCGCCTTCGCCGCAGTCGTCGCCCTCCTCGCCATCCGCCTCACCCAGGGCCATCTGATCGGCCACTAACGGACAACGGAGAACGTACAACGGTCAACGCATTTTCGCCTTCACTCACCCGTGCATCCACCCATCCAAATGCAGCCGCAGCGCCGTATAGCTCAGCATCTCGTGGAAGTACCGCATCGCCATATCGTACCCATCGATATGTCCCAGCGGCTCCCGCGGCGACGTATACACAATCAGTCCCGCATCCTCGCATAGCTTCTGAATCCGAAACAGATGGGTCCCATCGCTCACCACCACCAGTGAGTTCAAATGCCGCGTCCGCGCAATCTCCGCCAGCCGAGCCACCTGCTGCTCCGTATCGGTCGAAGTCGTCTCCGCCACAATCTGGTCGAACGGAATCCCTTGCGCCAGCAGGTAATCCCGCCCCACGCCACCCTCGGTCATGCCCTGGTCCAGGTCGCTGCCGCCGCCCAGTGTAATCACCAGCGGAGCCATCTTCTCGTGATACAGCTCCACCGCGTGGTCCAGCCGCGCATGCAGCACTGGCGAAGGCCGTCCCGAATACTCCGCCGCGCCAAACACTGCAATCGCGTCCGCCGGCCGAGCCTCATCCTTGCCCGCCACCGCGTTGATCTGGAAGTAAAGCCACCCCACCCACGCCAGCGTCACCACCACTACCGTACCCACCAACCGCCGCAGCAGCCTCCACCCCCGCGACTTCTTGCGTCGCGCCGGTCTGGAGGAAGTAGTCGTCATGGCAGAAGAGCTCAACTCGCGTAGCCTCGCAATCGCACAGCGGTCCCGAAGCAAGTTCACCCTGCGTCAGGAACCCGAAAATATCACGCTGCAATCAGTATCACCCGCACGCCCCTTCCAAACAATCTCTAGCGCGTCAACTTCATCCCGAATCTCATTCGTTTTCTCTGTGTCCTCTCTCTTCCTCCGTGATCTCTGTGATTCGCTTGCCCACCATCCGAAGATCGCCCCACCCAACCCACCGTCAGCGGTATGCTATGGTTGCGGAATTGCGCTAACCGCACTCGCATCCAACCCAGCACCGCAGCCCGCACCCAGTTCCGATCGATCCCGCAGGAGAAAGACTTTGACGGCCGAAACACTCTCGATCCATCCCACCGAGCCTGAACCGCAGCACATCGCCTACGTCGTCAAAAGTCTCGCCGCCGGCAACGTCTGCGCCCTGCCCACCGACACCTTCTATGGCCTCGCCGTCGACCCCGTCAACCTACGCGCCGTCGACCGCATCTACGAGATCAAAACCCGCGCCCGCCACAAACCCCTCTCGCTCCTCATCTCCGAAACCGCCCAGGCCTACGGCCTCGCCCGCGACATCGACACCGCCTTCGACCGCCTCGCCGAGCGCTTCTGGCCCGGCCCCCTCACCATCATCGTCAAGGCCGGAACCCGCCTGCCCCTGCGCGTTACCGCCAACACCGGCAACGTCGCCCTGCGCGTCCCGGAATCCCCCATCGCTCGCGCCGTCGTCGCCGGCCTCGGAGTCCCTATTACCGCCACCTCCGCCAACCTCAGCGGCATGCCCGAGTGTACCGACGCCCACTTCGTCCGCGCCCAGCTCGGCGACCAGATCCCCCTCATCGTCGACGGCGGCCCCACCGCCCGCTCCATCCCCACCACCATCGTCGACCTCTCCGGCGGCGGCAACTCCTGGATGATCCTCCGCGAAGGCGCCATCCCCACCCACGAAATCGCCCTCACCCTCCAGCGCTAATCACCACCGGGCGCCCCATGATCAACGCGAGCGCATGGGAGCGTCTATCGTGGGGTTAGGCTCTTCGGCCACCGCACCCGCCCGCGCGGGAACACAACCAAATCGCTGTCCGCGAAAATGACCCGCCAGACTCCCTCACCGCGCAAACTCCTGCCTCGCAGCTTCTACCTCCACTCGCCCGAGATCGTTGCCCGCAACTTGCTCGGCAAGCTCATCGTGCGCCGCCTCGGCCGAAAGCGGCTCATCGGCCGCATCACCGAGATCGAAGCCTACCTCGGCTTCGACGACCCAGCCTCCCACAGCTTCATCGGCAAGACCGCGCGCAATGCCGTGCTCTTCGGGCCGCCCGGCTTCGCATACATCTACTTCATCTACGGCATGCACTATTGCCTCAACTTCTCCTGCTCGCCCGATGGCAACCCAGGAGGCGTCCTCATTCGCGCACTCGACCCCATCGCAGGCCTGGAGACCATGGCCCGTCTCCGCGGATATGCAACGGTGCCAAAACCCAGCCTGCTTACCTCCGGCCCCGGCCGCCTCTGCCAGGCGCTCGGTATCACCCGCGCCAACACCAACGGCCTCGACGTCACCAGTGCCGATTCGCCGCTGCAGGTCGTCGACGACGGCTATCGTCCGCCAACAATCCTCACCACCCCTCGCATAGGCATCAGCAAAGCAGCAGACAGGCCGCTCCGCTTCCTCGTGGGTTGAGTATCGATGCCCGCGCCCAAGAATCTGCCTAATAACAATGAGAATGAGCCCTGCCGGGCGGGCCCACTGCGGGTGGGGCGGTCACTTCGTGACTTACGCCGAGCTTCCTGCAGAGCTCCCGTTGGTCGGCACGGAAGTTTCGTTGCGACCATCGGGGGCACCACGCGAAGCTTTAAGAAGGCGTGTGAACGCCCGCTGCCCGCGTAGGGCGCCCGTCCGGCAGGACAGTATTTACCCTTACTTCTCCGGATGCAGAATCAGCTTCTGCACCCGCCAATTCAGCAACTCCGCCACGTAAATCACATTCTCCGTAGGGCAAGCCATCTCGTGAATCCACCCAAACTGCTTCAACTGTTTCCCCGACTCGCCCAGCACCCCCAGCACCTTCCCATCCAGGCTCAGCTTGTAGATCCTCCCCGGAAACGCATCCGATGCGTAGATCACCTGTTTCGGCCCATTCGTGATGCACAGCGCCCACGGCGACCCCGGAGCCTGCGTCCCCGTAGCATCCGGAGCAGGCTTCTTCCCAATCGCCGCCGTCGCCTTCGCATAATCAAACGGCACATCGATCTTGATCTGCCTCAGAAACTTCCCGTCCCCGTCGAACACCTGGATCCGCCCGTTCCCCCGGTCCGCCACATAAATGTTCCCCGCCGAATCGGCCACAATGCTGTGCGGCGTGTTGAACTGCCCCGGCCCGTTTCCCGGCTCGCCAAACGACATCAGCCACTTCCCATCCTTATCCACCTTCGCCACCCGCGAGTTGATATAACCATCGCTGATGTACGTATTCCCCACCCCGTCCCACGTCATATCCGTCACCTGGCGAAACATCCCATCCACCGGAGGCAGCGGCGGCCGCACATGCTTCACCGGCCCCGTCCCCTCGTCGCTCGCCTCCTGCTTCCGCCCGAACACCATCGCCACCCGTCCCTCCGGCGTGAACTTGATCACCATGTCCGAGCCCTTATCCGCGACCCAGATGTTGTCCTGCTTATCCACCCGCACCGCATGCGCGAACGACCACGCGTAAAGATTGTGCCCAATCTCGCGCAGATACGTCCCATCCGGCGCAAACTCCAGCAACTGCGCCGCCGCCGCCCCATACGCCGGCCCTGTCGTGTTCCCCCGCGAGAACACAAACACGTGTCCCTTGGAGTTCACCGCCACGCCCGCCGCCTCGCCCAGGGACATATTCGCCGGCAGCTTCAGAAAATTCGGCGCCGACTCAAACGGAATCTCCGGAACCGCCTGCTCCTGCGCCCATCCCCGCGCAACCAACCCAAACATCATCGCCAAACAAACCGCACCAGCAAGGCCAAATCGTCTCATGGCAATCCCCTCCACCAATGTTTTTGTTGAAGACCAACCATACCGGCTCCGGGAAAGCCGCGTCCAATCACGCCTTCCGCTCGAAACGGAACACATCCGGCCGGTTGTAGTGCCCCGCCACATCCAGATCGAACCGCCCCCGCGCAATATCGTCCAAATCAATCTCCGCAAACAAAAGCTCCTCGCCGTTCAGCGGCCCGGCCAGCACCCGCCCCAGCGGAGACACAATCACGCTCCGTCCATCAATCTCCCCAGCAGACCCGCCCGCCTCGCGCAGATCTTCCGGCCAGTCCTCCTTCGTCACCACCTGGCACGCGCTCAGCACGAAGCAGCGCCCTTCATACGCGATATGCCGCATGCTCGCCTGCCAGATCTCCCGCGAGTCCACCGTAGGAGCGCACCATATCTGCACACCCTGCTCGTAGAGATGCTGCCGGTACAGCGGCATGTAATTCTCCCAGCAGATCGCCATCCCAATCCGCCCAATCTCGGTCTCCACCACCTGCATATCCGACCCGTCGCCCAGCCCCCAGATCAGCCGTTCCGTCCCCGTCGGCATCAGCTTGCGATGCTTCGCCACCAACCCACCCTCAGGCGTAAACAGCAGGCTCGCGCAATACAACGTGCCGCCTGCGCGCTCCACCACCCCCACCACCAGGTGCAGGTTCAGTTCCTTCGCCCAACCCGCCAGCATCTCCGTCTCCGAGCCCGGACACACAATCGCCGCCTTCGAATACCGCAAAAATTCATCCCGCCCCGCGTCCGTCCGATTCCCCACCGTCGCTCCAAACGTCATTCCCTTCGGATACCCGCCAATCAGCGCCTCGGGCAGCACCAGCAACCTCGCTCCCGCACCCGCCGCCTTCCGGCACAGCGGCTCAACCCGCTCCAGCGTCGCCGCCGTGTCGAACAGCACGCTCCCCACCTGCGCCACCGCCACCTTCATCATGGCCCCAGCATAAACTGAGACTCGCCCCGTGCCCTACCCTTGCGCTAATCTCTAACCAGGAGAATCCACCATGCGCCTCCGTTCCCTCGCCCTCGCCGCCACCGCACTCGCCCTCACCACCTCGCTTGCCTTCGCCGAAACCTTCACCGGCAAAGTCAGCGACACCATGTGCGGCAAGAAGCACATGATGGCTGGAGCCACCGACGCCAAATGCATCGATGAGTGCATCAAGGGAGGCGCCGACTACGCCCTCGTCATCGGCGACAAGGTGTACACCCTCAAGGGCGACAAAGCCCAACTCGCCAAGCTCGCCGGCGCCAAAGTCGTCGTCGACGGCGACCTCAGCGGCGACACCGTCACCGCCAAATCCATCAAGCCCGCCCAGTACCCCCGCCGCCCGCATCCTACCCGGCCGTCATTCTGACTCGCAGAGCCAGAATCTCCGCGGTCGTGCTGCCGCAAAGTCGGGTGCCCCATCCAAGCTCTGCTTGGGTGGGATCAACTCGCACCTGACCCCCGGCGCTGCTCACCCAGCCGAAACCTCCAAGCCCAAATCCGCGCCCTCAGATAAGGTAGTCCGCCCAACCCGCACTTTCTTAGACCCCACCAAAATGGGTGCCCCATCCAAGCTCTGCTTGGGTGGGTTCCGCTTGACACCCGGCATACAACTAAATCAGGAGCAACAGGAGCGCGGCCTCTGAAAACCGAAACCTCCACCAAGCGTTTATGCTGGACGCCAACTTCATTTTCAAGAGGACAGACCGTGCAACTGGTGAAACAACTCGCAACCACCCTGACGCTCGCGCTCGCCGCCGCAGCCGCTGCCCAAACCAGCCTCCAGACGCCCCCCGCGCCGCCATCCCCGTCCCAGAAGATGGCCGCCACGGTCCTCCAGCAGTGGCCCGTCACCACCCACGACCAGTGGGCCTACGAAGAAGGCACCCTCCTCGACGGCATCGCCGCCGAGTGGCACACCACCGCCAACGGCGACGACTTCGCCTACATCAAGGCCGCCGTCGACAAATACGTCACAGCCGACGGCGTCATCACCGGCTTCAAAACCGAAGCCCACACCCTCGACGACATCGAAATGGGCCGTGCCCTCCTGCTCGTATACCGTGTCACCCAGCAGGAAAAATACGCAAAGGCCGCAAAATTCCTCCACGACCAGCTCGCCGCGCAGCCCCGCACCGCCTCGGGCGGCTACTGGCACAAGCAGATCTACCCCAACCAGATGTGGCTCGACGGCGCCTACATGGCCGAACCCTTCCGCGCCGCGTACGCCGCCACCTTCCAGCAGCCGCAGGACTACGACGACATCGCTAAGCAGCTCCTCCTCATGGACCAACACATGCGCGACGCCAAAACCGGCCTCCTCCGCCACGGCTGGGATGAGTCGAAATCCATGCCCTGGGCCGACAAAACCACCGGCCTAAGCCCCGAAGTCTGGGCTCGCGCCATGGGCTGGTACTGCATGGCCCTCGTCGATGTCCTCGACTGGTTCCCTAAAGATCATCCCCAGCGCGCCGCCCTCGTCGCCACGCTCAACCGCAGCATGGCAGCCGTCGTCAAAGCCCAGGACCCCGAATCCGGCCTCTGGTGGCAGGTCTCAACCCACCCCAAAGAGCCCGGCAACTACTTCGAAACCTCCGCGAGCTGCATGTTCACCTACGCTCTCGCCAAAGGCGTCCGCATGGGCTACCTCCCGCAAGCTGACGAGGCCAACGCCAAGCGCGCATGGGAAGGTATCCAGAAGAAGTTCGTCACCACCAATCCCGACGGCACCATCACCCTCCACGGCACCGTCAAGGTCGGAGGCCTCGGCGGCACACCCTACCGCTCCGGCACCTTCGACTACTATGTCCACGAGCCCGTAGTCGACAACGACGCCAAGGGAGTCGGCGCCTTCCTGCTCGCAGGCGCCGAGATGGAGCAGTCCTCCACCGAAGCCCTTGGCCAGCACAAAACCGTCCTCGTCGACGCCTGGTTCAACTCGCAAACCCGCAAGACCGCCTTCGACCAGACCGAGCTATTCCACTACAAGTGGGACGACGACTCCAACTCCGGCTTCTCCTTCTTCGGCCGCGCCTTCCAGAGCTACGGCGCCCAGCTCGCCACCCTCCCCGCCGCACCCACCGCCGCCGGCCTTAGCCACGCGCAGGTCTACATCATCGCCTCGCCCGACATCCCCTCCAAAAATCCCACCCCCCACTACATCGACAAGCCCAGCGGCGACGCCATCGAAGCCTGGGTCCGCGCCGGCGGCGTCCTCCTGCTCTTCTCCAACGACCGTGACAACACCGAATTTGACCACTTCAACACCCTTTCGGATCGCTTCGGCATGCACTTCAACCCCGTCCTCTCGCACCACGTCATCGAGCCCGACCACTCCACCGGCGAAGTCGTCCTCCCGCCCGGCACAGCCATCTTTGGCTCCGGCTGGACGGCCTACATGAAGGACACCAGCACCATCACCGTCTCCGGCGCAGCCAAAGCCCTCGTCACCGACCACGGCGACATCATGATCTCCATCGCGCACGTCGGCAAAGGCGCCGTCCTCGGCATCGTCGATCCCTGGTTCTATAACGAGTACGCCGACGGCCGCAAAATGGGCCAGTACCGCGGCTTCGAAGCCGCTGAAGACGTAGCCGCCTGGGCCGTTCGCGAGGCCAGGTGATACCCGCCCGGGTGACCCATGATCATCGATCACCGCGAAGCGGTCATCGTGGGGACAAGCTCTACCCACCCCAACCACGCCGGGGGGCTTGATAGGGTGGGTTGCCTTCTAGCCACCCAGCACTTACCCCTGCGTAAAAAGCGCCCCACGCAGCTCCGCAATCAACCCGCCCAGCCGCGCCGCATCCGGCTGCGCGCCGCCCAGCAGCACTTCCAACTCCCGTGCAATCCGCGTGCCTTCGTCGTAGCCGTACATGCCCAGCGAGCCCGCCAGCTTGTGCGCGCTGCTCGCAGCCTCCGCGCGCAAACCCTCGCCGAGCGTCCCAGCCGATGCATCAGCAGCAGCCTGGTCCAGCGTAGCCAGACGCTCCTCTACCAGCGGCCGGATGCGCACCCAAAGCGCAGCCAGCAAATTGGCCGTCTTGTCAGCAGCGTCCGTCATAGTTGTCGTTTGGAAATCACCCGGATCCTGCGTTGCCCCACAGCTACCGCTCTAGTCCTTCCAGCCCAGCGCTTCCGAGATCTGCGCCGCCAGCGTCAGCGGGTCGAACGGCTTGAACAGCACTCCCGAAACGCCCAGCCCCGCAAAGCGCCGCTGGTCCACGCCCTGCACCTTCGCCGTCAACAGCAGCACCGGAATCCCCGCGATCTCAGGATCCAGTTGCATCTTCCGGAAAGTCGTCGGTCCATCCATCCCCGGCATCATCACATCCATCAGGATGGCGTGCGGTCTCCGCTCCGGATCGGACGCGGCACGAATGCCGTCTGCTCCACAGCACGCCGTGGTGATGTCCCACCCGGCAGTTGCTTCAAGCGATAGCGCTGCCACTTCGCGAATGTCGTCTTCGTCGTCGATGATCAGAATGTTGCGCATTGCCTCAACTAGTGTCTCACGCGCGTCAGGCCACCGCAGCAGGATTTCGCAATCTCTGGACCATCTCCAGTACAACTTCCTCGACCTGCCCCGGCTGCACCTTTTCTTTGTGCAGGAACTCCGTCGGGCCAAGACGCAACTTGGCCATCTCGGGTTCGGTCATCTCGCGGCCCGAATACACCACCAGAGGCAGCGCGCGCAGGCCCGGCTGGCGCCGCAGCCACTCCACCAGCGAGAAGCCATCGCCGTCCGGCAGCGTCAGGTCGAGGATCAGCAAATCGGGAGACCCCAGCAGGCAGCGATCCACCGCCTGCTGCAGCGTCGCAGCGTGGTCGATGCGCATGCCCGACTTCTGGAAGCTCCCCAGGATCAGCTGCGCCAGCGCCTGGTCCTGTTCCACCAGCAGGATGTGCCCCGAACCTTCCTTGACCCGCAGAACCCGGCCCAGTTCAGCCAGCAGCAGATTCTCGTTGAACGGCTTCTGCACCCAACCCTGCGCGCTGGCCGCGTTCGCTGGCCGGTCCGTCGGCGGAATCACGCTCAGGATCACCACCGGAATCGATGCCGTCGCAGGAATCTCGCGCAATTGGTGCAGCGTCTCCCACCCGCTGAACCCAGGCATGTACAAATCCAGCAGGATCGCCGAAATCGGCTTGCTCGCCGTCCCATTCTTGCCCGCCCCGGGCGCGGAGAACTTCTTGGCCAGCGCAATCGCCTCTTCGCCGCTGCCCGCTTCCAGAATCTCGTATCCGTGCTGGCGTAGCTGCTCGGCAACCACCACGCGAATCCCAGGATCGTCGTCGCACACCAGGATCAACCCCTCGCCGCGCTCGCCCGGCGGCTCCAGCAACCCCGGCGAAGCCGCATCCGATGCCCGCGCCGACCGCGACAGTTGCACCCACAGCGTCGTTCCCGGCCCGCCCCGGTTCGGCTGCGCCCAGATCGCGCCGCCATGCTGCTGGATGATGCTGCGGCAGATCGCTAGGCCAAGCCCGGTGCCGCCCTTCTTGCTCGAATCCGACGACTCAACCTGCTGGAAGCGGTCGAAGACGGCATCCAGCTTGTCCAGCGGAATCCCGCGCCCCGGGTCGACCACTCGCAGCAGCAGCGAGTTCGGGTTCGAATCGATCTGGACCGATACAGTCGAAGCCGCCGGCGAAAACTTGATCGCATTCGACAGCAGGTTCGTCAGCACCTGCAGAATCCGGTCCGAATCGGCGTCGAAGTAAATCGAGTCGCGAGGCGCGTTGCTGTTCAGCTCAATCCGGATTCCGGCGCCGTCCGCCACCGTCGTCATCGTGTCCACGGCCTCGCGCGCCAGGTCGTACATCGAGCAGCGCCGCAGCTTCAACGGAGCCCGGCCCGATTCCATCCGCTCCAGGTCCAGAATGTCGTTAATCAGGCGGATCAGCCGCTCCGTGTTCGTGGAGGCGATCCGCAGCAGGTTCTGCGCCTTGGGGTCGACATTGCCCAGCAGCCCCGCCGAGAGCAGCCCCAGCGCGCCGCGAATGCTGGTCAGCGGCGTGCGCAGCTCGTGCGAAACGGTGGAGATGAACTCGTCCTTGACCATCTCCAGGTCGGAGCGCATCGCCAGCTTGCTCTTCTGCTGCTCGACAAACTCGCGGCTGCGTTGCAAGGCTTCGTTCAGCTGCTCGATCGCAACCTTCTGCAGCCGGCTCCGCGAAGCAAGCCGAAGAGTAAGCACGCCAAGCAGACCCAGAGTCACCAACATCAGACCGAAAACCATCGATGGGAACACTGTCATCGCCGATTGCCTTATCCTACCGCTGGATTCGACGCTGAGAGAAGCAAATGAACCAGTTGGGTCACCGTCAAATATATAGCAAGCGCAGTCAGGCAGATACGGGTTCGGCAATGTGATTCAGTACATCAGTCCAGTTCTTCCCCTTGCGGGCCTCGGCAGCGTGCTTGTGGAAGGCGTAGCCGGCGATCAGCGGAAGCGCCAAAGTTGCCTCGGCGTAGACCATCTGCTCGTACGTCGTGTCCACTTTACCCCAGGAACTTGCTTCTTTCAAGGTGGACCCTGAGAGAGCGCCATCGCGCGAATCGGCCACCGTCACCTGGATCGCGTACTTGTGCATCGGCGCATCCACGCCCAGGATCTCCGCCGCAACCACGATATCCTGCGCGAAGTTCTTGGGCACGCCGCCGCCGATCATCAGCAGCCCGGTGGTCGGGTTGGCGATCTTCAACTGCGTCAGCTCGTAAAAGTCCTTGGCCGAGTCGATCGACACCATCGGCTTGCCCCGGCGCGCGTGCTGGTGCGCCACAAAGCCAAAGCCCGCCGAGCAGTCCGAAAACGCCGGACAGAAGATCGGCACGCCCTTCTGATACGCCGCAAAAATAATCGAGTCCGGTTGCCCGTTCGCCGGCGTCCGCCCGTTCGCCTCCAGATACGCACCAAACTCGCGGATAATCTCGCGCGAGCTGTAAGGCCTCGGCGCCAGCGAGTTGATAATCTTCTCCGTGGTGTCGTCGCAGATGCGCAGCTCTTCCTCGTCAATAAACGTGTCGTAGATGCGGTCGATCATCAGCTCGCGCAGGTCGCCGTCGCCGTTGCCGTACTTATACTCGTCGCCGGCGATGTAGTGGCGGAAGCCCAGCGCCTCAAAGAAGTCCTGATCGACAATATTCGCGCCCGTCGACACAATGGCGTCGACCATGTTGTTGCGGATCATGTCGACAAAGACCTTCTGCAGGCCGGCCGAGATCAGTGACCCTGCAAGGCACAGGATCACCCCGCAATCGGTGTCGCGCAACATCATCTCGTAGATCGAGGCGGCGCGTGCCGTGTCACGCGAGGTGTAGGCCATCGAGGCCATGGCGTCGACCAGTGGCACCACGTTGTGAGAAGCAATATCGATGTGCTGAATGGGCGTTGTGAGCAGTTCTTTTTTGGTTGGCATAGTCACCTCTAGTTTATCGCGGCGACCCGGCCAATGGTTCAGCGAATGTGAATTTCCGCGGAACCAGACGCCAATCGCGTGCGTATGTCAAGGGACACCGAACCATGCGGCGGCCTCGACTGCGCCCGATCTCGACGACCTCAGGAGCAAGGAATGAAGCGGATTCTGCAATGGGTATTCCATCGGCGTGCTGCCTGGCTGCTGCTCGCCTGCCGGATCGCCATCCCTACGGCATCTCTCGCCCAGCAGCCCGCCTTCGCAGTGGCAACCATCCGCCCCAGCTCTGCCGAGGTAAAGTTCGAACACGACGGCAAAACCGAGACCACGCCCGGAACCCTGCGCATGCAGGACGTAAGCGTCGAGACCTGCATCAAGTGGGCCTACGGCGTCCAGTATAGCCAGATCTCCGGCCCGGCCTGGATCAATTCAGACAAGTTCGACATCACCGCCAAAGCCGACTCGCCAGCCACCGAAGAGCAGATGAAGCGGATGCTGCAAACCCTGCTCGCCGACCGCTTCAAGTTGAGTTTCCATCGCCAGAGCAAGGAACTGAAAGCCTTCGTCCTGACCGTCGCCAAAGGCGGCGCAAAGGTCCACCCCGCCGCCGCGCCCGACGCCAAACCCTTCCGCCAGAACTCCGCCAACGGCAGCGTCGTCAAATCCATGACGATCCAGGAATTCGGCGACTTCATCTCCGGCCCGCTGCAGATGCCCGTCGTCGACGAGACCCGCCTGCCTGGCAAATACGACTTCGTTCTCGACTTCACTCCCTACCTGCCCGACGCCCACAACATGGATGTCCAAAGGCCCGACTCCACCAGCATCCTGATGGCCGCGCTGGCGGACGAACTGGGAATCAAAATGGAAACACGCAAGTCCCAGGTCGACGTCATGGTCATCGACCAAGTCGAAAAGCCTTCGGCAAATTAGTTGCTCCGGCGTGCCGCATCCCCAGACGGCAGCACTTCACCCATTTCGCAAAACTAAGCAACCTGTAGCTTCCTTAACTTGATCCGGCTGGCAGGCACTTGGGCCAAATCGTACTGCGCCTGTTGCACGATCCAGCTTTGTGCGCTGCCGCCGAAGACCTTCGATATTCGTACCGCCATCTCCGGCGAAATTCCTCGTCTTCCATTGACTAACTCCGAAAGCGTCGTACGCGTGACCCCGAGCGCGGCGGCGGCATCCGTGATGGTCAGCCCTAACGGTTCAATACATAGGCGCAAGACAACGCCTCCGGGATGCGGCGGGTTCTTCATAGGCATAAAATCCTCTCCTTTCAGTGGTAGTCGACGTAGTCGACATCGAATGCGTCAGACTCCGAAAAACGGAAGATGACCCTCCAGTTTGCTCGTACGGTCACCGCCCATAGCCCTTTCAGCTTTCCCTTCAGCGCATGTAACCTCAAGGCAGGTAAGTTCAAATCGGATGGCGCTTCCGCATTGTCCAATCGTGTCAAGATATCGCGCAGCCTCTCCACGTGCTCGGCCATAACGCCACGTGAGTCGTCATCCTCGTAAAGGCGTCTCAGCCCCTTGTGGCGAATCGTGCGGATCATCTCGGACCGTAATGCGTAACGTAACGCATGTCGGAATAAGTCTAGCGATTCGGTGAGGTAAATGTAAAACAAAATCGCCTCAAGCCCCGTGGCAGTGCTTCGCCTTGCGCCCGCTCCCGCATGGACACGCCTCGTTGCGTCCAACCCGCGCCGCCTCGACCCGCCATTTCGCGTCCTCCCCCGCATACCAGCGCATAATCTCCGCCGGCGCTCGTTTCGCCTCCAGCAGCCCCGCCATCATCCGCATCGGCTTCTCCACGTGTTCGAAGAAGCGCTTGTACCCCGCGCACAGATAGTTCAGCCCCGGCTCTCCATCCGGAGTCACCGCAAACCGGTCCTTGGGGCACCCCCCATTGCACGCATACAGCACATCGCACTCGCGACAATAGCGCGGCAGCGTGTCGCGCTTGGCTATCCCGAACGACCGCTGCCTGGGCGACGCCACCAGGTCCGCCATGTGCTCCTCGCGAATATTCCCCAGCAAGTAGCCCGGCTCAACAAAGTGGTCGCACGAGTACAAATCGCCCGTATGCTCCAGCGCAACCGCATCCCCGCACGTCGGCGAAAACACGCACAGCGAATACTGCCCCACATGCGCGCCCAGCGTCACGTCGAACATCTGCACATACACCCGCCCCACATCCCGCCGCACCCACTCGTCGAAGATGTCCACCAGAAACTTGCCTAACAGCTTCGGCTCAACCGACCGCTCCGTCACGCGGTCGCCTGACTGCACATACAGTGGCCGCGTGGCGGTTCCTCCCGGCCCGCTGCCGCGCGGTCCCCACCCCACGTTCGCCAGCGGAATCAGGTTCGCATCCCCGCGCTCCACGATCGGGATAAACTGCATAAACCGCGCGCCCAGATCATCGCGAAAAAACCGGTACACCTCCACCGCGTGCTCCACATTCCCCGCATGCACGGTGCACAGAATGTTGCACTCGACCTCATGCTTCTTCAGCAACGCCCATCCCCGCATCACCTGCTCAAACGTCCCCGCCCCGCCTTTGTCCACGCGGAAGCGATCATGCAGCTCGCGCGGCCCGTCCACGCTCAGCCCCACCAGGAAATTGTGCTGCTTGAAGAACCCGCACCACGCATCATCCAGGCGCGTCCCATTGGTCTGGATGGTGTGCTCCACCTTCTGCCCCGGCCGCGTGTGCCGCTCGACCAAGTCCATCCCGCGCTCAAAAAACTCGAGCCCCATCAGCGTAGGCTCGCCGCCCTGCCACGCAATCGTCACCTGCTCCGGCTGCGACTCCAGCAACTGCCGCACGTACAGCTCCAGCAGATCGTCGGCCATCCGGAAATCGCTCTCCGGATACAGCGCCTGCTTCGACAAAAAGAAGCAGTACTTGCAGTCGAGATTGCACACCGCACCCGTCGGCTTCGCCAGCACGTGAAAGTAGCTGTGCGTCTCGGCGTTCATCGCAGGTGAGGTCGCAGCGCTCATGCCAGCCTTTATTCAATCATGGGCGTTCACCCATCCTTTTCCCGCGAAGTTCAATCTCCGACCATCGCGAGCACCAGGCGAAGCCCAATACGTGTCACGAAGTGCCGCCCCCGCACACGGCGCCCGTCCGGCAGGACTGGATTCAAGCAGCATCTAAACTCAAATAGGTGGCCACGACCACACAACTCGCCCTCCCAGCGCGCACGGCCAGCCCACTCGCGCTCTGGCATCTGCTCTCGCTCGACGCGCCCACCGTCGCAGCGCTGTGGACCTGGTTCATCGCGCGCTCCGGCCACATCACCCTTCCGCGCGCCTCGCCCATCGCCATGGCCCTCGCCGTTTGGATCCTCTACGCGGCGGACCGCCTGCTCGACGCAGCCCACCCCAACACCGCCGCCGACCTCGAAGCCCGGCACATCTTCCACCATCGCCACCGGCGCGGATTTCTGGCTGGAATCGCCATAGCTGCGACCACCCTCGCAGTTCTGCTTCACCTCCTCGACCCCGCAGCCATCCGTCTTTACCTCATCGAAGGCGCGCTTCTGGTCGCGTGGTTCCTCGTCCTGCACACCACGCCCTCAGGCCATCGCCTTCCCGCCCATCGCCTTCCCGCCCAACACCTTCCCGCCCAACACCTTCCTAAAGAGATCGTCGTCGGCCTCTTCTTTTCCGCCGCCGTCTTCATCCCCACCATCGCCCGCGAGCCCGGTCTGCGCCCGACTCTGCTTCCCGCCGCAATCCTCTTCGCCGCGCTCTGCAGCCTCAACTGCCTCTTCATCTACGCGTGGGAACACGAGGGTCTCGACGCATCCTTAGCCCACGCGACGACGCGTCTCGCGCTGGCCCGCCTGCCTGCGCTGGCCGTCGCCGAAGTAATCGCCACCACTGCGCTGGCCCTGTTCAAACCTGGCGCGGCAAAGCCTGTCCTCGCCGCCTGCGCGCTCGCCGCCGCGCTGCTGCTGATCCTCCATCGAAACCGCCGCCGACTCTCCCGCAACCACCTCCGCGCCGCCGCCGATCTCGCCCTGCTCACGCCCCTGCTCGCGCTGCCCTTTCTGCGATGACACCGCGCGAGCACCCGATCGCAAACTTCGACCCTGTCGCCCGCCCCTATCGCTGGATGGAGTACCTCACCTTCGGCCGCTCGCTGCAGCGCTGCCGCACCCACTTCCTGGCGCAACTCACCACCCGTCGCCGCGCCTTGGTTCTCGGCGACGGAGACGGCCGCTTCCTCGCGCGCCTGCTCGCCGCCAACCCCGAACTCCACGCCGACGCGGTCGACACCAGCGCTGCCATGCTCCGCCTGCTCACCCGCCGCGCCCACGCAGCCACACCCAGTGCCGCCACGCGCCTACGCACCCACCCCGACAGCGCGCTCAACTTCGCGCCCACCCAAACCTACGACCTCATCGTCACTCACTTCTTCCTCGACTGCCTCACCCAATCTGAAGTCGGCACCCTCGCCCGCCGCCTCGCCCGCGCTTCCTGCCGTCCCAACACTTTCTGGCTGGTTTCAGACTTCTGCATCCCCAAAGGGCCAATGCACTGGCCCTCCCGAGCCCTGGTCCGCGCGCTCTACCTCGCCTTCCGCATCCTCACCGGCCTGCGCACGCGCGAACTTCCCAACCACGCCGCCGCCCTCACCGCCGCCGGCTTCACCCTCACCGCCCAGCACCAGTCCCTCGCCGGACTCCTCACCTCTCAGCTCTGGGAGAGCAGTTCACCTGAAGCGCAAGCCGAAACCCACAAGCCTGACGCCGCTTTCCCTCAAGGAAAACAGCACGCCCGACCTGCCCGATTCCCAGTGACAGGAGAACTGCTTTACACTCCTGCCATGCAGCTGCCCCCGCAGAAGCCGAAGCCCCCTTACCCCCCCGACCCTGTCCCCGACCCCGAGCCGGCCAGCCCGTCTCTGCCCGAACCCGACCCCGGCGTCTTCCACCACAACCCTGGTCCGCCCAGGCCGGACGACCCCTCAGCCTGCGATTCGTCGGGTAAGTAACATACAGCGCTGCCTTCCCCGCCGCATTCGGCCTAACCTGCCTGCCTTACAATTGTTAACAGGCTATGAATATTTACATCTTGAGGCACGCCAGCGCCGGTCTCAGGCGCACCAACCCCATCCTCGACCGCAAACGCTCCCTGGACAAGGAGGGTAAGCGCCTCTGCATCCAGCTCGCGCACGTGATGAACGCGATGAAGATTCAGTTCGACGTGATCGTGTCCAGCCCGCTGAAGCGTTCCATGCAGACAGCTTCTCTGATTGGCACGGAGATGGGATACGAAACCCAGATCGTCTCCTCGGCTGCGCTCGCGCCCGACGCTACCTTCGCCCAGTTCCAGGCGCTGCTGAAGGAACTCGGCGACTTTGAAAACGTCCTGCTGGTGGGCCACAACCCCAACCTCACCGGCTTCGTGGGATCGCTTTTGGTCCCCCCATCCGAATGTCCCGCGATGAATCTGGACGGCCGCAACGGCATCGCTCCCGTGCGCCTGCGCAAAGGCTCCCTGGCCCGCCTCAGCTTCGCCCGCGGCCCGGCAACCCTGCAGTACCTGCTCGATCCGCGCACAGTGCGCTCGCTCTACGCCACTTCGACGCTCAAGTCCCGGCGAAAGACCTCGCGGAAATAAGCCGCCTCTTTCTTCAGCGACCACGCCTCCAGTTCCGCGCCGCCGCGTCCCGGAATCAGTTCCAGCACCACCCGCTTCGGATACACATGCGTCTTCATGCGCACCGCCGCGCTGGCCCGGTCCTGGTTCAGCGCCACCGCCATCCGCAGCAGCGTAACCGCCCGCAGCACGTTGATGTGCTCCTCCACCGGTACCGCCCGCATCACGCGGTCCACCGCGTCCGGCCAGCTCTTGCCCAGATACCGCGCAACTGCACTCACAATCGCCCGCTGCTCCGGCGAGAAACCGAAAATCTCCGAGTTCGCGATAATGTACTGCGCGTGGCGATGGTGGCCCTGGTGGTTCATATACTTGCCCACATCCTGCATCATCGCCGCGGCCTGCAGCCACAGCCTGTACTCCGTTGGCAGCTCGTGCACGCGCAGCAACGCGTCGTAGAGCTGCACCACATGCTCGCGAATCGGCTCGGCCTTCTTCTGATCCACGCCGTACCGCCGGCAGACCTCCAGGACGCCCGCCCAGCGCTCCGTCTCGATCTTCTGGTGCACTGAAGCCCGCAGGTCGACCTCGGCCAGCATCTGCTCCAGGATTCCGTTGCCCAGCCCCAGCGGCGAGTAGCGGAAGCTCTTCAGCCCCAACTGGTCCATCAGGTGCGCATACACCAGCGCGCCGCCGATGATGATCTCCGATCGCTTGGGCCCGATCCCCTGTATCGACGAGCGCTGCGCGTTGGTCATCTTGGCCAGCTTCTCGGCCAGCCTGCGCACTTCGAGCGCGCTCGTAAGCCTTGGCTTGGCGCTCGCCCCGCGCTTCGCCGCTGGAGTCTTTGCCGCCAGCGTCACGGCCGCCTCAGACAAAGCTGCCGCCGTGCCCGAGGTAGCAATCACCAGGTTCACCCGCGGCATCCCGATCTTGCGCTCGGCGCGCCGCAGCTCGCGGTCAATGTATTGCTTCAGCCGGGCAATATCCTGCTTCTCGGGTGGATCGGCGAGCAGAAACTCCTGCTGCAGCCGAACCGCGCCCAGCGGCAGGCTCACCATCTCCTTGATGCGTCCCTGGTCCGACAGGGTGATCTCGCAGCTTCCGCCGCCCAGGTCGATCAGCACGCAACGGCCCCGCGCCCCCGGCTCCAGCGTCACAATGCCGAGGTGAATCAGCCGGCCTTCCTCGAGCCCCGAAATCACCTCCACCTGCCAGCCCGTCGCCGACTTCACCCAAGCCGTGAACGCCGCCGCATTGCGCGCGTCGCGCATCGCGCTGGTCGCCACCACGCGTACCTTGTCCACCACCTGCAGTTGCACCGCCTTCTGGAAGCGCTTCAGCGCGCGAATGGTATTCGCCATCGCGTCCGGAGAGATCACTCCGGTCTGGAAGACGCTCTCACCCAGCCGTACCACCTCGCGGTCTTCATGCAGCGTCTTCAAGCGGTGCTGCTCAACCGATGCGATCTTCAGCCGGACAGAGTTGGAACCGATATCAATGGCAGCAAACGTAGGCATACCTAAGAACGATACATGCTCACGGCATGCCTCCCCAACCCAGCTATCCTGAGCGTCATCCCTTCACCGCGTCCCACCCCGCCTTCGCCCCGCTGAACGTCGCCTGGCAAGCCCCGCGCCCACATGAAAATTCCCAGCGATCCGTGCGGCCCGCCGGCGCATCCATTCCGGCGGGCAAATCCGCGGCGTCCCCTCCGCGACTTCCGCTCCACGTATGCTGTTAGAGCAAGCAAGTTCCATGACACTCACCGCATCCCCCGAACCCGCAACCGCCGCCCGCGTCGCAGAGCAGTCCCGGCCTGCCCGCACGCTCTCGCTGCTCGGCGCCCTCTGGCTCATCGTCTTCTTCGCCTCGCTCTTCGCCCCGCCCGTGCTCGACGACGCCGACGGCACCCACGCCAACGCCGCCCGCCAGATGGCCCTCTCCGGCGACTGGGTCACGCTCCGCGTCAACAACGTCCGCTACCTCGAAAAAGCTCCCCTGCCTTACTGGATCGCCGCCGCCAGCTTCCGCCTCTTCGGCTTCAATGCCTTCGCCACTCACCTGCCCCAGGCGCTCGCCGTCCTGCTGCTGATGCTGCTCGGCTATCGCTGGGCAAACCAGGCCTTCGGCCCACGCGCGGCACTCTACACCGGCCTCGGCGTACTCACCTCCGCAGGAGTCTTCCTCTTCACTCGCGTCCTCATCCCCGACGTGCTGCTCTCACTCCTTCTCGCCGCCGCCCTCTATTCCTTCCTCCGCTCCCTCGAGCCCGCTCACACTTCGCGGACAACGGACAACGGACAACGGACAACCCGCCTCTACCCCTACGCCATGTGGACAGCCCTCGCCCTCGCCGTCCTCACCAAAGGCCTGGTCGCAATCGTCTTCCTCTTCGGCACCGCGATCCTCTACCTCGCCCTCACTGGCGAATCCCGCCGCTGGCGCCAGCTCAAGCCCTTCACCGGCGCGCTGCTCTTCCTCGCCATCGCCGCGCCCTGGCACATCCTCGCCGGCCTGCGCAACACCGGAGCCGCCAACGGCCACGGCTTCTTCTGGTTCTACTTCATCAACGAACACGTCCTCCGCTTCCTCGGCCGCCGCATCCCGCGCGACTACAACAAGCTCCCCGGATACCTCTACTGGTCCCTCCACCTGGTCTGGCTCTTCCCCTGGAGCCTCTTCGTCCCTCTTGGCCTCGCATCCGGCTATAGAAGCTGGCGCCGTCTCGCGGACGATGAGTTTGCAGCGGAGCGAAAACTCCCCCGTTTTGCCAGGAAGAGCCTGAGATCGAAGGGGCGCTTACACCACCTCACCCCACCCCAGCGCACCAGCTTCCTCCTCACCCTCTTCTCCGCGATCGTCCTCATCTTTTTCTCACTCTCCACCAACCAGGAGTACTACACCTTCCCCGCATACCTCCCGCTCCTGATGCTCCTCGCCGCCTCCCTCGCCCGCGCCGAATCCTCGAACCTCGAACCCCGCACCTCGAACCCAGCCCTCACCTTCGCCCACGCCGCCTTCGCCACCCTCGGCCTCCTCATCGCCGCAGCTCTCACCTTTGGCCTGTGGACGTCGCGCCATCTCGCTGCGCTGCCAAACGTCGGCGACCTGCTCGCCCACCGCGGTGTCGGCTCCTACACCCTCTCCATGTCCTCCCTCTTCGACCTCACCGGCCCCAGCTTCGCCGCCCTCCGACTGCCCGCGCACCTTGCACTAGCCGCCTTCGCCATCGGCCCCGCAGTGGCATGGATGCTGCGCAAGCAACGCCGCCACCTCGCCGCGACCCTTGCCATCGCATCGACCTCCGCAGTCTTCCTCATCGCCGCGCACATCGCGCTCGTCCGCTTCGCCCCCATGCTCTCTTCGCAGGACTTCGCCGAAACCATCCAGCGCCTTGAATCCACCAGCCAGATCTCGCGTGACAATACCCTTATCCTCTATGGCGATCAGGCCTACGGCTCTTCCATCCCCTTCTACCTCAATCGCCCGCTCTCGCGCCCCGCGCTTCTGGTCGACGGCCGCTCGTCTTCCATGCTCTTCGGCTCAACCTTCCCCGATGCGCAGAGCCTCTTCCTCACGCCCGCCCAACTCGTCGCCCAGTGGGGCACCGGCCCGCGCAAACTCCTCTTCGTCCCGCTCGAACGCCGCGACGACGTCGACCGCCTGCTCGGCCCCCGCCAGATCATCCTCAAAGAGACCGCAGGCAAAGCCCTCATCACAGACCGCCCGCTCGACACCCTCCCGCGGGTCGAGTTAAACGATCCGCCGTTCCACCCGATCGCCGCCGCACCTCTGGACACTCGTTCGCCCCTCCCCCTAGACTTCTCCCCGAAGGAAGGTGAGAAACACACGCCTTGAGTTCCACGAGCCAGTTCGCGACCCAACCGCCAGAGTCACCCGTCCAGCCGCGTCCCAGCGACGCCCGCTACGAGCGCCCGCGTCCCGCCTGGAACCCGCGTTCCGTCTCCCTCATCGTCCTCGCCTGGCTCGTCCTCCACATCGGCTGCCTCTTCACCCCCGGCCTGCTCGACGACGTCGACTCCGTCTACATCGAAATCGCCCGCGAGATGCTCCAGCGCCACGACTACGTCACCCCGTACATCGACGGCATCCGCTTCTTCGACAAACCCCCCCTCATGTACTGGCTTTCGGCTGGCTCGATGGCTGTTTTTGGGAAAACAGACTGGGCGGGCCGTCTGCCGCTCGCCCTCCTCACCCTTGCGCTGCTCCTCGCGACCTACGCCCTCGGCCTGCGCCTCTTCGGCGGCAACTCCGCCGCCCACCCCGACCGCGCCGCCCTATACTCTGCCCTCGCGCTCGCCACCTGCATCGGCCCTTATCTCTACACTCGCTTCTTCATCCCCGACATCGTCGTCGCCCTCTGGATGACCCTCGCCGTCCACACCTTCCTCGTCGCCTTGGAACGCCTCCAGTCAACGAACAACGGAGAACGGACAGCGGAGAACGGACAACGGAGAACGGACAACTCCGCCTTACTCCCCTGCCTGGCCTTCGCCGCCGTCACCGCCCTCAACCTCCTCACCAAGGGCTTCATCGGCCTCGTCTTCCCGCTCGGCTTTGTCTTCCTCTACCTCCTTTTCACCCGCAAGCTTCGCCTTCTATTGAAGTTCCACCTCATCCCGTCCGCGCTCGTCTTCCTCGCCATCGCCGCTCCCTGGCACATCCTCGCCGCGCTGCGTAACCCTCCCATCGCCTTCCCCGCCGGCATCGGCCTGCCCATCCATGGCGGATGGGTTAGCCTGCCCGCCCACGCGGGCTGGGCTTGGTTCTATCTCTACAACGAGCACATCGCCCGCTTCCTCCAGCGCCGCATCCCTCAGGACTACGGCCAGGTCCCAATCCCGCTCTTCTGGCTGCTAGCCGCCATCTGGATCTTCCCCTGGACCGCGTTCCTTCCCGGCGCCATCAAGCTTCACCTCCGCACCCTCCGCAACGTCAACTTCCCTTCCACCAGGAAAAGAGGCTCCGCGGAGGATCGAAGCGTCATTCTGAGCGAAGCTCAGAATCTCGGTCGTTCGTCTTTGCCCTTGTTGTCCTTCCAAAGTCACGAAGCCGCCCGCACCCTGCTGCTCTGGGCCGGACTCGTCCTCGGCTTCTTCACCCTCTCCGCCCGCCAGGAATACTATTCGCTGCCCGCCCTGCCCGCGCTCGCCCTCATGGCTGGAGGCCTGCTCGCCCTTGCCGATCGCGACAGCTTCCACCCCTTCTCCGCCATCGCCGCCCGCAGCGCCCTCTTCTGGCATCGCTGGATGCTGGTCCCCATCGCCTCACTGTGCGCAATCATCGCCCTCTTCTTCGCCATCGCCGCGCCCCATACCGACCCCCACACCGACATCGCCACGCTGCTCCAGCAGGGCGGCGCCTACAACCTCTCGCTCGGACACATCTTCGACCTCACCGGCCGCGCCATGGGACTCTTTCGCGGCCCACTCACCCTGGTCGGAATCGCCATGGTCGTCATCGGCCCGCTCACGTACCTGCTGCGCAGAACCGGCCGGACCTACGCCGCCAACCTCTCGCTTGCCGCCGCCGCCGCCTGCCTGCTCCTCTGCATGCACGAGGGCCTCGTCCGCTTCTACCCCACCCTCGGTTCCAAATCCCTCGCCGACGCCATCCTCACGCAACAGGCCCAGCGCCCGCGACCCTCCGACCTGATCGTCATCGACGGCGAACTCACCTCCGGCTCCACCCTGCTCTTCTACACCCGCCAGCCCGTCCACCTGGTCAACGGCCGCATCAACGGCCCCTGGTTCGGCAGCTTCTGGCCCGACCCGCCCGCCATCTTCGAGACCGACGCCTCGCTCGACCGCCTCTGGGCCAGCCCGCACCGCATCTTCCTGCTCACCCATAACCCCGACCTGCGCACCCCGGACCTCGCCCGCTTCGGCCCCGTACAGACCCTCGCCTCCGCCGGTGGCAAATCCATCCTCACCAACCGACCCTAACCATCAACCTCGCACAGGCAACCACGCAAAGAGCGCCAAAGAGGCTGCCGAAGAACTGCATTGCCTAAAGGGGCTGCAAGGAACTGCATTGCCAAAGAGTTGCTGAAGAACTGCAGTTTAGTTAAGGGCACGGCTTCAGCCGTGCCGTAAAACCTTCTTTTGCCACGCGGCTTTAGCCGCTGAGGTCACTCTTTGCTGGACGAAACGACTTCTTCGTCACCCAAGGCCTGCCAGTTCCAAAACTCCAGCAAAATCCGTGTCAAGCCTGAAATCGCCTAACTGACTGATTCAAAGCAATTAAATTTGCCGCGGAGTTCTGCCCAACCTGCTACCATTAAGGGAGTTGAGTGAGACACAACGAAGCCCCGGCAAACCGGGGCTTTGCCGTTTCTGCCTGTTCCACGGCAGGTAGCGCGCTAAATACTTTGTTTTCTTATTTTTGCCCACAAACACTGGCCATTCGCGGCCAGTTTCGCCCGTAACTCGTTTAGTTTGCTTAATTTGACTGTAAGTGGTTTGTTTTCTGTATTTTGCACGAGGCAAAAATGCTATCTAAAACAAAGCAGGCGGTTTAGCGAGGGGGTACCCCCCCCGGGGGGTGGCTTATTTGCCTCGAATGGGAGCATCCGGCAGCTTGCCGCCCGGCAGCTTCTCGCTGCCCGGCTTCCGCTTCCGCTCCACCGGCTCGAACCGGCCGCCGACACCCAGCGAGTAGGCGCCGCCGTGGTACTGCATCGTGTCGCCGAAGTAGCTGGCCACCCACACCGCAAACCCCAGCAGATCGCGCAGCGGATAAATCAGCGTCGGCTTGCCCGCCTGCTCATCTTCGAGCGCCCACAACACTACGGCCGCCATCAGCCAGCGGTTCACGCACATCGCCAGCAGCCACAGCAGCCCAACCATGGGGTGGCCCGACAGCACGCCCCACGCCAGCCCCAGCACTCCGAAAGGAACAGCGTAGGTCAACCCGGTTCCAAGATGTCCCGCTGGACGCGACCGGCGTGTGCTCTTCATCCAGCGCAACTGGTCGCGAAACGATTCGCGCAGGCCTTGCGGCAGCACCATCAGCCGCACCACGTAGTTCGCCATTCGCACGCCGTAGCCCATCGCCGCCAGCCGCTGTCCCAGCACGAAGTCCTCGGCGTAATACTGGCCCAGGTCCTCGTAGCCGCCGGCCATTTCAAACGCCTCGCGTCGCAGGATCATGCTCACGCCCAGCGCAAACCGCGTGCCCCCCTCAATCATGTCGGCGACAAAGATCCCGCCCGACATCTCCACACTTTTGCCCACCGCATCCAGCTGCGCCGCCAGTCCACCGGTCGTCCGGCCCACGTACAGGCACGACGCCAGCTCCCGCTTCGGGTCCGCCAACTCGCGCACGCAGCGCCGCAGGTAGTCCGGCGAAACGCGCGCATCGGCATCGCTGGTCACCAGCATCTCATGCGTCGCCGCTGCGGCCAGCGCGGCCATCGACCACATCTTTGCATTGGGAAACCGCGGCTCGCCGCAGGTCAGAAACTTCGCGCGAACTCCGGGATAGTTCGCCGCCACACGCTGCGCCAACTGCAGCCCGGCGTCGCTCGGGTAGCGCGCGCAGAACAGCAGTTCATACTCGGGATAGTCCAACTCGAAGAAGCGCTTGAGGTTCTCTTCCAGGTCCGGCTCGGCGCCGTGCAGCGGCTTCAGCACGCTCACCGGAGGCAGAAAATCCTCCTGCGTCCGCTCCTCGCGCCGCTTGCGGCGTGCAAAACGCCACGCGGCGATCAGCACCATGCCGCAGTAGATAGTCGACGTCACCGTACCGGCAAGCGCGCTATAGAACACAATCCGCAAGAACAAACTCATCGCACCTTCAGCCAACGATTCTCTCAACCAGGAGCCCAGCACCGGAAACCAGGAGCCCAGCGCCGGAACCACCACCAACTAGTCTAGAGCATTCCATCTGCGATCGGCGATGCGTCGTCTACCTGACCCTCGCAGCTTTAGCCCCGCTCCTGCCAACCACCACTGCGTGCCTCAAAACAGTCCCCTTGCCCGCTGCTGCGGCCCTCTGTGGAACGATCGCCGGACGCGGCACCGGTACCAGTCCGGCGCCGGGTTGCTGCTGTTGCATCCGCGCCAGCATCTCCGTGCGCACGTAGTCGACGAACCCCTGCATCTGCCGGTTCATCTCCTCCATGCGCTCGCGCATCTGCAGCACAATCGCGATGCCCGCAATGTTCACGCCCAGGTCGCGCGCCAGGTTCAGAATGAACTCCAGCCGCTCCAGGTCTTCATCGGTGTACAGCCGCGTGTTGCCGTCCGACCGGCTCGGCAGCAACAGCCCTTCGCGCTCATACAGCCGCAGCGTCTGCGGATGGATGTCATACATCTCCGCAACCGCCGAGATCATGTACGCGCCCTTCGATTTCCGCTTCGTCGCCATAAGATCCTTCGCCTAGATTAAGCTCCGAGTCAGACTTCCGCCAGCAAATCCGCCCGCGGATCTTCTGGATTCAGCTTCGCCAATTCGCGCAAAATTTCCTTGGACCGCTCATCCTGCACCTTCGGTACCACGATCTTCACCTCGACGATCTCGTCGCCGCGCATGCCTTCCCGCGACGCACTGGGCACGCCTTTCTCGCGCAGCCGCAGCCTCTGCCCAGCCTGCGTCCCAGGCGGAATCTTCAACTGCGTTCGTCCGCCGCCGGCGTGATTCGCGTCGCTATGGGTGTCGATCGTCGGTACCTCGATCTTCGCGCCAAGGGCCGCCTCCGCAACGGTAATCGGCACCGTTACATGGATATCGTCGCCCACGCGCGTGAACACCGGATGCGTGCCAACCTTGATAATCAGGTACAAATCGCCCGCTGCGCCGCCGTCGGTACCCGCGTTGCCCTTGCCCGCCAGCCGAATCCTTTGGCCGTCGCGCGTGCCTGCCTTGATGCGGAACTCCAGCGGTTCGCGCTTCGCCACCACGCCTTCGCCATCGCACGCCGGGCAGCCGTTCTGCACCTTGCCCGTCCCATTGCAGCGCGGGCACTGGATGTTGAACTTCATCCGTCCGCCCATCTGCGTCACCTGGCCGGTGCCATGGCACTCAGGGCACTCGCTGCTTCCGCCGGTGGTCGATTTGCCCTTGCACGAGGGACAGGTTTCCTGCCGCTGGATCTCCAGCCGCGCTACACCTCCACGCACCGCCGACCAGAAGTCCACGCTCACCTGGTACTCGAGGTCGGTGCCTGCCCTGGGACCGCGCGACTTGTTCCCGCCGGAAAACATGCCGCCAAAGATGTCGCGGAAGCTACCTCCGAACCCGCCGCTCGCAGGCTCCTGGGGCGCGCCGCGTCCGCGCCCGCCAGCCTGGAAGTCGGAGAAGTCGAAGCCGCCAAAGTCGAACGGGACCTCCTGGCCGCCGCGCCCGCCCGGCTGCTGGCGGCCGCCGCCGCCGTATCCTCCGCGCGCGGCCGCCTCTGCCGCCGCGGGATCGATATTGTCCGAATAGAAGCCGAGTTGATCGTAAATCTTGCGCTTCTTCTCGTCGCTCAGAACGTCGTTCGCTTCGGAGATCTCCTTGAACTTCTCCTCCGCTTTCTTGTCGTTCGGATTCACGTCCGGGTGATACTTGCGCGCGAGTTTGCGGAACGCTTTGCGAATATCGTCCGCGCTTGCCGTCTTTTTCACGCCCAGCGTACTGTAGTAATCCTTCGTCTGTGTCGCCATCTAAACTCTTTCGCCTCGAACCACTACTCTCCGTTGCACTCTAAAAAAGGGTACGGCCGAAGCCGCACCCTTTTTTGAACCGACCCTTTGCAGCCTGCTTCTTGCTGTCCTGCACCTCAGTTCCAAACCTGCCGTGCATCGATCGCTTCAATAGAAATCGTCTGATCCGGCTCCATCTGCCGCATCCGGTTCATAAACTGCTCGGCCTCTTCGCGCGTGTCGAACATCATCCGGTTGTACAGCCGTCCGGCGCGAACCTGGTCGCACCGCCACATGGTCTCCGTCGTCATCGTCGTTTGCCCTCCGGTGAATCCGATTGAGTTCCAAGTCTTTGGATAACCGACTGTTGAATCGACCTTCCGATTCGGTCGTCGTCCAGCTCGTCTGTCCAGCTCATGCGCTTCAGACTGCGTCGTGGTCTCTCAAGAGTTCAGGTTGGCAGGTAAGGCATCTCCGCAAGTAAAAGTTTGATTTTGCCTGATTCAATGTCTCACGTCTCAACCAAACTGCACCAGCCCGAATCTTCGATTCGCGGCGAGGAACCAATCCGCATACCTCGCCGTCCAGCGCTCCGCCTTCGGGCTGGTTTAGTTCCACACATGCTGTATCGGCATTGGCTCGATCTTGAAGACCAGATCCGGAGACATTCCTGCCAGCTTGCGCGCGTACTCCCGCGCCTGCTCTTCGCTCAGAAAAACGCTCTGCTCCTTCACCCTGCCGCCCAACCACTGCTCGCATTTCCAAACCATTTGCTGCGTCATAACACCACCTCCGCTGTGCCCGCCCCGGCCACCACCAAGACACTGAGTCGGGATACAAGAAGAGCGCTCCAGACAGAGCGCCCTTCCGTACTGCTCTACCCGTTAGATGCCGGGCCGGCTCACATCGATTACATCGGCCCGGCCATCTCTTACTTCTCGACGTCCACGTACTCCGCGTCGATCACGCCTTCGTCCTTCTTCGCTTCATCCTGCGCCCCGGTGGCCTCGCCCGTACTTCCAGCGCCAGCGGCGCCTTCCGCCGGGGGAGCAGCCGCCGCAGCCTTGTACATCGCCTCGGCCAGCTTGTGGCTGGAAGTGGTTAGACGCTCCTTCGAAGCATTCAGCTCAGTCGCGCTCGGATCGCCCGCCAGCGTCGTCTTGGACTCGGCCAGCGCGGTCTCGACGTCGGTCTTGTCCGCCGCCGCAACCTTCTCGCCCGCATCCTTCAGCATCTTCTCGACGTTGTAGACCATCGAGTCGAGCCCGTTGCGTGCTTCCACCTTGTCGCGCTGCTCCTTGTCCTCGGCCGCGTGCGCTTCGGCATCCTTCGCCATGCGCTCAACCTCTTCCTTGCTGAGGCCCGAAGAGCTCGTAATCGTGATCTTCGCGTCCTTGCCCGTGGCGTTGTCCTTCGCCGTCACGTTCAGGATGCCGCGCGGGGCAGGTGGAATCCCGCCCAGCTTGAACTTGCCCAGCGTGCGGTTCTGCGCCGCCATCGGGCGTTCGCCCTGCATCACGTGCACCTCAACCTCGGTTTGCGAGTCCGCCGCCGTCGAGAACGTCTCCGTCTTCTTGGTCGGAATGGTCGTGTTGCGTGCGATCATGCTCGTCGCCACGCCACCCATGGTTTCGATGGAGAGCGTCAGCGGAGTCACGTCCAGCAGCAGCAGGTCCTTCACATCGCCCGCCAACACGCCCGCCTGAACCGCCGCGCCAATTGCTACGACTTCGTCCGGGTTTACGCCTTTATGCGGCTCCTTGCCGAACAGTTTCTTCACCAGCTCCTGGATCGCCGGCATACGAGTCTGTCCGCCAACCAGCACCACTTCGTCGATCTTCGACGCATCGACGCCGGCATCCTTCATCGCCTGCACCGACGGCCCAACCGACTTCTGCAGCAGGTCATCGACCAGCGACTCGAGCTTCGCGCGCGTCAGATTGCGGACCAGGTGCTTCGGTCCACTCGCGTCGGCAGTAATAAACGGCAGGTTGATCTCCGACTCCTGCGCCGTCGACAGCTCGATCTTCGCCTTTTCGGCCGCGTCCTTCAGCCGCTGCAGCGCCATCTCGTTGCCCTTGGCATGCAGATCAAGCCCGGTGTCAGCCTTGAACTCGCTGATCAGCCAGTCCACAATGCGCTGATCTAAATTATCCCCACCAAGGTGGGTGTCCCCGTTGGTCGACTTCACCTCGATGACGCCTTCGCCCACCTCGAGGATGGAAATATCGAACGTTCCGCCGCCGAAGTCATACACGGCGATGGTCTCGTCCTTCTTCTTGTCGAGCCCGTAGGCCAACGCGGCCGCGGTCGGCTCGTTCACAATACGCTTGACGTCAAGGCCGGCAATCTTGCCCGCATCCTTGGTCGCCTGACGCTGCGCGTCGTTGAAGTACGCCGGCACAGTGATGACCGCTTCGGTCACGCTCTGGCCGAGATAGTCCTCCGCAGCCTTCTTCAGCTTCTGCAGGATCATCGCCGAGATCTCCGGCGCCGTATACTCCTTGCCCTGCGCAACCACCGCAACGTTGTCGCCCTTGGCCACAACCTTGTACGGCACCATCTTCAACTCGTCGCCAACCTCGTTCAGCCGACGGCCCATGAACCGTTTGATCGAATAAACCGTGTTCTCGGGATTCGTGATCGCCTGGCGCTTGGCAACCTGCCCGACCAGACGCTCGCCGCTCTTGGTAAACGCAACGATGGACGGGGTCGTGCGGCCACCTTCCTCATTCGGAATGACTTTCGGCTCGCCGCCTTCCATTACCGCGACGCAGCTATTCGTCGTTCCCAGATCGATTCCAATAATCTTTCCCATACTGCCTCCAGAAATTTGTCGATTCCCGCTTGAATCCGCTTCTAAACCCTTGAAAATCAGTCTCACAGTCCCAGTTCGTTCCATGGGAGCCGTGATCGACCTTTCCAGTCTCACATATGAGTGACTTACTGTCAATCTATCTGATGCAATCCATGTAGTCGCGGATGCATCTCACGTCCTCCCGCTCGATCCGAATGAACCTGGCTGCTATCTCAAACGTAAGATGAGACATGATTCATGCGCAGAGATTCTTCCTTCTCCTGGCTGCGAATCTCCTTGCAGCCAGCTTCCCTCTCCTGGGTCAGTCCACGCCAGCGCCTACCCCGCGCGCCTTGGTCGAGAAGGCTATTTCTCTCAAGAAGAGCGATAAGCCCCTTCCCCGCTACACCTACTTCAAGCTCGTTCACACCCAGAACCGCACCCAAAAGGGCAAGCTCTTCCTCGACACCACCACCCTTTACGAGTACACATGGATCGGCGATCTCCCCTACGGGCGTGTTGTTGAGCTCCAGGGCAAACCTCTCAAGGGCAAGGCGCTCGTCCAGGAGCAGGCCCGCTACGATCAGGCCATAGCCGAGCACAGCGGCCTCGACATAGACGCGCGAGCGAAGATCGAGCACCTCCATCTGGTTGTGGCCGGTCTTCTGCTTGAACCACTCCTGACGCCCGCCTACGCCCTGACCGAACTCCGGCAGGAGACCCTGGCTGGCAACCTCACCCACGTCATCGACTGCACCCCAGTCCCTTCAATTGATCCCGCCCACCCAGCTGCGACCCGCCACACCATTCTTTGGGTCACCGACTCCGGCACCATTCTTCGAGACACCTATGATGTCGTCGCCGACGAACCCGATCGGAGGCACGGCAGCCACGGCCAGGAAGACTATCAACTCATCGACGGAAACCTCCTTCCGCTGCACGATATCTTTCACCTCAACGCTCCCAATGGCAACACTGGCGACTTTGAAACAACCTACACCCGCTACCGCCGCTTCAACGTCACCTACCGGATCGTTCCCGCCGACCGAAAGCCGGGCGAGCCACTGTCCGACCACCTCCAGGTAGGACCCTAAGCCACTGAGTTTCGCTGACCGGAGAATGAGTTGTTGAGCTGGACATATCAAGGCGTAACATGATCGCCATGAGAGTATGCTGGCCATGAAACGCAGGCTTCGTTTTGCGCTGCTCCTTCCGCTAGCCGTCTTGATCGGCTGCACACTCCCGCCTGCGACTCCCTCACCATCCAATCCGACACCGAGCGGCAGCTGGACCAACTGGCAGATTCAGGCTGGAGCGGCGATCACGTCGCCGCCTAACACCTACCCCTCGTTCCTAGGCGCGATTCAAGTGCAGGGCACACAAGCGTCCGGAATCTTCACCACGGTGGAACCCATTGGCGCCCCCACACCCAGTTCCACAGTGGAGGATTACTCCGGCTCGCTCAACACCTCAACACAGGCTGTCACTCTGGCCACGTATGGCTATGCGTTCGGCTACACCCAGCCGGCCACGCCGTATACCCTCGTGCCAGTCGGCGTGATCGGAGGATGCGTTTACCCGCCCGGCTATGCCGGTGCGGAGTGCCTGGCCATCTTCGCGTCGCCCTCAGTCGGCGTCGAGATTGCGCCGCTCACGGGCACCTACGCCGGAACCCTCACCAGCGCAACTCCCAGCATGAGCGGCACGGCGACCCTCACCTTGACCCAATCCGCCACTCCGAACCCGAGCGGCGCGTTCCCCCTGACCGGCTCCATCGTCTTTCCCGGCAGCAGCAATCTCGGCACCAGCCTGTTGAGCGGCACGGTCAGCGGCGAAGGCATCTCGCTTAGCTATCTTTCTGCCGCGGTGATCGGCCCCAACATCTCCTTTACTGGCTCAACGAACCCCACCGGAACGCAGATCACAGTCTCCAATCTGACCTGGGCGCAGACCGGTCCCTCATTCACGTTTACTGGAGCGCTCACCCTCCAGTAGGCAACTTTCTATAGCGGAATGATTTCCGTTGCCCCTCGAGATTGGCGCAGCGTACGATCATCGTCATGCTTTCGAGGCTCCGCTTTACCTTGTTTCTTCCGCTCGCCGTCCTGCTCGGCTGCGCCTCCGTCCCGACGCCTCCGGTCACCGGAAGCTCCTACACACCCATCGGCGGAGACTACGTCATCACAGTCGCCGCCGGTACGGCCAACGCCAGCATCTTCACCGGCGATCTCGCCGTCGCCGGCAGCACCGTCTCCGGCGTCCTGCGCTACAACAATCCAG
>Ga0302314_10002879_pt1 | contig 31934 bp, 18 predicted proteins | sample III_Palsa_N2_3_FD_200533 | JGI IMG/M metagenome (GOLD analysis project Ga0302314, IMG submission 200533) | Peat permafrost microbial communities from Stordalen Mire near Abisko, Sweden - III_Palsa_N2_3 | ecosystem: Environmental > Terrestrial > Soil > Palsa > Peat permafrost | place: Sweden... | reverse complement strand
CCGGTGTTGTTGATGCTGACGAAGCCCGCGGCCGAGCCGTTGATGGCGAGAATACCGTTGGCGTTGGCCAAACCGTTAGCGGCCAAATCAGTAACTGCCGTCGCCGACACGGTACCCGCATTGCTGATCGTGATGCCGTAGCCGGCGCTGATCAGAGAGCCACCTTGACTGCCAACCTTCACTACGCCGGACAGGCCCGTCGCGTAGGTGTTGCCCGCACCATAGGTGGTTTCCGCATTGGCAGAAATTGTGCCCTTGGCGCTATTGGTAATCGAGATGTCGCCCAAAGTCAGGCTGCGCGCGACGGAGTTGCCGACAGTCGACGTTGCCAGAATGCCGTTGGCCGTTGTGAGTCCCCCGTCGGCAAAGTAGGCGGACACCGCGGTTGCCGAAATGCTGCCGGCATTGTTGATCGCGATATTGCCGTAGGTGCCGCTCGAATTGATGCCGGCGGCCCAGGCCCCGTGCGGCGCATGGAAGTAGGGGGTGCCATTGTTGGAGTGATCTGACGCCGTGATCGAACCGGTATTGGTGACGATGGTATCGCCGTAGTGGGATGCGTATCCATTTTGGGTATAGATGCCCACGGCACTGGCGGTCCGTTGTTCGGTCGAAGTGACATCCGCAACGATGGCGCCGGCGTTGGTAACGGTGGTGGTGCCGGAATAGTTGTATGTCCTGACGCCGATAGCCTGGGCATTGTTCTGGCTGGTATTGATAGCATACGCGCCAGTGGTCGCAGTGGTGGCGTTAATTGAACCGGTATTGCCGATGGTGATCGCGTTGCCGGTGTAGGTGTAATTGCGGGCAAAAACGCCGAACGCGCCGACTTCACCGGACACCGCCACATCACCCGCATTGGCGATGTTGATCGTATTGCCGCCGGTCACGCGCGCCACAAGGCCGCGCGCGTCCTGCGATCCGTAAACCTGGACGGTACCCGTGTTGTCGATGCCGGCACTGCCAAGACCGGTGTAAAAATTGAGCCCCGTCTTGACCACGATGCCGGCGCCGCCAAAGGTGTCGTTGACAACCACATGGCCCGAATTGTTGACGAGGGCGGAACCGTATTCGGCGACCGCATAGATGCCGGTGCCTTCGCGGGTGGCAGCGATACTGACATCGCCCGTATTGGTGATGTTGGTATCTCCGGCGCCGTAATAACCGGCGCCGTAGCCCACGTTGTGGTGACGCCCGGTATGGCCGTAGATGCCGACGACCTCATTGAGGGCGTAGTTGCCCGCTCCAATCAGCAACCCGGTTGTGACAGAAATCTTGCCGGAGTTGATGACAGAGACACCGCCGTACGCACTCTCCGCGGCGATGCCGAAGTTCGAAGCGCCATAGCCGGTGGTGCCAACGGCAATCGTGCCGGAGTTGTTTACGGTCGCCGCATCGTTGTAGGTGTGGGCGCTGATGCCATACCCGCTATTCTGCGTAGTGACAACGATGCTGCCGGTGTTGTTGACCGTGATGCCCCCGGCGAAGTCGGAGAAAGCGGCGATACCGATACCATCGGAAGCGAAACCGGGATTGCAGTCGCAGTTGCCCACCTGGCTGACATGGATGCTGCCGGCGTTATTGACCACAGCCTGATACGACGTACCGTAGCCCACGTCCGCCACGATGCCGACGGCCCTGAGCCCGGTGGCAAAGATCGTTCCGCTGGCGGCATTGGTTACCTCGGTATTGCCGTAGAGGGAAATCCCTTCCACGCCATAGGCTTTCCACGGGCCGGTCGCGCTGATGCTGCCGGAGTTGGTGACGGTGGTACCGCCGTAACTCTGCGCACCAATGCCCAGCACGCTGGTGACGGCAAACGGGTAACCCAGTACCTGGTTTGAAAGGACCCGAATGATACCGGAGTTGGTGACGGTGGCCTCACCGGTGGAAGAAATCGCCTGGATGCCACGGACATTGGCGAAGAGAGAGTTGAACGCCTGGATGTCTCCCGTATTGCTGGCTGTGGCATTACCGCCGGTAGCGCTGACGTTGATGCCGATGCCAACGCCATTTGTCGATGACGCGTAAACCGTGCCGCCGTTGCTGGCGCTGGCGTCCCCGTTGTAGGTTTTGGCGGAAATACCCGTGGCGTAGTTGGTGGGACCACCAGGCGTCACCACGCGCAGATAACCACCGGCTGCGTTGCTGGCTGTGGCGCTTCCGTCGCCACTGGTGGCTGACACGCCCACCGCACTGCCGCCGTAGGCACCTGAAATCACGAAACCAGAATTGCTGGCATTGGCATTGCCGATGGCGGAATACGCCTCAATGACCGAAGTCAGGCCACCATGACCGATAACCTCCATAAATCCCGAACTGGTGGCTGATGCATCGCCGTTGGCCGTGATCGCCGACAAGCCCACGGCGTTATAGCCGGCGGTAACCGTGATGCCGTTGGTATTGGTAATGGTGGCATTGCCATTGACCGTCTGCGCCAGGATGCCTATGGCGGTACCGGCCGTTGACGTAGCTGTTACCGAACCGGTGTTGTAGACGTTGCTGCCGGTTTGGCCAAACGCCTCGATACCGACCGCCTGGTCTTGTCCGCCACTGGCCGTGACCGAGCCGGCGTTGATGACCGAGGCATAGCCAGCATTTGAGGTAGCGAGTACGCCAACAGCCTGATAGCCGTTGGATGTCGCGCCGATGCTGCCGGTATTGGCGACGCTGGCATTGCCGGTATAAGCCTGCGCAATCACGCCCACGGCGACGCCATTCACCGAACTCGACGTGATCGCACCTTCGTTGGTGATCGTGGCATTCACGTAGCCCGACGCGTTGACCGCGATGGCGTTACCGTCCTGGGCGACCGCGTTGATGGTGCCGGCAACCTGGTTGTCGACGGTGTCGCTACCGGTTGCCGAGTTGGAGTACACCGCCGTCACGTCGTAGGAGCCGGTGCCGTACGCGTTGATGGGGCCGTTGTTGATGTAGCTCACATCGCCGTAGGCCGCCGTACCCAACGACTGGGCGCGGGACATCGGTGCATGCGTAATGGTGCCGTGTGCGCTGCCCGCGGTTGCCACCGTGGGGCTGTGTGCAAAGAGTTCGTCGGCACCTGGCGTACTGATGTCGGCGTGCGTGACACCCAAGTTGCCACCCCAGTGGGCGTCGATACCCATCAGGCCGGCGGCCGGGGTGACGCTGTGAGGTACGAGATGGTCCTGGATCACCGCCGGATCGTCGATTGGCGCGAAGTGGGGGTGTTGAGCCGTGCCGATGAAAGCACCGTCACAGGACGTCGTGGCCGGCGTCGCAAGCTCGCACGTTCCGGCGGCGAAGGCAGCATTGCTGCCACCCAGCGCCAACAGAGTCAACGAGATGGCCAAAGCCGCACGGACAGCGCGGGTCACTGGCGCGACCGTCAAGGTCGGGATGTCATGGGCCTGATTCAGACGGCCGCTCTTGTTTGCATTCATTACTGGCCCAACCCCTCAAGTTTTAGAAAACCACTGATGTCGCGCTCCAGCTTTGCCGGATCGCAACAAACCCAGATCTCTTTGACCCCGCGCATCGAACCTCCCGCTCGATACGCAGTGCTTGCCCACTTACTCCTCTAACCGACGCGCTGTGCGCCGGTCGAAGTTGCGGTGGTGATTCATCCCCCGGATGTCCGCAGTCGCGGTGTCTTCGCCATGCCGCTCTCGAGCCCGTGGTTGCCAGATCGCGGCGACGAACCGCAACCGCCCACTACTTGATCGTTTCTGCCGTGGTCTGCGCGACAACATAGCTGGCGGTGTCGCTCACCGTTTCGGAGACGGTGTACGTACCTGCCTTGGGATAAAGATGACTGGGGCTCGCTGCGGTAGACGTGCCGCCGTCCCCGAAGGCCCACACGTGTGTGGTGATCGTTCCACCGCTATCGGTGGAGTGGTCCGTGAATTTGGCAATCAGGCCGGTGGCGGTTTCGCTGAAGCTCGCCACCAGAGGACTAGGCGCGCCGACCTGACTGGCCAGCACGCTGAGGATCAAGCTGCCACGACCGCTAGCGAAGTCATAACCCACCTTGGCTGCCTCACCACCGTTGTTGCCCACGGTAATGTCGTGGAAGTCCGCCGCGGGTACTTGATACAGCAGCGGCGCGGCGAAGCCGATCGATGGGCCCTTGACGGCGATCATGCGGGCCCAAAGGCCGGCGAAGATCGGAGCCGCAAGACTGGTACCGCCCCATTGCTCAAGCCCACCATTGACGTAGACCTCTGCACCCGAATTCGGGTCGGCGTCCATCGCAATATCGGGCAGGCCACGCTTGGTGCCGGGAACGAGCGCGTTCTGCCAGACCGGCTTGGGTTCGAATGTGCTCGGGCTGCCACCGGCATCGACCCAGACGGTTTCGCTGCTCCACGTCGTGGCCGAAGCATCCAGCGTGGTGCCACCCACCGCTACCACGTACGGTGAGTCGGCCGGCCAGCTCGGCGTGGTGCCGCCGTTTTGACATTCGTCAGCACCTCGGTCGCCGGTCGCGATCGAGAACGTCTGGCCCTGCGCGACACCGAGCTCGAAGATCTGATCCGATGCAGCGGCCGTACCGTCGTTCTCCGCGGAAGTTTCACATCCACCGATAGAGACATTGATGATCTTGGCGGCATTGGCTGACACCACCGTATTGAAGTCGGCGAGTAAATCGGCATCCGACAGGCTGGGTGCGGCGTAGAAGATGAGCTGACCCACCTGACCACCGCTGGCGCCAACGATGTCCTGGCTATCGATGCTCCATTCGTCGTTGCCGCTGTTGTCACCACTATCCGCGCCGGTATAGATCACCTGCGTGTTGACTGTCGCCAGACTGTTGTTGGCAGTGAAAGTTTTCAGGTCGGCGACCGCCTGGATCATGTCGCCCTCAGTAATGATACCGACGGTAACGCCCGCTGCGGTCGGCACCCCGATCCCTCCGTAGATCGACGAGAACTGCGTCGGGTCATGCGGGGCGACGGCAGCCGAGCCGGCAAGGGTTTTCACCTGTGCACGTTGCGCGAACGTATGCGCCTGGTAGACATTCTGCAGACCGACCACCGACAGCACACTGTCCTGCAGAGTGGTGGGTATGTGCGCATCGCTGTTGTTCGCGAAGGCCGCGCGGCCTTCCTGGGTCAGCACCCGGGCGAACGAGGTCTGGAAGGCCGCCTGCGCGTTACCGGCCGTGCCATCCGCCGATACCAGCATGCGATTGGCGGCGATCACGATGTTGGTGAAGCCCATCTGGGTCAGGTACGCCGCGACTGCCTGGGCCTGCAGCTGCGTCGGCTCATGTTGTGTCGAGAACCGGGTTGGTGTCAGCGTCTGGTGCGCGGCGATGAGGCTGTTCAGCTGGTCGCTGTTGCGCAGTTTCAGCGCAATCACGATGTGCATCGGCTGAGTGTGCGCAAGCACACCGGTGAAGACATCGCCAGGATGCAGCGTTGTGCTACTGGCCACGGCAGCGCCCAGGCCATTGGGGAGATCGCTGGCCCGCGCAGACATGACAGCGGCAGCAGCGAGTGCAAGCGATACGGTCATCGCCAGCGCAGGAACGGAAGAGTTGTGAAGCGTCGTGAGTTTCATTTGATCCACACAGGGTTAGTGATGCCCAAGGGCGAGGATGGATTGGTTGAATCGCCGAACCTTGGCATCCGTGCCCCATGCCGCGACGAGCGCGCACGGCCAGGCCCCGACGTCGTAATGCGTCGGGCGCCATGTCGATATGAGGAGAAACGATCTTGCGCGCCCGATGCTGTCATTACAGCAAACGGCGGGATTTATCGAGTAGTGCTGATTGCAACAAACCCTATGGAACAGCGGTGGTTCGCGAAGCTGCCAAGATCGCTGCAGTGAGTGGCCGCGGCTACGTCAAACAAAAGACACTGACGATGTCCAGCGGCAACGAACCTTGCAATCAAGCGTCCGGGCATCGGCGGCAGTCAGCCGGACGTACATCATGTAGCAGTTGAAAACTGCGCCACACGCGTGGCCGCAGCAGCATGGTTTACTTGTTGCAAGTGCGTTTCACAAAGTGGCAGATACGGGTCCAACCTGGCGGTGAATCGCTACGGCGCTGGTTTCGTCATCCAATCTTCATGCAATCGACATCGACCAGCTACCTTCCCTATTGCGATCGAGTATCGGCTCGAGCGCGCGACGTATCAATAGAAAACACTGGTTGATCTCTCTCTTGGCAGAAATCAACCAATCATCCATCCGGTTGGTTGAGGCAGAGGCGGCTTCGTCAGAGCCATGCGATGTGGGCGTTTCAACCGCCCCGTGGCTTCTTTTTGCTTCGCGCGCTGGAAGCGGGTTGCTGCGGAAACGTATCCATGGCTGCGCGCCAACCCAGCTGGAAACGAGTACGCGTGTTGAAGCTTTTCATGAGTTCGCCGATGCGGCGATTGAGCGTCGTGGTGGACATCCCGGCCTCAAAGGCAATCGCCTTGTCATTGAGCCCAGCAGCCAACAGCGGAATCACCTGTTCTGCCGCTTCCGACAAGCGGGAGTCTGGCTCTCCAGTCTTCAGCTTTCCGTTACTGGTAAACACGATGGGCGTCGATCGCTCCCAGGTAAGTTCGAAGAGCGCATAAAGGGAGTCGAGCAATGAGGACGAGCGGACCAACATGACCGGGCCGCCCTGATCTTCGACATTCAAAGGGACAAGGCCAACACGTCGATCCACTATCAGCATCTTGACCGGCAACGTCGGGGAGACGCGCGCCTCTTCACCCTTTTCAATGTCGAGCCGCAACGAATTCAATGCACCTGGCAGCGCAAGATACCCCGCATCGGAGATAGTTCGTATGCGCAGATCAGGTGGCATCTCATATGGAAATCCCTGGATTTGCAGCGTTGGCGCGCGCTGGAAGCCAACAATTTCGCTCTGAACTGTTTGTAGCATCTGCACCACGATCTGGCCCAAGGCGGCAGGGCTGGTGATGAGCTCGACCAGCTGTTCGCTTTCTTGCGCATTTCCTGTACTTATGACTTGCTTTTTCAGCACCGGTATCGCGGCACGCGCGCGCTCAATATCTGCTACGCGCTGACTTGCCAGCGCTTCGATAGCGAGCTCCGGTGACGCGGCAATGTATCGCCGCGGCCGTTCAGGTGAGTGTGAGGCCAATCCTTTGGATTCGATGCTGTCCAGTAGCTGCTGCGCCTTGCGCGGCGACAGGTCGAGCAGGTGTGCGACGTCTTCCGTGGTCGCGAGCCCTCGCGATAAAAGAGTGCAATAAGCGCGCTCTTCCATCTCGTCTATGCCAAGTGCCCCCAACATTCTTGGGGTACCGGCTCCTGCACGTAGTGTGTTCATCGCAGTTTCCACGTATTTGGGAATTCCCTAGATGGGCCCTTTCCAATCCAAGCACTTTTCTGTCGGGCCACTCATTGTGGCTGAACACTTTGGATTTGCATCGGGTTGACGATGTTTAGCCTGGACTGGACCAGCCACAATTTCTCGAGTGATCTCCGGGCCACCAAAACGATGGCTTGAGACAACCTGGGAATGGAAAGCCTTGAATCCCAAGCTTCATCCAGATTACTGGAACCTTGGGCTGCACCCCGTCAACGCGGAGACTTCCAAGAAGAACGGCGTTCTTGACGCGCTGTTGTGGAGATTGAGGCGCGGGCAAAATTTTATCGTCACAGGCACTATCCTGTGGCAAGGAGGACTCCGCAGGAATTCCGGCGTCGCACTTGCCACCTGTTACGTTTCATCCCGTCGCCACGGAAAATAGCGCTCCCGCAGGAACTTCGTTTCGTAGACTTTTCTCGATCGCGTGCGCTTAGAATCCCAAGGCAACTTGAACTCATCTGCATCTAGCATCACGTAGGGGAACGACATCACTCTTCAGAATCCACCTGCTTCGAAGCTCTTCTCCTTCAGTGCCGTTTTTCTGATTGAAATGTGGGAACGCTTCGGCTTCAGCGGTATGCAGGTGCTGATGGTCACGTTTTTGATGAGGAAACTCGGCTTCGCCGATACCAAGGCTAATCTGGTCTGGGGTGCGGCAGCCGCACTGATATACGCGACCCCTGCGATAGGTGGGTGGGTTGGCGACAAGCTGCTCGGCACCCGCCGCACCATGCTGGTCGGCGCCACTGTGCTGGCGCTGGGCTATGCGATGTTGTGGATTCCCACGAACAATCCCTACATGGTTTACGTGGCCCTCGGCGTCATCGTAGTGGGCAACGGCTTCTTCAAGCCCAATGCCGGCAATCTGGTCCGAAAGATCTACGAAGGCGATGAAACCCGCATAGATAGTGCTTTCACCATCTATTACATGTCGGTGAACATTGGCTCGTTCTTGTCAATGACACTGACACCCTGGATTCGCAATATGGTCAGCGCACGCTACGGCGATGATGTGGGGTGGCATACCGCCTTTGGAGTCTGCTCGATTGGCCTGATGCTTGGCATGGGTAACTATCTAATGATGCGACGCGCACTGGCGCATATCGGTTCGCCCACAGACAATCATCCGATAGACATGCGCCGCGCATTGGCCGTCCTCGCGGCGGCTATCGTGCTGGTGTTCGTCGTTGCCTTTATTCTGCAAAGTCAGGCCGTGGCCAGAATATGTGTATACACGGCGGCTGTCGTGATCCTTGGCGTGTTTGCACACTTGATCCGCTGCAGCGAGAAAAGCGAGCGAGCTGGACTGATCGCAGCACTCGTGCTGACCGTACAGACCATCTTCTTTTTTATTTTCTACGCGCAAATGGCGACCTCGCTGAATCTTTTCGCCCAGCACAACGTGAACCTTTCGTTCGACGCGTTTGGCATGCACTTGTTCAACTGGATTCCTGAGCAATTCCAGAACCTCAATCCCATCTGGATCGTGATCCTTAGCCCGGTGCTAGTGCTGATCTATAACGCCCTGGGTCGTATCGGCAAGGATCCGTCGATTGCCTTCAAGTTCGCGCTGGGTTTCGCTGCCGTGGCGATCGGATTTTTCATGTACGGCATTGGTGGGCATTCGGCCGTCCATGGCCAGGTGTCATCATGGACAATGGTATGGGGCTATGGCTGGTATTCGCTGGGCGAAATGCTGGTGAGCAGTTTGGGCCTGGCCATGATTGCACGCTACGTGCCGGCCCGCATGGGTGGCTTCATGATGGGCGCTTATTTCGTTGCGGTAGGTTTGTCGCAATATTTGGGCAGCATGGTGGCCAATATCGCCCACATCCCTCGTGACATTACTGACCCCGTACAGTCACTGGCGATCTTCGTAAACCTGTTCAACAAACTTGGCTTCGTAGGCATCGCCTGTGTTGCGATTGCGTTGGCCATGCTTCCATTGATGAGAAAACTTTCGGCCAGCCACGCTCGGGCTGCGATCAAACTCACACCCTGACGAAATAGGGAATCGCCGTGAGCGCAGCGCCAATGGCAATCAGCAGCCACGTGCCCGACACGAAATAGGGAAACACCATCAGCGCCAGTCCGCACACCAGCGGGACGATGGCCTGCTGCTTCTTGCCGTATATGAAAAAGCCGAGTCCGATCGCGCCGAACAGGATGCCCCAGAATAATGTCGATACGCTCAAGGCTGCCCCACGGGTTTTGGCCTGGATGGCTGGATCGTACTCTACGTAAGGCTCGCTGACTCAGAGACATGTGCCCACACGCACTTCTCCAGGAACGGTGGAACGTGCCAATCTCTGCGCTGGGAATCTGTCTGCAGATATCAATCTTTAATGCTGTTTAATGGCGTGAGTGACGCGCCGTCGTGCGGGCCGTGTGTTTGGGTCAGGAGAACGTTCATGAAGTCCACCGGATATTTCGCGTTTGCGACCTGCTGCGCCCTGGCGCTGCCACTGTCTGCACTCGCCGCCACGACCGCGCCAGCGTTCCAGTTGAGTGACCTGCAGAAGATCGTGAGCCTGGGCGAGCCGCAGGTTTCGCCGGACGGCAAGCGCGTCGCCCTCATCGTTTCGACGCCGGACTGGAAGGCCGACAAGAGCAAGCAGGAAATCGATCTGGTGGACACTTCCAGCGGTGCACGGCGCATGCTGACTTGGAAGCGCGAGGGCATCTCGTCGCCGCGCTGGTCACCGGACGGCGCGCAGTTGGCCTTCATCGCCGACGACGCGGACACCAAGCAGGGACAGCTGTATGTGATGCCGATGGACGGTGGCGATGCGCAGCGGATCACCGAGATCAAACGCGGCGTGGACTCCTTCAGCTGGAGCCCGGACGGCAAGCAGATCGCCTTCGTCAGCGAAGACGAACCGGCCAATGCGAAGGCCATCAAGGAACACGACGACGCGTTCCAGGTCACCGACAACCACTTTCTCACCCGCGAAGCACTCACTCCCTGGCATCTGTGGGTGGTCCCCAGTGCAGGCGGCACGGCAAAACGGCTCACCCAGGGCAGCTACAGCCTGCAGACCGATCAGCAGGACGATACGCCGGAGCCGGCATGGAGTCGCGATGGTCGCAGCATCGCGTTCGTCCGCTTTCCCGGCCCGTACTGGGGACCGTCGTTCCATTCGGTAATTGCCAGCGTGGATGCCAGCGGCGGCGAACCGCGCACGCTGGTAGCGGACGAAGGGTCGGCCGATGTCATCTATGCGCCGGACAGCGACAACTTCGCCTTCGTGCGCCCGCGCAACGGTGACCAGAACAATGGCAATGCGGTCTACGTGACGACGGGCGGCAATACCCGCGACGTCACCCAGGCGCTGGCGCGCAACCTCAACGGCTACGCCTGGCTGCCACACGGCAAGTCGCTGCTGCTGGCCGCCGAGGACGGCACCCACTCGGTGCTGTGGGAGCAGCCGCTGTCGGGAGCAGCGAAGAAGCTTGACCTCGGTGACGTGGAAGCAGGCACAGACGTGAGTGTCTCGAAAACCGGCACGCTCGCCTTCATCGGCAGCACCACGACGCATCCGGGCGAGCTGTACGTGATGGATTCGGTGAGCGCCAAACCGCGGCGGCTCACCAACCTCAATACCTATGTCGACAGCCTCTCGCTGGGCCGCACCGAATCGGTCGAGTGGCAGGGGCCGGACGGTTTCCACGAGGATGGTGCGCTGACCTATCCAGTGGGCTACCAGCGCGGGCAGTCCTACCCGCTGGTGCTGGTCATCCACGGCGGCCCGGAAGCGGCCTCCACGGTGAAATTCTCGCCACTGCCGCAGCTGCTTGCCGCGCAAGGCTTCGTGGTGTTCCAGCCGAACTACCGCGGCAGCACCAACCTCGGCGATGCCTACCAGCACGCGATCTTCCGCGACACCGGTGTGGGCCCTGGCAATGACGTGATGGCCGGCGTGGCCGCGGTGCAGAAGCTCGGCATTGTCGACGCGCAGCGCATCGGCGTCACCGGCTGGTCATACGGCGGCTACATGACGACCTGGTTGACTGGCCATTACCCGATCTGGAAGGCTGCTGTCTCCGGCGCGGCGCTGACCGACTGGGTGATGGACTACACCGTGTCGTACTACCAGACAGGCGATACCTATTTCTTCGGTGGCTCGCCGTGGATGGCGAAGTACAAGGATATCTGGCGCGAACAGTCGCCGATCGCCTATGCGCACAACGTCACCGCGCCGACCCTGATCATGGGCGACGTGGGCGACCCCAACGTGCCGCTGTTGAACAGCTACGAGTGGTTCCACGCGCTGCGCGACAACGGGGTGCAAGTGGAGTTCTACGCCTACCCGGTCGACACGCATTTCCCCAAGGACATCGTGCGTACCACCGATGTCTACCGCCGCTGGGTGGGCTGGATGACGCAGCACCTGAAATGATCTCGATGGACGGCCTCATCGACTGATTGGCAACGGCAACGCCGGAGTCGCAAACGCGTCTCCGGCAGCAGCCATCTGTGCATATACAGCATTCGGCCGCACAGCAGAGGTTGCCTATTCAACCTGTTCGTGAAAGTGGAGCAGCCTGCCCTGCCTTACTTTTTCGGCAGCGCTTCAAAAAGTGATCCGTACTCTGCCATATAGCGCGATCGGGGCAGCTGGGCTCAAAAACCGGTTGTCGACGCCGGGGCCGTTCGTGACACCATCGGCAGGAATTCCCGGAGCGCCAATACCCGTGGGATCGCTGTAGATGCCATACGTCGCGTATCTGGCATTGAAGAGGTTGTCGATGGAACCGAAGAGTTCCACGTGCCGGCCAAGCTGATACGAAGTGTGCAGATTCACCACGTGATAGCCCGGCATCGGGGCATTCTGATTGGACTCATCGCCAAAGTAGTACTGGTCGCTGACGACGATCAGTGAAACTCCCACCTTCCACTGCGGCGCCACTGCGTAGTCTACGCCTGCCTTGACACGGCTCTTCGGGATGCCTGGCAGACGATCGCCTGGATGCACCTGGATATTGCCGTCGTCATCCTGATAAGGATTCGAGGGTGAAGGAAGCTGTACGGCCGATCGAAACGTCGCATCGACGTAACTGGCATTGATGTAGTACGACCATCGATCGGCCTGGTAGTTGAAACTGCCTTCGATGCCCTGGCGTCGCGTCGAGCCGATGTTCTGGTAAAAACCGCTGCTGACCGAGGTTGCGATGCCATAGATATCGTTGAAAGAATTGGTCCGGAACGCCCCCAGGTTCCAGGAAATTCCGCGGCCCCCATCAGACGCGTCAGGAATTCTTCCACGCACACCGAATTCGGCGGTATGTGCCACCACCTGGCGCAGGTTCGGCGGATCGCCGGCCAGGTTTGAAGGCAGCATGCACGGCTTCATCGAGCAACAGGCGATCGATGTGGCCCTCTCGTCCTGTGACGGCAATGTCGCCGCGGCTGCACGCAAACTGGGGGTCAGCCGCAGCACGATTTATCGGCGCCTAGGCGAAAAGATACCTCCGGGCTGAATCCTTCCCGCATCAATCACCGCCGGCAACGCCGAAAGCTGCCTGCATGACCATTGAGCAGGTGCGCCACGGCCGAATCCAGGCTGCGTGTGAACACTTCGACCTGCGCGTCATGGAGTTATGACGCACTCCCCCCAGCTCATGGTTGATCTCGGCGGGTCAGATTCTGTTCGTGCAGACGTCAGAATCCCCCAAGTAGAGGGCTGCATCGGATGCCGCAGCCCCCGAAATACCCCGCACGATCAAAGCCTGGGTGACGCTCCGCGTCCAGCCTGAACCCGGCAGGCCACACCGTCACGGCATGAATGCCAGCACGACAATAGTCTGTGGATAGTGTGGTGGCAGCGTTTGCGCAATGCCGCAACGCACTGGCACGACCAGTGCTTGATTTTCACACAGGTACCAGGACGCCTGTGTGATAACCAGTTCGATCCATAATCAACGAGTCGACCGGTGGTCTGCTATCGATGACGCGGTATGGAATAATGCGTGGCTGTCACCGGCATGGAGGTTTTGACCGCTATACGCATCATTCGCTCGCAGTTCTGCAGGAGTATCACCGAACAGGAGTAGGCAGATGGAGAGGCTTGTCACAGTACCGACATCCGGCCGCCTATGGCGGTCATGGATCGGTTTTGTGTTCGGCCTGCTATGGCTGGGTCTCGCCCACGCAGCTACCCCGTTGAACGGCGCCTGGCGCGAAGTCCGCGCCGGCGATACGCCGCAAACCGTGATGAACGAGTATCGCAACGGCCTGCTGCAGAGTTTCAACCCTTCACTGCTGGAGCGGTTTCCACATAGCGCACAAGGCAGCTGGGTAGTCATCGCACCGCAACCACCATGGGACAACAGCGAACGCGTGCTGACGGTTTATCCGCCTCCGCTTGGCGCGGTCACGGTGTATGCCAACGACAAGACACAGACGCTGGCACTGGATGATTTCAGCGCACCAACCCATGGTCATGGCCGGCTGGCCTGGCACGTACCTATCGAGCAGGCGGCATCCACACCAATCCTGCTGAAGTTCGAGCCATCAGCGTCGCTTAGCGCGCCGGTGCGTTTCCAGTTGCTGCCGTGGAACGACTACCTGCAGCAGGACGCGCAGTGGCTGGTATTCGCCAGTGCCTGCTTCGCAGTGATGCTGGCAATGGTGCTGATGGCCGTGTGCTTTGCGCTGATGCTGCGCGACGTCACCTATGCCTGGTATGCCGGCTACATCGTCTGCTACGCGCTGATCCAGGGCATCCAGACCGGCTTCCTGTTCCATCCGCTGGAATGGGCGTGGCTGTCCGGCATGATGGTGATGGCAGGCTCGGCGGCGGTTGCACTCTCGGTAGCGTTCGCCGCGCTGTTCATGATGCGTTTCTGCGAACTGCAGCGTTACGCACCGCTGCTGCGGGTACCGATCGTGGCGCTGGCCGTCGGCATGATCCAGCTGGTGCTGATGCGCTGCAGCCACATCGCCATGCTGATCGACGTGGCGCAGGTTCTACTGAACCCGCTGCTGATGATCGGCGCAACGCTGTTGCTGACCGCCGCCATCGTCGCCGCCGCGCGCGGCTCGCGCCAGGCATGGTTCTTCCTCGCCGGCTGGACGCCGCTGCTGCTGCTCACCGCGATGACGAGTGCCCAGGTCAACGGCGCACTGCCTGAACTGGACTGGCTCAATGACGCCAGCCTGGCAGGTGGTGCGTTCGAGGCACTCGTGCTGTCACTGGGCCTGGCCGACCGCGCACTCAGGCTGCGCCATGATCGCGACACGGTGCGGGTGCTGGCTGACCATGACTCGCTAACCAACGTGCTCAACCGTCGCGCCTGGAGTGAGCGTGCCAGCTCCTTGCTTGCAAGCACACCATCGCGGTCGATCGCTCTGCTGTTTCTCGACCTCGACCATTTCAAGCTGCTGAACGACTATCAAGGCCACAACACCGGCGACCGCGCACTGATCGCCGTAGCCAAGGCGCTGGCTACAGAATTGCGCCCAAGCGACCTGCTCTGCCGCTACGGTGGCGAGGAGTTCGTCGCACTGCTCGACGGCGCCGTCGCACAACAGGCGATGCAGGTGGCCACCCGACTGTGCCGGCGCGTACACCGGCTGGAAATTCCGGTGAGCGCGGATTCACAGCTGCTCAGCATCAGCATCGGCATCGCCATGCGGCAGGACGGCGACAACGTGGAGTCACTGCTTGAACGCGCTGATCAGGCCATGTACGACGCCAAGCTCAATGGTCGCAACCGGGTCTGCCTCTACGCTGAGCGCATGTCGGCAAACACGCATAGCGGCCCACAGTTGCATGTGGTCGAAACGCGCGAACGCTGAACCAGGTACATGACGACCAGGATCAGCGCGCTGCAAGCTCCCGCGCCGCTGCCACCACCTCAGCCTCGCCCGGCAGTACCAGCAGCGCAGCACCGGCCAGCGGCGTAAAGGTGTCCGCGCCAACTACGCGCTGCATTGGCGTGGCGCCGTAGCCGCCCTCGACGATCGCGGTGATCACACCCTCACCCACGCCAGCGCTCTTGCGACCTTCGTCCAGCACCAGGATGCGCTTGGCCGTCTTCGCCTGCGCCGCGATGAATGCGTTGTTGAGCGGTGCCAGCCAGCGCAGGTCGATCACGCGAATCTGCCAGCCGTGCTGTGCCTCGATCTGCTTCGCCGCGCGCAAGGCCATCGGCACGCCGTTGCCGAAGGTGAAGATCACCAGGTCGTTCGCGGTCTCGTTGTAGATGCGGCCCTCACCCAGCGTCATCGCCTTATCCAGGGACGGATAATCGAACTGCCACAAGCCGTCGCCGGCTTCGTACAGATCCTTGGTCATGTACAGCGCGATCGGCTCGAGGAACGCGCACACGCGGCCATCGACTTTCGCCAGCGCCATCAGCGTGCGCAGCATCATCGCCGCATCGTCGCCGCGGCTGGCGCAGCCGACGACCAGGCCGGGAATGTCGCGCAGCGCCGTGATCGAGTTGTCGTTGTGGAAATGGCCGCCGAAGCCCTTCTGGTAACCGAGCGAGGCAACCCGCATCACCATCGGGTTGCGATACTGGTCATTGGAGAAGAACTGCAGCGATGCCGCCTCGCCGCGAATCTGGTCGCAGGCATTGTGGAAATACGCCAGATACTGGATCTCCGGCATGGGCAGCATGCCCATGTTGGCGTAGCCCTGGGCGAGGCCGAGGATCATCGTCTCGTCCAGCAGCGTGTTGAACACGCGGCTGCCCTTGAAGGTCTTGTTGAGGCCCTTGGTGACGGTATAGACGCCGCCCTTCTGCGCCACGTCCTCACCGAACAGCAGCGCCTGCGGATACTTCGCCAACAGGTCGTGCAGCGCCTGATTGATCTGGATCGCCAGATGTCGCGGCGGCAGGTTCTCCGGCAGCTTCGCCTCACCACCGAACACCGCGAGTCGCTTCTCGGCATAGTCCGCACGCGTGGCTTCAGCCTTGACGGCAGCCGGGGTGTATGGGGCCAGCGGCCTCATCACATCCTCGAGCGAAGTCAGCCGATGCCGCAAGTCCGCATCCTCGGCCGCGGCGAAGCAACGCTTGCGCATGGCCTCGTACATATTCAGCAACTCATCCTTGCTGTAGAGGCCGGACTCCAATGCGATACCCGCCGAGCGCAGCAATGGATCGCTCGCCTCCACCGCGAACAGTTCCTCGATGCTGCGCCATTCGATCTCGAAATCGGTGCCGGCATGACCCATCACGCGGGTGGTCTTCAGATGCAGGAAGGTTGGGCGACGCGTCGTGCGGCAATGTTCCACCGCGCGCTGCACCTGGGCGTAGCCCTCGGCCAGATCGAGGCCGTCGGCAAAGAAGTAATCGAGGTTGGAGCGCTGCTGGAAATTGCTGGCAACCCAGCCCGTCGGGGTTTTCACCGAGATGCCGATGCCGTTGTCCTCACATACAAACAGCACTGGCGCGGGGAGCTTCTGATACGCCGTCCACGCCGCCGTGTTGAATGCGGTCTGCGCCGTGGCATGGTTGCTGGACGCGTCGCCGAACGAGCAGATCGTGATGCTGTCATCCGGAATTGGCAGTTGGTGGCCGATCCGTCGCGCTTGCTCGATCGCCACAGCGGTACCGAGCGCCTTGGGCAGATGCGAGGCGATCGTCGAGGTCTGCGGCAGCACCCACAACGGCTTGCTGCCCCATACCTTGTGGCGGCCACCCGAAGCTGGGTCGTCCTTGCTGGCAGCAAAGCTCAGCGCCGAATCCATCACCGCATCCATCCCCGGCAGCTTGCGGAAACGCTCGGCCATGAAGCCGCCGGAGCGGTAATGCAGGAAGGCCGGATCGGTATGCCGGGTCAGCCGCGCCACCATCGCATTACCTTCGTGGCCAGACGAACCGATCGTGTAGAACACCTTGTTCTGCACACGCAGCACGCGCGCCATCAGGTCGAGGTGACGCGAGATCAGCTGCGATTCCAGCAGCTCGCGGAAGCCGCGCACATCCAGAGCGCTGCCCGGCAGCACGGGCTGATCGTCTCGCGGTGCGGCATGCGCCTCACCCTGCCACAGCTGCACGAACTCGGTGAAGTTCTGATCGACAATTTCGGCGCGGTTGAAGCCTTTGTGGCGGGCGGCGATGGGCGTGGCAGTCATGATGGTGAGGTTTCTCGTGAATGATGTGCCGCTGCGGCGGCATCGAACGGGGAATTATCTGTCGTAGGCTGATGCGCGCACCAGTGCGGCGCCATCAGATGCTTCATAGCGCACGCAGCAAGCCTGCGCGTTTTTGATCCTTGGGCCGGCCGAAGCTTTCCAGTACACGAATCTGATCGGCCAGCGAGGGAACCGGCACGGCCATATCACCACAGGACACGGTGACGATCTCCCGCACCTGCACCGGTTGCCAGCCATGCACCCCGCTCAATTCGAGGCCGCCCATCACTTCCACCGGCAGCCCAGCAAAATGGAAACGCGCGAAGCGCGAGCGAAAATGATCGGAACCATCCGGTGCATGGGCGCCGTCAAGATGCGACTGCCAATGCGCGATCAGGCTTTCTGCATCGCGTACGCTGGTCAACACATCCACGTCGGCCACCGTGACGTCCGCACCGATCAGGCGAGCAGCGGCACTCCCGATCAAAACCCACCGATCGCGGCAGTGCCGTTGAAGATCCGGCACCACCATCGCAAAGGTTTCGTGCAACAAATCGCTCATGCCGGTCGACGACGCTGCAGCCATTGCTCACGCGTCTGGCCCCAGATCTCGATGGGACCGCCCTCAAACGGTGCCGGCAGTTTGCCAAGGCCCTGAAGGCTGGAGCCGAGCCGTTGGGCAAGCAACTGCGAAGAACGGTTGTCGGGGTGGATGGAGTGGATCACCTCGGTCCATTCCAGGTTGGCGAAGGCCCAGTCGATCGCTGCCACGCTGCCTTCATAGGCATAGCCCTTTCCTTGCGCCTCACGCGCCAGGCCCCAACCCACCTCGGTGCCAGGCCAGCCTTCCGGATGCCAGGGACCGAGGCGACCGATCCAACGGCCGCTGGCCCTTTCGATCACCGAAAACATGGAGAAGCCCTGGATCATCCACGCGCCCGCTGACGTGAGAAAGCTGCGCCATGCCACCGCGCGTACCTGCGGGCCGCCAATGAATCGCGTGCCTTCCGGGTCCGCCATCTTGCTGGCATAAGCATCGAAATCCTCCACCCGTGGCGGGCGGAGGATCAGGCGATCGGTTTCGATGATGATGTCTGGCAAACCCATTCCGCATCACTCTCCGGATACGTCCACCCATGCGGCTCGTCATGCCGGCTTTTGCCAGAATGACGAGCAAGCATCAGAGCGCTTCAGAACGCGTTGATGCCGGTCAGTTCGCGGCCCACCACCAGCTCGTGCACGGTTTCGGTGCCTTCATAGGTGATCACCGACTCCAGGTTCAGCGCATGACGGATCGCGCCGTGCTCGGTGGTGATGCCAGCGGCACCGAGGATGTCGCGACACTGACGAGCGATATCGATCGCCATGCGGCAGTTGTTCCACTTCGCCAGCGACACCTGGGTCGGCTGCATCTTGCCAGCGTCCTTCAAACGACCGAGCTGCAGCGATATCAGTTGCGCACCGGTGATGCGCCGGGCCATGTCAGCCAGCTTCAGTTGCACGGACTGATTGGAGGCCAGCGGACGGTTGAACAGGATGCGCTCCTTGGTGTAGTCCAGCACTTCCTTCAGGCACGCCTGCGCAGCACCGATCGGCCCCCAGGTGATGCCGTAACGCGCCTGCGTAAGGCAGCCCAGCGGGCCCTTCAGGCCCTTCACGTTCGGCAGCCGTGCACTGTCCGGCACGCGCACGTTGTCGAAGAACAGCGCCGAAGTGACCGACGCGCGCAGGCTCATCTTCTTGTGGATTTCCTGCGCCTTGAAGCCGGCTGTGTCAGTCGGCACCACGAAGCCCTGGATGCCGTCCTCGGTCTGCGCCCACACGATCGCGATGTGTGCGAGGTTACCGTTGGTGATCCACATCTTGGCGCCGTTGATCACCCAGTCGCCGCCATCTTTCTTGGCATGGGTCTTCATGTTCGCCGGATCGGAGCCGCCGTGCGGCTCGGTCAGGCCGAAGCAGCCGATCACTTCGCCGGCTGACATCCGCGGCAGATACTGCTTCTTCTGCTCCTCGCTACCGTAGGCATAGATCGGGTACATGCACAGCGAGCTCTGCACCGAAGCGAAGCTGCGCAACCCGGAATCGCCGCGCTCCAGTTCCTGGCAGATCAGGCCGTAGCTGACACCGTTCATGCCGGCGCCGCCGTACTCCTCGGGAATCGTCGCGCCAAGCAGGCCAAGGGCAGCAATCTCCGGAATCAGCTCCTTCGGGAAACGGCCTTGGTCGAAACAATCGCCGATGATCGGCAGCACGCGCTCGTCGACGAAACGGCCGACGGTGTCCTGCACCATGCGTTCTTCGTCGGTAAGCAGCGAACGGACATCGTACAGATCGAGCGGATTCAGACTGACAGCCATGGAAGCTCCGGAAGCGGATGCGTAAAACCGCTATTGTAGCGCGGGACTCAGGCCTGCACAGGCGTCCCGCCAGCCAGTCCGGGCTCAATATTGGCCAGCAAAACCGGCCCCACAGCCCTTCCCCCTTGAATACCGGAAATCCATGTTCAAAGGTGTATTGCTCGGCTTCATGGCATTTGCGGCATATGCCCTCAGCGACGCTTTCGTGAAGTCGCTGAGGGGCTCGCTGCCGGCTTACGAGGCGGTGTTCTTCGGCGCCGCACTGGGGCTGTTGGCGCTGCCCTTTATCAAGGCCCGCGGTGACCGCTGGCGCGAAGTACTGGTCGCCAGGCGCCCCGGCTTGTACCTGGTGCGTGCCCTGGCCGGCGCCATCGGCGGCACGGCCGCCGTGATCGCCTTCACCGCACTGCCGATGGCCGAGGCGTTTGCGCTGATCTTCCTGCTGCCGATCTTCGTGACCATCCTGTCGGTCGCGTTGTTGAAAGAGCACGTCGGCTGGCGCCGCTGGTCGGCGGTAGTCGCTGGTTTTGTTGGCGTGCTGGTGGTGCTGCGGCCGGGTTTTCGCGCGCTCGGCATCGGCCACCTGGCAGCCGCCATCTGCGCCCTCGCCGGCGCCATCTCGATGATCGCGCTACGTGTGGCCGGCCCACATGAAAAACGCATCACCCTCTACAGCGCCGGCGTGATCGGCCCGCTGCTGCTCACCGGCGTGCTGATGCTGGCGGAATTCCGCTGGCCCAGCCTGCCGCAGATCGGCCTGCTGCTTGGCTACGGTCTGCTCGCCGCGCTGGCCGGCGTGCTGCTGATGCTGGCTACGCAGAAAGCTCCTGCCAATCACGTCGCGCCCACCCAATACAGCCAGATGCTGTGGGCGGTGCTGCTCGGCTACATGCTGTTCCACGACAAGCTGGACTGGCCGATGGCCGTTGGCATCGCGATCATCCTCGGCGCCGGCCTGTTCACTTTGATACGCGAGGAGAAGGTCACGCGCTGGTGGAAACGCTTGCGGATGGTGTGACGACTGCGCGCACGCTCGCTCGACACCCACCGCGGCCAGGACATCCTCATCGACTGGCACTACCCGGCTCGCCATCATTCGCTGCGTCGAGCTTTCAGATCCGTGAGCGTGCACGGCATGGTGCGATATCAGCCGCCCTTGCCCGGACCGTGATCGTTGCCATGCCGGTGGTGCAGATCGGGATAGTGCGCATGCGAATGAACCAGTGGCGCATGCCGATGCGGATGTGCGTGAGGCTCCTTGCCGTCCCACGGAAAGTCGTGTTCATGCTGGTGGTGCTCGTCATGAACGTGCCGGTGATCATGGGTCATCGTCTCATGCACATGTACATGCTCGTGCCGCTCGGCGAGATGGAGCCAGACGCCCACGGCCATGAGCGCACCGGCGCACCAGAAAAGCAGGCTTGGCTGTTCCGCGAAAAGCACCAGCGAGACACCTGCACCCAGGAAAGGCGCAGTTGAGAAATAAGCCCCCGTACGTGCCGTCCCAAGACTCCTGAGTGCCAGCACGAACAGCACCAGGCTGAGACCGTAACCCACGAAGCCGACGATGCCCGTTGCGAGGGTGACCAGCACACCCGGGAAGCGATGCCCAACGAGAAGCGCCGCGGCAATGTTGATGACGCCGGCCACGACACCCTTGATCGCGGCAATCTGCACCGGATCGCCGCCAGAAACCGCGCGCGTCAGATTGTTGTCGATGCCCCAGCACAAACATGCACCAGCAATGGCCGCGGCACCCAACGGAATCATGGCGCCAGCATGCGGCCGCCATGCCAGCAGCACGCCACCGGCAACGATGGCGAGCATGCCCAGGGCAATCCGACGATCAAAGTTTTCCCGAAATACCACCCAGGCGATCAGGGCCGTCAGGACCGCCTCGAGATTCAGCAGCAGCGATGATGTGGCGCCATCCATGGATGACAGGCCCACCATAAGCAGGATCGGCGCTAACACACCACCAAAAGCCACCGCGCCAGCCAGCCATGGCAGGTCTGTGCGAGCCAGGGACGTTTCTGCAGATGGCCTACCGGCCACACGTCGGATCAGCATCCAGATCGAAAGACCGATACCGGATCCGGCATAGAGCATCCCCGCCAGCAGCAATGGAGAAATCTGGCCAACCAGGATTTTTGCCAGCGGCGTACTCAGCCCGAACAACGCCGCCGCCGCGAGTCCCTGGAAAACACCGCGCAAATGCTGATGCCTGGAAACCTGCATGTGAAATACCCCACCCATCACGGTCAGTCTCCGTCCCATAGGCTAACGGGGGCGTTACCGGTTGCTCACGCCATGCGGCACATGCCCGGTCGCCACATGCTTGCGCGCCGATTCAACATTCGCTGGTGAATCATCGAAGAAGATATCGGCGCCGAAAGCATCGAGGAACGGGCCTTTGTCGCGTCCACCGAGGAACAGCGCCTCGTCGATGCGCACGCCCCACTTGCGCAGGGTGAGGATCACGCGCTTGTGTGCGGGCGCAGAGCGCGCGGTGACCAGCGCGGTGCGGATCGGCGAATCTTCGGCCGGGAATGCGATCTGCAGGCGATGCAGCGCAGTGAGGAAGCCGCGGAACGGGCCTACCGACAGCGGCTCGGCAGCATGTTCGGTTTCGCTGCGATGGAACGCTTCCAGGCCTTCCTCGCGCGACACGCGTTCGCCCTCGTCGCCGAAGATCACCGCATCCCCGTCGAACGCGATGCGCAGTTGTTCACTGGCGCGTGGTGGCGCCGTGCTGGGCAGGATGGTGGCTGCTGCCACACCGGCCGCGAGTGCGCGGCCGACATCCTCGGCATTGGCAGAAAGGAACAGGTCGGCCTTGAACGGTGCGATGTAGTCGGAGGTCGGCGCACCGCTGGTGAATGCGGCACGGCTGATCTCCAGGCCGTAGTGCTGGATCGCGTTGAAGATGCGCAGGCCGGTATCGCCGGAATTGCGCGACAGCAGGATCACCTCGACCGGCGGCACGTCGCCCGCCAGCTTGTTGAGACCGAGCAGCTTCTGCACCAGCGGGAAGGCCACGCCGGGCTTGAGGATTTCGTTCTCGTGATCGATCTGGAACGAGCGGTACGCATCGAGCCCATCGCGTTCGAACAGCGCGTGGCTGTCACCGAGATCGAACAGGGCGCGCGAGGAGATCGCGACCACCAGCCGGTTGTCGGTGGGCGACGCGGAGTCGTAGACGGTTGGCTGGGTCATGCCGTGAATCTACCGCATTGAGCAGGAAGTGAGTGGAGAGGAGTGAGAAGTGAGAGACAGCAGGCTCCGGCCTTTCTCTCACTTCTCACTCCTCAACTGTCATTCGGCCGCAAACTGCTCGTCCAGGATGCGCTGTTCGAGGCTGTGCTCCGGATCGAACAGCAGCCGCACGCCCTGCCCGCCGGATTGCCGGATCGATACCGTCTGCACGTCCCGTACTTCATGGAAATCGGCAGTGGCGCTGACCGGGCGCTTGACCGTATCGAGCACGCGCAGGATCACCTCGGTGCGATGCGGCAGGATCGCACCGCGCCAGCGGCGCGGACGGAACGGGCTGATCGGAGTGAGTGCCAGCACGTTCGCGTCCAGCGGCAGGATCGGGCCGTGCGCGGACAGGTTGTAGGCGGTGGAACCGGCCGGGGTGGAGACCAGGATGCCATCGCAGACCAGCGTCGCGAGTTTCACGGTGTTGTTGAGCTGCACTTCGAGATGGGCAGCCTGATTGCTCTGGCGCAGCAGCGAGACTTCGTTGAACGCGAGTGCCGTGTGTTCGTTGCCGGCTGCATCGGTGACCTGCATCTGCAACGGAAACAGCGACGCGGTATGGGCGCGTTCGATCCGTCCCGGCAGGTCGTCGAGCTTGTGCTTGTTCATCAGGAAGCCGACGCGGCCCAGCTTCATGCCGTACACCGGCACTTCCAGCGCGCGATGGGCATGCAGGGTGCGCAGCATGAAGCCGTCGCCGCCCAGTGCCACGATCAGTTCGGCCTGTTCGGGTGGCACGTCGCCATAACGATCCACCAGTTTGCGTCGCGCCTGCTGGGCAACGCTGGTATCACTGGCGACGAAGGCAAAGCGCATATGCGGCAACCCGTTGATGTGGCTTGCCGAGATTACACAGCATGAAGGCGCAAGACCATGTCTGATCCTGCGCCTTCATTGTTCACTTGCTCAACCCGCGCTGGCTCAGCTCACTGGCACCTGCGCCAGCTGGGCCAGGCGGCGTACCGCCACCGAGGCGATCGGGTAGTCCGCGTTCTGGGTGAGAATTTCCGCCAGCATGCTGCGGGTGTACTGCAGCGACGCATCGTCGCGCTGCAGCCATGCCTGTACCGGAGAGACGTCCTTGCGGTCGCCGGTCAGGCTCAGCACCTGCAGGGCCAGCGCGCGATGCTGGTGGTTGAGCTCATCCAGCAGCGAGCCGCGTGCCTGTGCATGCCAATGGCCTTCGACCGGCAGCGCCTCGATCTGGTCGCGCAACCACTCCAGGTCCAGCGCCTCGCCCAGTTCGAAGAACACCGCCGCCACCTTCTCCATCGGCTGGCCGCTCTGCTGCGCAACCTCGACCATGTCCAGCGCGGCGCGCAGTTCCGGCATGCGGGCCAGCCGCAGCCCGAGTTCGGCTGGCAGGCCAAGACCTTCCCATTTCTCCTGGGTGCAGGAGAAATCGCCCTTGCCGGTCGGCGTCAGCACGTCCGGCAAAGCCTTGCGCAAGGCCGACACGCCGCCCTGGTAACGCTCGACGTTGGCCGCGATGTCCAGCGTGCCACCGGGACGATTGAGCAGCCAGCGGGTCAGGTGACGCAGCAGCGACCATATCTGCTTGATCGCGTCGATCTGGGTGTCCTCGGCGACCTTGCTGTCGAGCGCCTCGATCTCCGCCCACAACTCGCGCGCCTCGAGAATCTCGCGTGCCGCGGTGTATGCCTTGGCGATCGCCGCCGGGCGCTGGCCGGTGTCTTCCTGCATGCGCATCATGAAGGTGGCGCCCATGCGGTTGATCGTCGAGTTGGTCACCGCGGTGGCGATGATCTCGCGCTTCAGGCGATGGCGCTGCATGTGCTCGGCATACTTCACGTGCAACGGCTCGGGGAAGTAGCGCACCAGCTCCTTGGACAGATACGGGTCTTCCGGCACGTCCGAATCCAGCATCTGCTGGTACAGGCGGATCTTGTCGTACGACAGCAGCACCGACAGCTCCGGCCGGGTCAGGCCCAGACCACGGCTCTTGCGCTCGGTGAGCTCGGCTTCGGACGGCAGGTTCTCGACCTGTCGATCCAGCGTGCCCTCGGCTTCCAGCGTGCGGATGAAGTGCGCCATCGAACCGAGACGGCTCACCGACTGGTGCTCCATCAGGGTGATCGCCTGGTTCTGCCGGTAGTTGTCCCACAACACCAGCTCACCGACCTCGTCCGTCATCGCGGCGAGCTGCGTGTTGCGTGCGGACTCGGTGAGTTCGCCGCGCTGTACTGCATCATTCAGCAGGATCTTGATGTTCACCTCATGGTCGGAGGTGTCCACGCCGGCGGAGTTGTCGATGAAGTCGGTGTTCAGCAGCACGCCGTGCTGCGCCGCCTCGATGCGACCCTTCTGGGTCATGCCCAGGTTGCCGCCTTCGCCGACCACCTTGCAGCGCAGCTCGGCGCCGTTGACGCGCAGCGCGTTGTTGGCGCGGTCGCCGACATCCGCATGCGTCTCGGCAGACGATTTCACGTAGGTGCCGATACCACCGTTCCACAGCAGGTCGACCGGGGCCTTGAGGATCGCGCTGAGCAGGTCGCTCGGCGCCAGCTGCGTCACGTCAGGCTTGAGGCCCAGTATCGCGCGCACTTCCGGCGAGACCGGGATCGACTTCGCACTGCGCGGATAGATGCCGCCGCCAGTGGAGATCAGCGACCTGTCGTAATCGTCCCAGCTCGAACGCGGCAGCTTGAACATACGCTCACGCTCGGCAAACGAGCGCGCGGTATCCGGGTTCGGATCGAGGAAGACATGGCGATGATCGAACGCTGCCAGCAGACGGGTGTGCTTGGACAGCAGCATGCCGTTGCCGAACACGTCGCCAGACATGTCGCCGATGCCGACGCAGGTAAAGTCCTGCGTCTGGCAATCGCGGTTGAGCGAGCGGAAGTGACGCTTGACCGACTCCCACGCACCCTTGGCGGTGATGCCCATGCCCTTGTGGTCGTAACCATTGGAACCGCCGGAAGCGAACGCATCACCCAACCAGTAACCGTGCTCGATCGAGATCGCGTTGGCGATATCGGAGAACGTGGCAGTACCCTTGTCGGCCGCGACGACCAGATACGGATCGTCCGCGTCATGGCGCACCACGTCGTGCGGGTTCACTACCTTGCCTTCGACCAGGTTGTCGGTGATGTCGAGCAGGCCGTTGATGAACAGGCGATAGCAGGCGATGCCCTCGGCCAGCTGCGCATCACGGTCGCCGCCAACCGGTGCCTTCTTGACGAAGAAACCGCCCTTGGAGCCGACCGGCACGATCACCGTGTTCTTGACCATCTGTGCCTTGACCAGGCCCAGCACCTCGGTGCGGAAATCCTCGCGGCGATCCGACCAGCGCAGGCCGCCACGCGCCACCGCACCGAAGCGCAGGTGGATGCCTTCGACGCGCGGTGCGCAGACCCAGATCTCGCGGTACGGCACCGGCTTGGGTAGATCAGGCACCTTGTGCGAATCGAGCTTGTAACTGATGTAGTCGCGATGCGCGCCATCCCACAACTGGAAGAAGCTGGTGCGCAGCGTGCCGCGGATCAGTGCCACGAAGCTACGCAGGATGCGGTCTTCATCAAGGCTGGCGACGTTCTCCAGCAGCACCTTGATGGCGCTCTCGACGGCCTGGATCTGCTCGTCACGCGGCCGGGACAGCGCCGTGCTCAATCCATCGATAAGTGCCGGCTGCGCGCTCTGCACGTCGGCCGGGATCAATGCCGTCATCTCGGCCGCCAAGGTGGCACCGGCAGCCTTCTGCTCGTCCGCGGAAAGCGCCTCGCGACGCGGATCGAACTTGGCCAGGAACAGTTCCACCAGCAGGCCGGCGACCGCCGGATAACGGTTGAGGGTTTCTTCCATGTACGTCTGCGAGAACGTCGCGCCCGCCTGCAGCAGGTACTTGCAGTAGCCGCGCAGCATCGACACCTGGCGCCAGTTGAGCTTGGCGCCAAGAATCAGGCGGTTGAAACCGTCGTTCTCGGCGTTGCCACGCCAGATCTGCTCGAACGCGTCTTCGAACAGCGCACCGACCTGCTCGACACTGAAGGTGAGCTTGCCCACCGGTTGCACTTCGAAATCCTGGATCGAACGCGGCGCGGCATCACCCGGGATCTCATACACATGCTCGGTGAGCACGCGCAGGCCGAGGTTCTCCAATTGCGGGAGCACTTCGGACAACGCGATGTCGCCACCTGAGCGGTACACCTTGAAACGCAGCGTCTCCGGCGCCTTCGGCGGGTGGTAGAACGACATGCGCAAGGCGTTGTCGCCATCCAGCAGCGACAGTTGATGCACGTCTTCGGCAGCGACCGCCGGGCTCACGTCCTCGACGTAGCCAGCCGGCAGCGATTTGGCGTAACGATTGGCCAGCACCACGCCTTCGTGGTCGCCACGCGAACTCACCAGCGCATCGCGCACTTCGTCGTGCCAGTTGCGCACGATGCCGGCAACGCCCTGCTCCAGTGCGGCCAGGTCATACGGCGGCTGGTCGCCGATCTTCGGTCGCACCACGATGTTCAGTCGCGCCAGCGCGGCCTCGCCCATCTGCACCGACGAGTCGCTCTGCTCGGCATGCAGCGCCGTACCCAGCAAGGTCTCGATGCGCTCACGTACCGAGGTGTTGAAGCGGTCGCGTGGCACGAACACCATGCAGGTGAAGAAGCGGCCATAGCGGTCGCGACGCACGAACAGCCGCGTGCGGGCGCGCTGGCGCAGTTCGAGGATGCCCATCGCCGTGGCGAACAGCTCGTCCTCGCTGCTCTGCAGCAGCTCCTCGCGCGGCAGCGTTTCCAGAATGTGGCGCAGTGACTTGCCCGAATAGGAATCGCGCTTGAGCCCGGAACGGGCCAGCACTGCCTCGACTTTATGGCGCACCAGTGGCACGTCCTGCGGGCGGGCCATGTAGGCGTTGGAGGAGAACAGGCCAAGGAAGCGCTGCTCGGCCACCGCCCTGCCGTTGGCGCCGAACTTCAGTACGCCGATGTAATCCATGTAGCCGGCGCGATGCACATGCGAGCGCGCGTTGGTCTTGGTCAGGATGATCGCGTCGGTGGAGCCGGACTGCGGCAATTCGCTGGCGGCCAGCGTACGCAATGAACGCGGCGCCATCGAGCGGTCATTCTTGTGCAGGATGCCCAGGCCGGAGCCTTCGATCGAACGCAGTACCCGCTCACCATCAGCCTCGGCGACTTCGTATTCGCGATAGCCTAGGAAGGTGAAGTTGTCATCGGCGATCCAGCGCATGAACTCGCTGGCCTCGTTCACCGAGGCTGCATCCAGCGGCAGTTTGCGTTGGGGCAGATCGGTGGCGATCGCCAGCGCCTTGTCGCGCATCGCGGCCCAGTCGGTTACGGCCATGCGCACATCGTCCAGCGCGGCTTCGACCTGTGACTGCAACTCAGCCTGCTCGGCCTCGTCGGCCACCCGGTCGATCTCGAAATGCATGACGGATTCGGATGCGCCAGCCTCATCGCCCAGGCTTTGCAGCTTTCCGGAGGCATCACGCACCGCTTTCACCACCGGATGGATCACCGCGTGGATCTGCAGCTTGGCCGAGACGATCATGCTCACCGTGTCGATCAGGAACGGCATGTCATCGGTAACGATCTGCAGCAGGCTGCGGCCAGCGTGGGCATTCACCGGATTGAGTATCCGGATCGAGGCACGGCCGCCCTGGCGCTGCTGCATGAAGTTCAGCAGGCCACCGACCAGCGCCGCCCACTGCGTCGGGGTATGCAGACTCGCATCGCTGCCGGCGATGCGGGCGAAGAAGGCCTGGCAGAAAACCTGCGCCTCATCCAGATGCTGGGGCGACAAACCGCTTTTTTTCAGCTCTTCAAGCACATCAGACGAGAGGGGAAGATCATTCACTGCATGGATCGCATTCATGGCATCTACTGGTCGGTGGAGACAGCGTGAGAATGGGGGTAATAAAGCCTTGGAAGGATACGCTGCGCTGCATGACGAATCCACCCGCGACGGCGCGGCCGCACCATGCCCGTGCGCATGGATTCAGCGGTTTGTCACGTCTGTGCAGATTGCGCACAGGAAGCCGCATTGCGTTGACAGGTACGCGACGTAGGCGTCTACCATCGATACCCATCACGCCAGCTACTTAGTGCCCGTGTACCGCAAACCTGCAGGGGTTCGCATGCCTTGCAAAGGCAGGCCACCGACTTGTGCGTCTCCTATCGACCGCGATCGGTGGTGTTACGTCGCACGACATCGGCAGCAAACCGTTCACACCGCAGCCACACCTGTCAATGACTGGATTCATGTCGCCAATAAAATGTAAACTGGGCGGTATAGTCTTACGCAAGGGCCGCAGACATGGCCTCTTGGCGGCACTACATGAACAGGTAGACGATCGGGCAGCTGACCGCCCGACCAAACCAATGACACAAGACACGCGGGCCGCGATGCAGTAACTAGTCAAGCGACTTGCTGCATCGCGTCCCGGCCACGCCCCTCATTCCCGATCAAGCCAAGTCCTGGAGCTCCCATGAAGTCCTCGTTTTTGCACACACCCGTGCTGTGCTTGAGCCTGCTGGCGCTGGCCGCCTGCGGCAAGCAACAGGGACCGCCGAAGATGCCGACCCCGCAGGTGGGCGTCATCACGGTGCAACCCGAGAACGCACCGTTGACCAAGGATACGTCCGGCCGCCTGTCGCCCTACTACAGCGCCAACGTAACCGCCCGCGTCTCCGGCGTGCTGCTCAAGCGCAATTACACGGAAGGCAGTGCGGTGAAGCAGGGCCAATTGCTGTTCGAAATCGATCCGGCCTACTACCAGACCCAGCTCAACACCGCCCTGAGCATCCTGGCCCAGGATCAGGCTACGTATACGAATGCCCGCGTCACCGCCGAACGCGATCACAAGCTGATACCCAAAGGCTATGTGTCGCAACAGCAGGTGGACAACGACGACGCCGCCGTGCGCACAGCCGCCGCCAAGGTCCAGGCTGATCAGGCGGGCGTGGCCAGCGCGCGGGTCAATCTCGGCTACACCAAGGTGACCTCGCCGATCGACGGCATCGCCGGCCAGCAACAGGTCACCGTTGGCGCTACCGTGGGCAGTGGCACCAGCGATGTCGGCTCCGGCGGCACCTTGCTGACCACCGTCCAGCAGATCGACCAGCTGTACGTGAACTTCACCACCAGTGCAGCCGATCTGTCGATGCTGCAACAGGCGCAGAGCAAGGGCAGCGTCGCGCTCTCTGCGCAAAACAAGACCACCGTGCAGGTCATCCTGCCCGACGGCAGCAAGTACGATCAGTTGGGCACGCTGGACTTTTCCGATGTGTCGGTGAACGCGACCACCGGTGCAGTCAATCTGCGCGCCCTGGTGCCCAACCCGAAGCACCAGTTACTGCCGGGCATGTACATAACCCTTACCGTCAACCTCGGTCAGCTGAATAACGTGTTCCTGGTCCCGCAGCAGGCCTTGCTGCGCGATTCCGCTGGCGCCTATGCGCTGACGATGGGACCGGATGGCAAGGTCGTACGCAAAGACGTCAGCGCCAACGACAGTTACAACAACAAGTGGATCGTCACCAGCGGCCTCAGTGCCGGCGACCAGGTGATTGTGTCGGGCCTGCAAGGTGTGAAAGAAGGCGGCCCCGCTCAAGCATCACCCTGGCAGCCAGCGCAGGCCACTCCGGCTCAGGCCGGGTCCGCCTCAGGGCAAAACGGTCAATCCGCCAGCAGCAAGCCGTAAGGAAGCCGTCTCATGCCTAGTTTCTTTATCGACCGCCCGATCTTCGCCTGGGTGGTCGCCATCCTGATCTCCCTGGGCGGCATCATTGCGATGCTCAACCTGGGCATCGATTCCTACCCGGACATCGCGCCGCCACAGGTGACGATCAGCGCGAACTATCCCGGCGCCAGCGCCGCGACGATGGAGTCGACGGTAACCCAGGTGATCGAACAGCAGCTCACGGGTATCGACAACCTGCTGTATTTCAGCTCGTCGTCCAATTCCAGCGGCTCCAGCACGATCACCCTGACCTTTGCCACCGGCACCAACCCTGACATCGCCCAGGTGCAGGTACAGAACAAGGTCACCCTGTCGCAGCCGCTGTTGCCGTCCTCGGTGACCCAGCAGGGCGTCGTGGTGGCCAAGGCCAGCCCCGACATCCTGATGTTCATCGGGCTGACATCCGACAATTCATCGATCGACGCGGCTCGCCTCGCCGACATCATCGCCTCGCAGATTCAGCCGGTGATCTCCCGTGTCAACGGTATCGGCAACACCTTCGAGCTCGGTTCGGAGTACGCGGTACGCATCTGGCTCAATCCGGACAAGTTGCAGGGCTACGGACTCTCGGCGAGCCAGGTCCTCAGCGCCGTCAGCGCGCAGAACGCGCAGTTCGCCGCCGGCTCCCTGGGTGCCGACCCATCCACCAAGGGCCAGGAGTTCACCGCCACGGTCGCGGCCGATACGCTGTTTTCTTCGCTGCAGCAGTTTCGCAACATCATCGTGCTCGCCAATAGCGACGGCACGGTCGTCCGACTGAGCGACGTCGCCCGCATCACGTTCGGGCCGCAGAGCTATGGTTCGGCGGCGATCTACAAGGGCAAGCCAGCTGGCGGCCTCGGGCTGTTCCTGCTGCCCGGCGCCAACGCGCTTTCCGTGGCCCAGGCAGTAAAGGCGCAGATGGCGGTCCTGGCCAAGGATCTCCCGGCCGGCGTGGAATGGGACGTGCCCTACGACACCACGCCGTTCATCATTGCCTCGATCACCGATGTGGTGCACACGCTGCTTGAGGCGATCGTGCTGGTGTTCCTGGTGATGCTGATCTTCCTGCAGAACATCCGGGCCACGATCATTCCCACGCTGGTGATTCCGGTGGCCTTGCTGGGCACCTTCATCGGCCTGTATGTAATGCATTACTCGCTGAACCAGCTCACCCTGTTCGGCATGGTGCTGGCGATCGGCAT
>Ga0302314_10002878_pt1 | contig 31935 bp, 29 predicted proteins | sample III_Palsa_N2_3_FD_200533 | JGI IMG/M metagenome (GOLD analysis project Ga0302314, IMG submission 200533) | Peat permafrost microbial communities from Stordalen Mire near Abisko, Sweden - III_Palsa_N2_3 | ecosystem: Environmental > Terrestrial > Soil > Palsa > Peat permafrost | place: Sweden... | reverse complement strand
GTGGTCGTCACTGCCTTCGTGTCGGGGTGCGCGCATAAAAATCCTAGTGTCGCGCAGCGACACTGCTACCGTCCCTCTCCCCTCGGGGGAGAGGGGGGGACCAGTCGCGGAGCGATTGGTGGGGTGAGGGCGAGCGGCAGGCCATTAAAATTATTAAATGGGTCATATCACTCACCGCGTGCCGCCGGCATCGGACGGGGCGATGGAGACGTTCATCACCCCACCCTGCCGGACTTCGTCCATCACGCCGACCACCACACCGGTCGGCGCCTTGGTGTTGGCCACCACGATCACCGGACCTTCGGGCTTCTCGCCGTGGAAACGCTCAACGTTGGCGCGCACCGCAGCCTCGTCGATCAGGCGCTGATCGATGGAAATGTCGCCGTTGGCGTGGACCGCGATATACATGGTGCTGGCGTCGTCGTTGTTCTTCTTGGCGTTGTTGTTCGGCGGCGGGCTGGACAAGGTCAGGCCGACCTCTTTGACGAAGATCGCGGTGATGATGAAGAAGATCAGCAGGTTAAGGACGAAATCCAGCATCGGCGCCAGGTCGATGCCGTGATCGTCATCGTCATCCTCCACTTCCGAGTGTCGGGCCAGCCGCATGGGGTTCTCCCTAGAATTTGAAGTGATCGGCCAGCAGTTCGGTCTGGCGGCGGATCGCGGCTTGAAAAGCAAAAACGGGATACATGCCGGAGACGCTGACGGCCAGGCCGGTCATGGTGCAGTTCATCGCCTTGGACACGCCGCTGGCCATGGTCCTGGCATCGGCCGAGCCCAGGATGGCCATGGAGTCGAAGACTTCCAGCATGCCGGAGACAGTCCCGACCAGGCCCAGCAGCGGGCATAACGGCACCAGCACCTTGAGCATGGGCAGATTAGCGCTCATCTCGCCGTTGATCCTCGAAATGATGGCTTTCCGGATCTGGTGCGCGGCCCAGGATTTGTGTTCGGGACGATCGTTCCAGTACTTGAGCGCCTCTTGCGTCAGCCCAGGAAGACGGTTACGGAAAAACCAGAAACGCTCGAAAATCAACGTCCACATGGTGACGCCGGCGACAAAGATCCATGCCACCAGCTGGCCGCCGGCGCCCATCAGCGCCTCGACGGCGTCGAGGGGGGCCAGCAGATGATCAAGCATGGGCGCGGGCTTCCAGCGTTTCGGCGAGCAATCCGGTGCTCTGCTGATCCAGGATCTGCACCAGGCGCTTGGAGCGCGAGGCCAGGGCCGAGTTCATGAAGAGCAGCGGGATGGCGACGCCCAGGCCAAGCACGGTGGCGATCATGGCGCGGCCGATACCGGCCGCCATCAGCTTGGGATCGCCGGAGCCGGATTCGGTGATGGTCTGGAAGGTCTCGATCATGCCGATGACGGTGCCGACCAGGCCGAGCAGGGGGCCGGCGGCCACCACCAGCTTGAGGAAGGGCTGGATGCGCTGGATCGGCGGCAACTCCTTGAGGACGGCTTCGGAGATGCGCAGTTCCACCACTTCGGCGTCTTCGTCCTTGGGCACATTCTGACCCTTGAAAACCAGCATGACTCTGCCGAGGGGATTGTTCTCCGACAGGCGCGCCATATTGCCGAGCTGGCCGTTGACCTTGGCCGAAGTCAGAGTCAGGAAGAAGAACTGGTAGACACCCAGGATGGCACCGATGACCCCGACAGTAATGATGACGTAGGCGACCCAGCCGCCCAGGCGGATGCGGTCGATGACCTCCGGACGCTGCGAGAACAGGCCGATGAGGACGCCGCGGGTGGGGTCCACCACCATTTTCTGGTAGCCACTGGTTTGATCTTCAAACGAAGACGCAACACTGCGGAAGTGATGCGGCGGCTGCTTGGGCGGGACCGAGAAGCTGTCGGCGCCGGTGTCGTAGGCGAGGAATTTGCCGTCGGAGATGGCGACGAAGGGGCCAACCCGGAGAACCTCCTTTTTGGTCTTGGTGCCGTCTGGCTCGGTGACGCTGGCCTGGAAGCGGGTGACCTTGCCGCCCTCGGTCATTTCGCGCTGCATTTCGAACCAGAATTTCTGCAGGTCTTCCATCGGCGGCATGGTCTTGGTCTGGGCCAGGTGATCCAGTTCGGCGATGCGGTCAGGGAATTGGACGGAGAGCATGGAGTTACGGGCCGCACTGGCGAAGTCGCCGGCGGACTGGCGCATAACGCCGAACAATTCGCCCAGATTGCCTGCGGCGGCGTCACGCGACTGGCTCAGCGTGGCAATCTGCTTGTCGTTGTCCTCGAATTGCTTTTGCAGGGCGGTGGACTGGCCGTCGAGGCTGTCCTTGTCCTTTTTGGCCGTAGCCAGAAGCTGGGCCTGCTGGTCGCGGGCGGCGGCGAACTGGGCTTCGCGCTGTTTGTTGAGATCGGCGTCGCGCTGGTCGGCGTGCTGGACCTGCGTTAGCAGATCGTCCAGGCTCTTGGGGGCCGAGGCAGGCGCCTGGGCCGATGCGGGCGCAGGTGCAAGTGTGAGGGAAAAGAGGGCCGCAAGGAGTGATGTGGCAAGGAGGATACGGGGGGACATGGCAGGGGGCCTCACTTGGCTGCGGCCTGGATGGGGACGATCAGCAGATCGGGCGAGGTCTGTTTGCGGGCGACCTTCAGACCTTCCTTGACGCCATCGGCATAGCTGTTGTCGGCGACCCAGTCTTTCTTGCCGCGGTCCCAATAGCCGGTGTCCTTGCCGTCCGGGGTCTGGTACAGCAGGCCGACACGGCCGACACGCAGGAAGGCGACGTCCTTGCCATTCAGATTGCCGGTGTAGCTTTCGATGGTGCGGCCGTAGTCGATTTCGACCTGGTAGGCCTCGACGATGCGGCGGAATTTCTCGGAGACCGTCACGTCCGCGCGCGGCATCATGTCGTTGAGCTTTTTGATCCGATCGTGCCGCTCGTCCAACAGGAAGGGCACGTCCAGATCGACGAACTGACCCAGGGTGTGGAGCATGTCCTGCATCAAAGGCAGGATCTCGACATTGGTGCGGGCGATGTCGCGCTGCTCGCCGCGGATCGAGTCCATCTCGTCTTGCTGGGACCGGAGCTGGCTCTTGAGCTGCTCGATGTAGAGCTTCAGGCTGTCGGACTCGCGCAGGGTGTTGCGATATTCGTCCGCCATGCTCTGGCGGTCGTCGGCCAGCTTGTCCACACGCTTCTGCGAATTGACCTGCGCGACCAACCACTTGTCCGAGGCGCTCGAAACGCCGGAAAGGGCGGAATCGGCCGAGGCGCCATGAAACGGGAGTGCGAGTGCGGCGACCAACCATAGCCTGTTGATAACAAGCCGCGAGCCATGCTTTACCATCGCGTAAATCTCCTCACAACTGCACCCTGAGGGTGCCGGCGGGACGGGGCCGCGGTTGCAGCCATCCCTTTATCTTGTTTGCTTGCCCCGGCACCACGCATCGTCTCCGGTAGCTGGGTAAGCAGCCGCAAAAGCTACTGGATGCAGGCTAAGGGGCCATGGAGCGCAGAGGTATCGTCGGTTTGGACGAAACTCTCGTTTCCAGCCTCCGCGGCCTGGAAAAATTCGCCTATGCGGTCATTCAGGGCGCTCTTGCCCTGCCCCAGCCACGGGGGCGGGATGTCACAGCAGATGGCTGCGCTTCAGGCTGACGTGGCCGTCGCCTCGAGCAGCCGCTGTCGTAGCCGGGCCTGCATGGTTGCGTCAATTCCAGCTGCTTCGTGCAGATAGCGCTCGATCGAGCCATAGCCCTGCCGGACTTCAGTCAGGGCGGCATCCAGATATTCAGGTGCCGCCTTGGTTAGTGCATCCACGGCATGCGGATCGGGGGTCATACCCAACAGCTGCCGCAACAGGGCCTGCACCTTGGCGCTGCGCCGCAAATGTTCGGAGCTGTGGTTGGAATACAGGTAGTCGGCGCGGATATCGACTGGCGCCACGCCCAGCACGGAGAGCAGTATGGCAATGACGAATCCGGTGCGGTCCTTGCCTGCAGTGCAGTGAATCACCACCGGAAAGGCATCGGCTGCACCAGCCAGTTCCGGAAACAGGCGTGCCAGCAGCGGCGCGCAGGTAGCGGGCATGCTGCGGTAAAGGCCCAGCATCATTTGCATGGCGTTGTCGGCGCTCGGCGCGTCGTTGAGCAGTTGCATCAGTTCCGGACTCAAGGCGCGGACATCGGAGGAGAATTCCAGCTCCAGCAGGCGCGGCACCCGTCCCTCGGGCCAGCGGCTGGGGCTGAGCGCGCGTTCGGAGCCGGTACGCAGATCGCAGCACAGGCTCACACCGAGAGTTTCGAGCAGCGACAAATCCACAGCCAGCAATTCGTCCAGGGCGCCGGAGCGATAAACCATGCCGGCGCGCACGACACGGCCACCCACGCCCTTGAGGCCGCCGAGATCGCGGAAATTGGGGGCTCCCGCCAGCAGCCGCGCCGAGGCGGGCTGCGCACCGTGAAAATTGAGGTCCATGTCGTGATCCTGCATTACTGGCTTCGCGTTCGGGCTGGTTATTCCCCGGAATGACACTATCCCTGCGCGTGCTTCGGCGCCTCGTCGGCTCCGACGAAGCGGCAGCGACATCATGGACAGGGCACACGTCAGGTGAGTGACGGATACTCCACGATTCAGGCGATCAACTTCAGGCGCCTGGCAATGACCAGGGCCTGCGTGCGGTTGCCGGCCCGCAGCTTGACGTTGATGTTGCGCAGGTGTGTGCGCACCGTGCTCTCCGATACAAAGAGCTTGCCGGCCATGGCATCGTTGGAATACCCCTGCGCCAGCAGTTCCAGTACCTGGATTTCCTTGGAGGTGAGGGCGTCGACGGCGCTGCTCTGCATTTCCACTGCGGCCGCGCGGTCGGTGGCGGGTTGGTGTTCCTGCGCGATGCGGCGCAGGAACTGCTCGGCATTGCTGTCTTCCGCAGCGGCGCCCTCGCGGGCGTTGAGGAATTCGTGGAGCATGCCCTGCATGGCCGGCCCCTCCTCGAGGAAGGTGCTGACGAAGCCTTCACCCGAGGCATAGTCGAGGGCTTTTTCCAGGACGCGCATGGACGGCTTGCGCTGCCCGTCACGGCTCAACGCCTCGGCCAGCAGGATGCGCAGCTTGAGGGCGCGTCGATGAAAGTTGGCGTGCTCGGTTTCTTCCAGCCTCTGCTTGATCTGTGGAATGGCGTCGGCAATGGCGCCGCTGTGAATCATCCAGCGCAGCATGCCGAGCGGATGGTTCAGCAAATCGTTCGCCACGTGGGAGCGCGCGGCCATTTGCTGCCACAGGGCGGAGTCCCCTGCCCGGTCCAGCTGTTCGCGCGCGGCGGCGTGGTCGCCGCGCATGATCAGGCCCCTGGCGCGTTCAAGTCGGGCACTGGCCACTACGCGCGGCAGGGTCAAGCGGTGGCCGACACTCTCCAGGTCGCCGAGCAATTGCAGGGCATGACCGCGGTCGCCGCGATCGCCGACGATGCGCGCCAGCAATACATGGGCCATGATCAGGTGATCGGGCAAGCCCAACTGCTGCAGCATCGGCACGAAAACGCCGAGCAGGCGCTCCGCCCGTTCGGCATCGCCCGCCTCGTACAGGGCTTCGGCCAGCAATACGCCGGAATAGGCGTTGCGGCTGGTACTATTGACGATGTCCTCGCCGCTGACGCCGGCGGCCCGGCGCAGCCGCACCGTGGCCTGTTTCAGGCGTCCCTGCATCAGGTCGATGGCGCCATCGACCGAATCGGCCAGGGCGAAATTGAGCCGGGACGCCTTCGACGTCTGCAACTGGCGCGCCTCGTCTGCATAGCTGCGCGCTTCCGTCAGGTTGCCCAGGATCATGCTGGTATTGGCCAGCGTCTGCGCCAGCATGCTGCGGGCGAATGCGAATTCCGGCTTGACCAGGGGCAGCCGCTCCCGGCCCAAAGCGTGGGATTGATCGATCCTGTCGCTCATGCCCAGCAACATGGGGCGTAGCGCCAGCAATTGCGCCTCACCCTCCGCATCCGCCATCTGCTGCGTTTCCAGGCGTTCGACCAGAGCCAGCGCTTCGTGTGGCCCATAGGTAAGATTGACCGCCCAGGCCTGGATCAGCTTCAGCCTTGGACTCGAGTCCAGCGCTTCCCGCGGCAGCGCTTCGAACCACTTGTTGAGCTGGCGCAGCCGCCCTTCGCCGAGCATCACGTCCACCTGCGCCTCGATCATGGTCAGCGCCCGCTGCGCGTCTCCCGCCTTCAGGGCGTAGGTGATGGCGGGGATCGGCCGGTTCTGCGCGAAATACCAATCGGAAGCGGCGCGATGCAGAGATGCATGCCACTCTGGTTTCAGGCGCCGCAACTGGCCGCGCAGAAATCCCGAAAAGAGGCTGTGATAGCGGTAGGCGCTGCGGCTCTCATCGAGCGGAATGAGGAACAGGTTGGCCCGCTCGATGCGTTTGAGTTGCTCCGCGCTATCGTCGCGGCCGCATATCGTGTCGCACAACTCGGGAGTCAACTGGTCCAGGATGCTGGTCTTGAGCAGGAACTCCCGCGACAACTCGCTCTGCCGACTCAGCACATCCTCGGCCAGGTAATCGGCGATATCGGCGTTGGAACCGGCAAAGCCGGCGATGAATTCGTCGATATCCGCCCGCTTCTCCAGCGCCACCGAGGCCAGCCACAGGGCGGCAACCCAGCCCTCGGTGGTGTTGTGCAGGCGCCGGATCTGCTCGGCCTTGAGCACCAGGCGACGCTGCTTGGTCAGGAAATCGGATGCTTCGTCCGCGGAAAGGCGCAACTCATCCGGGGCGATCTCGAGCAACTGGCCACGCGCGCGGAGCTTGGCGATGCCCATGGACGGCACAGTGCGCGTGCCGACGACGAGCTGGGCACCCACGGGAAGGCTGTCAATCAGCTGGGTCACGAAAGCCGAGACGGCCGGATTGCGGATGTTCTCGCATTCATCCAGGAACAGCACGAAAGGGCCGCTTTGCGCGGAAATGCGATCGAGGATCGACACTGCAAGTTCGGAGCCGCTACGGTGCTCGCCTCGGTTCGGCCGGCCGGGCTTCCCGGAAAGTAGCGGTTGCAGCGCTTCCTCCAGGTAGGCTAGGAAGCGCGGCGTATCGTTGTCCGCCTCATCCAGATTGAGCCAGGCATTGGGCACACCTTCATGGTTGAAGCGGCTGCGCAATTGCAGCATCGCCGTGGTCTTGCCAAAGCCCGCCGGCCCTCTCACCAGCACCAGCTTGATGCCCAAAGAGAGGAATACGCGGTCCGCGATATGGCTACGCGCCACCATATAAGGCGGCGCAATGGGAGGGTTGAGCTTGGAGCCCAGCAGAGGCAGCGTCTGCCGGCCCTGGTTGAATCGGGATGAATCAGTAACTTTGCTCATCGTCTCCTCCGCGCCCGCTGCCACTTTTTTGGTGTGGCTTTGCTGCGCGCATGGTACTGCACCAGCGCCAACAGGAGCCAAACAGTAACCCTGGTCAGCGCGGGCGTCCGGATTACGCAGCCTGGTAAAGAGTGACGACGCAGGCGCCGCCCAGGCCAATGTTGTGCTGCAAGGCAAACCTCGCGCCCTCGACCTGGCGCGGACCGGCCTGGCCGCGCAGCTGCCAGGTCAGCTCGGCGCACTGCGCCAACCCGGTGGCACCGAGCGGATGACCCTTGGACAACAGGCCGCCGGAAGGATTGGTCACCACCTGACCACCATAGGTGTTCTGCCCATCGACGATGAAGCGTTCCGCCGTGCCTTCCGGCGTCAGGCCCAAGGCCTCGTAGGTCAGCAGTTCGTTGGCGGTGAAGCAATCGTGCAGCTCGCACACCTGGATCTGCTCGGGGCCAACGCCCGCGGTCTCGTACACCTGGCGGGCGGCATTGCGGCTCATGTCGTAGCCCACCAGCTTGCGCATATCCAGCTCGTCGAAACTGGAGTTGGTGTCGGTGGTCATGGCCTGGGCCACGATTTTCACCCGTGTATCGAGGCCGTGCCGCACGGCGAATTCCGTCGAGCAGACCACCGCGGCGGCGGCGCCGCAGGTCGGCGGGCAACATTGCAGGCGCGTCAGCGGATCGAAGATCGGCGGCGAATCCATCACCTGCTCCAGCGTGATCGGATCGCGGAACACGGCATGGGGATTGTTGGCCGCGTGGCGCCGGGCCTTGACCGAAATCATGGCGAAGGTCTCGCGGCGGGTGCCGAACAGTTCCATGTGCGCACGACCGCCGCCGCCGAACAGCTGCGCCGCTCGCGGCGCCTGGGACTCCGTGCCCTGGATGGCGGTCATGGTGTCGAGGATGCGTTGCGTGGGATCGTCGCGATCATTGAATACCGCGCCCAGGGCGCCGCGCGCCATCTGCTCGAAGCCCACCGCCAGCGCGCATTCCACCGCGCCGCTCTCCACCGCCTGGCGCGCCAGGAATAGGGCGGTCGAACCGGTGGCGCAATTGTTGTTGACGTTGATCACCGGGATGCCGGTCAGCCCGATGCCGTAGGCTGCAGCCTGCCCGCAACAGGAGTCGCCGAACACATAGCCGACATAAGCCTGCTGCACGTGGCCGTAGTCCAGGCGCGCATCCTTGAGCGCGGCGCGCCCGGCCTTGGTCCCCATTACCGTATAGGACTCGCTGGCACCCGGTTTGGTGAAGGGAATCATGCCGACTCCCACCACATGCACGGACCTGCCCATGTTGATTTCTCCGATCACGTCTACAGGCATTATGGAAACCCGGCTCCGCGCCCTGAATCGTCGGAAGCGACGAAGCCCCCCCGCCGAGAGCCTCTAGATCGCCGCGGCGGTAGCAACCACGCCCAGGTCGTGCAGGCGTCCGAACTGCTGCGCGCTGAGTCCGAGCACACCGCACAGAACCTCCTCGGTATGCTGGCCCAGCAGCGGGGCGGCCTCGGCCGGCTTGCGACCGGCCAGGCCGAACTGCAGCGGCGTCGCGGGTGAGGAAATGGTACCCACGCCGTCTTGCACGACCCGCGAAAACAGCGGATTGTGATCGGGATCCACCGCCGTGCCGGTTGCCAGTTGTGCAATGCTCTGATAGCGGCTCCAGCAGACGCCGGCGCGATCGAAGCACGGTGCTACCTGGTCCAGGCTGCGTGCGGCGATCCACGTCTGCACGATGGTGGCGATGCGCTCGCGCGCACGGAAGCGGTCGCCTTCCCGGTTGAGGTCCAGCCCCAGCTCCTGCGCCAGAGCCGCCATCGCCGCCGCCGTGCCGGTGGCTTCGACCAGAGCCTTCCATTGCTTCAGCGTCAGCGCCACCAGCATGATTCGCGCCCCATCGGCGCAAACGAAGTCGCGGCCGAAGGCACCGAACAGATCGTTGCCGTGGCGTTCCCGCGCCTGGCCGAGCTGCGCTTCGGCGATGAAACCCAGGTGCCCCATCACTGCCAGCCCCACGTCTTCCAGTGCCAGCCGGATATGCTGCCCCAGGCCATGCCGCCGCCGGTAGCGCTCGGCGGCGAGCAGCCCGACCGCGGCCATCTGGCCGGTGATCAGATCCCAGGCCGGCAGTACATGGTTGACCGGAGCCGTGGCGTCCAGCGGGCCGGTAATGTTGGGAATGCCCAGCGAGGGATTGACGGTGTAGTCCACCGCCGGGCCGCCCTGCCGCGTCCCCTGGATGGTCAGCTGGATCAGGTCCGAACGCCGCTGCTGCAGGTGCTCGTAGGACAGCCAGCCGCGCGGCGGCAGATTGGTCAGCAACATCCCGCCCTCCTCGGCCGGCGCGCAGACCAGGGCCATGGCCAGTTCCCGCCCTTCATCGCAAGCGGTGTCGATCACCACCGAACGCTTGGACTTGTTCAGGCCGGCCCAGAACAGGCTGGTGTTGTCCGGCGTCACCGGCCAGCGCCGGTAGTCGAGACCGCCGCCGGGCGGATCGATGCGGATGACTTCCGCGCCAAGCTGGGCCAGCGCCATGCCGCCGGAAGGAGCCGCGACGAACGCAGAGGCCTCGATGACGCGGAAGCCGTCGAGAACCAGGCCGTTCATGCAGCCTCTGCCGGCAGTGCCGCTTCGAGCAGGCTGCGCGCCACCACCTTCAGCGCCAGCGTCTCTTCCGCGCCCTCGAAAATCGACAGCACGCGCGCATCGACGAAGTAACGGCTGACCGGCGTTTCCTCGGCATAGCCCATGCCGCCATGAATCTGCAGCGCCTCGCGCGTCACCCATTCCGCCGAGCGGCAGGCGAACAATTTCACCAGGCTGGCCTCCATACGGCCACCGCCGCCATCCACCAGCCGCCCCACCGCGTAACTGAGCCGGCGGCAGGCGAGGAAGCGCGCCGCCATGCGCGCCAGCTTGGCCCGCGTCAAGGCATAGTCCGCCAGCGGCGCGCCGAACACCTTGCGATCGGCCGCATACGCCATTGCCGCGAGCAGGGCCGCGCGCATGATGCCGCAGGCCCGCGCGGAGGTTTGCAGACGCCCACCCATCATGCCTGCCATGGTGAAGTAGAAACCCTTACCGAGCCCGGGTTCGCCGCCGATGACGTTCGCGTCCGGCACGAACAGATCTTCGAAAGCCAGGTCGAACGAGTGCATGCCGCGGTAGCCGATGGTGGGAATGGCGCGGCCCGTGAGTCTTCCGCCGCCTGCCTGCTCATGACTGAACTGGTGTCCGTCATACGAAGGCTTCTCCACCAGCATGATGCTGAGACCCTTGTAACCCAGTGCCTTGTCCGGGTTGGTGCGCACCACCACCATCAACAGACCCGCCTTGCCGGCGAAGGTGCACCAGGTCTTGGCCCCGCTCAGCAGCCAGCCACCCTCGGTTCTGGTGCCGCGCAGCTGCAAGCCGGCGACATCGGAGCCGTAGTCCGGCTCGGTGATGGCGATGCCGCACAGCGGCTCGCCGCGGGCGATCTTTGGCAGCCAACTCCGCTTCTGCTCTTCGGTGCCGCCCGCCAGCAGGGCGCGCGACAGGATTTCCGGCCGCGTGATAAGGCTGCCGGCCGCAGCCAGCGACGCCTCGGACAACGCCTCGGTGACGACGATCATCATCAGGTTGTCTTCGCGATCATCCGGGGCGGTACCGCCGAAGCGCTCCGGGATCGACAGGCCGAACACTCCCATCTCGCGCAGCGGCTGCAGCAGCTCTTCCGGCACGGTCAGGTCGTGGCGATGGATCTTCTCCGCCAGCGGCGCCACCATTTCGCGCGCGATGCGCCGGAACTGCTGCTGCGCCATCGCCAGCTCATTGCCGAGCGGGATGTAGGCGATCTCGCCACCACTTTCGACCAGCCAGCGCCCGGTCTCGTCGAGCGCACGGCCGTTGAGCACGGCCTTGCGCAGGATCTTCACATCGCCGCCGCCCAGCAGTTCATGTACTCCCGCAGCATCGGCATCGACATTGAGCAGGATGCCCTGCAGGCGTTCGCCTACCGACAGGACTGCATCCACGGCATAGGTCAATGCCAGCCGCTGGTCGAGCGGCGAAGCGTCAGAACAATCTTCGAGTACGGCTTCCGCCGCCAGCAGCTCGGCGCTAGCCAGCGCCAGCTCGTAGCTGGCCAGTTGCTCCTGGTCCAGACGCAGCGCATCAAGCCCGCCCCCGGCCGAACAGCTTTGTGCCAGGGCGCGCGTGGCGGCGTGGGTATGCAAGCGCAGCCGGCCGAGCACTGCGCCCGCCTGTGGAATCAGTGGAATCATCTCGCTCATGCCGACTGGCCGTTCAAGGAGTGCCGGACTTGCCGGCTTGCGCCGCGGCGCCGGCACGGCGGAGAACTTCCTGCGCGCGCAGCGCCACCGGCGGATCGATCATCTTGCCCTGGTAGGAGGCGGCGCCTTGGCCGCTCTTCAGCGCCGCCTCATAAGCAGCCAGCACACCCCGCGCTTCGGCAACGGCCTGCGGCGAGGGTATGAACTCTTCGTTGAGGATGTCGACCTGGTCAGGGTGGATGCAGAAGGCGCCGACGAAGCCGAGCTGCCGCGCCAGGCGAACGATGCGGCGAAAACCTTCCAGGTCGGCGAACTCCGCAATCGAGCCGGGGAAACCCAGCGGCAGGATGCCGGCGCGGCGGCAGGCGAACACGATCTGCTGGTTCGGCCACAGTAGTACCTCGGGCACCGGCTCCATCCCGGCCGAAGCCGAGAAATCCTCGGACCCGAGAATCATGCCGAGCAGGCGCGCGGAACTCGCGGCGATCGGATCCAGGCGCGGCAAGGCGTGCACATCCTCGATCTGCGCGATCAGCCGGATCGTCCCCGCTTCCAGACCGCGCGCGGTTTCCAGGCGATCAAGCCGCGCGGCGACCTCCTGCACAAAGGCGGGATCATCGACCTTGGGCAGCACCAGCGCCGCAATACCGGGAAGGACGGCGGCCTCCAGGTCTTCGCCCAGCAATTCCCAGGCCCGGTTGAGGCGCACCAGCACCGCGGCCCCGGATTGCGACACTAGCGTGGCGGCGGACCGCAGGGCACCGCGGGCCGCCGCCTTCTGCGCCATCGGCACGCTGTCTTCCAGATCGAGGATGCAGGCGTCGGCGCCGCGCTGGTGCGCGCGAGCGACGAACTTCTCCACGTGCGCCGGCACGAACAGCATGGAGCGCCACAGCGAAAGCGCGGCGCTCATGCCAGCGTCGCCTTGGCCGACATGCACAACTGGCCCTGCTGCGCGCTCCATAAACTCAGGGCCTTGCCGTCCTGGCTGCCGCTCACCGTGAATGGCTGCGACACGAAAGTCGGGCGAACCGCCCGATACTCGAAGCTTCTGATTGCCGCATGCGGGAGCTTCGCCTGGCACAGTTCCAGCAGCAGTGTCGCCAGCAGCGGCCCCTGCACCACCAGGTCTGCATAGAATTCCTGCCCGGTGGCATACGGCCGATCGTAGTGAATGCGATGACTGTTGTAGGTGAGCGCCGAATAGCGGAACAGCAGCACCGGATCGGGCATGATCTCGCGCGTCCAGTCCGCGGCTGCCGGAGCCGGCTCCCCGACAGCTTCCGCGGCGGGACCCGCGGGCATCTCCCGGTAGACCAGGTTCTGCTCCTCGCGGATGCACACGCTGCCGTCCTGTAGGAACTCGTGCGCAAGATGGAGAAACACTAGCGAGCCGGATTTTCCGCTCTTCGCCTCGATCGACTGGATGGTGGAGCGGCGTTGTGCCGGGAATCCCAGGCGCAGCGGCTTTTCGATCCGCATCCCTCCGGCCGCCCACATGCGACGCGGCAGGGGCGGCGGCGGCAGCAGGGCCGTCGCCTTCGGATGACCGTCGCTGCCGGTGACGGAAGCCAGCGGGGTGTCGAGGAAATACAGCCACTGCCAGGCCGGCGGCAGCGGATCACCGGCGGTGGGCGACTTGCCGCGCTCGAGGGCGGCGGCGAGTCCCTGTGCGGGAAACGCACGCAGCTCATCGTGGGCGGTGTTCTGCCGTCCCACCCATACCTGCAAGGCCTTGGCATCGACCGCGCTCATGATCGCGAGGCCTCCGGAGTCAGCAGGGACACACCAAGCGTCGCCCGCCGCTGCAGCCACGGACTGGGGCGATAGCGCGGATCGTTGGTCAGGGCGTGCATGTTGCGCAGGATGGTCAGCACGCGCGCGCCGCCAATAGCGTCGCCGAGTGACAGCGGCCCCTTCGGGTAGCCGAGGCCGAGCTTCACCGCATCCTCGATGTCCTGCACCTGGGCAATGCCGCGCTGCGCGATGTTGGCGGCGATGTTGACGATCATGGCGAGGATGCGTTGCACCACGAAGCCGGGACTGTCGCCGATCAGCGTCAGCGGCACACCGTCGCGGCCGAACAGCGCCAGCGCGGCATCGCGCGCCGCCGGCGCGGTCACCGCCGTCAGCATCAGGGTGCGATGCTTGTCCAGGCCGGGCAGCGGATCGAGCGCGACGGTGCGGCTGGCGTCCAGGCACTGCGCGACGCAGGCGCTGCTGGCGTCGCGCCCCCAGGGCTGCAGCACGATCAGGTCCGCTTCCGGCATCTCGCCCACCACTTCCACGCCAGCGGCCTGGGCCAGCGCGACGATGCCCTCGCGCTGCGGCGCTTCGCGGCTGATCCACACTTTCAGCCCGGCGCCCAGCGGCGGCAGGCCGCGCGCTGCACCGCTATCCGACAACCGCGTCTGCCCTTCGTAGCGGTACCAGCCCTCCCCACTCTTGCGGCCATACAAACCGGCGGCGATGCGCGGCCTGATCAGCGAAGACGGGCGGAAGCGCGGCTCCTGCTGGAATTGTTCGTAAATCGAGTCCATCACCTTGCCGGACACGTCCAAACCGGTGAGGTCGAGCAGTTCGAACGGCCCCATGCGAAAACCTGCCGCCTCGCGCATCAGCGTATCGATCTGCGCGGGCGCGGCGATCTGCTCTTCCAGGATGCGCAGGCCTTCGGTGTAGAGGCCGCGCCCGGCGTGGTTGACCAGGAAACCCGGCTGGTCCGCCGTCACCACCGCGCGATGCCCGGCATCCGTCACCAGTCCGCGCAAGCGCTCCACCGTATCCGGCGTGGTGCGCACGGCGGCGATCACTTCCACCACTTTCATCAGCGGCACAGGATTGAAGAAATGCAGTCCCGCGACACGCCCAGGTTTGCGGCAGTCGGCGGCGATCTCCGCAACCACCAGGGAAGATGTGTTGCTGGCGAGGATGGCGTCATCGGCCACGAAGGCCTCAAGTGCGCCGAACAACTGCCGTTTGGCGCCGAGATCCTCGATGATCGCCTCGACGATCACCGCGCAGCCGGCAAGGTCCTGCAAGGCCACCACCGGCCGGATGCGCGCCATGACCGCTTGCGCCTGCGCCTCCGTATAGCGCTGCTTTTCCACGGCGCGGCGCAGCAGCTCGGCGATGAAGCCGTGGCCGCGCACGGCCGCGCCGTCCACCGTGTCGAACAACCGCACCTCGTGCCCGGCTTCCGCGAACAGCTGCGCGATGCCGCGCCCCATGGTGCCGGCGCCGACCACGCCAACGACGGGTTTGGATGCATTCACCGGGAGCGCCTCATCGACCCGTGAACTGCGGACTGCGCTTGTCGAGGAAGGCACGCATGCCCTCGCTCTTGTCCTGCGTGCCGAACAGCAGCAGGAACTCGCGGTTCTCCAGCGCCAGTGCCGCATCCAGCGGCAGGTCCGCGCCCTGGAGCAGCACCCGCTTCACCGCGGCCAAGGACTTCTGCGGCATCTGCGCGATGGTCGCGGCGAGTTCCCTGGCGCGATCCAGTGCCTTGCCGGCCTCGGTCAGTTCGCTGGCGAGGCCGAGTTGCCAGGCACGCTCACCGCTCAGCGGCTCGCCGCTCATCAGCATCAGGCTGGCCACCGGCCGACCAACCGCGCGCACCAGCCGCTGCGTGCCGCCGGCGCCCGGCATGATGCCGACACGCACTTCCGGCTGGCCCAGGCGCGCATTGCGATCGACGATGAGGATGTCGCACATCATGGCCAGCTCGCAGCCGGCGCCCAGCGCCACGCCGTTGATGGCGGCGATCACCGGCTTGGGGCAATGTTGCAAGGGCGCCCAGTAAGCCAACAGGTCGAGATCCGCGACGCCCTGCGGATCCTTGTCCACCAGCAGGTTCAGGTCCGCCCCGGCGGCGAACACTTCGGCGCCGCCGCTGATGATCACTACACGGATTGCCTCGTCCGCACTCAAGTCCTTCACCGCTTCGGCGATCGCCGCGCGCATGGCCAGGTCCAGGGCATTGCGCTTCTTCGGACGGTTGAGCACGATCAGCCCGACCGCCGCTTCACGCTGAATCAGTACCAGGCTGTCGGCGGTAGCGTCACTCATGGCGCGCTCCGGACGAAGTCCGCCTTGCGCTTCTCCCGCATGGCGGCATAGCCCTCGACGAAATCCGCGCCCTGCAGCAACTCCGCCTGCGCATCCTCCTCCGCCTGCAAGGCCTGGGCGAACTCGGCCGGCGCGGGCTTGAGCAGGCGCTTCATGTCGGCGAACGCCCCCTGCGGCAACTGCGCCAGTTCCACCGCCTTGTCGATCGCGGCCTGCATCACCGCGCCATCCGCGGCCAGTTCGTCGGCCAGCCCGATGGCGCAGGCACGAGCGCCGTCGATGGTGGCGCTCTGCGCCAGCAACTGTTGCGCCAGCGGCCAGCCGACACGGCGCGGCAAGGTCAGCAGGCTGCCCCAGTCCGGAATCAGCCCCAGCTTGAGGAAAGGAAAATAGATCTTCGTCCCCGCCCCCACCACGATCACGTCGCCGAGCAGGGCTAGGCCGACACCGGCGCCGACGCCCATGCCTTCGATGGCCGTCACCACCGGAATGCGCAAGCCGGCTACTGCCCGGCACAGACGGTGGATATGCCGCATGCGCTCGCGCGCCTGCGCCTGCGTTAGCCCGACCATGCTGGGCGTATCGCCGCCCGCCGAAAAGAAACCGCCCACCCCGCCGAGCACCAGCGCGCGGATTCGGCTTTTTCCCTGCAGCGTCTCCAGCGCCTGCGTCAGCGCTTCACGCACCGCATGATCAATGGCATTGCGCTTGTCGGGACGATTGAGCAGCAGCCGCGCCACCCGCGGCGCGGGCTCATCGAGCAGGATGGGCTGATCGCTCAAGACAGGCTCCTACTCCAGACCTACGATGGAGACGGTGCACACATTCTGCGACGGCTGCCCGCCGAGATTGTGCGTCAGCCCGATGCGCGGATCGGGCAACTGACGCGCGCCCGCGCGCCCCTGCAACTGCAGATAGAGCTCATACAGCATGCGGATGCCGCTGGCCCCGATGGGATGGCCGAAGCACTTGAGGCCGCCGTCGATCTGGCAGGGGATCCGGCCTTCGGCGTCGAACACACCGTCGAGCACATCGCGCACCGCGCCGCCCTCGTCGGAGAGTTGCAGGTCCTCCATGGTGACCAGCTCGGTGATGGAGAAGCAGTCATGCACCTCGGTCAGGCTGATCTCCTGGCGCGGCTTGCTGATGCCGGCCTCGCTATAGGCGCGCTTCGCCGCGATGCGCGCGGTGTGCACGTAGCTGCCGTCCCACTCGTTGGAATGCATCTCCCAGCCGTTGGAAACCACCACCTGTAGCGCCTTGAAGGTAACGAGGCCGCGTTTGCCCAGGCTGCGCGCGATATCCGGCCGCGTCACGATCACCGCGGCGGCGCCATCGGAGACGCCGGCACAGTCGTACAGGCCCAGCGGTTCGGCGATGATCGGGGCCTTCAGTACCTGCTCCTCGGTCACCGCCTGGCGGAAGTGCGCCTTCGGATTCTTCGCGCCGTTGGCGTGGCTCTTCACTGAGACGTGGGCGATGGCCCGCTTCAACAGTTCCGGCGCCACGCCATGCTTGGCACGGTAGGCCGAGGCGAGTTGGGCGAAATTGGCCGGCGCCACCGCATTGGGATACCACTGCGGGATGTAGGTGCCCACCGTCGCCACCGGCAAGCCGCCGTAGCCGGTGTCCTTGAGCTTCTCCACACCCAGGGCCAGGGCGATGTCGCAGGCACCGGCGGCCACGGCATACACCGCCGCGCGCACCGCCTCGGTGCCGCCCGCGCAGAAATTCTCGACCCGGGTCACGCCGATATTGGGCAGGCGCAGCGCGATGGCCATCGGCGTGCCGCCGCGGCCGGTGCCCACATCATCCATATGCGTCGAGTACCAGGCGGCGTCGATCTGCTCCGGCGAGATACCGGCATCCTTCAACGCCTCGGTATAAGCCTCGACCATCAGGTCCTCGGGGCTGGCGTCCCAGCGTTCGCCGAACTTGCTGCATCCCATGCCGAGGATGGCGACCTTGTCCTTGATGCCTGTTGCCATGTCTGATTTCCAATAAAGTGACGGCGCTGCGGAACTAGCGCCGCAGCGCGGCCGCGGCCAGCCGGCGCGCACCGAGCGCGAGGGTATTGCCCACGAACTGCGCCGAATCGAAATATTCCTTCCAGGCGACGATGCGCTGGTCCGCGATCTCCAGCACGCCGCTCACCGGCACCTCCGTCAACAGGGCGCCACTGCGCGCATACAGCCGGTCGATGCGCTGGGTGTGCACAATCGCGCCGGTGCTGGCGATGCTCAGCAACTCGACCTCGACCCGTTCCAGCCCCATCAGCAGGCGAGCGCGGCGCAAGAAGCGCAGCGCCGGCTCCGGCCCGGTGGTGGCGGCCAGCGGGCGCTGGTCCCAGTAGCAGTCCGCCGAAAACGTTTCACCGAAGGCCGCGCACATCTCGTCGAACGAAACCGCCCAACGCTCGAAGAAGCGCCGCACCAGCTCCTGTTCGGGCGAGCGCTTCATGTCCGCTCCGGCGCCGGCTGGCCGGGAACCGGCGTCGCCTTCCAGAAGTAGCGCTTGAAGCCGCGCACCTCGTCTGTGTCCTTGATGCGGAACACCATCTCCACCCGCGTGCCGGTGGCGATATCGCCCTGCGCCACGTCGGTGAAGTCCATCAGGATGCGCCCGCCGCCGTCGAAGTCGATCTGCCCATATTGGTGCGGCGGCGACAGGTGGAAGGAAAGGAATTCCGCCGACCAGCTCAGCACCGTGCCCTGCCGCTCCGCCAACGGGTAAGGCTCCTGCGTATCCAGCGCCGGCGCACCCTGCGTATAGGAATAGCGCGAGGGCGGATAGTGCACCTGCCCGGTGACGCTGCAACGCCCGGCGACCAGGCCGAGGATGGCGCGGTGGTGCCGGTAAGCGGTGGTCAGCGCCGTCTTCTTGTCCTGCTCGCCGCGCATGCCACGCTCCACCTGCAACTGGTCCTTGTAGACCAGGAAGCGGGTGTAGCTGCTTTCGATGACGCCGCGATCGAGCCAGCGGGCCACGCCCAGGCGTGGCTTGAAGGACTTGATGCGCTCGGTAACGCGCAGCACCAGCACCTGCGCGCCGCTGCCGAACTGCGCCAGCACGATGACCTGTCCGGGCGAGGCCGTTTCCAGCACTTGCGCCAGCAGCAGCAGACCATGGGCAACGCCGGTATCGCCAATCGTGTCGGCCAGGTTGGCGACCACCGCCTCGGGGGCAATGCCGCATTTCTTCGCCAACACGGCATCAACCTTGGCGAAGGTGCTGGGAAAGATAAAACGGTCGACCCTGGCGGCTTCGACGCCGCTTTGCGCCAGTGCCTGAGCGACCGCGCGCGGCATGATCTTGCTAATGCCCTCGTCGCGTACCCAGCGCTCCTCCCAGTGGTAATCGATGTCCTGTCCGGCGAGCCGGAAGCGATCGACGAAATCCACCGTGATCGACGCCTGCGCCAGGATTTCCGCGATGGGGCGGTCCTTGCCGAGCAGGAAGGCGGCGGCGCCGTCGCCATAGTCGAGTTCGGAACTGCTCGCCGCGCGGGTCCGGCGCGCATCGGCCGCAGTCAGCAGCACCGGTCCGCTGCCGGCGGCCGCGAGCGCCGCCGCCTGGGCGAAGCCGGACAGTGCCGCGGTCTGGCTGCCGGTGAGATCGAGCGCGGCCACGGATTCATCCAGGTCGAGCGCCCCGGCAACAACGCCCGCATTGAGGCGCTCGGCAAACGGCAGGGTAGCGGAGGCCAGCAGCACTGCACGCACGGTGGTGCGGTCCATAGCACCCAGACAATCCCGCGCCGCGGCCACCGCCATGGTGATACTGTCCTCATCCCAGTTGGTCATCGAGCGTGTGCCCTTGCCGCGCGAGGGCTGCGGCGCAAACCAGGCGTTGGCCTCCACCACCGCCTTGCGCGACAGGCGCAGGCGCGGGATATAGGCGCCGTAACCGACGATGCCAACGTTCACGAAATGCTCCATTTGGATTTGAGGAAGACGCCGATGTGGTCGATGGCGTCCTGCGCCTCGATCAGTTCGGCGGGAAACTGCTGGAAAACATGGATCATTCCCTCCCACACCTGGAGGGTGGCGTCGACGCCCGCCGCGGCCGCCTTTGCGGCAAACAGCACCGAATCGTCGAGGCCGGTCTCACGGTCACCCGCTTGCAGCAGCAGCGGCGGCAAGCCATGCAACTCGCCGTTGAGGGGCGAGGCCAGCGCCTGCCGCACATCGCCTTCGCGTCCCAGGTACTGCGTTGCCAGGGCCTGGATCAGTTGGCGGCTGTGGATGGGATCGACGGCGGCGCGCGTCTCGTAGCTGGCGCCGCGCGTTTCGAAATCGGTCAGCGCCGACAGCAGCACCGCTGCCGCGGGCAACGGCACACCCTGGTCGCGCAAGCTCAACAAGGCGGCCGCCACCATGCCGCCGCCGGCCGAATCGCCGGCAAAAGCAATGTGGTCGGGTGCATAACCCTGCTGCAGCAGCCAACGGTAAGCACAGCAGGCATCTTCGACCGGCGCCGGAAACACATGCTCCGGCAGCAAGCGGTAGTCGAGGCCCAGCACACGGCAGCCCGCCGCGGCCGACAGGCGGCTCATCAGATCATGGTGGGATCTGACCGAACCCATCTTGTAACCGCCGCCGTGGAAATACAGCAGCACGTAGTCGGGACGCGCATCCTTGGCGTCGATCCAGCGCGCCCGCAGGCCATCGATGTCCACATCCTCGGTATGCGGCGCCAGTGCGTCGAACCAGAGGAACTCGTCCCAATCGCGGCGCATCTGCTGGATCGGCGTGTGGCGATTCCAGCCGCCATAGACCGTGCGGATGCGCGCCACCACGTGATCGACCGCGGACGGCGCGGAGCGCATCGGTAACTTCGGCGCGCTCAACATCCCATGCCCCCGGATACGCCGAGGGTTTCGCCGGTGATGAAGCCGGCTTCTTCCGAGGCCAGGAACGTCACCGCGGCGGCGACTTCTTCCGGCGTCCCCAGGCGATTGAGCAAGGTGGCACCCTTCATCGTTTCGAGCAGCTTGTCGCCACCGTCCTCTAACGCCTTGCGCAACAATGGCGTATCCACTGGACCCGGCGCGATGACGTTAGCGGTGATGCCGAAGCGGCCGTTCTCGCGGGCGATGGATTTGGTAAAGGCGATGACGCCGCCCTTGGCGGCCGCATAGACCGCGCCGCCCTTCGAACCCTGCCGTCCCGCCTCGGAACCGATATTGATGATGCGGCCGTATTTCTTCCCCTGCATGCCGGGCAGCGCCGCATGCGTGGTCGCCAGCACGGCTTCCAGGTTCACCGCCAGCAGGTAACGCCAATCCTCGATGGTCGTTTTGGTGAAGTAGGCGTGCTGATCCTGGCCGGCGTTGTTGACCAGGATGTCGAACGGTCCCTGTTCGGCGACGACCTGCTGCGCGGCGCGCAGATCGGTGAGGTCCAGGCGGACCGCGCGGGCGCCGGTTTCGGCCGCCAGCCGTTCCGCCAGCGGTATGTCCTGTGCGCTCAACACCACCTCCGCACCCTGCATGCACAAGCGCCGCACGATGGCCGCGCCGATGCCCTTGGAGCCGCCGGTGACGAAGGCGCGCCGGCCTCGCAGGTTCAGGTGGTCGGCCATGCCTACTTCCCGCTGAAGCGGGGAGCGCGCTTGCCGATGACGGCAGCCAGGCCCTCGTGTACATCCGCGGTATGGCACAAGTCCGCCACGGTGCGGCTCTCCTCCGGCATAGCGGCATCGACACCCAGGCCCACACCGGACCACAGCAGGCGCTTGGTCGCCGCCAGCGCCAGCGGTGCCCCCGCGGCGAGCTTCGCGGCGTAGTCCAGCGAGGCCGCGGCAAGATCGGCTTCCGTCACCACGCGATTGACCAGGCCCAGCGACAACGCTTCCGCCGCGTCCATCGTGTCGTTGGTCAGCAGCATCTCGGTGGCGCGACGCACGCCGATCAGGCGCGGCAGGGTGACCGACAGCCCCGCATCGGGCGCCATGCCCACGCGCGTGGCACCGGCCAGGAATTTCGCGTTATCGGCGGCGAGCACCAGGTCGCTGGCGCAGAGCAGACCCATGCCGCCGCCGCCCGCGGTATAGCCCTGCACCGCGGCAACCACCGGCGCATCGAGGTGGATCAAGGCGCCGATCACCTCCTGCAGCAGCGACGTGGCCCGGCGGATGTAGTACGGCAGCTGCTCGCCTTTAGCGGCGAAGGCATGCACGTCCCCACCAGCGCAGAAATTGGGCCCGCGGCCGCTGAGCAGCACCACGCCGATGCGTGGCTCGCCCATGCAATGCCGCAGTACCGCGCGCAACGCTTCCAGCATCTCCATGTCCAGACCATTGGAAGCCTTCGGCCGGTTCATCCGCACCAGGCCGACGCGGCCGACCAAGTGCAGCAGCGCCGGACCCTCGGCAACCAGGGCTTCGGCTTCGGCCGGCAGTGCGTATTCCAAGGCTGTACCCTCAGACCAGGAAGGACAAGGTGTACAAGGGCTTATCGTTATTCGACAGCATCACCTTCTTCTTCGCCATCTTCAGCGCGTCGCTCTCGCGGCGCAGCAGGTACTCGGTCCTCGCGCCCCAGATCGTATCGCCGCGCGCATTGGACTCGAAGATCATGCTGTTGGCGGTGACGCGATACTCGTTGCCCGTGCTCTCCAGCAGTTCGACGTTGGACAGCACGCGGCACAAGCGCGAGCGCGGCGTCTGCGTATGGCGCTTGCCGGTGTGGAACTGCTTGATGCGCAACGCGATGCGCGAACGGTTGTCGTAGATGATGGACATCTGCGACTCGGGATCGATGTCGTCGCCGTTGGCCGGGATCCAGTACATGCCATCGTCGGTCCACAGCGCTTCCCAGGCGTCGTACTCGTGGCTGTCCTGCAAGCGCGCCTCGCGATAGACGAACTGCTCGATTTCCTTGAACAGCAACAAATCCTGTGCCTCGATCATCAGCCGGCCTCCATCAAGGACCGGTAATGGCGCCAGATGCCGCGCGAGGTCACCTCGTCGGTGGCGTCGCCGACCAGGAAACCATTCTCGTCGCGCCGCTCGCGATGCAGGCCGCGGCCGAGGTAGTTCCACTCCGGCTTGCTCGCTCCCGTCACGCCGCGTTGGGTGCGCTCGTACATCTCGGCGTCGTCCGCCAGCAGGAAACCCGCCGGCCCGACCGAACCCATAGTCTGCTGGCGCAGGCGCCGGTTGAGGTCCGGCGCATCCTTGAACTGCAGTGCGGTGACGTGCTGCACCGTTTCGTTTGCCGCCAGCGGCTGGATCACGAAAATCTGGATCTCGGCGATGAACAGGTTGGGAAAAATCATGACGTGCGGCGTGCCGTCGATCATGATCTGCGTCGCCCTCTCCTCGCCGTAAGCCGCCTTCATGCTGGCGACGTACTCGGGCAGGCGCTCCGCATTGGTGCCGAACCAGTTCATCGGCTTGCCGATGCGCCGGAACTCCGGCCGCAGGTCGTTTTCGGTATGTCCGTCGCCAAGGTCGCGCGCCACGGCGGTGGACTGCGGCCCGTACAGCTCGCCGATGCCGCTCTTGGCGACACTGAAGATGGAGGCGTGAACGAACTGCGGGTGATAGCCGTCGGTCTCGTTCTCCACCAGGAACTTCCAGTTGGACTTGGCCCGGTGTTGCAGGAAGCCGGCAGTGATTTCGACCTCGCCCGAGGGAGACGTTTCGCACAGCCGGTCGAGCGCATCACGCGCCGCGCCGAGATGCTCTTCCAGGCTCGGGCCTTCGGCGGCGAAGGAGCCGAAGACGAAGCCGCGGTACTGCGCCACGCGCGGCACATGGCCCAGTCCCAGCTTGGACCGGTCCGCGCCGTCATAGCCGCTGGCGAAAGGGAAGCCGCGCAGCTGGCCGGTGTTGCTGAAGGTCCAGCCGTGATAGGGGCAGGTAAAGGAACTGCGGTTGCCCTTCTGTTCCATGCACAACTGGTTGCCGCGGTGGGCACAGCGGTTGAGCAGCAGATTGATCTCGCCGTTGCGGTCGCGGGTCATCAGCACCTGCTGCGGGCCGAGGACCTTCATCACGAAATCGTTCGGCTTGGGCACCTCGCTGACGTGCCCGACATAGACCCAGGTGCGGTACCAGATCTTCTCCAGCTCCGCCTGGAATATCGCCTCGTCCGAATACAGCGCGCCATGTACGCTGTCCGTCCGCACCATTTCACTCGCCGTCACCATGCTCCGCTCCCGTCGATGCTGGACGCATGGTGCTTTGAGAACAACACCACTTCATCGTCGCTTTCGACGATCTTGCCGGGACGGAAGCGGAATCTCCGCTTATACAACGGCTTGGAGCGGCAACCCATGGAAGCCTACGCAATGCATCGGCGCTCATCGTGTTGCTTCTGTCGCAACACTGATGCGCCAACTTCACCATTACTTTACACCGTAAATATACAGTGTTAATGTCCAGTCATGGCCAAGGCACTACTCAGCATCGACGAACGCGAAGACATGCGGCGACGCCTGTCCGCCGCCGCCAACGAGATCTACCAGGACCAGGGCCTGGAAGCGGTGAGCTTCCGCAAGCTGGCCGACATGGTGAACCTCAGCCACACCCTTCCCTATCTCTATTTCGAGAACAAGGAAGCCCTGCTGGCGCGGATGCGCCAGGACGCGCTGAGCCGCTTCGACACCTTTCTGCGCGATCGCGAAGTCGCGGGCGAGTTGCCGCAACAACGCCTCTATACGCTCATCACCGGCGTGGTGGACTTCGTCAAGGAACGCCCCAGCGACTACCTGCTGATCTTCTCGACGCACCAGCCGCCGCCTGACCGCTATCCCGACCTGCTGGCCGCGCGCCGCCACCTGTTCGATCACCTGGTCGAAGCGGTGAAGGCCTGCATCGACGCGGGCCTGATGGAAGGCGAAGCGCGCCAGGTCACGCACGGCTTCTGGGTGGCCCTGCACGGCCTGATGAGCCTGCACGTGGCCAACCAGCTGGTACATGGCTACACGCTAGATGAACTGGTGTGGCCGATCATCGAGCGCATGTCCGGCCTCGGTCCGGCGAGTGCGCAGAACCGCGGGGCACGGCCCAGGGCGCAAGCCGCGCCGCGCGCGCAAAGCGCACGCAGGCAAGGCCTTTAATCGTCGTTTTCGACGACTTCCGTATTGGACGGCAAACCTAGAATTCCGGCATCGTCAGGAGAATGTCCCCCATGAGCAAGGCAATCGTACCCCTCGACGCGCTGACCCTGGAACAGCGAGCGCGCTTCAAGCAACTGACCAGCGCCCCGGCGATTTCCTGGCCCACGGCGATCTCCTGGGTGCTGCTGACCATCACCTTCCTCGGCACCTACTATTACTGCGGCACCGGGCAGGTGCCGTTGTGGGTCGGCACCCTGCTCAACTCGCTGGTCGGTTATGTCTCCTTCAGCGTCATCCACGACTCGATCCACCGCGCCATCTCGTCCAATACTCGGGTCAACGACGGCATCGGCCAGTTGGGCATGCTGATGGTGCTGCCCTATGTCGACGTCCGCCTGTTCCGCTGGGCGCACATCCTGCACCACCGCTTCGCCAGCGGCGAGCGCGACCCGGACAAAGTGCTGCACGGCGCCTGGTGGACCCTGCCCTTCCGCTGGATGGCGATCGATGCGATCTATTTCGTCTATGCCCTGCGCCACGGCGACAAGGTATCGAAACCCTACCTGCGGACCGCCCTGATGATGGCCGCCGTGGTGGCGGTCGTGGTGGCGGCGCTGATCGCCAAGGGCTACGGCCTGCAGGTGCTGATGCTGTGGTTCTTGCCGTCGCGCCTGATCCTCCTGGTGCTCGGATTCAGCTTCTTCTGGCTGCCGCACGTGCCGCACGACACCGAGCAGGAACAGAACTTCACCCGCGCCACCACCGTGCGCCAGGGCTATGAATGGCTGCTGGGCCCGGTGCTGCAATACCAGAACTACCACCTGATCCATCACCTGTTTCCGATGACGCCGTTCTACAACAACTACAAGGTGTGGCAGCTGATCGAGCCGGAACTGCGCAAGCGCGACCTCGCCATCCAGCATGATTTCCGCATCGTGCCGGTGGTATATCCCGCGCGCGACGCCTGAGATCCGGCCCCAACCCGCCATACGAGGAGATTCACCGCGCATGCGCCGCTACCAATGCCGCTACTGCTCGCACGTGTACGATGAAAGGCTGGGCGACCCCGACAGCGGCATCGCCCCGGGAACCCGCTTCGAGGACATTCCGGACGACTGGCAGTGCCCGGAATGCGGCGCCGCGAAGAGCGATTACGAGCTGGTCGAAGAGTAGCTGTCGCAGTTTCGTCGCTTCCGACGATTGAGACGCAAGCATTAGATTCTAGATTCATCGGCAGTCCGCAATCCGGCCCGCGACAGGGCCGCGGCGGTTTCCTCTCCCGCCATTCCAGGAATGCCCGATGGCCGATGCCTTTATCTACGATCACGTGCGTACGCCCCGCGGCAAGGGACGTCCGGACGGCGCCCTGCACGAAATCACCCCGATCCAGCTGGCAACCCAGACCCTTGCGGAAATCCGCGACCGCAACCAGCTCGACACGCGCCTGATCGACGACGTCATCTTCGGCACCGCCATGCCTTTCGGCGAGCAGGGTTCCAACCTCGGCCGTACCGCAGCGGTGAATGCCGACTACGCCCAGGAAGTGCCCGGCCTGCAGCTCAACCGCTTCTGCGCCTCCGGCCTGGAAGCGGTCAACCTCGCGGCGTCGCAGGCGGCGGGTGGCTTCATCGACGCCGCCATCGCCGGCGGTGTCGAATCCATGTCGCGCCTGCCGATGGTCATCGACGGCCCCTGGGTCGCCGATCCGCAGGTAAGCTGGAAAAGCTACTACGCCCCGCAAGGCATCTCAGCCGACCTCATCGCCACGCTCGACGGCTACAGCCGCGGCGATGTCGATGCCTACGCGGTGCAGAGCCAGGAGCGCGCCGCGGCGGCCTGGGACCAGGGCTACTTCGGCAAGTCCGTGTTCGGCGTGCGCGATGTCATCGGCGAAGTGCTGCTGGATCGCGACGAACACCTGCGCCGCGGCACCACGGTGGAGACGCTGGGCGCGCTCAAGCCCTCCTTCAGCCAGATGGGCGAGAAGGGCGGCTTCAACGCCGTCGCGATCCAGCGCTATCCGCAGGTCGAGCGGATCAATCACGTCCATACCGGCGGCAATTCCAGCGGCATCGTCGACGGCTCCGCCGCGGTGCTGGTGGGCAACGCCGGCTTCGGCCGCTCCGCCGGCCTCAAGCCGCGCGCGCGCGTGCGCGCCTACGCTTCGATCGGCAGCGAGCCGACCATCATGCTCACCGGCCCCGCCGCCGCAGCGGAGAAGGCGCTGAAGCGCGCCGGCATGCGGCGCGAAGACATCGACCTGTGGGAGATCAACGAAGCCTTCGCCTCGGTGGTGCTGCGCTTCCAGCGCGACCTGGATCTCTCCCCGGAAATCGTCAACGTCAACGGCGGCGCCATCGCCATGGGCCATCCGCTGTCCGCCACCGGCGCCATGCTGGTCGGCACCGTCCTGGACGAACTGGAACGCCGCAACCTCAACACCGCATTGATCACCCTGTGCGCCGCCATCGGCATGGCCACCGCCACCATCATCGAGCGTGTCTGACCTCCCCAGCATGAAGACCCTGACCTACACGGTGGATGCGGACGGCATCGCCACCATCGCCATCGACGTTCCCGGCCGGCCGATGAACGTGATCACCCCGGAGCTCCAGAACGACCTCGCCGCTGCGGTGGAATCCCTGGCCGGCGATGCCGCCGTCAAGGGCGCCATCATCACCTCGGGCAAGCCCGGCGCCTTCATCGCCGGCGCCGACATCAAGGACATGGTGAACAGCTTCGCCGCCGGCATCAGCGCGAAACAGGGCGCCGAGCTGAGCCAGAAGTTGAGCCGCCTGCTGCGCCGCCTGGAGACCTGCGGCAAGCCGGTGGCCTGCGCTATCAACGGCGTGGCCCTGGGCGGGGGCTTCGAAGTGGCGCTGGCCTGCCACTACCGTGTGCTGGCGCAGGACGCCAGCGTCGGCCTGCCCGAAGTGAACATCGGCCTGCTGCCGGGCGCCGGCGGGACGCAGCGCCTGCCGCGCCTGATCGGCATCGAGAAAGCCGGGCCGATCCTACTCGGCGGCCAGCCGCTGAAGGCGGCGGATGCGCTGAAGCTCGGCGTGGCGCACGCGGTGGCGCCCGCAGCCGAACTCCACGGCCTGGCCCGCAAGTGGCTGCTCGAAACACCCAAGGCCGTGCAGCCCTGGGACGAGAAGGGCTATCGCATTCCCGGCGGCGCCGGCCCGGCGGCCAGCCACGCCGCCATCAGCTTCACCATGGGCACGGCGGTGACGGCGAAGAGCACGCAACGCAACCTCCCCGCGCCGCTGGCCATCCTGTCCTGCCTGTACGAGGGCACTTTGCTGCCGATCGATACCGCACTCAAGGTGGAGTCGAAATATTTCGGCCAGCTCCTGTCGGGCCCGGTGGCGCGCAACCTGATGCGCACGATGTTCATCAACAAGAATGCCGCCGACAAGCTGGCGCGGCGCCCGGACGGCGTACCCGCCAGCAAGGTGAAGAAGCTCGGCATCCTCGGCGCCGGCATGATGGGCGCGGGCATCGCCCACGTTTCGGCGGCTGCCGGCATCGAAGTGGTGCTGCTCGACAGCACGCAGGAGATGGCGGAGAAGGGCAAGCAACTGTCGGTCACGCTGCTGCAGAAGGCGCTGGAGCGCGGCAAGACCACGCAGGCCAAGGTCGATACGCAGCTGGAGCGCATCTGGCCGACGATCGACTACGCCGATCTGGCGGGCTGCGACCTGGTGATCGAAGCGGTGTTCGAATCCCGCTCGGTCAAGGCCGAGGTCACGCAACGAGCCGATGCGGTGATTCCGAAGACCGCGATCTTTGCCAGCAACACCTCAACCCTGCCGATCACCAGCCTGGCCGCGACGTTCTCCCGCCCGGCCGACTTCATCGGCCTGCATTTCTTCTCGCCGGTGGACAAGATGCCATTGGTGGAAGTGATCATGGGCCGCGACACCGGCCCAGCGACGCTGGCCAGGGCCATGGACTACGTGGCGCAGATCCGCAAGACGCCCATCGTGGTCAATGACAGCCCCGGTTTCTACACCAGCCGCGTCTTCGCTACCTACTTCCAGGAAGGCATCCTGATGCTGGAGGAGGGCGTTGCGCCGGCATTGGTGGAAAACGCCGCGCGCATGGCCGGCATGCCGATCGGACCGCTCGCGGTCAGCGATGAAGTGACCCTGGAACTGCAGCTGAAGGTGATCGAACAGAACCTGGCGGACGGCCAGGCGCCGACGGCGCAGCTGCCACGCATCCTCCAGGTGCTGAGGACCATGGTGCGCGACCTCAAGCGCAGCGGCCGGCGCGGCGGCGGCGGCTTCTACGATTACCCGGCCGAGGGCAAGATCCTGTGGCCGGCGCTGTCGCAGCATTTCCCCCTGGCGGCGCAGCAGCCGGATGTGGAGGAAGCGAAGAAGCGCCTGCTCTACATCCAGGCGCTGGAGACGGCGCGCTGCGTCGAAGCCGGCGTGGTGATGGAGCCGGCGGACGCCGACCTCGGCGCTATCCTCGGCATCGGCTTCCCCGCCTGGACCGGCGGCACTCTGTCCTTCATCGACACCCTGGGCCTGCCGCCTTTCGTGGTCGAATGCGAACGGCTCGCCGTACAGTACGGACCGCGCTTCCAGCCTTCCGACTGGCTCAGGGCCAAGGCACGCAGGGGCGAGACCTTTCACCCGCCGCTGTCGGCCGCGGCCTGAAACCCGAAGCCGCCATGACCACAAACCTCTACAGCGGCGATTGCCTGCAGGCGCTCGCGCTCGAACACGGCATCGTCGAAATTCGGCTCGACCGCAAAAACGAACCAGTCAACAAGCTCGACGCGCGTCTGCTGCGAGAACTGGACCTGGTGTTGGAACAGCTGCGCGCCCATCCCGACCTGCGCGGCGTATTGCTCGCTTCTGCCAAGGACGCCTTCCTCGCCGGTGCCGATATCGCCGTGCTCTGGTCCATGCTGGAATGGCCGCGGCAGCAATTGCTGGAATTCTGCGGCGGCATGCAGCGCTCGCTCACCGCCATCGGCGAACTACCGGTGCCGGTCGCCTGCATGATCAACGGCTACGCCCTGGGCGGCGGCCTGGAAGTGGCACTATGCGCTGACTACCGCGTGCTGGCCGAGGACGGACTGGTCGGCTTTCCCGAAGTCGGCCTGGGCATCCTGCCCGGCGCGGGGGGCACCGTACGCACGCCACGCCTCGCCGGCGACACCATCGCACTGGAATGGATCACCGGCGCCCGTACCTACAAGGCTGCCGCAGCCCTCAAGGCAGGGATGGTCGACGCGGTGGGCGAGCCCCCGCAACTCCGCTCCCTGGCGCTGGACTGGCTCGGCTGCGCCATCGCCGGCGAGCACGACTGGAAGGGCGTGCGCGAGCAGCGCAAATCCGGCTTCACGGTTGACGAAGCCGCTTTCACTGCCGCACGCGAACAGGCCCGCAAGGCTTCCCGCAACCAGCCGGCCGCACTGGCAGTGGTCGACCTGCTGCAGGACTGCGCCCCGCTGTCGCGCGACGCCGCCTTAGCCCAGGAGGCACAGGTCTTTGCCTGGCTGATCCAGACACCGGCGGCCCGCGCCCTGGTCGGCACCTTCCTCGCCGGCCAGCAGCTGAAAAAGAAGAACAGGAATCAGGCCGCATCTTCGCGCCGGGTGCAGCGCGTCGGCGTGCTCGGTGCCGGCATCATGGGCGGCGGCATCGCCTACGCCAGCGCGGTGAAGGGCATGCCGGTACTGCTCAAGGACGTGGCACAGAAGGCGCTCGAACTCGGCACCGGCGAGGCCCGCAAGCTGCTCGGCAAACAGATCGACAGCGGCCGCCTGCAAGCGCAGCGCGCCGAGGCCATCCTGGCCTCGATCTCGCCGCAGCTCGATTTCAAATCCTTCGAGACCGTCGACGTAGTCGTGGAAGCCGTGGTGGAAGACCTGCGCGTCAAACAGGCGGTATTCGCCGAACTGGAGGCGCAAGTCCTGCCCGGCACGGTGCTCGCCTCCAATACCTCCTCCCTGTTGATTCGCGATATCGCCGCCAAGGTGCAGCGGCCGGAAGACGTGGTCGGCATGCATTTCTTCAACCCGGTGCCATTGATGCCGCTGGTGGAGATCGTGCGCGGCGAAAAGACCCGCGAGGAAGCGGTCGCCACGGCGGTCTCCTATGCCATTGCCATGGGCAAGACGCCCCTGGTGGTGAAGGACTGCGCCGGCTTCCTGATCAACCGCCTGCTCGGCGCCTATTTCACCGCTTTCCTCCTGCTGATCCGCGATGGCGCCGACTTCGTCGAGATCGACCGCGTGATGGAAAGCTGGGGCTGGCCGATGGGCCCGTCCTACCTGCTCGACGTCGCCGGCCTCGACACCCTGGACAAGGCCCTAGTGATACTGGGCAAGGCCTATCCCGAAGTGATGGGCACCGATTTCGAGACCGCCATCCAGAAACTCGCCGGGCAAATGCGCTACGGCCAGAAGACCGGCGCCGGCTTCTTCCGCTACGAGCCCGACGCCAAGGGCAGGCCTCGTCGATCCGGCGATCCGCAGACTTACGAGTTGCTTGCCACGGTGCAGCCGCAAGGCCGGCGCGCCATCGACGACGAGGAAATCCTCGACCGCATGATGCTGGCCATGATTCTCGAAGCCGGCCGCTGCCTCGACGAGCAGGTGGCGGACAGCGCGCTGGAAATCGATGCCGGCATGCGCCTCGGCACCGGCTTCCCGGTCCATCACGGCGGCCCGCTGTGGTACGCCGATGCGGTCGGCGCCACCATGCTGCTGCAGCGCTGCGAGCGCTATCGTGCGCTGGGCGGCCTCTACGCCGCCAGCCGGGGCCTGCAAGACCTGGCCGCGCGCAACGGCAAATTCTACGGCTCGTTCGCTCCCTAGGCACCTATTCCAATGACCGACAAAGTGCTGTTCATCACCGGGGCCGGCAGCGGCATGGGCCTGCTCGCCGCGCAGCGCGCGCTGGATGGCGGCTGGCGTGTCGCCGCCGTAGATGTGCAGCAGGCCGGCCTCGACCAGTTGGGCAACTCACCGCGGCTGCTCAAGCTGGTGGCGGACGTCACCGACTACGCCGCGGTGGAGCAGGCGGTGCGGCGCGCCGAAAGCGAGCTAGGCACGATCGACCGGCTGGTGAATGCCGCCGCCATCATGCCGCTCGGCCTGCTGATGGAGCAGCCGCGCGAGATGATCCAGAAGATCATGGCCATCAACTACGGCGGCCTGGTCAACGTCACCAAGG
>Ga0302314_10002877_pt1 | contig 31936 bp, 23 predicted proteins | sample III_Palsa_N2_3_FD_200533 | JGI IMG/M metagenome (GOLD analysis project Ga0302314, IMG submission 200533) | Peat permafrost microbial communities from Stordalen Mire near Abisko, Sweden - III_Palsa_N2_3 | ecosystem: Environmental > Terrestrial > Soil > Palsa > Peat permafrost | place: Sweden... | reverse complement strand
GGGGCTTCCTGCGTGTGCGGGGCGGAACGGGGTCCGTCAGTGTCCGGCGGCCGCGGCGGCGACCGGCTGCCCGTCCGCCGGGGCCTCCCACGGCGGCGGGGTGGAGGAGCGCCGGACCATCAGCAGCACCAGCAGGCCGCCGCCGACGCCGATCAGGCCCGCGGTGAGGAACACCCGGTCCAGGCCGGTCGCGAAGGCGCCGTGCACCAGGCTCTCGAAGGCCGCCCGGTGCTCCGCGGGGACCTGGTGGAGGATCGCACCGGCCCGGCCGCCGCTGAGCGCGGAGGCGGTCTGCTGCGGGTTCGGGACCTTGCCGTTGGCGACGACATAGCTCTGGATGCGGTCGGCGAAGACCGTGCCCAGGACCGCGATGCCGAGGGCGTAGCCGAGCTGACGGGCGGTGTTCACCGCACCACTGGCCATCCCGGCGCGCTCACGCGGCACGGCGGCCATCGCGGCCGACATCAGCACCGGCATCGCCATGCCCACCCCGACGCCGGTGACGATCAGGCCGGGCAGGACCACGGTCCAGGAGGAGCTCGCCGAGACCATGGTGAGCAGCAGGGTGCCGCCGCCGATGAAGATCAGGCCGAGGCCGATCGGGATCTGCGGGGCCGCCTTGCGGAACACCCGGTCGTTGTTGGCCGAGACGACGAACGCGGCCAGCGCCAGCGGGCAGACCGTCAGACCGGCCTGGATCGCGCTGAGGCCGAGCACCGACTGCAGCCAGATCGAGGTGTAGGTGAGGTGCGCGAAGGCGGCGGCGTTGAGCAGCAGGCCGGCGATGGTGAGCCCGGCGAAGCTGCGGTTGCGCATCAGCGACAGGTCCAGCAGCGGATTGGCGGTGCGGCTCTCGATCACCAGGAACACGATCAGCGCGAGGACGGAGAGGCCGAGCGAGCCCAGCACGGTGGAGCTGCCCCAGCCGTCGCCGGCGCTCTGGATCAGGCCGTAGACCAGGGCTGCGGCGAAGACCGTGAAGCTGACGGCGCCGGGGTAGTCCAGGCGGCCGTTGGAGGCCCGTCCCTCGTCGTTCCTGAGGAAGCGCATGCTCATCACGATGGCCGCGGCGGCGATCGGCAGGTTGACGAAGAAGATCGCCCGCCAGTCGATGCCGTCGGTGAGCAGCCCGCCGAGGACCGGGCCGACCGCGGCGGCGGCGCCGCTGACGGCACCCCAGATGCCGAAGGCGGTGCCGCGGTCGCGGCCCTGGTAGGAGGCGCTGAGCAGGGAGGTGGTGGAGGTCAGCATGGCCGCTCCGCCGAGGCCCTGGGCCGCGCGGGAGACGATCAGCATCGTGGCGTTGGGCGCGAGTCCGCAGGTCAGCGAGGCGACGGCGAAGACGACGAGCCCGATCAGGTACATCCGGCGGTGGCCGACGCGGTCACCGAGGGCGCCCACCACCATCAGCACGGCGGCGAGGACCAGGGCGTACATGTCCACGACCCACTGCAGGGAGGTGAACGAGGAGTGCAGATCGGTTGCCATCTGCGGCAGGGCGACGTTCACGATGCTGACGTCGACCAGCAGCATGAAGGTGCCGAGGCAGATGGCCACCAGGGGTATCCACTTGCGCATGGCGGACTCCGGAAGGGAGGAAGGCGGGTTCACAGGAGCGGTGCTTCTTTCATACGGATCAACAGCGGCCGAGGGACGGCCCCGCTGGGCGCTTATCTCCGACCTACCTCCGTCATCCTGCCGTCAGGAAGCCCTCACGCCCCAGCCAGTACCGTGGATGTGGTGGTTTTCGACATCAGGTAGCCTGAAACGATGGGATCCGACAGCTTCGATCTACTCGACCGGCAGCTTGTGCACGCGCTGCAGCTCGACCCGCGAGCACCGTTCAGCCGCATCGCGGCGGCCCTGGACGTCTCCGACCAGACGGTGGCCCGGCGCTTCTCGCGGCTGAGCACGGAGGGGATGCTCCGGGTCCTGGGACTGACCGAACCGGCGGTGCTCGGCGAGGACCGCTGGCTGGTGCGGGTCCAGTGCACCCCCGACGCCGCGTCCACCGTGGCCGAGGCCCTGGCCCGGCGCGAGGACACCACCTGGGTCAGCCTCAACTCGGGCGGCACCGAGATCAGCTGCGTGACCAGGTCCGGCACCGACCAGGACGACCACAGCCTGCTGCTGCAGAAGCTGCCCAGGACGCCCAGCGTGGTCGGGGTGACCGCGCACTGCGTCATGCATGCCTTCTTCGGCGGCGCGATGAGCCTGGCCACCAAGTGGGACGCGCTCGGCGAGGAGCAGATCAGCCGCCTCCACCGGCAGCCTCCGCCCTCCGGGGCCGACAGCGGCCCGGTCCGGCTGGACGAGGGCGACAAGCGGATGCTGGAGGTGCTGGCCCAGGACGGGCGCACCGGCCTGGTCGAGCTGGCCGCCGCCACCGGCTGGTCGCAGAGCACGGTGCGGCGGCGGATGGCCGAGCTCCAGGACAGCGGCGCGCTCTACTTCGACCTGGAGTTCGAGCGGCGGATCTTCCACCTGTCGGCCCGGGCCCTGCTGTGGCTCTCCGTCGCCCCCGCCGAACTCGACGCCACCGGACGGGCCCTGGCCGACCACCCGGAGGTGGCCTACGCCTGCGCGACCACCGGCCCGACCAATCTGCACGCGGTGGTGTTCGCGCCGGACACACCCGCCCTCTACACCTACCTGACCACGCGGATCGCCTCACTGCCCGCGATCCGCCAGGTGGAGACGACGCCGATCATGCGCCAGGTGAAGGGAGCGGCACCGAGGGGCCCGGGACCGCAGCGGTTCACCGCCAAGCGGGTCGGCCCGGCCGGGGTCAGCCCAGCGGCGGCATCACGTCGTTGACATGCCGCCCGAGCTCGTCCAGGCCGTCCAGCATCGCGCTCAGGCGCTCCGGCGCCAGCACGCCGTAGACGTGCTCGTCGAGCTCGACCGCGTGCCTGCGGGCGGCCTGGACCAGCCTGTCCGCGCCGACCCCGGTCAGCGTCACCACCTGCACCCGCTTGTCCTCGCGCGAACGCTCGCGCACCACCAGCCTGGCCTCGATCATGCGGTCGACCAGCCGGGTGGCCCCGCCGCTGGTGAGCACCAGTCGGCGGGAGAGGTCGCCCATGGGGACGCCCTCGGGCTTGGCCGCGAGCAGCAGCAGCACCTCGAACATGGGGTGGCTGATCCCGCTCTCGCGCTCCATCGCCGCACCGAGCAGCCGCTCCAGGCGGTTGACCGTCGTCAGGATCACGCCGAACTCCTGAATGCGCCGGTCAGCGACCGCCTCAGCGGCGGAGTCGATCTCCTTGGCCCCTGCCATGACCCCTGCCCTCCCCGCGTCTCCGGTTGTCGCCCCACTGTAGACCGGCCGACACGCGGGGACCGGGGCTCAGTACCCGAGGGTGAAGCGCTCGCCGATGTGCTGCGGCTTCTCGATCTCGTCGACGACCGCCACGGCGTAGTCCTCGGTGCTGATCCGGCTGCCGCCCTCGGCGTCGACGACCAGCTGCTCGGTTGCCGTGCGGTAGCTTCCGGTGCGCTCACCGGGCTCGATGGTGGCGGCGGGGCTGAGGGTGGTCCAGCGGATGTCGCCGACGCCGGTGTAGTACTCCTGCGCGTCGCCGTGGGCGTGCATGATCTGCAGCAGCCACTCGGGCAGACCGGGGGCGTCCCAGACCCTGACGCCCGGGGCGGTCTCCAGGCTGCCCGCGCCGCCGACGGCGATCAGGCGCGGGGCGGCTGCGCCCAGCGTGCGCAGCCCCTCGACCAGGGCGCGGGCGGCCGGCTCGATCAGCCGGGCGTGGCCGGGGCCGTCCCCGCCGCCGACGGCGCTGACCAGGACGTCCTGGCCCTCGGCGACCCGGGCCACGGCCTTGGCGTCCAGCGCGTCGCCCCGGGCGACGGCGAGGCCCTGGGCCTCGCGGGTGTAGCCGGCGGGGTCGCGGACCACAGCGGTGACCTGGTGGCCCCGGCCGAGTGCCTCGGTGACGATGCGCTGTCCGATGGTTCCGTTGGCTCCGATGACGGCGATCTTGGCCATGGGTTTCTCCCTGGGGTGTGAGAGCGGGCGTGTCACCGGTCAAAGCATCTGACTGCGCAGATATATTCCGGCCCCTACAGAAGGTACAGGCGTCGGGCGTTGGCACCCGTGATCTGGCCCGCGATGCGTTCCGCGTCGGCCGGGGCGCAGGCGCCGTCGGCGATCCAGTCGGACAGGAGCGCGCCGACGGCGTGACGGAACGCGGACGCTCCGGTGGTGAACAGCTCTGGCAGGCCGAAGGCGTCGGTGGAGAAGAGGACCTTGTCGAAGGGCGCCAGCTCCAGGAACTCGCCGAGCACCCGGGTGGCCCCCGCGCCGGTGTAGGACAGCGTCAGCCCGAGGTCGCAGTGCACCTGCGGGAACGCCTGGGCCAGCCAGGCCGCCTGGCGGTGGTAGGGGTAGCAGTGCAGCAGGACCAGCGGCACTCCGCTCGGCTCGGCGGCCCGGATGAAGGGGGCGAGCAGGGAGGGGTCGGCCCGGTGCAGCGTCAGGTCCGGGTCGCCGAAGCCGGTGTGGAGCTGGATCGGCAGGCCCAGGTCCACGGCCGTCCACAGCAGGTGGCGGAGCAGCACCGGATGGTCCAGACGCGGGGACGCGGACGGGGACGCCAGCCAGGCGCCGGCCGCGGCGGCGACCTCGGCGGGGGCCGGGCGGTCGGGGGCGATGTCCAGGCCGTGGCGGTAGGCGAGGATCGACTTCACCGCCACCGCCTCGCGGGTGGCCGCCTCCAGGGCGGCGGTGAAGTCGTCGGCGAAGCGCCGGGCTCCGGTCCCCTCGCGCACGCCCTCGGCGACCTGTTCGAGGCGCACCACCTCGCGGACCCGGGCGGTACTGGCCGCCGCGAAGGCCGGCAGGTCGAGCAGGGGCGCTCCGGCGGCGGCGGTGAGCCCGGTGTCGATCAGGCAGGTGTCCAGGTCGGCGGCCCGGAGCAGGCGCGCGGTCGCCTCGGCCGGGCCGAGCTCGCGGCGGCGGGCGAGGTAGGCGGCGGCGGGGGCGTGCGGCTCCAGGCCGAGGGCCGACGGGCACCAGCGGCGGACGGCCAGGCCCAGCGCGCTGTCCCACGGGGTGCTGCCGGGGCCCGGGGCCCGGTCGGACTCGGTGAGCAGGGAGGCGAAGGCCGCGTCGGTGAGGTCCGCGGTCACCACACTGTGGCAGTGGTGGTCGACGAGCGGGCCGAGCTCCATGGCGGGGCCTCCGGGGTCAGTAGCGCCAGCGGGTGGCGGCGATGGTCTGCTCGGGGGTGCGGTCGGCGAAGAGCTCGGCCTCGGCGCGGCGCACCGCCGCGACGGTGTCGTGCAGGACGTCGCCGAGGGCCTCGCGCAGCACCGTGGACGCCTCGAAGGCGGCCAGCGACTGCGGCAGGGCCGTCGGCAGCCGGGGAATGCCGTCGAGGGCGGCCGGATCGCCGCTGACCTCCGGCGGCAGCTCCGCGCCCGCGTCGATCCCGGCCAGCCCGGCGGCGATCACCCCGCCGACGGCGAGGTAGGGGTTGGCCGCGCCGTCGAAGCACTTGACCTCGGCGTTGGCCGTCCCCGGCTGCCCCGGCAGCCCGGGGACCAGGCGCAGCGCGGCCTCCCGGTTCTCCGGCCCCCAGCACTGGAAGGCCCCGGCCCAGCGCGAGGGGACCAGCCGCAGGTAGCTGGCCGGGCTCGGCGCGCCCAGGACGAGCAGCGCGGGCAGTTCGGCGAGCACTCCGGCCAGGAACGCCTCGCCCTCTTTGGTCAGGCCGTGGCGGCCCCCGCCCCCCGTCAGCAGGTTGCGGCCGTCCCGCCAGGCGCTGAGGTGCAGATGCGCCCCGCTGCCGACACCGCCCGCCTCGAAGGCGGGCGCGAAGGAGGCGCGCAGGCCGTGGGCGGCGGAGACCGCGCGGACGGTGTGCCGGACCAGCACCGTGCTGTCGGCCGCGGCGACCGGGTCCTCGGCGGCGACGGACACCTCGAACTGGCCGGGGGCGTACTCCGGATGGATCTGCAGGACCGTCAGCCCCTCGGCCTCCAGGGCCTTGAGGAGGTCCCGGAGGTAGTCGGAGAGGTCGGTGAGGCGGTGCAGGCCGTAGGCGGGGCCGAGGGTGGGGTAACTGCCGTCCGCCTCGCGCTGGACGATCCACTCGACCTCGTAGGCGGCCCGGAAGGACAGCCCGTGACGGTCGGCGGCCAGACCGGTCGTCCGGGCGGCGAACTGCCGCTGGCAGGCGGGGTGGGGGGTGCCGTCCTGCTGGTAGCGGTCGGCGGGGGCCCAGGCCCAGCCGGGCTGCGCGGCGAGGGCGACCGCCCGGTCCAGGGCGGGGAACAGCCGCAGGTCCCCGTCGGGGCCGCCGAGGTGGCGCCCCGAGGTGGCGGAGTCGTCCACCAGGAAGGTGTCGAAGACCGGGGACATCCCGACCCCCTGCTCCACGGCCGCGGCAAGCTGCCTCAGCGGGATGCCCTTGACCCGGGCGATCCCGGCGTTGTCGACCCACCCGATCGCGACGCCGACGACACCCTCGGAGCTGAGCCGCGCAGCCGTCACCCGAGGCGGCTCCGCCTGCTCTGCAGTCAACCGGTTCACAGCGGAACCTCCCAGTGGGCCACTACAGCAGGACTCTACTCAGCTTCCCCGAGCACAGCCCGCGCAGACGTGAATCCCGCGCGGTTTCCCGCAGGAGTACCGGAGGGCGCCGAGCGCAGCCCCGCAGGCGGGAACCCCCGCGGGCACAGGGCTCGCCCTGCGAGGAGACGCAGCGCCCAGCGCGGGCTCCCCTCGCGGGAAGCCCGCAAGGGGGTACGGGGGTCGCCCCCCGCAAGGCTCGGTGCTGAGCCCCCGCGCGGGGCGCGCGGGGGCTCGGGGGGGTTTGCCCGTGTGCGGCCGGGCGGGGCTACAGGCCGCCGTTGTGGACGCTGAAGGCGCTGCGGCGGGCGGCTCGGGCCACGCCCGGGTCGGGGTGGGCGGAGGCCACGGCGGCCAGGACCTGGCCGGCGTGGGGGTGGCCGACGCGACGCGCGAGCGCGAACAGGCGGGCCGGGTCGCCGTCCGCCGCGCCCTGGACGTGGCGGACCAGCATGGCCGTGTCGCCGTGCTCCAGGACGGCCGCGCCGGTGTCCACCCAGAGCCAGGCCGCGTCGTCCTGGTCCAGGACGTCCGAGGGCAGGACGCCCTCGTCGCTCTGCTCCGCGAGCCACAGCAGCGCGTAGGGGCGCAGCAGCGGCTCCTCGACGCAGTCCCGGACCGCGGGCTCGGCCGGGTGCCCGGCCACCCGCAGCGCCTCGAAGGCGAGGCCCCGCAGCAGGGCGTCCTCGCCCCTGGCGACGCCCAGCAGCTCGGCGACGGCGCGGTCGGTCTGACGCGCCGCCAGCCAGGCCCGGTACTCGGCGCGGGCGGGGCCCGGCGAGTACCGGGCGCAGGCGGTGAGCAGTTCCAGCGCGGACTGCTCGATGTGCCCGGCCGCGGTCTGGGCGACCATGCAGATCTCTTCGAGCTTGGCCCGGACCGCCCAGTGGCCCAGCGGGGTCAGCTCCGCGCAGTCGCCCGGACGCCGGGTGAGCGCGCCGACCGCCGCGAAGCCGTCGAGCATCCAGTCCAGGACCCCGGCCACCTCCGCCGGTCCCGGGGTGAGGGTCAGCGCGAGGGCGCTGTCGCCGCGCACCGCGGAGACCGCCCAGGCGGCGTGCGGGACGGGTGCGCCCAGGGCGGGGTGCACACCCCCGTGCCACTGCTCCTCCAGACCGCGCCGCAGGAGCTCGCGCAGTTCGGTGAGCGGAACCGGATCGTCCACCAGATGGAGGAAGGAGAGCAGCTGCGGCGCGTGGTCGACGGCGAGGCCGGCCAGCGAGGTCAGTGCCCGGTCGGGGACCGGCACCAGCAGCGTCCAGGCGTCGAAGAGCGCCGCCCAGCCGCGCAGTACCGCCTCGTCGTCGTGCTCCCAGGCGTGCAGCCGCCAGCCGGGGCCTGCGCCGCTGCCGCGCAGCTCGACCAGCCCGGTGAGCCGGGCGAGGTCCCATGCCTCGGTGGCGGCGGGCATGGACAGGGAGAGGGCGAGACCGGCCGCGTGGGCGTCGGCCTCGTGCAGATCCCCGCGCCGGTCGACGCTGGGGAGTTCACCGGCCCAACGGGCGATCCGCACCGCGTCGGCGAGCAGCCGCCGGGCGAGCGGGGACAGTTGGGCGGGTCCTGGCAGCCCGGCCGGGGGTGTGCGGCGGGCTTGGGTGGAGGCTCGGGGCGTGGTGCCGCCCTTGGGCTGTGTGGGCAGTACGGCCGTGGGCAGCCTGGTCACCTGGGCGGTGCCACCCTCAGATCGGGCATCACGGTCGCGCGAATTCCGGGACGTCACGCGGTGCAGTCTTCCCCGTTGGCAGGCCAGTTGTCACATCCTCAGGTGCGGCGGCCTCCAACGTGTCCCGGAATGGTGACGGATGGGTCACAGGAGGGGGGTGAGGAAGCGGCGAAGGGTCTCCTCGTAGCCGGTCGGGTCGGTGTTCCACAGGGCCTCGTGCTCGGCTCCGGGGAACTCCTGGAACAGGACGAGGTCCCCGCAGCGCCGGGCGAGCCGGCGGGCCGCGCCGACCGGTGCCACCGAGTCGTCGGGGCTGTGCAGCAGCAGCACCGGGACGTCCAGGTCGTCGCCGAGCGCGAGCCGGTCGAGGGCGGCGACGTCCACCCCGGAGCGCCCCTCGGCGGCGCGGGCGCCGAGCACCGCGAGGGCGTCGGGGACGCCGCGCCGGGTGGCCCTGCGGCGGGCCGTGTCGCGCCAGTCGAGCACCGGCGAGTCGAGGACCAGTCCCTTGATGTAGTCGCGGCAGGCGGAGCGGGAGGCGGCCTGCAGCGCCATCGTCGCGCCGATCGACCAGCCGAGGAGCAGGATCCGGCGTGCGCCGCCCTCCACGGCCAGCTCGATGGCCGCCTCGAGGTCGCGCCACTCGGTGTCGCCGAAGTGGCCGAGGCCGTCGGGCGAGCGCGGCGCGCCCTCGTCGTTGCGGTAGGTCACGGCGAGCACCGGCACGCTCAGCCGGTCGAACAGCGGCAGCAGCGGCAGCGCCTGCTGCCGGTCCTCGCCGAAGCCGTGGACCGCGATGACGAACAGCTCGCGGAAGCCGGGCAGGCGCCAGGCCGGCATGGGTCCGAGCTGTCCGTGCACCTGGACCTCGGCGAAGTCCAGGCCGAGGGCGGTCTGCGGGTCGCCCACCAGCACGCGCGGGGTGAGCCTGACGGCGGTGCCCACGCCGAGGGTGGCGCCGTCGGTGTTGGCCGTGCTCTCCAGTCGGCGCACGACGCTCTGGTCGGTGGTGTCGAGGACCCCGCCGACGACCGCGCGGCCGCCGGCCCACTCCAGGCCGTAGCGTCCCGGTCGCAGGCTCTGCCGGCTGCGGGTCAGCTCCACCTGGCCCGCCGCGACGGCGTGCACCCGCAGCCCGCCGGCGTCGGCCGGGGCCGCGCCCCCGGGCTGTACCGAGAGGTCGGAGACGGCCCGCCCGGCGAGGACCGCGGCGGTCCCCGCTCCCACGGCTGCGGCGGTGAGCACCGCGGCCGCCATTCCCCAACGCATGTCGGCTCCCTACAGTCGGTCGTACCCGTCGCCTACCCGATCCCCTCCATCCCAGTACCGCCGACAGGGCCGCGCCAGCGGGGCGCGTCCATCCGACGGAGTGTCCTCATCGGCCGCGCAAGGCTGACACTGTGCGCATTGCCGCTGATCACCCGGCCTGGGTACGGTCCCCGAACCAATCTCTCCGGAAGCAGGTTCTCCTGATGGGCGCGTCCGCCATCGCCAACGGCAGTGTCTCGTTCTGGTACTCGGCGATCGGGCTCCCCGAGCCCCGGCAGCCCCTGGACGGTTCGGCCGAGGCCGACGTCTGCATCGTCGGTGGCGGGTACACCGGCCTGTGGACCGCCTACTACCTCAAGAAGGCCGACCCGGCGCTCCGGGTCACCGTCCTGGAGCAGCGCTTCTGCGGCTACGGCGCCTCCGGCCGCAACGGCGGCTGGCTCTACAACGGCTTCGCCGGGCGCGGGGTCTTCGCCCGCAAGTACGGCAAGCCCGGCGCGGTCGCCATGCAGCAGGCGATGGACCGGTCCGTGGACGAGGTGATCGAGGTCTGCGCGGCCGAGGGCATCGACGCCGACATCGTCAAGGGCGGAATGATGGAGGTCGCCTACACCCCGGCGCAGCTGTCCCGGCTGCAGGCGTACGTCGACGGCGAGCACGCCTTCGGCGAGACCGACCAGGTGCTGCTGAGCGCGGCCGAGGCCACCGCCAGGATCAATGTGGCCGGGACCCTCGGCGGCAGCTACACCCCGCACGGCGCGCGGATCCAGCCCGCCAAGCTGGTGCTGGGCCTGGCCCGGGTGGTCGAGGCGCTGGGCGTCACGATCCACGAGGGCACCACGGTCACCGGGATCGAGCCCGCCGCCGAGGGCCGTCCGGCCCGCGCGGTCACGCCCACCGGGACGGTCTCGGCCCGGTTCGTGCTGCGGGCCACCGAGGGCTTCACCTCGGCGCTGCGCGGCGAGAAGCGCTCCTGGCTGCCCATGAACTCCTCGATGGTGGTCACCGAGCCGCTGCCGCGGTCCTTCTGGGACTCGGTCGGCTGGGCGGACCGCGAGACCCTGGGCGACATGGCGCACGCGTACATGTACGCGCAGCGCACGGCCGACGACCGGATCGCGCTCGGCGGACGCGGCGTCCCCTACCGCTTCGGCTCGCGCACCGACAACGACGGGGCGACCGCGCAGCAGACCGTCGACCAGCTGCGGGAGATCATCACCCGGTTCTTCCCGGCCGCGAGGAACGTGCGGATCGACCACGCCTGGTCGGGGGTGCTGGGCGTGCCGCGCGACTGGTGCTCCACGGTGGAGCTGGACCGCGCCTCCGGCCTCGGCTGGGCCGGAGGCTACGTCGGCAGCGGCGTCACCACCACCAACCTGGCCGCCCGCACCCTGCGCGACCTGGTCGTACGCGAGTCCGGCGGGGCCCGCGACACCGAGCTGACCTCGCTGCCGTGGGTGGGCCACCAGGTCCGCCGCTGGGAGCCGGAGCCGTTCCGCTGGATCGGCGTCCACGGCATGTACGCGGCCTACCACGCGGCCGACCGGCAGGAGCTGGCCGGACGCGCCACGACCTCGCCGATCGCCCGCGTCGCCGATGTGATCTCCGGGCGGCACTAGCGGCGACGACGCTGCGTGAGCAGGCAGGGACACCCCGAGATGCGAAACTCGCGGCCGGGGACGAGTCTGGAGTCCGAAGGGGTAATCGGACCGCAGCACTCAACACCTTGGGGTGCCCATGTCTGTTCTTTCCTGGCTGCTCGTCGCCCCACTGGGGCTGCTCATCATCCTCGGCCTGGCGTGGTTCGAGGACCATGTGCTGCGCCCTCCGGCGAGCCCCGCAGAACAGGTGCTGCAGAGGCAGGGGGAGCCGACCGCCGGCACGGAGCTGCTGAGCCTGGTCAGGGCCCAGCCGAAGCCGGTGGAGCGGCCGGACGTCCAGAAGCGGGACAGCGCCGCCTGACCGATCCGACCGATCCGACAGCAGAAGATGAGGCCACCCCCGCGATGTGATCATCATCGCGGGGGTGCGTGTTGACGCTCGGTCCGGCCGCATGGTGGGATCGGTGAGCCAAACGGAGGCATGGAGAGGAAGCCGGTGCGAGTCCGGCGCGGTCCCGCCACTGTCACCGGGGAGCGCTTTCGATCGACGGCCACGGCAGTGCTCGCCACTGCGGGAAGGCCCGGAAGCGTGTTGATCCGGAAGCCAGGAGACTCTCGCCGCCGGTTCGTCGATCCAGGGCGCGGACCCTGAGTGAGGACATCCACGCCATGCGCGCTTCTCCACCGCCACCTCCTGCTGCAGCCTCCTTCCCGCAGCCGCCCCGCTGACCGCCGTGCAGAGCCGCTCCCTCGCCCTGGGAGTCGCCGCCGGATACGCCGCCGACGCTGTCTTCGGCGATCCCCGGCGCGGGCACCCGGTGGCGGGGTTCGGACAGGCCGCCACCCTTCTTGAGCACCGGCTCTGGCGCGACCGGCGCGCGACCGGGGCGGTCTTCACGGCGCTCTGCGTCGGATCGGTGGCGCTGGGCGCGGTCGCGGCCGAACGCGCCGTGCGCCGCTCCCCCGCCGGGCAGGCGCTGCTGGCGGGCGCCGCCACCTGGACCGTGCTCGGCGGGGCGTCCCTCGTGCGGGAGGCACGGACGATCGGCTCCGCCCTGGAGTCCGGGGACCTGGCCGCCGCCCGCGAACGGCTCCCCTACCTGTGCGGACGGGACCCCAGGGAGCTGACGGAGCAGCAGCTGGCCCGCGCGGTCGTCGAGTCCGTCGCCGAGAACACCGCCGACGCCGTGGTGAACGCCCTGGCCTGGGGCGCGCTGGCGGGCGTTCCGGGGCTGCTGGCGTTCCGGGCCGTTAACACCCTGGACGCGATGGTCGGCCACCGCTCGGCGCGCTATCTGCGCTTCGGCTGGGCCTCGGCGCGCCTGGACGACGTCGCGGGCTGGCCCGGGGCGCGGCTGACCGCGCTGCTGACGGTCGCCGCGGCCGGTCCCGGCGGGCGCGCGGACAGCCTCCGGGTCTGGCGGCGGGACGCCTCCGCGCACCCCAGCCCCAACGCAGGACAGGCCGAGGCCGCGTTCGCGGGAGCGCTGGGGGTACAGCTGGGCGGAACCCTGACCTACGGCGAGCGGGTGGAGCACCGGCCGGTGCTGGGACGGGAGTTGAGGCCGGTCCGGGTCGGGGACATCGAGCGGGCGTGTGTGCTGTCGCGACGGGTGGGACTGCTCGCGGCGGGTCTGACGGCAGTGGCGGGCGCGATCAGGACGAGGACGAGGAGGCAGCGGTGAAGGGTGGTGCGCTGCTGGTGGCGGGGACGACCTCCGACGCCGGCAAGAGCGTGGTCACGGCGGGGATCTGCCGCTGGCTGGCCCGGCAGGGCGTCAAGGTCGCGCCCTTCAAGGCGCAGAACATGTCGCTGAACTCCTTTGTCACCTCCGACGGCGCGGAGATCGGCCGGGCGCAGGTCATGCAGGCCGCCGCCGCCCGGATCGAGCCCGAGGCGGCGATGAACCCCGTGCTGCTCAAACCCGGGGCGGACGGCCGCAGCCAGGTCGTGGTGCTGGGGCAGCCCGTGGCCGAGGTGGGCGCGCTGGACTACCGCGAACGCAAGCCGGAGCTGCTGCGCATCGCCCTGGACTGCCTCGCGGACCTCCGCGACCGCTACGACGTGGTGGTGTGCGAGGGGGCCGGCTCCCCCGCCGAGATCAACCTGCGGGACCGGGACATCGCCAATATGGGCCTGGCGGTGGCGGCCTCGCTGCCGGTCGTGGTCGTCGGCGACATCGACCGGGGCGGGGTGTTCGCGTCGATGTACGGAACGCTGGCGCTGCTGTCGGCCGAGGACCAGCGGCATCTGTCCGGCTGGCTGGTCAACAAGTTCCGCGGCGATGTGCGGCTGCTGCAGCCGGGCCTGGACATGCTGGAGCGGCTGACGCACCGTCCGGCCCTGGGCGTGCTGCCCATGCTGCCGGGCCTGTGGCTGGACGCCGAGGACTCGCTGGACCTGGCCGGGCTGGTCGACCGGGCGCCGAGCGGCGCGGCCCGCGGCGGCGAGGTGCTGCGGGTGTCCGTGGTGCGGCTGCCCCGGCTGTCCAACTTCACCGACATCGACGCGCTGGCGCAGGAGCCGGGCGTGCTGGTGCGCTGGGCTACCCGCCCCGAGGAGCTGGCCGACGCGGACCTGGTGGTGCTGCCGGGGACCAGGGCGACCGTCGCCGACCTGGCCTGGCTGCGCGAGCGCGGCCTGGACACGGCTCTGGCGGAGCGGGCCGCGTCCGGACTGCCGGTGCTCGGGGTCTGCGGCGGCTACCAGATGCTGGGGCGGGTCATCGTCGACGAGGTGGAGTCCAGGGCCGGTTCCGTGCCCGGACTCGGGCTGCTGCCGATGCGGGTGGAGTTCGCGCAGGCCAAGACCCTGGCCCGACCGGTCGGCGAAGCCTACGGGGAGACCGTGGCCGGCTACGAGATCCACCACGGGGTGGTGACGTCCGAGGGCGGAGAGCCCTGGCTGGACGGCTGCCGGGCGGGATCGGTGTGGGGCACGACGTGGCACGGCGCGCTGGAGAACGACGGCTTCCGGAGGGCCTTCCTGCGGGAGGTCGCCGCGCTGGCCGGGCGCGCCTTCGTGCCCGCGCCCGACACCTGCTTCGCCGCCGCCCGCGAGGAGCGCCTCGACCGGCTGGGCGACCTGATCGAGGAGCACGCCGACACCGCCGCACTGCTGCGGCTGATCGAGGACGGCGTCCCCGACGGGCTGCCGTTCGTCCCTCCGGGGGCACCGTGAACAACGACATGAGGGGACGCGGCGTGGAAGCGCAGCAGGCACACTCCGACCAGCAGGCAGCCACAGCGACCGTGCTGCTGCTGTCCACCGCCGACACCGACCTGCTGGCGGCGCGGGCCGCCGACGCGGACTACCGCATCGGCAACCCCACCCGGGTCGACACCGGGGACGAGCTGCGCGAACTGCTCGACGGTGCCGACGTGGTGGTCGTGCGCCTGCTGGGCGGACGTCGCGCCTGGGAGGACGGGCTCGCGGTGATCAGCGGCTCCGGCGTGCCGACCGTGCTGCTCGGCGGTGAGGCGGTGCCCGACGCCGAGTTGATGGGCATGTCCTCGGTGCCCGCCGGTGTGGTCGCCGAGGCGCTCGCCTACCTGGTCGAGGGCGGTCCGGCGAACCTCGCCGAGCTGGCCCGCTTCCTGTCCGACACGGTGCTGCTGACCGGTGCCGGGTTCGACGCCCCGCAGCCCATGCCGCAGTACGGGGTGAGCGGCACCCGCGCATCCGTCCCCGGACGCCCCACCGTCGGCGTGCTCTTCTACCGGGCCCATGAGCTGTCCGGCAACACCGGCTTCGTGGACACCCTCTGCGACGCGGTCGAGGCGGCCGGAGGCAACGCCCTGCCGGTCTTCTGCGGGTCGCTGCGCGGCGCGGACGCCGAGCTCTACGCGCTGCTGGGGCGCTGCGACGCCGTGGTGGCGACGGTCCTGGCGTCCGGGGGGACGGTGGCCGCCGACGCCAGCGCCGGGGGCTCCGACGAGGCCTGGGACATCGGGGCGCTGGCCACGCTGGACGTACCCGTCCTGCAGGGCCTGTGCCTGACCTCCAGCCGCGCCGCCTGGGACGCCTCCGACGCCGCCCTGTCCCCCATGGACGCGGCGATGCAGGTGGCGATCCCCGAGTTCGACGGCCGACTGATCACCGTGCCGTTCTCCTTCAAGGAGCTCGGCGCCGACGGCATCCCCACCTATGTCGCGGACCCCGAGCGGGCCGCCCGGGTCGCCGGGATCGCGCTGCGGCACGCCGCGCTGAAGCACAAGCCCAACGCCGAGAAGAAGATCGCCGTGGTGTTCACGGCCTACCCGACCAAGCACTCGCGGGTGGGCAACGCCGTCGGCCTGGACACCCCCGCCTCCGCCGTCCGGCTGCTGGACACCCTGCGCGAGGCCGGTTACGGCGTCACGGACTACCCGTCCGGCGGCGACGAGCTGATTCATCGACTCATCGCCGCCGGCGGCCACGATGTGGAGTGGCTGACGGAGGAGCAGCTGCGGGCCGCCCCCGCGCGCGTCCCGCTCGCCGACTACCAGGGCTGGTTCGACTCCCTGGAGCCGGAGTTGCGCGAGGGCATCCGCGCGCACTGGGGCGAGGCGCCGGGGAGTCTCTATGTCGACGGCGACGAGATCGTGCTCGCCTCACTGGAGTTCGGCAATGTGGTGCTGATGATCCAGCCCCCGCGCGGCTTCGGCGAGAACCCCATCGCCATCTACCACGACCCCGACCTGCCGCCCTCGCACCACTACCTGTCGGCGTACCGGTGGCTGGAGCAGTCCTGGGGCGCGGACGCGATCATCCACCTGGGCAAGCACGGCACCATGGAGTGGCTCCCCGGCAAGGGCCTCGGCCTGTCGGCCGGCTGTGCGCCCGACGCGGTACTCGGCGAACTGCCGCTGATCTACCCGTTCATCGTCAACGACCCCGGCGAGGGCACCCAGGCGAAGCGGCGCGGGCACGCGACCATCGTGGACCACCTGGTCCCGCCGATGGCGCGGGCCGACACCTACGGCGACCTGGCCAAGCTCGAGCAACTCCTGGACGAGTACGCCCTGGTGAAGGACCTGGACCCGGCGAAGGCCCCCGCGGTGCGGGCCCAGATCTGGACCCTGGTCAAGGCCGCCGAGCTGCACCACGACCTGCATGTCGACGACCAGCCGGACGAGGATGCCTTCGACGAGTTCGTCATGCACATCGACGGCTACCTGTGCGAGATCAAGGATGTGCAGATCCGCGACGGACTGCACATCCTCGGCGGCGGCCCGGTCGGCGAGGCGCGGGTCAACCTGGTGCTGGCGGTGCTGCGCTCGGCCCAGGTGTGGGGTGGGACCGCCGACGCCCTGCCGGGCCTGCGGGCCTCGCTGGCGGCGGAGTTCGGGCTGGTCGAGAAGGAGCTGCTGGCGGAGCCGGGGGCAGCCGTGAAGCTGCCCGCCGAGCTGACGGCCCTGGTCGACGGACCGTCACGCAGCGCCTCCGACGCCGTCGACCTGCTGGAGCAGCTGTGCCGCCGGCTGGCCGGGGGCATGGAGGAGCGGGAGTGGGCGACCTCCGCCGCCGCAGGGCTGGTCGCCTCGGTGCTCGGCCACCCGGTGCCGGACGCCGTCGCGGTGCTGGAGTTCGCGGCCGACGAGGTGGTCCCGCGCCTGGGGCGGACCACGGACGAGCTGACGCACATCCTCCGTGCCCTGCGCGGGGGTTATGTCCCGGCAGGGCCCTCCGGATCGCCCACGCGCGGACTGGTCAACGTCCTGCCGACGGGGCGCAACTTCTACTCCGTCGACCCGAAGGCCATCCCCTCCCGGCTGTCCTGGGAGGTCGGGCAGGCCCTCGCCGACTCCCTGATCGCCCGCTACCTCGCCGACACCGGCGAGTTCCCGCGCTCGGTCGGCCTGACGGTGTGGGGCACCTCGTGCATGCGCACCCAGGGCGACGACATCGCCGAGATCCTGGCGCTGCTGGGCTGCCGCCCGGTCTGGGACGACGCCTCGCGCCGGGTGACCGGCTTCGAGATCGTCCCGACGCAGGAACTCGGCCGTCCACGCGTGGATGTGACGGTCCGTATCTCCGGGTTCTTCCGCGACGCCTTCCCCCATGTGGTCTCGCTGCTGGACGACGCGGTGCAGGCGGTGGCGGCGCTGGACGAGCCGGACGACGCCAACTACGTCCGCGCGCACGTGGAGGCGGACACGGCCGAGCACGGTGACCGGCGGCGGGCCACCGCCCGCATCTTCGGCTCCAAGCCCGGCGCCTACGGGGCGGGGCTGCTGCCCCTGATCGACGCCCGCAACTGGCGCTCCGACGCGGACCTCGCCGAGGTCTACGCGGTCTGGGGCGGCTACGCCTACGGCAAGGGGCTGGACGGGCGGGCGGCGCGGGGCGACATGGAGCAGGCCTTCCGCCGGATCTCGGTGGCGGCCAAGAACATCGACACCCGCGAGCACGACCTGGTCGACGCCGACGACTACTTCCAGTACCACGGCGGCATGGTGGCCATGGTCCGGCACCTGACCGGCACCTCCCCCGAGGCCTATGTCGGCGACAGCGCCACGCCCGACCAGGTGAAGACCCGCACCCTGGGCGAGGAGACCCACCGGGTGTTCCGCGCCCGGGTGGTCAACCCGCGCTGGATGGCCGCGATGCGCCGGCACGGCTACAAGGGCGCCTTCGAGATGGCGGCGACCGTGGACTACCTCTTCGGCTACGACGCCACGGCGGGCGTCGTGGACGACTGGATGTACGAGCGGCTCGCGACCGAGTACGTCTTCGACGCGACCAACCGGGAGTTCATGAAGCAGTCCAACCCGTGGGCGCTCCAGGGCATCGCCGCCAGGCTGCTGGAGGCAGCCGACCGCCGACTGTGGGCGGAGCCGGACCAGGACACCCTGGACCGGCTGCGGGCCACGTACCTGGAGCTCGAAGGCGACCTCGAGGGTGGAGAGTGAGCCTCCGCACCGGCCGGGCAGCACACCCCAACCCCACCCCCGCACTTCAAGGAGGCGCAACCGCATGAGCTCCCGCTATCCCTTCACCGCGATCGTCGGCATGGACGACCTGCGGCTCGGTCTGCTGCTGAACGCAGTATCGCCGCAGGTCGGCGGGGTCCTGGTGCGCGGCGAGAAGGGCACCGCGAAGTCGACCATGGTGCGTGCGCTGGCCGGGCTGCTGCCGGACATCTCCACCGTCCCCGGGTGCCGGTTCGCCTGCGATCCGGCCGCCCCCGACGCCCAGTGCCCCGACGGTCCGCACGACCCGTCGACGGTCCTGGAGCGGGCGACCCGGCTGGTGGAGCTGCCGGTCGGGGTGTCCGAGGACCGGATCGTCGGATCGCTGGACCTGGAGCGCGCCCTGGCCGAGGGGGTCAAGGCCTATGAGCCGGGGCTGCTGGCGGCCGCCCACCGGGGCGTGCTCTACATCGACGAGGTCAACCTGCTCAACGACCACCTGGTGGACCTGCTGCTCGACGCCGCCGCCATGGGGCGCTCCTACGTCGAGCGCGAGGGCGTGTCCGTGCGCCACGCGGCGCGGTTCCTGCTCGTGGGGACGATGAACCCGGAGGAGGGCGAGCTGCGTCCGCAGCTGCTCGACCGGTTCGGGCTCACCGTCGAGATAGCCGCGACCCGCGACCCCGAGCAGCGGGCCGAGGTGGTGCGCAGGCGGCTGGCCTACGACGCCGACCCCGAGGGGTTCGCGGCGCGATGGACGGAGGACGAGCTCAAGCTCGCCGCCAGGATCGTCGCCGCGCAGGAGTTGCTGCCGAAGGTCGAGCTGGGGGACGCGGCGCTGCGTCAGATCACCGCGGTGTGTGCGGCGTTCGAGGTGGACGGGCTGCGCGCGGACATCGTCATGGCCCGCACCGCCGTCGCGCTGGCAGCCTGGGCGGGCCGGACGACCGTGATCGCGGAGGACGTCCGCACCGCCGCGAAGCTGGCGCTGCCGCACCGTCGCCGCCGCAACCCGTTCGACGCGCCGGGGCTCGACGAGGAGAAGCTGGAGCAGACCCTGGAGCAGTCCGCCGGCGAGGACCCGGAGGGCGGGCCGGAGGACGACGGCCCGGACGGCGGGGGCGGGCCCGGTGGAGGCGCGCCGGAGGCGCCGTCCGAAGGCGACGGCGGGGGTGCTGCCGAGGCGGGCGAGCAGGGCGCACCGCAGCAGGGCAGCGGCAGCGGCGAGTCGCCTGCCGCCTCCGCGGCCACCCCCTACCGGACCCGGCTCTACCAGGTGCCGGGCACGGGCGAGGGCGCTGCCGGGCGCCGGTCGCGGGCCAGGACCGACACGGGCGGCCACACCGTCCGCGCCGCACGCCCCAGCGGCGCGCTGCAGCGGCTGCACCTCACGGCCACGCTGACGGCCGCCGCCCCGCAGCAGCTCGCGCGCGGGCGCAACGGCCGGGCGCTCAGGCTGCGCCGGGACGACTTCCGCGAGCAGGTCCGGGAGGGGCGCGAGTCCAACCTGGTGCTGTTCGTGGTGGACGCCTCCGGTTCGATGGCCGCGCGGCAGCGGATGTCGGCGGTCAAGGGAGCGGTACTGTCGCTGCTGATGGACGCCTACCAGCGCCGCGACAAGATCGGAATGATCACCTTCCGGGGCACCGAGGCCGTGCTCGCGCTGCCGCCGACCTCCTCGGTCGAGGTAGGCGCGGCGCGGCTGGAGCAGCTGCCGACAGGGGGGCGCACGCCGCTCGCGGCCGGGCTGCTGCGGGCCCATGAGACGCTGCGGCTGGAGCGGCTGCGCGACCCGCGCCGTCGCCCGCTGCTGGTCGTGGTCACCGACGGGCGCGCCACCGCCGGCTCCAACCCGCTGCCGGAGGCCCGGCGGGCGGCGCAGCTGCTGGCGGCGCAGGGCACGGCCGCGATCGTCGTCGACTGCGAGAGCGGTCCGGTTCGGCTCGGCCTCGCCGCCGAGCTGGCCACGCACCTGCAGGGCACGGCCGTCCGGCTGGACGAGCTGGCGGTCGACAGCGTCACCCGACTTGTGCACACCACCATCCAGCAGAGGGAGGCGGCGTAGCCATGCCGCAGGGACAGCCGACCGACGTACCGGACGACGGATTGACGACACGTCAGCGACGCACCCAGCCGGTGCTCGCCGTCCACACCGGACCGGGCAAGGGCAAGTCGACAGCCGCCTTCGGGCTCGCCCTGCGGGCCTGGAACCAGGGCTGGCCGATCGGGGTGTTCCAGTTCGTCAAGTCCGCCAAGTGGAAGGTCGGCGAGGAGCGCGCGCTGCGGGTGCTCGGGGCCAGCGGCGAGGGCGGCAGTGTGGCCTGGCACAAGATGGGCGAGGGCTGGTCCTGGGTCCAGCGGGACATCAACGACAGCGAGGAGGCCGCCCGCGAGGGCTGGGAGCAGGTCAAGCGCGACCTCGCGGCGGAGACCTACCGGCTCTACGTCCTGGACGAGTTCACCTATCCGCTGCACTGGGGCTGGATCGACGTGGACGAGATGCTGGGCGTCCTGAAGGACCGCCCGGGCAGCCAGCACGTCGTCATCACCGGCCGCAACGCACCTGAGGCGCTGGTGGATGCGGCGGACCTGGTCACCGAGATGGCCAAGGTCAAGCACCCGATGGATGCCGGCCGCAAGGGCCAGCGCGGCATCGAGTGGTGAGCGCAGTGCATCTTCCCCGGGTCGTCCTCGCCGCACCCTCGTCCGGCAGCGGCAAGACCACCGTCGCCACCGGGCTGATGGCCGCGCTGACCGGGCACGGGCTGGCGGTCTCGCCGCACAAGGTCGGGCCCGACTACATCGACCCCGGGTACCACGCGCTGGCCACCGGGCGGCCCGGGCGCAATCTGGATGCCTGGCTGTCGGGTCCTGAGCGGCTGGTGCCGCTGCTGCTGCACGGGGCGGCCGGGGCGGATGTCGCGGTCGTCGAGGGTGTGATGGGGATGTTCGACGGCGCGGCCGGGCGCGGGGAGTTCGCGTCCACCGCACATGTGGCCAAGCTGCTGCGGGCCCCGGTGGTGCTGGTGGTGGACGCGTCCTCGCAGAGCCGGTCGGTCGCGGCGCTGGTGCACGGCTTCGCCTCCTGGGACCCGGAGGTGCGGCTGGGCGGGGTGATCCTCAACCGGGTCGCCTCCGACCGGCACGAGCAGCTGCTGCGGGACGCCCTGGAGGCGGGCGGCGGGGTGCCGGTGCTGGGTGCGGTGCGGCGCAGCGGGGCCGTGGCCACGCCCAGTCGGCACCTGGGGCTGATCCCGGCCGCCGAGCGCGACGCGGAGGCCCTGCGGGCGGTCCGGGAGATGGGCGAGCTGGTGGCCGGGGGCGTGGATCTGGACGCGCTGCTGGCGCTCGCCCGCTCCGCTCCCCCGCTGGACGGGGCGCCCTGGAGCGCGGAGCGGGAGATCGCCGCGTTGGGCGGGCCGGTCGCCGACCGACCGGTGATCGCCCTGGCGTCCGGGGCTGCTTTTTCCTTCTCCTACGCCGAGAACGCCGAGTTGCTGGCCGCCGCCGGTGCGGAGGTCGCTCCGTTCGACCCCCTGCGGGACGAGAAGCTGCCGGACGGGACGTCAGGTCTGGTCATCGGCGGGGGCTTTCCCGAGGTCTATGCCGAACGGCTGTCGGCGAACGGGTCCCTGCGCGGGGCGGTGGCGGCGCTGGCCGCCTCCGGGGCGCCGCTGGCCGCCGAGTGCGCCGGGCTGCTCTACCTGGGGCGCGAGTTGGACGGCCTGCCCATGTGCGGCGTGCTCGACACCGGGGCCCGGATGACCGAGCGGCTGACGCTCGGCTACCGCGAGGCCGTCGCGGTCTCGGACAGCCCGCTGGCCTCGGTCGGCATGCGCGTCAACGGCCATGAGTTCCATCGCACGGCCTGCGAACCGGGGGCCGGGGCGGCCCCGGCCTGGGCCTGGCGCGGAGCGGACGGCCGCAACGCGACCGAGGGCCACACCGGCGCCACCGTCCACGCCTCCTACCTCCACCTCCACTGGACCGGCAACCCCGAGCTGCCGCTGCGCTTCGCCCGCGCGGCACAGCGCCACGCGGCGGGTCAGTAGCCGGGGCTGCCCAGCAGTCTGCGGGCGCGGCGGACTGCGGCGTAGCCGCGGGTGAGGAGGCGGTCCCTGGCGTAGAGGCGGGTCAGGGACTGGCCCTCGACCAGGGTGCAGAAGTCCGCCAGGGCGGTGCTGCGGCGGATGGTGAGCCGGGCCAGGGCGTAGGGGCCCTGCCGACGGTCGGCGAGGGTGTTGGTGACCGCGCAGGCTCCCCGGTAGCCGCAGGCGCGCACCGCGCGGCGGACCCGGGAGTCGGAGTAGCCGAAGGGGTAGCCGAAGGTGGCGACCCGTCGCTGCAGGCGGTCCTCCAGCAGAAATTGATTGATCGTCAGTTCGTCGAACAGCAACCGCTCCGGCAGCTGGTCCAGTTGGGCATGGCTGTGGCTGTGGCCGCCGATCTCCACACCCTGCCCCGCGACCTCCGCCAGCTGGCCCCAGCTGAGCATCGGCGCGAGCGCGCGTCCGGCCCGCTGCGGGCCCGCGTCCGCCAGCCAGCCGGTGGTGACATAGAGGGTGCCGGTGGACCGGTGGCGGTCGAGCAGCGGGAGCACCGTCTCGTGGAAGTCCGCGTAGCCGTCGTCGAAGGTGAGCACGACCGTGCGCTCCGGCAGCGGCGGGGGTGCCGCGCCCGTGGCCTGCCGCCGCCAGTGCTCCACCAGGTCCGCCATGGTGACGGCGGTGAAGCCCAGGTCGCCGAGGACGGCCAACTGCTCGTCGAAGACCGCGGGGTGCACCGACAGCCCGGCGGTCTCGGGGGTCGGTCTGGCGCAGACCGAGTGGTACATCAGCACCGGTATCCGTGCGGTCATGCTCTGCCTCCGAATCCGTCTCCGAAGAGGTCCCGCCGACGGTGCCGGCGGGACTGCCAGCTGCCGCGGGCGAAGCCCACGGCCGTGATCAGGCCGCCGGAGGCGATCGCGGCGGCCCGTGCCAGTCCGTGGACGTCCCCGTGCAGGACGTCGGTGAGGCCGCGGGCGATCCCCACCGGCAGGGTCCTGGAGACGTAGAAGCGCTCGGCCGACAGTCCGTCACCTGCCCCCACGCTGCCCGCGATCTGGGCCTTGGACAGCCCCTCGGCCCAGCAGCGGGTGCGGAAGTAGCCGAAGCGCTCGCGCGCGGCCGGGACCTTGTGGTGGATCACCGAGCGGTCGTCGAAGAGGAACACCGATTCGGGGCGGCCCTGTTTGATCCTGATGCACAGCTCGGTCTCCTCGCCCCCCAGCGGCCGGAGCGGCCTGCCGTCCTCCCCGGCGTCGGCCCCGCGTCCGATCCCCGAGCTGAAGCCCCCGGCTATGTCGAAGGCCGCGCGCCGGAAGGAGGCGTTGCCGCCCAGCACATTGCGCACCTGCGCGCGGCCGGTGGGCATGCCCAGGTAGGTCGCGCCGTGGACCCAGTCGAACTCCGCCGGATACCAGGAGGGTCGTACGCCGGAGGCCCAGACCGGGAGCGTCAGCCCGCCGACCCCCATCACCTCGGGGGCGGCGAAACCGTCGACGAACCAGCGCAGCCAGTCGCGTTCGGCGACGGCGTCGTCGTCCAGGAAGGCGATGATCTGCCCCCGGGCCACGCCGATCCCGGTGTTGCGGCCCCCGGACAGGCCCCTGGCCTGCCCGTTGGGCAGCACCAGGACCGAGGGGGTGTCGGCGAGCCGACGGCCGAGCCGCTCCTGCAGACGGGGGTTGTGATCCACCACCACCAGCACCTCCACCGGTGGCTGGCTCTGGTCGAGCGCGGAGTCCACCGCCGCCAGCAGGTCGCCCCAGCGTTCCTCGGTATAGACACAAATGATCACTGATACATCGTCAGCCATCCGTCCCCCACCGTCGATCCCCCCAGTGCCGAGCCGGCCACGGCACGCGCGAGCGCGTCGGCGGCCGAGCTCCGACCGCCACCTTCCTTCCCGCTGCCGGAGACGCTAATCGACCGCGTCCGGTTCATCTGCAGTTCACAGGGAATAACGCACGGATCGCAACTACCAGTGCGATTTACGAGCGATTTTGCGACCGGATCAGGTCCGCTCGGACCACTCCCCTCCGTATGCTGTGCACCGAGGGTGCGGAGCGGCCTATGGGGGGACGACGCAGAGTGCAAGAGATCATTTCGGAGGCGGGCGGGCGCGCGGTCGAGCGGGAGGGGAACCCACTGACGCTGGCGGTGGTGGTGTGCGCCTACACCCTCGACCGCTGGGACGACATCCTGCTGTCCATCAAATCCCTCCACGACCAGGACCACCCACCCGAACAGATCATCCTGGTCACCGACCACAACCCCGAACTCCACACCCGCGCCACCACCCAGTTCCCCGACCTCGACGTCATCCCCAACACCCAACGCCAAGGCCTCTCCGGCGCCCGCAACACCGGCATCGCCCACGCCCACGAAGACATCATCGCCTTCCTCGACGACGACGCCGCCGCCGAACCCACCTGGGCCCACACCCTCCTCGCCGGCTACACCGACCCCAAAGTCATCGGCGTCGGCGGCTGGATCGAACCCAACTGGGAAACCGGACGACCCCCCTGGTTCCCCCCCGAATTCGACTGGGTCGTCGGCTGCACCTACACCGGCATGCCCCAAACACCCGTCCCCATCCGCAACATGATCGGCGCCAACATGTCCCTGCGCCGAGAAGTCTTCACCACCATCGGAGGCTTCAGCCACGACCTCGGCCGCACCGGCACCCTCCCCCTCGGATGCGAAGAAACCGAACTCTGCATCCGCGCCGGCCAGCACTACCACGACAGCGTCATCCTCCACCAACCCGACGCCATCGTCCACCACCACGTCAGCCCCCAACGCGGCACCCCCACCTACTTCCTCGACCGCTGCTGGAAAGAAGGCCTCTCCAAAGCCGCCGTCAGCCAAATGACCGGACCCCGCCTCGCCCTCGCCACCGAACGCACCTACCTCCAAACCACCATCCCCCGCGCCATCGCCCACGCCCTCCACCCCCGCAACAAACACCACCCCCTCTCCACCCTCCCCGCCCTCACCCTCGGCGTCACCACCACCACCCTCGGCTACCTCACCGGACGACTACGACAGCTGGTCGTCACCCAGCCGGTCACCCCGGGTGCCGCGCCCGCCCCGGAGACCGACGGGCCGTCCGACCCCCCGGTCAAGCCACTGCGGGCGGCACTGGGCCTGCTGCTGCCGCTGATCGCCGGGCTCGGCCTGTGGGCCTGGTCCATCCCCGGGACCGACGTGAGCAACCTGGGCGGATTCGGGCTGCCCGCGGCCCTGCCCTGGATGTACTGGGCGGCCATGGCCGTGCTGTTCGTGGGCTTCGTGGGGGCGCTGCGCCGACCGGGACGCCACACCCTGTGGCCCGCCTCCTACACCGTCGCCCTGCTGGTGGTGCAACGTGCCACGTCCGCGGTGGTGTATCACACCCTGCTGTATGCGTGGACCTGGAAGCACATCGACATCATCAACCGGCTGCTGGCCAACGGCGGCCATCTGACCCTGATCGACAAACCGACCAACGCGATGGCCCCGTACGACGAGTGGGTCGGCTTCTTCGCGGCCAACAGCGCGCTGATCCGCCTGGTCGGCCTCAACTCCGCGCTCTCCTACGCCGCCTGGGCCCCGTTCGTCTCCAGCCTGCTGCTGATCGTGCCGTTGTACCTGATCTTCCGCACCTTCAGCCGGGACCAGCGGCTGGTGTGGACAGCCGTATGGATCTTCTTCCTGGGCAACTGGGTCGGCCAGGACTACTTCTCGCCGCAGGCGTTCGCCTTCTTCCTCTACCTCGGCGTGCTCGCCGTGGTCTTCCGCAACCTGGGCCGCGACCCCAAACCCGGCCTGGTGGCCGCCGTCGACGCGAGCTACGCCCTCGGCGCGCCACCGCGCCCCCGGCTCGACCGCAGGTCGCGACGGCTGTGGACGCTGCTGCTGGTCCCGGTGATCGCCACCATCGCCATGTCCCACCAGCTCACCCCGGTGATGCTGGCCGTGGGACTGATCGCGCTGTGCCTCACCCGCCGCTACCGCAACATCTGGGTCACGCTGATCGCCTGCGGCATCGCCGCCGCCTGGGACTTCAGCTCGGCCCTGGCCTTCTTCCGGCTGACCCTCCCGCAGATGGCCAAGAGCTTCGGCAACCTGCTGGCCAACTCCCAGGCCGGGGGCGGCGCCACCCCCACCGGCCTGGGCCCGGTGGTCATCTCCTACATGGACCGGGGCCTGTCCGCGGTGGTGGTGCTGCTGGCCTGCGTCGGGCTGCTGCGGCACCCCCCGCTGCGGCGCACCGCACTGCCGCTGCTGCTGCTCGGACTCTCCCCCATGCCGCTGGCGGTGGCGAACAACTACGGCGGCGAGATGGTCTTCCGGGTCTACATGTTCGCCCTGCCCGGACTGGCCTTCTTCGCCGCGTCCGCGCTCCAGCCGCGCCCCGCCCACCCCAGGACCACCTCCTGGGCCAAGCAGTCCGCCGCCGTCCCCCTGCAGCGGTGGCGCACGGCGGTGCTCAGCACCACCGTCCTGGCGCTGCTGGCGGCGATGTTCATGCCCAGCTACTACGGCAAGGACGCGGAGAACTACTTCCCTCCGGGCGAGATCAAGCTGGTGGACCAGCTGTTCGAGATCGCCCCGCACGGCTCCATGATCATCGCGGCGACCCCCAACTTCCCCGACGCCTACACCGACTACACCGACTACACGCAGCTGTGGCTGTCCGACGACCAGGCCCCCGCCGACGTCGCCGCCCTGATGGCGGACCCCGCGGCCTACCTCACCGCACCGGCGCTGATCGGCTACCCCGGCGCGCCGCCCGACGACTATGTGATCCTCACCAGGGCGCAGTACACCGACGTGGCGATGGACGGACTGCTGCCGACCGGGGCGATGGCCAGGATCCAGACCTCGCTCACCCGGTCGCCCAGGTTCCGGATCGTCCTGCAGTCCCCCGACGGAGTGGTCTTCCAGATCCTGCACGACTCCTCCGACTCCCCCGACACCGCTGGGAGCGCCGGATGACCGCCGTGCTCGCCCGCCTCCCGCTGGCCGCCAGCGGCTGGATCGCCCTGCTCTGCGCGGACCTGATCGCCGGGGGCGCACCGCTGCGCATCCTCGTGGTGGGCGGCTACCTGCTGTTCTGCCCCGGCCTGGCGCTGCTGCGTCCGTTCGGCGAGGCCCTGCGGAGCCGGCCCCCGCAGGGCCAGGACCGGGACGGCGCGGAGCAGGGCGCCGAGACCGCGCAGGCCGTGCTGATGGTGGTGATGCTGAGCCTGTCCGCCCTGGTGGTCGCCTCCACCGCGCTGATGCTGCTCGGCGCCTTCACCGGAACCCGCACCCTGCTGGTGGTCGCCGCGCTCACCACGGTCGCGGCGCTCCTGCCGAAGCTGCGGTCGCTGCCGATCTGACGTGGTTTCATAGCCTCGTGGGGGGTCACTCCGGAGGAGCAGGGAAGCAGCGGCCGCCGCGCAGGACGTCCCTGTGGGTGGCCTGCCTCGCGGTCGCCGTCGGACTGCTGCTGGCCGTCACCCAGTGCGCCTCGTCGACCCGCGGCGCCTCGCAGCCTGCCTCGTCCCCCGCCCTGGCGGCCGGCACCAGGATCGTCCGCGCCCTCGACCCGCTGGCCCCCGGCTGGGGCCTGACCCACACCCAGCACGACGCCGACGACGGCGACAGCGGGGCGGACGCCTCGGCGCAGCAGCTGCTGACGGAGATCAACCTGCCGCAGGACCAGGCGGTCATGGGCTGGGGCGCGGACAACCCCGAACCCTCGCCGGGTGTCTACGACTTCGGCTCGCTGGACTCCCGGGTCTCGCTGATCGAGCGCTCCGGGGGCCTGCCGGTGATCACCCTGTGCTGCGCACCCGACTGGATGAAGGGCGGGAAGGCCGGGCAGACCGACTGGAACAACCTGGAGGTGGCCCCCACCCCGGCCCACTACGCGGACTTCGCCGCGCTCGCGGCCACCGTCGCCCGGCGCTACCCGCAGGTGCACGACTACCTGGTGTGGAACGAGTTCAAGGGATTCTTCGACGACAGCGACCAGCGGTGGAACGCGGCCGAGTACACCGACCTGTACAACCAGGTCTACACCGCGCTGAAGGCGGTGAACCCCGCCATCGAGGTCGGCGGCCCCTACCTCTCCATGGACAGCTCCACCGTCGCGTCCACCCCCTACCCCTCCGCCCTGCGCGGGGTCTGGGGCACGGTGGACGACCGCGACCTGGAGGCCTTCGAGTACTGGAACCAGCACAAGGACGGGGCGGACTTCGTCGTGGTGGACGGCTCCAGCGCCACCAAGGACCCGCCGATGGCCACCGACGAGTTCACCTCCACCGAGAAGTTCGTCGCGGTCACCGACTGGCTGCGGCAGCAGACCGGCCTGCCGGTGTGGTGGTCGGAGTGGTACGTCCAGCCGGACGGCACCGACTGGACCGAGCAGCACCTGGACGCCGTCATGGCCTCCGGGCTGATGGCGCAGGCGCGGGCGGGGGTCTCCGCCTCGTTCTACTGGAATCCGGAGACCACCGGCTCCGCCTGCACCGGCTGCCTGTGGACGAGCACCTTCCTGGGCTCGGGGAGGGGTGGGCTCGCCATGCCCGCCCTGGTCCTGCTCCAGGACTTCGCCCGCTGGTTCATGCCGGGGACCCCGCTGGTGGCCGTCACCGACAGCAATCGGGACGTCTATGTGCTGGCCCAGGCCAAGGAGGGACTGGCGGTCAACACCACCGACAGCGAGGCGGTGGCCGTGGTCGACGGCCGGTCACTGCGGCTGGCCCCCTATCAGATCTACTGGTTCGCGAAGTAGAGGAAGCGGGAGACGACGACCGCCAGGAAGCCCAGCACCAGCAGCGCGGCGGGCACGGCGAACATCCACTCGCGGTACCGGCCTGCCGCGGCGACCCGGCCGTCCCGGTGGATGCGCATGAGTTCGCGCCCCAGGAGCAGCGGGAAGAGGATCGCCAGCAGCACGACACCGGTCGCGGTCCACGGTGTCCTGGTGATGACCGGACCGATGGCGCCGACGTCGGGGACCTGGACCTTTCCCGCGACCGGCGCGGCCAGTGCGTACAGGCCCGCGTCCGGTGTGTCGACGACCTGCTTCAGTCGGGGGTCGGCGCCGAGCGCGGCCCGCGCCTCGGCGTACCAGTCGGCCGGGTATCCGTTGTTGAACTCCAGGTCGGCCCCCTCCTCCTGAGTGATGATCAGATAGCTCTGCGGGCCGTAGCTCCGCAGGGCCGCGACGAAGGCCGAGTCGTCGCGGGGGTCGACCGGCGCCGCGGCCGGGTCCGTCGGCGAGGGCATCGGCTGATAGCCGACCCGCTCGGTGTCCTGGGTGTTGAGCGGGAACTCCGCGCCGCCGACGTAGACCACCGTGTCGGCGGGGGTGTCGTGCGCATACACGTACTGCATCGCGGTGATCTCGCCGCCGGTGACCCGTTCGAAGGTCTCGTTGCCGTAGCGGGCGATGCCGAACCCGCTCACGGCGAGGACCGCCGCCACCGCCAGCACCGCGGTGGCGGCCCGCCCCGGACGGCGGGCCCCTTCGGCCGCGTCGGGATAGAACGCGCAGGCCGCGAGCACGCAGACGCCGGGGAGGGAGAACAGGAACAGCCGCAGCGCGATCTCGCCGCCGTAGCTCTGCATCCCCAGGGTGAAGAAGGGCATGAAGGCCAGGACCGGCAGCACCCGGTCCCTGATCGCCCGCCTGCGCCGCCGCCACAGGCCCAGCACCGCGAGCCCGAACCAGGCCGCGCTGAGCAGCACCCGCAGGTAGAGCACGTCCTGGTGGGTCGGGTCGCCGGAGACCCGGTCGGTGACCCCGCTGTTGATGTTGCCGGTGATCTGCCCCAGCCCGCCGAACAGCTCCGACAGGTGGCCCGACCAGTAGGACTCGCCCAGGTAGCTGAGCCAGGCGGCCGCGGCCACGGTCATCAGCACTGGGAACCAGATGCCCAGCAGGCTGCGGCGGCAGAGGTGGAGCAGGGCCGTCGCCGCGATCATCACAAAGGGCGTCAGCTGGTGCGAGGCGACGGCGACCAGGAAGGTCCCCAGCAGCACGAACAGCAGGACGGCGCGCTCCCCCGTCCGGGCGCCGCGCGCGGGCAGCTCGCCGGTGCCGGGGCCGCCGCCCTTGCGGAACCAGCCGAGCAGCACCGCCAGGAAGAACAGGTAGAGCAGATAGGTGAACGCCTGCGGCGAGAAGTAGTCCTGGCCGATCCAGGAGCCGACGACGAAGAACCACAGCGCGAGCCAGCGCCCCCGGGAGCTGATGTCGATCGCCCGGAGGATCACTGCCAGCGATGCCAGGCACAGCAGTTGGGAGGCGACCTGGCTCCACTGCAGCACCGGCAGCGGATTGTGCACCCCGCCCGCCTGGAACAGGAACGCCGCGACCGCGAAGAAGCCCGGCCAGCCCCAGCGGGCGTCGTACTGGGGCAGGGTGTGCCCGGTCCTGGCGATGTAGTCGACGAAGCCCAGGTGCAGATAGGCGGTCGAGAACCGGGGCTCGCTCTCCACCAGGGCGGCCGCTCCGTGCAGGCAGAGGACGGTGGCCAGCAGCAGGAACAGCAGCAGCGCGGGCCGGACGACCCGGAGGTTCAGCGACAGCACGAAGAGCACCGCGATGCCGCAGACCGCGATCATCGCGGCGGCCGGGAGCGCGGACACCAGCCCGAGGCCGGTCATGGCGTTGAGGTCGGCCCCGGTGACCGTCCCCATGGAGACCAGGTACACGGCGAGCAGCAGCACCCCGAGAGCCCACAGTGCGGCGGAACCCACGGTGCCGGGGCGGAGCCCCCTCGCCGTCTCCGGGACGGTGGGGGGCGGTACGTCGGCGACCGAGGCAACGGTGGTGGCGGGGGTGGCAGCGGCGACGGCCGGTCCGCCCGCGGGCGCGGTCATCCGCCGGCCCGGATCGCTCCGCCCCGAACCCTGGCCACCGCACCCGCGGTCAGCAGTGCCGCGGTGCTGAGCAGCACCATCGCGATTCCGCCGCGGACCGACCACATCCGGAGGGCCAGCATCGACTCGGCGACCACGCAGTCCAGTACCGCCCCGGCGAACAGCCCGGTGAGCAGTCGCACTGCCGGGTCGAAACCGGGGAGCAGCCAGCCCACCGCCGCGCCGGGGCCGAACAGCAGGAAGAGCAGCGTGAGCAGCGGTATCGCCACCGTCTGCCGACCGAACACGGCCAGCATGCTGCTCGCGGCCCCCGCCAGCAGCACTCCCCCGTACACGGCCACCAGCACGCCGCGGAGGGTGAGCGACAGGACGATCCTGCCCCCGTAGGGGCCGCCATGGGTGGTACCGACCGCGGGAGATTCTGCGATGGCTGCCATGGCTGACGGCTCCTCTGCTGCTGTGCCTTTCCTTTGCACCGTATCCGACGGCCGCGGACGGGCGAAGGGGTTTCGCGTTTTGACCACCATCGAATATTGACGGGATCATCACATATGGAATAGCACCAACCAATTGACGGATGATGGGTTCTTCCGGCCATCACCGGCGCCACACCCGCCACCCACCTCGGAGGACGCGGTGTGCATGGTGGCCGGTTCCTTTCGCCGTGTTCTGGATACGGATGCGAATCACCAACACCCGTGCGATTCTGGGGGAATATCAAAAGTCGATCTGCTTCGCACCGCCCGGTCCGCTCCGTAAGGTGTGGGGCAAGGTGTGCTGCGGGGCGTTGAAGCGGATCCTTTGGGGGACGACGCGGAATGCGAGAGATCATCTCTGAGACAGCCGGGACGGGCGCCGAGCCTCCCGTACCCGACGGCCCCACCGGCCGACTGACGCTGGCGGTGGTGGTGTGCGCCTACACCCTCGACCGCTGGGACGACATCCTGCTGTCCATCAAATCCCTCCACGACCAGGACCACCCACCCGAACAGATCATCCTGGTCACCGACCACAA
>Ga0302314_10002876_pt1 | contig 31936 bp, 38 predicted proteins | sample III_Palsa_N2_3_FD_200533 | JGI IMG/M metagenome (GOLD analysis project Ga0302314, IMG submission 200533) | Peat permafrost microbial communities from Stordalen Mire near Abisko, Sweden - III_Palsa_N2_3 | ecosystem: Environmental > Terrestrial > Soil > Palsa > Peat permafrost | place: Sweden... | reverse complement strand
CACATTCCTCTTGGACTTGGACATCTTGATCGAAGGACCGATCTCGACCGGCTCACCGGTGCTGAGCAGGAAAGCCTTGCCGTCGCGCTTTTCGATCTCGTCAGGTGATACCCAGTCGCCATTGCTGCCGCTGCCCAGGCTGCCGTTGCTCAGGCTATAGGTTTCGTGCGTCACCATTCCTTGGGTGAAAAGCGCATTGAACGGCTCTTCCACCTTGACCAGGCCCAGCTTGGCCATGGCGCGGGTGAAATAGCGGGCATAGAGCAGATGCAGGATCGCATGCTCGATGCCGCCGATATACTGGTCCACCGGCAGCCAGTAATCCGCCGCCTTTTTGTCTACCGGCTCGTCGGAATGCGGACTGGTGAAACGGGCGAAGTACCAAGAGGAATCGGCAAAGGTATCCAGCGTGTCGGTGTCGCGCACCGCCGGGCCTTTGCAAGACGGGCAGGTCGTGGTCTTCCAGGCGGTGTCGGCATCCAGCGGATTGCCCTTGACCTGGAAGTTGATCACCTCCGGCAACAGCACCGGCAGCTGATCCTTCGGCACCGGCACCACGCCGCATTTGGCGCAATGAATGATCGGGATCGGGCAGCCCCAGGGCCGCTGGCGCGACACCAGCCAGTCGCGCAGCCGGTAGTTGACGGTGCGTTCGCCGATGCCGGATTTTTCCAGCCGCGACGCGACTTCGGCCTTGGCCTCGTCCACACTAAGCCCATCGAGAAAGCGCGAATTGGCCAGTCTGCCCGGGCCGGTATAGGCCTCGGTGCCGACATCGAAGCTCTTGGGATCGGCGTCTTCGGGCACCACCACCGGCGTCACGGTCAGCTTGTATTTGCGGGCAAAATCCAGGTCGCGCTGGTCATGCGCCGGGCAGCCGAAGATGGCGCCGGTGCCGTAGCCCATCAGCACAAAGTTGGCCACCATCACCGGCAGCTTCCAGCCGGCGTCAAAGGGATGGGCGGCGGTCAGGCCGGTGTCACAGCCCTTCTTCTCGGCCTTCTCGATATCGGCCTCGGCGGTGCCGACATGGCGGCATTCCTCGATGAAGGCAGCAAGCTTTGAATCCGTCTTCGCCAGTTCCAGCGCCAGCGGATGTTCCGGCGACAGCGCCACAAAGGATGCGCCGAACAAGGTGTCGGGCCTGGTGGTGAATACATCCAGCTTTTCGCTGTTCGACAAAGTGAACTGGAAGCGCAGGCCCTCGCTCTTGCCGATCCAGTTCTTTTGCATGACGCGGACTTTTTCCGGCCAGCGGTCCAGCGTATCCAGGCCTTGCAGCAATTCGTCGGCGAACTGGGTGATCTTGAAGAACCATTGCGCCAGCTTGCGCCGCTCTACCAGTGCGCCGGAACGCCAGCCGCGCCCGTCAATCACCTGCTCATTGGCGAGCACGGTCATGTCCACCGGGTCCCAGTTCACATCGGCTTCGCTGCGATAGACGAAACCGGCCTTGTAGAAATCCAGGAACAGTTTCTGTTGCTGGTGATAATAGGCCGGATCGCAGGTGGCGAACTCGCGCGCCCAGTCCAGCGACAGGCCCATCATCTTGAGCTGGGTGCGCATGGCGGCGATATTTTCGTAGGTCCAGTCGCGCGGGGATACACCCTTGTCGCGCGCCGCATTCTCGGCCGGCAGGCCGAAGGCGTCCCAGCCCATGGGATGCAGCACATTGTAACCTTGCGCGCGGCGGAAGCGGGCGATCACATCGCCCATGGTGTAGTTGCGGACATGGCCCATGTGGATGCGCCCCGACGGATAGGGGAACATCTCCAGCACATAGCATTTGGGCTTGTCGGAATGCGCCGGGGTGGCGAAGAGGGCTCGCGCCTCCCATTCCGCCTGCCAGTGCTTCTCGGATTCCTTTGCGTTGTAACGCGCCATCGCGCGCCCCTCAGCCGGCTTGGCCGAGTGTGGCAAGACGCAGTTCGCGGGCGCGGGTCAGGATGGAATCCTCCAGCTTGTGCGCGGTGTCGGGGCTGGCCGTCGCATCTTGCCAGATCGTGCCATTACGCACCTGGCGGAACACCACCACCTTCAGCGCGTCGGCGCGCAGCGCCCGGTCCATGATGTAGATCGTCACCTTCAACCGCTCATCCGGGCTGGTGGGGGCGACATACCATTCCGAAATGATCACGCCGCCAAAGGGATCGGCCGACAGCAGGGGCAGGAAGGACAGTGTGTCGAGCGAGGCGTGCCAGAGATAGGAATTCACGCCCAGGGTCATGCGGGTCGAGCCGCTGGCGATATTGCTGGTGCCGGTATCCATATCCTTGAGGCCGTCGTCGGACGCCGACGAGCCGCAGCCAGCAAGGACCAGCGCACACAACAGGGCAGGCAGAACTCGCATCTTCACGTCTTTTCCTTAAAAGGGCGCTGCAGCCTGGGGGCGCCGCACAAGGGCTTATACCGGTGGGGAAACGGGCGCGCAACGGCAGGCGGCTTGCGTCTTGGTGCCAGGTTTGGCTTATCTGCGAAGGACTTAGGGGTCAGACCATTGCCGGTTCGTAAGATAGTTTGGTTGGCGGGCTTGAGCGCAGCGGCGTTTTCCCAGGCGCCCGCACAGGCGCAGGTCTTCCCGCCCCTGTCCTGGCCCGTCGGCAACGCCCAGTTCCAGCTTGGCGGAGATGCCGGCGGTGCGCTGTTCAACCCCAACCAGCCGGGCTGGAGCGGGGCCCAGGCCAGTGGCGATGTGCGGCTGATGCCGGAGCTGCGGCGCGACTATGACAGCGGGTTGGGGCTGGACCTGGGCAGCACCTTTGCGGCGGAAGATCCGCTGTCGCGCGGCCGCTATGACGGCGATGTGATCGAGCGGCTGGCGGGGGAAGCGCGCACCGGACTGGGCAAGCTGGAAATCGGCATTACCGACGGCGCGGGCTACGACTTGGCGGTCAGCGGGCCCAAGGTGGATCCGGGCGTGTCGCTGGACGATCCGCGCACCAGCTTTTACCGCGATCCCAGCACCCATCGCGCCGTGACCGACATGTTCGCGTTGCGCACCGAAGTGGGTGCGTCGTCCAATTATGCCAAGTTCGCCTATACCAGTCCGTCTGTGTTCGGGCTGCAGGTGGCGCTGTCCTTTACCCCCACCGAAGCCAAGGAACTGCCCTTCCTGAATGCGGGGCCACATGTCACCGGCCGGCAGGTGGATATCTGGGAAGGCGCGATCCGCTATGAGACCGATCTGGGGCCGGCGTCGCTGTCGGCCTATGGCGCCTTCGCCGAAGGCCGCGCCGAGCACAAACTGCCCGGCCAGGAAGGCGTCAGCGACCTGGGCGCTGGGCTAAAAGCCGATTATCCGGTGAATGACGACATCACTTTGTCGCTGGGCGGCTCATACCGGCAGAGCAATGCCCATGACTTCAACGTCAACCAGTCCTTTGTGACGGGCACCACACATGCGGATTATGTCTCGACCGCGCTCAGTTACCGGCAATGGATGGCGGGGCTGGAATATGGCAATGGCATCGCCGATGCCGTGCCGGGTTCAGCCAGGCTGACGCAGAATGGGCTGGAAGCCTCGCTGGGCTATAGCGTGAGCAGCAGCGCCAGCATCAGCAGCGGCTGGCAACATCTGACCTATTCGCGGGGCAGCGGCGCGTTCTTCAATGGGTTGCCGCAATTGAAGTTGAATGCCTTCTACCTGCACGCGAATTTAAAAACGTCAGAAGAATGAGCTGATGGCAGCGATGCCGCTGAAGGCGGGCGCCAACAGCGCAGCATTGCGGGCGGTGACGCCGCCCAGGGCGTAAACCGGAACCGGCGCCTGGGCGGCAATGAAAGCTGCGCGCACCGGCGTCAGGGGTTTTGCATCCCGATGGCTGGTGGTGGCGAAAACGGCTGAGAGAAACACCGCGTCCAGCACCGCCGCGCCCATCAGCGCCCTTAGCGAATGCGCCGATGAGGTGATGATCCAGTCCGGATGACGCACGCGCCAGTGCAGCGCCTGTTTCATGCGCGCCTGCGGCAGATGCAGCCCCGCCGCGCCAATCGCTTCCGCCAGCATGGGATCATCGGCGATCAGCAGGGGCGCCAACCCATGCAGTTTTTCCGCCAGCGCGCGACGGCGCTTGGTATCGCGCGCGCGCACCACCACCACACTGCCATGCGGCAACCGCCGCGCCGCCCCCGCCCAGTCGGCGGCGCGGTCATCGGTCATCAGGACCAATGGCATATCGGCGTTGAGACGCGCCTGATGGATTGCTAGGTTCATGACCATGACGATTGCAGAAAATCTCGCCGACATTCTGGCCCGCATCGAGACGGCGCGAAAGGCCGCGATCAAGCCCGCGAGCGCCACAAGACTGGTGGCCGTGTCCAAAACGGTGCCCGAAGCCGGCATCCGTGAGGCGCTGGCCGCCGGTCAGCGCCTGTTCGGCGAAAACCGGGTGCAGGAGGCGCAAAGCAAGTTTCCGCAAGCCAAGACCGAATTCCCCGATCTGGAATTGCATCTGATCGGGCCGTTGCAGACCAACAAGGTGAAGGAAGCGGTGGCGCTGTTCGACTGTATCCAGACCCTGGACCGCGCCCGGCTGGCCGATGCGCTGGCGGCGGAGCGTGACAAAGCCGGCCGCTGTCCCCGCCTGTTCTTGCAGGTCAACACCGGCGAGGAGCCGCAGAAGGCCGGCGTTCTGCCCCGCGAGACGGCCGAGTTGATCGCCTATGCGCGCAAGCTGGACTTGCCGCTGGAAGGTCTGATGTGCATTCCCCCGATGGAAGACGATGCCGCGCCGCATTTCGCGCTGCTGGCCAAGATCGCGCGCGACAACGATCTGTCAAACCTCAGCATGGGCATGAGCGGGGATTTCGAGCTGGCGGTGAAGTTCGGTGCGACCCATGTGCGGGTGGGGACGGCAATCTTTGGTGCGCGTCAGTCGATAACGACCTGATCGCCTAATCGAAGCTGGCTGATCGCCGCCAGCGCGTCGTCATAGGTCAGCGCCACACAGCCATGGGTGGCAGAGTAATCGTTCCGCGCCAGATGCAGGAAGATGGCGCTGCCTTTGCCCGCCACCACCGGATCATCGTTGTAGCCCAGCACCGCGACCAGATCGTAGAGATGATCCTCGCGCCACATGGTTTCGGCGCTGGCCGGATAGGGCAGAAACACTCGCCGGTTGTAGTTGGGATCGTCCGGCGCATCGCACCAGCCGTCAGTTTTCTGAATGGCGCGCAGCGGCAGCGCCGTGACCGGTTTTGCGATGCGATCGGCGCGATAGAAAATCTCGCGCACCGCAAAGCGCCCGCGCGGGGTGATGCCGTCGCCTTCGCCGCCCTTGATGGCGATGCCGCCAGGCCCGATGGCGGCGCGCTTTGGGCCTGCGCCCCAGTCAAGCCATGCGCCATCCGGGCCGGATGTGACGATCAGATTCATGGAAAAAATATAGCGTCAGTCGGCCCCAATGTCCCGAATCCGAAACTCGCTTTGGTCTGGCGGCGACACCTAAAAGGACGGACCCACCGCACTGGCGAAAACCGGCGACGGCGCGGTCGCCATCATGCGGCGATAGGCGTCCAGCGCCCGGCCGGCCATGTCGCCATTGATGCCTTTGGCGGTGAGGGATGCGGCCAGCGCATTGACGTCGGCGCCGTCCGGCTGGGCCGAAGCCATGCTTGTGGGCTGAGACGGCAGCGCCGGGGTATCGGATGACGGCAGCGACTGCGCCACGGTAATGGTGGGCGCGGTGATCTTGGCGACCTCAGTATCCGAGCTGCCCTTGAGCCAGCCCATCACGGTGTCTTCCGCACTTTTGCCGGTGATCTGTTCCAGCGCTACATCGGCGACGGAACTCACCGCCCCCCACAGCCCGCCATAAAGCGCGTCACCGGCGATCTTTTCCACCGGACCGATATGCTCACCAGTGATGGCGCGATAGATGGTTCCGATCACCGGCAGATGCTGCAGCGGATTGACCACATCCAGCAGATGGTGAAAGAAGCTTTCGTCCTGGTCCCCGGTCTTGGTCGCAGTCGAGGTGACATTCTCCGTCGCCGGCGAAGGCGAGGACATCATGGCGTGATATTCGGTGCTGTAGACGCTCATTAGCCAAACACGAAGCAAGCCGCGCGCCAGGATTTTTCCCGCTCTATTGCTGGAATTTCATCCGCCAGCGGACAGCCGCGACCGGCAAGATTTGCCGCGCAGGTCCCACCCGCGCTAATCTCGGTAACCCCGAACCGCCGAAACCCCTAATATGCCGACACGAATTCTTTTGGCCGAAAGTGACGAGGTGCTGCGCGCAAGCCTTGCCGAGCAGCTCGAACACGAAGGCTATGACGTGATCGCCGCCGGCAATGGCGAAGAGGCGGCCAATGCCGCGCGCGAGCCGCTGGCTTTCGCCATCATCGGGCTGGGCGAGGCGATTGCCGCGCAATTGCGCGAACAGGGCCTGACATGCCCCTTGCTGCTGTTGTGCGATGGCGACAGCCAGACCACCCAGGCCTTCATCACCAGGCCGTTCCGTTTTTCGGCGCTGCTGGCCAAGCTGCATTCGCTCAACACCCATCAGGGCGCGGACGATGGCGCGGCCGTCAAGATCGGGCCCTATACCTTCCACCCTTCCGCCAAGCTGTTGCAGTCCGACAGCCGCAAGGTGCGGCTGACCGAGAAGGAAACCAATATCCTGAAGTTCCTTCATGCCAGCGCCGGCACCGTGCCGCGCGACATCCTTTTGCACGAGGTATGGGGCTATGGCCCAGCGGTCGCCACCCACACGCTGGAAACCCATATCTACCGGCTGCGCAAGAAGATCGAACAAGATCCGGCCCGCGCTCAGATCCTTTTGACCGAAGACGGCGGCTATCGCCTGTCGGCCTGACCCCCATTCGTCCCAAATTGGGAGGCTTGTTTAACGGGCGTTAACCGCTTGGCGCCTACAACAGGGCCATGGGAAAGAAGCCCACAAAACCCGCCTCTCCAAAGCCCGCGCCGGTCGGCGTGCGGTCGGGCGCCCCAAGGCCGGGCGCGGCAAAACCCGCAACCCCGCCCAAGCCCAAGCGCAAAGCGACCTGGCCCTATGTGCTGGTGATGCTGGGCGCCTGGGGCGTGATTTTCGGCGGGCTGTTTTTCTCCCACTTTCTGTCCAGCCTGCCGGACGTTCGCAATCTGATGATCAGCGGTCCCTCGCAGGACGTCACTATCCTGGATGACCGCGGCCGGCTGATCGCACGCCGCGGCCTGACCCAAGGCGCCATGGTACGGGCGCAAGACCTGCCCGACTATGTGCCCAACGCCTTCATCGCCATCGAGGATCGCCGCTTCCGTTCGCACATGGGCATAGACCCGATCGGGCTGACGCGCGCCGCGGTGCAGAACATGATCAACGGCCATGTGGTGCAGGGCGGTTCGACCCTGACCCAGCAGCTGGCCAAGAATCTGTTCCTCAGCCCCAGCCGCACCTTCGACCGCAAGATCCAGGAAGCGATGCTCGCGCTCTATCTGGAGTCGCGTTATTCCAAGGACCAGATCCTGACCTTGTATCTCAACCGGGTCTATTTCGGCGCCGGCGTGTTCGGCATCGAGGCGGCGTCGGAGAAATTCTTCGGCAAGCATGCCAATGAACTGAGCCTGACCGAAGCCGCGATGGTCGCGGGCAGCGTCAAGGCGCCGGCGCGCTACAATCCCCTGTCCGATATGGATGCAGGCCTGCAACGCGCGCGCGTGGTGCTGGCCGCCATGCAGGACGCGGGCTTCATCGACGCCAACACCCGCAGCCTTGCGGAAGCAACCCGGCCGCGCATCGTGCGCCTCAACGGCACGCCTGGTTCCGGCTTCTTTGCCGACTGGATCATGGCGCATCTGAACGACTATGTCGGCGCCACCACCGAGCCGCTCATGGTGGAGACCAGCTTTGATCTCGACGCCCAGACCATGGCCGAACACGCGATCGCGGAAGGACTGGCGGCGGAAGGCCAGAAGTTCAACGCCAGCCAGGCGGCGCTGGTGGCGATGACGCCGGATGGCGCGGTGCGCGCCATGGTGGGCGGCAAGGATTACGGCGGCTCGGGCTTCAACCGCGCCACCGATGCGGAGCGCCAGCCCGGCAGCGCCTTCAAACCCTTCGTCTATCTGACCGCGCTGGAGCACGGCCACAACATCGATGAGACGGTCAATGACGGCGCGGTGGACATCCACGGCTGGAAGCCCACCGATTTTGAAGGCCATTTCCAGGGCCAGATGCCCTTGATCCAGGCCTTTGCGGAATCCTCCAACTCTGTCGCTGCCCAGCTCACCGCCGAGGTTGGCCCGCGGGAAGTGGTGCGCACCGCCCGCAGGCTGGGCATCGTTTCGCCGCTGTCGGCCGTCTTCTCACTGGCGCTGGGCACCTCGGGCGTGACGCCGCTGGAGCTGACCGGCGCCTATGCCGCCTTCGCCAATGGCGGCAATGGCGTGCAGCCCTTCGGCGTGGTGCTGATCAAGACCCGTTCGGGCCGTATTCTCTACGAACACCGCCCGCCCACCACCGGCGCGGTGATGAGCGCCAACAACAATATGCAGATGACCCGGCTGATGACGGAAGTCACCGCCACCGGCACCGGCAAGGCCGCCCGTCTGGAAGACCGCCCCACCGCGGGCAAGACCGGCACCACCCAGGATTTCCATGACGCCTGGTTTGTCGGCTTCACCGCCGACCTGGTGTGCGGCGTTTGGGTCGGCAATGACAACAATGCGCCGATGGTGAAGGCCACCGGCGGCACCCTGCCCGCCCATCTTTTCCATGCCTTTATGACCAGCGCCGAACAGGGCCTGCCGGTCAGGCCTCTGGCGGGCAACGCGCTGGTGGCGGACGCCGGGCAGCCGGCCGATCAGACAGCACCTGGCCAGCCCACACCGGTCTCCGCCCAGGAAGAAGACAAGCCCCGGCCCGATACCTTCAAGCGATTGCTGGACGGCCTGTTCGGCGGGACTTGATTTGATGGTCGCGCGTCCTGGCACGAAACGTCCATCCCTGGACGTTTCACTTGGCCGACGCCCCTAAGCCCCGTAGCGCTGGAGATCGCGGCCATTGGTCTTGAGCCAGGTCTGGGCCGCATCCAGGTCGGGCGCGATGCTCTTCACATGCGCCCAGAAACGCGGACCGTGGTTCATCTCGCGCAGATGCGCGACTTCATGCGCCACCACATAATCCAGCACGAATTCAGGGGCCAGGATCAGCCGCCAGGAAAAAGACAGCGCCCGGGTCGAAGAGCAGGAACCCCAGCGGCTGGCGGTGTCGCGCACGGTGATGCGCGACGGCTTCACGTTCAGGCGCCCGGCATGGTCCAGCACGCGGGCCTCGAACGCCTTGCGCGCCTCACGCTTGAGGAAATCCAGCACCCGGCGCGGCGCATGGGCCGCGTCGCCGCGCACCCAGATCACGCTATTCTCGGCCCATACCGGCGAAGGCCCGCGCAGAGCGGCGCGAATTTCATGAAGCGCGCCCTGAAACGGAATCATCGCGCCGGTTGAAAGCGCGACCGGGCCGCGCACTTTCGCAAGCTGGCCCGCGATCCAGTCGCGCTCGCCGCGCGCGAAATCCAGCGCCGCCGACAGGCCGCGGCGCGTGGGCGCGGTGACGCTGATCTCGCCGGTGGCGGGATTGACCTTGACGATCATGCGCCGGGCGCGCGGATTGAGGCGAACGCGCACTTCCAGCAAGCGGCCGTCTATCTTGAGCAGTTCGGGGCGGGAAGGCGGCGATTTTTTAAACAACACGTGTGATTTGCCTGCGCTCTCCAGATCGGCGATATTTGTACTCCAGTTCGCAAGACCGCTGAAAGTTTTTTCTCCCGTCATGAATCGTGATGAACAGATTGCAAGGCTGATGGGCGCGGGCGCGCTGGCGCTTTTGCTGGGCGCACTGGGTTTTCAGTATCTCGTTCATCTTGCGCCGTGTGAAATGTGTCACTGGCAGCGCTGGCCGCATATGGCCGCCTTCGTCATCGGACTTGCGCTCATATCTTTTTTTCGCCGCAATGCGCGCGAACTGGCCTGGCTGGTTGCCGCGCTGATAACCGTGTCGGGCCTGATCGGCGCCTATCAGGCCGGTCTGCAATGGGGCTTTCTGCCGGGACCGACGGGTTGTACCGTGGCGCATGCTTATGTGATGGGTTCCGGCGCGCCTGCGCCGCAGGTCAGCTGCAATGCCGTGACCTGGAGCCTGTTCGGCCTGTCGCTGGCGGGATACAATGCCATCTTCTCGTTCCTGATCGCGGGAACGGGCGCATTTTTATTAAGCCGCAAACATGCCGCGTAAGCCCAAACCAGCCGCGCCGGGCGCGCAACCGGACATCGAAGCCATGATCCGGGTAGATCATGCCGGCGAATATGGCGCTGTGCGGATTTACGAAGGCCAGCTCGCGGTGCTGAAACATCGCCAGGGCGCGGCCGCCAGTGTCGCAACCATCCGGCACATGGCCGAACAGGAACAGCACCATCTCAAGACCTTCGACCGGCTGGTGAACGAACGCCGGGTGCGGCCCACCGCGCTGGAGCCGGTATGGCGCATCGCCGGCTTCGCGCTGGGCGCGGCCACCGCGGCGATGGGCGAGAAGGCCGCCTTCGCCTGCACCGCGGCGGTGGAAGAAGCGATTGACGAACATTATGCAGCCCAGATCCTGGCGCTGAAAGACAAAGACTCCGCGCTGAAATCCATGGTGACGGAATTCCGCGCCGACGAGGCCCAGCACCGCAATACGGCGCTGGAACATGGCGCCGAACAGGCGCAGGGCTATCGGTTGTTGAGCGCAGCGATCAAGGCGGGCTGCCGGATCGCGATCAAGTTGTCAGAACGAATCTGAAGCTGCGCGGCGCGGAAGAACCGTATCCTACGGTTCGAGTTCGCTGTCCCAATAAAGATAGTCCGCCCAGGACTCATGCAGATAATTGGGCGGAAACTTGCGGCCATGCTCGCGCAGCTCGATCACCGTGGGCTGATGCGGCCTGATGCGCGGATGCATCTTGGCCTGGGCCGGCATGCGCCCACCCTTGGTCAGGTTGCAGGGGCTGCAGGCGGTGACGACATTTTCCCAGGTGGTACGGCCGCCCTTGCTGCGCGGGATCACGTGATCGAAGGTCAGCTCCTTGGGATCGCCGCAATACTGGCATTCGAACTCGTCGCGCAGGAAGACATTGAACCGGGTGAAGGCGGGCTTGCGCGCGGGTTTGATATAGGTTTTGAGCGAAACCACTGAGGGCAGCTTCATCTCGAAGCGCGCCGAGCGCACCACCCGGTCATATTCTTCCAGGATCGTTACCCGTTCCAGGAACACGGCCTTGATGGTGTCCTGCCAGGACCAAAGCGACAGCGGATAATAGCTGAGCGGGCGGTGGTCGGCGTTCAGCACCAGCGCCGGACAGTGAGAGGCGGCGGACGCCCGTGGTACGGCAGCCGCAGCTAGCATGGATGATACTCTATGAAGGCCGATATCCTGAAGATACGTCCCCTTTCGCGAGCCAATTTAGGGCAAGGGCCCCTTCCTGCTCAAGAGTTTAGCCGATTCGTCATGACGGTTTGTAGACGGAGCGTATCTCGCCGGTCGTTTTCAACAGGCCCCGGAACGCAAGGCTGAGAAATTGTCCCGCGAGGACCAGGCCTTCGGGGTCTATACCATGGCCCATGCCGGGCGCCAGATGCCATTGCACCGCCGCCCCCGCCAGCCCCAGCTGGGTCGCGGCCATGAACATCGCCTGGGGCGGGATCACCTGATCACTATCGCCATGGGTCAGAAGGACGGGCGGGATTTCGCCATCCTCCGGCGGCCCGGCCAGCAGGCCCGAGAAGCCCACGATTCCTGCGGGGCGGACTTTTCGTCTCAGCCCCAGATGCAGCGACAGCATGGTGCCCTGGCTGAAGCCGACCAGCGCCAGCCGTTCTGGCGGCAGGCCCAGCCGCGCCAATTCCGCATCCAGATATTGGTCCAGCATGGGCGCGGCCGTCTCCACGCCTTTGCGCATCTCATGCGGATCGATGCGGGAAATGGGAAACCATTGATAGCCGGCGCTGCCGGGAACGGGCGTGGGCGCGTTGGGCGCGGCGAACGCGACGCTGGGCAACAGGCCCTGCCAATGCTGCGCCAGGCCGATCAGGTCCTGGCCATCGGCGCCATAGCCGTGCACCAGCACGACCAGATGGGTTGCGGGGCCCCGGGCGGGCGCCATGGTGGGTCCGGAAAGTGCCATATGCGTGTCTGATGCGTTAGATTTGCCCCGGGAGCGCGGCCAATTCCGCGCGACCAAGAAAACAGAACCCATGATTGTCACAAGGTTCGCGCCCAGTCCAACCGGCCTGCTTCACCTGGGCCACGCCTATGCCGCCATCACGGCCTATGAAAGCGGCGACGATTTTCTGTTGCGGATTGAAGACATCGACAAGGGCCGCTCACGCGACCAGTTCATCCAGGCGATCTTCCATGACCTGAAATGGCTGGGCCTGTCCTGGGACGAGCCGACCTTGCGCCAATCCACCCGCATGGGCGCTTATGCCGAGGCGCTGGTGAACCTGAAGGCGCACGGGCTGGTCTATCCCTGCTTCTGCACCCGGGCCGAAATCGCCGCCGAGATCGCACGCGCTGGCGAGGCCCAGCATGGGCCGGATGGGCCCCTGTATCCCGGCACCTGCAAGGCGCTGTCGCGAGAAGACGGCCTGCACCGCATCGCCGCCGGCGAAAATCATGCGCTGCGGCTGGATGTGACCAAGGCGGCGGCGCTGACCGGGCCACTGACCTTCAGCGAGCGCGGGTTGCGCCATGCGGTGGACCCTTACCGTTTCGGCGATATCGTGATTGCGAGGAAGGACATGCCGACTTCCTATCACCTGGCCGTGGTGGTGGATGACGCCCACCAGCATGTGACCCTGGTGACCCGCGGCGAAGACCTGCTGTCTGCCACCCATATCCAGCGGCTGTTGCAGGCGCTGCTGAAACTGCCGGAACCGGAATATGCCCATCACCCGCTGGTGCTGGACGAGAACGGCAAGAAATTCTCCAAGCGCGACGGCGCGGTGTCGCTGGAGAGCCTGAGGAATACAGGCGCCACCCCGGCCGACATCCGCGCCCGTATTGGGCTTTGACTCACCCCCATCTGTCGGCCACGCGGGCAAGCCCGCAGGCCGACATCTTCCCCCGCGATGCGCATGCGCGCCGCGGGGGAAGAAAGCCTGAGTATGCTGCCCCGCCCGGACCATGCTAAGGAACCGCCATGACCGAAGGCCTCGACAAACTGTTCGCCACCATCGCCGCGCGCAAAGGCGCCGACCCCGCCCAGTCCTATACCGCCAAGCTGCTGGCGGCGGGCGTGGAGAAGTGCGCCAAGAAGTTTGGCGAGGAAGCGGTCGAAACCGTGATCGCGGCGATCCAGCGCGACAAGACCGAGCTTGCCAAGGAATCGGCAGATGTCCTCTATCACCTGGCGGTGCTGTGGGCAGCGAGCGGCATCACGCCGCAAGATGTTTATGCCGTGCTGAAGTCACGCGAGGCCATGTCGGGCCTGGACGAGAAGGCCAGCCGCAAGAGCTAGTTTTTTTGCTCTTCTTCTTCGGCCAGACTCTTCACCAGATCCAGCACGCGCTTGCGCACCTTGGTGTCCCTGATCTTCATGAAGGCCAGGCTGAGCTGAAGCCCTTCGCCGCTGGAGACAAACTCCATCACCGGCGGCGCGGTTGCTTCGGTCTCGCCCACGCCCGGCTGGCTCGTCGTCGCCAGCCCTTCGTAGAAGAAATCGATCGGAACATTAAGAATGCGCGAAACTTCAAACAGCCGGCCGGCGCCAATGCGGTTAACGCCCTTCTCGTACTTCTGCACCTGTTGAAATGTCAGTCCCAGCAGATCGCCGAGACGCTCCTGGCTCATGCCGATGAGCATGCGCCGGATACGTACACGATTGCCGACTTGCACATCGACGGGATTGGCTTGCTTCTTTGGCATGTCACTCAACAGTTATTTAGCCGGGGCGGAACTTGCCCCATCTATCGCGCAACTGAAACAATAATTTCGCCGCAGGCACCGATACTTAGGCGCGGCTGCGATAAAAACTGGCCAACGCCGCGGTAACCAAAAAGAGCAGGAAAATGAGATCGCCGAAGCGCGCATAAGGCGTCAGCGGCAGTGCAACAGGAAGGGTTGCATCCACTTCACCCAGCCTGTTCAGGCCAAGAGAAGTCCGCACACGGCCATTGCCGTCGATCATCGCGCTGATCCCGGTGTTGGCGGCGCGCGCGATCGGCAGGCCTTCCTCGATCGCACGCACACGGGCGCTGAGGAAATGCTGCTGGGGTCCGGCCCAGGGACCGAACCACGAATCATCGGTAATGTTGATGAACCATCCGGGCCGGGCCGCGCGCGCGTCGGTCACCGCATTGGGAAAGATCACCTCATAGCAGATCAGGGGCGTCATGGCCGGTGCGCCCGCAACCTGCATCACATGCGGATGGTCGCCGGAACTGAATCCTTCGCCCATGGTGAGCTGGCGGATGCCGATGCCGTTCATCAGCCCCGCAAACGGTACATATTCGCCGAACGGCACCAGATGGAATTTGTCGTAGACTTGGGGCAGCGCGCCATGCGGCCCGAAAAGATAGAGGCTGTTGTAGGCGATGAGATGCTTGGGGCCCGGCTCGATCCGGTCCGAGCCGGTGACGATGGTCTGGCCACGCGCGGTGAAGAGGCCGATCTCGTCCAGCGCGCCCGGCGCGCGCGCCACCGCAAAGCCGGTGGCCGCTTCCGGCCAGACGATGATGGAAGGCTGGCCCGGACGGGCGCTGAGATCGATCAAACGCTGCCAGTTGCGCAGCATCAGGCGGCGCACGTATTTCTCCGCCTGCGGAATATCAGGTTGTACCAGGCGCACCAATACACCCGGCACATCGCGCATTGGTGTAGTGGCAAGCCGGTACACGCCATAGGACCAGAGGGCGGCAAAAACCAGCGCCATCGCGGCGGTGGCGCGCCAGCGCCCGCAGAAAATTTCAGCCAGGGAAGCGCCCAAAAGGACTGTCAGGAAGGACAGGCCATAGGCTCCCATCAGGCCGGCGGACTGCAAAATCGCCAGTGATTCGCCCCAGCCATAGGCCGTCAGGTTCCAGGGGAACCCGGTGAAGAGGTGACCCCGCAGCCATTCCGTCCCCGCCATGCAAATGGCAAAGACGAAAAGCCGGGCGGACCCTGCCTGCCAGAAGTGGGCGGCCAGGCCAGCGGCCAGCGCGCCATAAAGCGCCAGTCCGGCGCTCAGCCCGACCAGGGCAAAGGGCATCTGCCAGAGATGATTGCCGGGATCGACCAGGAAGGCGTAGCCGATCCAGTGCCAGCCGACCAGAAACTGGCCGAAGCAAAAGGCCCAGCCGGCCCAGGCCGCGCGGGTGACGGGCTTTTTGCCGGCGTCGGCGCCGTCCAGCAGAAGCACCAGTGCGCCATAGCCCAGAAGCAGCGCGGGAAAAAATCCGACTGGCGCAAAGCCAAGCGCCGACACCGCGCCCATGACAAAGGCGAACAACAACCGCCGCCAGCCGGTGAGGCCCGCGACCCAGGCGCCGGCACGCCTCATGCCGGCTTGAGCGGCTTGGGCAGGGTGACGCGCAGCTTGCGCACCCGGCGCGGATCGGCCTCCAGCACCCGGAATTCGGTGCCGTCGGGATGGGTGATGATCTCGCCGCGCAACGGCACCCGGCCCAGCAGCGACATCACCAGCCCGCCCAGGCTGTCGATGTCGGGAGCTTCCTCGCCATCTTCCACCACAAAGCCGTGGCCGGTCTCGGCCTTGAAATCATCCAGGTCCATGCGGGCGTCGGCGACATAACCATCGCCATCAAGCTTCAGCGTGGCGGCAACCTCATCATGCTCGTCGGCGATGTCGCCGACGATCTGCTCGATGATGTCTTCGATCGAGACAAGCCCGTCGGTGCCGCCATATTCGTCAACCACCAGCGCCAGGTGGGTGTGGGAGGCCTGCATCTTCAACAGCAGGTCCAGCGCCCGCATGGAAGGCGGGGCGAACAGCACGGGCCGCAGCAGTGCGGTAATCTTGGCATGGGGCGACAGGCAATAGGCGCCATCGGCTTCGGCTTCCAGCAGGCCCAGCACATCCTTGACATGGATCAGGCCGGTGGGATCGTCGAGCGTGTCGTGGAATACCGGCAGGCGGGAATGTTGCGCCTCGCGGAACAGCGTGAGCAAATCGGCCAGGCCGATGTTTTCATCCACCGCGATGATGTCGGCGCGCGGCACCATCACATCGGAAAGCTTCAGGTCGCCAAAGCGCAGCAGATTGCCCATCAGCACCCGTTCCTGGGCCGACAGGTCGGGCGACTCGCGCTCGCTCTCCTCGATCACCTCTTCCAGGCTTTCGCGGATGGCGACGGCTTCCGCGTCATGGCCCGTGATCTTGTGGAGCAGGCGCTTAATCGGATGATCGCTCATGACGCCGCCACATAGGGATCGGCGATGCCCAGCCGCGCCAGGATCTTCACTTCCAGCGGCTCCATTACCTTGGCATCCTTTGGACGTTCATGATCGTAACCGGCCAGATGCAGCACGCCATGCACCACCAGATGGGTGGCATGGTCTATCAGCTTCTTGTTCGTGTCTTTGGCCTCTTTGGCGGTCACGCCATAGGCGATGGCGATATCACCGGCATAACCGTCATGGCCCGGAAAGGACAACACATTGGTGGGCTTGTCCTTGTCGCGGAAATCGCGATTGAGGACACGAAGTTTGCGGTCGCCGGAAAGCAGGATGGTGACATCGCCCTTGAGCTTGGCCGCCTTGCGCGCCGCCTCCGCCGCCCGCTTCAGGCGCACCTGAAGGCCGCGATGCGAACGCCACCCTTCGTCTTCCACCACCAGCGTGATCCCGCTCATCTGCCCCGGCGATTATAGGCGGCCACGATGCGCGCGACGAGGGGATGGCGCACCACATCTTGTTCGGCGAAGCGGGCGACGCCAACTCCTTCCACGCCTTCCAGAAAATCCAATGCCTCGTTGAGACCCGCTGCCTGCCCGCCCGGCAGGTCGCTCTGGGAGGGATCGCCTGTGACGACCATATGACTGTCTTCCCCCAGCCGGGTCAGGGCCATTTTCATCTGCGCCTGGGTGGTGTTCTGCGCCTCGTCCAGGATGACAAAGGCCCGCGTCAGGGTGCGGCCACGCATGAAGGCGAGCGGCGCCACCTCGATGACGCCCTGCTCCATCAGCCGGCCGGCGGCATCGCCCAGGACATCGAACAGCGCGTCATAGAGCGGGCGCAAATAGGGGTCGATTTTCTCTTTCAGGTCGCCGGGCAAAAAGCCCAGCCGCTCGCCCGCTTCAAGCGCAGGGCGCGACAGGATCACCCGGTCCACACGGCGTTCGTGCAGCATATGGGCGGCAAAGGCGGCGGCGAGATAGGTCTTGCCGGTACCGGCCGGCCCGATACCGAACACCAGCGGGCATTGGCGCATCAGCTCCAGATAGGCCGCCTGCGCCGGCGAGCGCGGCCTGACCGCGCGCGACGAGGCCGTCTTGATCGCGCCAGGCGCATTGACGCGGGCGCCATCGGTGAAGCGCAGTTCGGCGTCCACTTCGGCCTGGGTGACGCTTTCGCCCGCTTCCAGCCGGGTATAGAGCGCGCGCAGGATCTGGCCGGCGCGTTCGCGCTCCTTGCCGTCAATCGCCACCAGATTGCCGCGCATGTCGATGCCGACAGCGAGCTTCTGTTCCAGCCGCGCAAAATGGCGGGCATGGGGACCGCTCAAGGCGGCGAGAAGCTTGTTGTTGGGAAATTCCAGCGTGGTGATGTCGCGTCGCCTGGCGTTCAAGCACCCGCTCCGTGCAGGCTGTTGGCGGTACGCCGGGTGATCGTCACCTCGCGGACCTGGCCGATCAGGCTTTCGTCGGCGCTGACATGCACCGGCTGGAGATAGGGCGTGCGGCCCATGAGCTGGCCGGCTTCGCGACCAGGTTTCTCGAACAGCACCGGCAACGTCTTGCCGATCTGGGAATCGTCAAAGCCATATTGCTGCTGAAGCAAGAGCGATTGCAGCGCCGCCAGCCGCGCCGCTTTGACATCTTCGGGCACCTGCTTGCGCATGGTGGAGGCGGGCGTGCCGGGGCGTTTGGAATATTTGAAGGAGAAGGCGGTGGCATAGCCGATGTCGCGCACCAGCTTCAGCGTGGCTTCGAAATCGATATCGCTCTCGCCGGGAAAGCCGACAATGAAATCCGAGGTCAGCGCGATCTGTGGCTGAGCAGCGCAAATCTTGTCCACCAGCCGGCGATAGTCGTCGCCGGTGTGCTGGCGGTTCATGGCGTCGAGCACCGAATCCGATCCAGACTGCACCGGCAGATGCAAGTATGGCATCAGCTTAGGATTGTCGCGATGGGCAGCGATCAGGTCATCACCCATGTCGCGGGGATGGCTGGTGGTGTAGCGGATGCGCGCGATGCCTTCGATCTCCGCGATCGCCGCGCACAGTTTCGCCAGGCTCGATCCGTCACCGTCATAGGCATTGACGTTCTGGCCCAACAGCACGATCTCGCGCGCACCTTTTTCGGCAAGCTGGCGCGCCTCACGCAGAATGGCCCCAGGCGGGCGCGACTGTTCGGCGCCGCGCGTATAAGGCACCACGCAAAAAGTGCAGAACTTGTCGCAGCCTTCCTGCACGGTGAGAAAGGCGCTGATGCCGGTGGCCGAGGGTTCGGCCAGGGAATCGAATTTTTCCAGCGCCGGAAAATCGGTCTCCAGCACATGACCGCGGCTGCGGGCCGCGCGCGCGATCATCTCCGGCAGCCGGTGATAGGATTGCGGGCCCACCACCAGATCCACGGCGGGCGCGCGCGCCACAATCTCAGCGCCTTCGGCCTGGGCGACGCAGCCTGCCACCGCCAGCACCATGCGTCCGCCATCACGCGCCTTTTTGGCCTTGAGGGTCTTCAGCCGGCCCAGTTCCGAATAGACTTTCTCGGCCGCCTTTTCCCGGATGTGGCAGGTGTTGAGGATCACCATGTCGGCACCCTCGGCTGCATCCGTCGCGGCATAGCCCAAGGGCGCCAGCAGATCCGCCATCTTGGCGGAATCATAGGCGTTCATCTGGCAGCCATAGGTCTTGACGAACAGCTTCTTCATCTTGCTGGGGTTATCGGGTCCGGGGGGCAGGATTTCAAGTTAAGCGTGGCCGGCAAGGGCCTGGGCCTGGCCGTTCTGGACCACTTCCTGCGCCTTTTTTGCCAGGGTTTTGCGATCCATCCCGTCCAGGCTGAAGGGCGGATGGAACTGGACCACCACATCCAGCGGTCCGGCCTTCAGCGCTTCCCATAGATGCGGCACCATCTCCATGTCGCCATACCAGGCGAACAACGGCCGGTTTTCGCGCCCCATCGGCAGGCCGTGAAGCCCTGTGAAGGCCGCCGACACCGGCTGGACCTTCACATGCTGGCCATTGGCCAGCACCGCTTCAGCCGCGCCCAGAAGCGCGCTCTTGAAGGGCAGCACCCGGTTGCCGTCATGGCTGGTGCCTTCGGGAAACAGCAGCAAGGTGTCGCCGGCCAGCAGCCGCTCGCGGATTTCGTCGCGGCTTTCGCCGGTGGCGCTGCGGCGGGTGCGTTCGACAAAAACCGTGCGCTGCAGCCGGGCCAGGGTGCCGAACAGGGGCCAGCGCGCCACTTCGGCCTTGGAGACGAAAGAGAGCGGCGCCGCCGCCGAGAAGATGATGATATCGGCCCAGCTGGTGTGGTTGGCCACCATCAGCACGCCTTCGCCGGTGACCGGTTGGCCAACCTTGCGGATATGGATGCCGAACAGGGCGGCGACAACGCGGTGATAACGGTTGGGAAAGGTGCGGGCGGCGCGGCTGCCGAGCTTCAAGAGCAGCCATTGCACCGGCATCAACGACAGCGTCAGAACCAGGAAAGCCGCGACAAGGAAGGCGGCGCGCAGCCGGGCCATCAGGCAATGACCATTATGGGACTGTCATCCGGGCGTGGGGGGCTTGCGCCCCTTGGGCACGCCGTAAAGCTCCAGCCGGTGATCGATCAGCTCGAAGCCCAGCTCTTCGGCCACCCGGCGCTGCAGCTTTTCGATATCCTCGTTGCGGAACTCGATCACGCTGCCCGTGGCCACGTCGATCAGATGGTCGTGATGGGATTCCGGCACCTCTTCATAGCGCGAGCGGCCGTCGCGGAAATCATGGCGCTCCAGGATGCCGGCATCCTCGAACAGCTTGACGGTGCGATAGACGGTGGCGATGGAGATATGCGGGTCGATTGCCGAGGCGCGGCGGTACAATTCTTCCGCATCCGGATGGTCGGCAGCATCCGACAGCACCCGCGCGATCACGCGGCGCTGGTCGGTCATTCTCAGACCCTTATCGACGCAGGCTTTCTCGATCCGCGTCACGGAATGCTCCTTTGACTGATGACGCTCAGGTTAGGCGAAATCGGCGGGAAGCGGAAGCCTGAGCACCAGCGCATCCCTGCCCTCATAATAGCCCTTGCGCGCGCCCACCTTGGCGAATCCCAATCCGGCATAGAGCGCGAGCGCATGCGGGTTATCGGCGCCGACCTCCAGGAACATGGTGGCTGCGCCCGCGTGTCGCGCCTTGTTGATAGCGGCTTGCAACAGCGCGCGGCCCAGGCCCTTGCCGCGCGCCGCGGGCCTGACTGCCAGGGTCAGGATCTCGGCTTCGTCGGCAGCGACGCGTCCCAGCACAAAACCGTCGTCGTGAACAAAGGCAAAGGCGCCGGGTGCGGCCAGCATGTTGGATAAAGTGTCCGCATCCCAGGCGCGCTCGAAGCAGACGGCATGCAGCGCCGCAAGTGGTGCTGTGCCAGCTGATGGATCAAAGGGCACGACGTCAGACAAGGGCTTTACCACCAGGCAATTTCGCGTCCGGCGCGCGCAGATAAAGCGGGCCCGGCACGCTTTCCGGCACCGGCATCGTCCGCGCCAGCCGCGCCACCCACAAAGCGTCGGGCTGGCGGATGGGAGAGAGCGCAAAGCCGTCGCCCAGGCTTTCGCAGGCCGCCGCCGCGCCCGTGCCCGCCACGGCGCAAGGACCAAAGGCCTTGATACGCGCTATCGCCTCAGCAAAAGGCTGCACCACCGGCGGCAGGATGATCGCATCACCTTCTTTCAGCAACAGATAGGCTTCCTCGCGCCGGGCGTCATGGATGGCGGCGGCGCGCGGTGCGCCGGTCCCGGCCATCGCCGCGGTGGCAATCGCTTCCAGGGTGGTCACGCCGATCAGCGGAATGTGCAGCGCCAGCCGCAGACCTCGCATGAAGGCAAGACCCACCCGCTGGCCGGTGAAGGTGCCGGGTCCGGTGGTGACGGCAAGGCGGGTGAGGCTTTTGAAATCGGCGTTTGCCGCCTTCATCGCTTCGTCCACCATCGGCGCCAGGCGCTCGGCATGGCCGCGTTCCATCGGCTCGAAGATGTGGGCGCGAATCTGCTCGCCATCCAGCAGCGCCACCGAACAAGCGCCGAGAGCAGTATCCACGGCGAGCAACATCAGAGTATCTGACAGGCTTCGTCGAAACCCAGCCGCTCATTGCGTGGGCGATAACCGCCCGGCGCGCCATAGCCCAGATTGCACAGGAAGTTCGACTTTATCTGGGTGCCGGCAAAGAATTCCGCATCGATTCCGGCATGGTTGAAGCCGCCCATCGGACCGCAATCCAGCCCGAGCGCGCGCGCCGCCAGGATGAAATAGCCGCCCTGCAGGCTGCCGTTGCGCAGGGCCAGAACCTTGTTGGCTTCCGTATCGGTGAACCAGCTCTGGGCGTTGGGATTGTCGCTGTAGAGCTTGGGCAGATGGCGCGCGAACTCCAGGTCATAGCCCAGGATGGCGGTGACGGGCGCTTCCATACTCTGACGCACATTGCCCTCGCTCAGATGCGGCTTGAGCCGCGCCTTGGCTTCCAGCGACATGACAAAAACGATGCGTGCCGGCGTGATGTTGGTGGCGGTGGGGCCCCAGCGCATCAGATCATAGATCGCCATCAACAGCGCCGGGCTGACCTTTTTGTCCAGCCATTTGCGCATGGTGTGGGCTTCGCGGAACAGCGTGTCGAGCGCGGCATCGCTGACGGCGTGATGGGCTTCCGCGAGATGGGCTTCATCGGCGCTCATCTAGACGGCTTCGACCGCGGTGACTTCCGGCACATAGTGGCGCAGCATGTTCTCGATGCCGTTCTTCAGCGTGATGGTGGAAGACGGACATCCCGCGCAGCTGCCCTGCAGATGCAGCGAAACGATGCCGCTGTCGCCATCAAAGCCCTTGAAGATGATATCGCCACCATCGGCCGCCACGGCGGGGCGCACGCGGGTCTCGATCAGTTCCTTGATCTGGCCGACCACTTCGCTGTCTTCCTCGCTGTAGGTCTCTTCCGTCTCGTCCGCGCCGCCTTCCATCAGGGGCAGGCCACGGGTGAAATGCTCCATCACCGCGCCCAGGATGGCAGGCTTGAGATGCTTCCAGTCGCCGTCGCGCTTGGTCACCGAGATGAAATCCGAGCCGAAAAAGACGCGGCTGACTTCCGGGATCGCAAACAGCGCCTTGGCCAGGGGCGAGCGCGCGCCCTGCTCGGCGCTGGGGAAATCGGCCACCGCGCCTTCGCCCATCACATCCCGGCCGGGCAGGAATTTGAGGGTGTTGGGATTGGGGGTGGATTCGGTCTGGATGAACATGGGCATTGTCCGGAAACTCATGCTTTACATGAACCTTGGCCATCCAAGCATCAAGGGAACCAGGGAATTTACTTTTACCCGGGTGATATTGACTCTATAATTCCACCCGGATAAATCATGGTCATGACCTATGCCGCTTTTTCCGGTTTTGACCGTCTCGCCTCCGGCTCCTTGGCCGAAGTCTATGCCACCTGCCGCCATGATACCGGCGCCCTGATCTTCGACCAGGAGACCGGCCGAGTGGTGGACATTGATCCCCGCTTTCCGCCCGGCGAAGAGACCGCCCGGCCCGGCCGCCCCAAGCTTGGGGTGGTGGCGCGGGAGGTTACCCTGCTGCCCCGGCACTGGGACTGGCTGGCGGCCCAGCCGGGCGGGGCGTCGGTCGCCCTGCGCAAGCTGGTGGAAGAGGCCAGCCGCAATCCACGCGCCCAGCAGCGGGCGCGCCGTGATGCGGCTTACCGTTTCGCCACCGCGCTGGTGGGCAATGCGCCGGCGTACGAGGAAGCGATGCGGGCGTTGTATGCCGGGCACAGGGAAGACTTCGCTGCCCATATCGAGGCCTGGCCGGCGGATGTGCGGCGGGTGCTGGAAGAAATGACCGCGGACGCTTTTTAGAAGTCTACGGCTATGCCCTTGCGCTCCCAGTCGCCGAAGCGGGTTGGCTCGGGGCCCTTGGGACCGCCATGTTCCGGCGGCAATTGGCTCTTGGCTTCCTTTTCGCGGCGGGCGTCGGCTTCGGCCTTGGCGCGCGCGCCAGCCTCGGCGATGCGGGCGGCGACCTGATCGTCTGTCGTTTGATCTGGGGTTGCTTGATCGGACATGACGCGATCTTACATTTGTGGGGATCGGAGAGAAATGATGAATACGCTGCGCACCGCTGTCCTGATGGCGGCCCTGACCGCCCTGTTCCTGGCTGTGGGCGGGGCGATCGGCGGCGCCCAGGGCATGATGATCGCGCTGGCCTTTGCATGCGCGACCAATCTGTTCGCCTATTGGAACTCCGACAAGGTGCTGCTGTCCATGTATGGGGCACGGCCTGTGGACGCCCAGAGCGCGCCTGATCTCTACCGTCTTGTGGCCCAGCTGGCGGCCAAGGCGGGGCTGCCGATGCCGCGCGTCTATATCACCGACAATCCCCAGCCCAACGCCTTTGCCACCGGACGCAGCCCCGAACATGCCGCGGTCTGCATCACCTCGGGCCTGCTGGCCCAGGTCAATCAGGAAGAGCTGGCCGGCGTGCTGGCGCATGAGCTGGGCCATGTGAAGCATCGCGACACCCTGACCATGACCATCACCGCGGTGATGGCGGGGGCGATCTCCATGCTGGCCAACATGGCTTTCTTCATGGGCGGCAGCCGCGACCGCAACAATCCGCTGGGCTTTGTCGGCATGCTGCTGGTGATGCTGCTGGCCCCCATCACCGCCATGCTGGTGCAGGCGGCGATTTCGCGCTCGCGCGAGTTCGAGGCCGACAAGGCGGGAGCGGAGATAACGGGGCGGCCGATGTGGCTGGCCAGCGCCCTGTCGCAGATCGAAACTGCCGCACAGCGGATCGACAATTATCCCGCCGACGCCAATCCGGCCACGGCGCATATGTTCATCATCAATCCGCTGCATGGCGGTTTGTCGGGCCTGTTCGCCAGCCATCCCTCCACCGAGGAGCGCATCGCGCGGCTGCGCGCCATGGCGGACGGGGCGGCCGTGCCGGTACGCAAAGGACCTTGGGGCTAAGCGTCGGCTTGGGCTAAACACCCCTGCATGACCGACACCGGCTTTTTCGCTCCAGGTTTGGCCGCACGGCGCGCGGCGCTGGCCATCATCTCCGGCGTGCTGCAGAAACGCCGCCCGCTGGATGCCGGACTGGACCAGCTTGCGGGCCTTGCCACCCGTGACGCCGGTTTTGCCCGGGCGCTGGCCAGCGAGACCTTGCGCAACATGGGCGCGCTGGACGCGGTGCTGCGCAAGTTCATGGCCAAGCCGCTGGCGCCACACAAGGCCGGCGCGGCCAGCGAGATCCTGCTGCTGGGTGCCTGCGAGCTTCTGGTGTTGAAAGTTGCACCCCATGCCGCGGTGGACGCTGCCAATGAACTGGCCGCCAAGGATTCCAAGGCGGTGCATTTCAAGCCACTGATCAATGCAGTGCTGCGCAAACTTGCCAGGGAAGGCGAAGCGGTGCTTTCGGGTTTGGACCGCGAACGCCTGTCCACGCCCGACTGGCTGTGGTCACGCTGGACGGCGCAGTATGGCGCGGGCACGGCACGCGCCATCGCGCGCGCGCACCAGCAGGCCGCAGCCGTGGACATCGTGCTGAAATTGCCCAATGCCGCATTTCCGCCCAGCGAAGGCCTGTTCGGCACTGTGCGGCGGCTGAACGATGCAGGACGCATCGATGAACTCTCCGGCTTTGCCGAGGGTGACTGGTGGGTGCAAGACGCGGCCGCGACCCTGCCTGTGCTGCTGCTGGGCGATGTCGCGGGCAAGAGCGTGATCGACCTTTGCGCCGCACCGGGCGGCAAGACATTGCAACTGGCGGCGCGCGGCGCGCAGGTGATGGCGGTGGAGATTGAGCCGGCGCGCGCGATGCGAATCCGCGAAAATCTGGCGCGCACAAAACTTGAAGCCGAGATTGTTGAAAGCGATGCGCGAGATTTCGATCGGACGGCACCGCTGGTCCTGATCGACGCACCCTGCACCGCCACCGGCACCATCCGGCGCCATCCCGACTTGCCCTGGATCAAGAGCGCGGCCGATGTCACGGTTTCGGCGGGCGCGGCCTATGAGATTCTGGAAAGTGGCGCGGCGATTGTCGAACCCGGCGGCCTGTTGGTCTTTGCCGTCTGTTCGCTGGAGCGTGAGGAAGGCGAGGAGCAGATTGCTGCTTTCCTTTCCAGCCATCCGGAATTCACGCGCGTGCCGGTGACGGCGGATGAAATGTTTGGTCACAACGAATGGATCACGGCCGACGGTGATCTGCGCACCCTGCCCTATCATCTGGCGGACAAGGGCGGCATGGACGGCTTCTATGCCGCGCGGCTGAAGCGGCTATAGCCGCCCCAAGGCGTAGGCGATGGCGAGATACACCTTGCCGGTGTCGGCCGACAACAAGGTCGAGGTCAGCAGCCCGCCACCGTCGCCCTGGCGCGCCTGGGCCAACAGGGTCTCGAACTCCGCCAGATAGGCGTCGGCCGCGCCATGGAAGCGCTTGTCGTCACGGTACAGCGTGGTGATGCGGTCCACCGCGGAATCGTCAATCGTGCCGGAGAGACGGCGCGCAAAGATGGCGCGGTCGCCGGCCAGATAACGCTTCCAGTCCTCGTCGCTGGGCTCGCTGTTGTCCAGCGCCGACAGGTCAATCGCCATGTCGGCCAGCGCCAGCTCCAGCGCGCCCAGGGTCGCCGCGGTATCGAGCCCCGACGCGCCGGGCCTGGGCAGGCGGACTTCATTGTCCTGTTCGGCCGCCGCCAGCAGGGTCTTCATCTCCCATGCCTTGCCGTCGCCAGGGCGAACGGGCTTGTCGCCAGGCCCCTTGTCACTCGCCTTGCGGGTGGTGAGCTTGCGCGCCAACCCTTTCAGGCCTTCGGGCTCGGGCACGGCTTCCAGCTTCATCGGGCCGCCGATATCGGGCGCCGTCACCTTGCCGGTGGAGCGCGCATGAAGCGTGGACATGGTGCGGGCCGACAGGTCCAGGATCTGTTCGGTCTCGCTTGCCATCATCTGGCGCACCCGGCGGGCTTCTTCCTGCGCCAGGCCGGGCAGGCGGATCAGATGCTTTTCCACTTCCTTGGTGGTTTCCGAAAGCAGGCTTCTGATCTTGCTGGCTTCCGCGCTCATCTCGCCGGAGGCGCGCAGCAGGCGTTCGCATTCCGCCATCGCCTCGCCCACCAGCAACCGCGCGTCATGCTTGGCCTGGGCCGAGCTTTCGCCGATCAGGGTCTTGGCACCTTCGCCCGCATCCTTGATCGCCGCCGACAGGGTCGCCAGCACCTGACTGGCAGCCTCGCTGGTTTCCTTCAGCCGTTCGGCCTCGCGCGCAAAGGCGTTGGTCAGCTGGGTGGCGCGCGACGCCGCGTTGGCCATGATCAGTTCCAGATGGCGTTCGGCATCGCCGGTCACGGTTTCGAACTTGCGCGCTTCCCCGCCCAGGGCTTCGATGGCGTTTTCCATGCCGACGCGCTGGCCCGACAGAGCGGATTCGAAAATCTCGCTTTCGCTTTTCAGTTTCTCGACCAGTTCGCCCATCTGGGCGCGGTGCTTTTCATGCCGCGCCAGCACGAACTCGGCCCGCGCCATGGCGGCGTCTGCCACGTCCTGGATGCGCTGGCCTTGCGCCTCCAGCGACTTGGCGGCTTCCAGCGGCGCTTCCGCGGCCAGGGTGATGGCGGCGCGGAAACCGGCCGCCTGCACATCCAGCGACTGGGTCGCCATCTTCAAAGTGCCTTCGGCCGATTCCATGGTGGCTTTCAGCTGGGCGGCGCGGCCCGCAACCGTTTCACCCGCACGGCCGGCGGCGTCGGTGAGCTGGTCGCCCAGGGTCTCGATCCGCGCGCTTTCCTGATGCAGGCGGGCGGCGATGGAGTCGCCGCGGACCTGGGCGCGCGCGCCCGCATCGTCGAGGGTCGAAATCTGCTTTTCCAATACTGCTTCCATCGTACGCATGCGCTGGAAGGCCACTTCGAGACCGGTGTTGAGGCCATCGAGTTCCCGGCGCACCGCGCGCGCCAACCGGGCGGCATTGTTGGCGGCGGTTTCGTCGGCGGCGAACAGCCGCTCGCTGGCCACAAGCAAGGCGCGGGTGGCGTCGGTCATCGCGGCGCTGCGGGCGAGCGCAGCCGCCACGCTGAGGAACAGGAAGGACGGCAGCAGGATGCCGGCCGCGAAAGCCGCTTTGGCGGCCAGGGTCAGGTGATCCACCCCTTGCGGCCCCAACAGGCCCCAGATGAAGGCGCAGGCCACCCCGATCCAGAACAGCGAGAGCAGGGCGCCGCCGGTCAGCGCCACGCGCCCGAAACGGCTGGGCCTGAGCCTGGGGACGGGAGCGGGAGCCGGCGCGGGCGGGGTCGCGCCCGGCGCTTGCGGCTTTTCCAGGGGCACGGTCTGCCCGAATGTCTTGGCCATGATGCCTTTAAGCCCTGAATCTGCTGCCCTTTTGCCAGTTAAGCATAAAGGCGAGCGGTTTTACACTGGAATAGACGCATTAACGCGGCTTTAGCCGGCCAGCATACAGGATAGGCGGCCTTATTCCGGAAGACGTCCATGAGCGCCGCGCCCGTCGATCTGTCCCATCTCGCCCGCTACACCGGTGGCGACAAGGCGCTGAATTCCGAAATCCTCAAACTGTTCGACGGCCAGGTCAGCGAGATGGTGGGCCAGCTTCTGGGCGTGCTGCAACAGCGCGACGCGCGCCGGTGGCGCGAGGTCACGCACACCATCAAGGGTGCGGCCCGCGGCGTGGGCGCCTTTGCCATGGGCGAAGCCGCCGCCGATGCCGAGCCGGTGGACCCCGCCACCAGCCCCGAACGCGCCATCGAAGTGATCGAGGCGCTGCGCGTCGAGGGCGAAGCGGTGCAGGCCTTTATCGCGGATTATCTGGCGGCCTGATTTCAGCCGCGCTTATCGAACATCTCGAATTCATGCGCGATCGAGGCTTCGATCAGGGTGCGCCAGACCGGCTCGGCAATCTCAGGCGACAGGCCGGTGCGCTTTCCTTCCGCAATCACCTTGGCCAGAACATCCTCGACCCGTCCGGTATCGCGGACCTGATCGCGTGCGGTCTTGAGCCGGGCGGCACGTTCTATATAAGCCTGCCGGACTGCCAGCAGGGCCACCAGCCGGGCATCAAGCGTATCTATCGCCTCGCGCAATTCGCCAAGGGAAGCACAGGCATCGGGCATTTTGAGGGGCGCGTCGTTTTGCATTGCAGCACTGTTGTGGGTGGGGTTGTTGGCCAGTTTATTTTTACATATAAAAGCGACGTTTTTTCCGCCTGTACATTAATTTAGGTGTGAAATCCCTCCGGGAAGTCCAAGGACCAGGAATGACTGTCGAGCCTATCGAGACGGATGTTGCCATCATCGGCGCGGGCCCCATCGGCCTGTTCGCCGTTTTTGAGTTGGGTCTTCTGGACCTGAAATGCCATCTGATCGACATCCTGGACCGGCCGGGCGGTCAGTGCACCGAACTTTATCCCGAAAAGCCGATTTATGACATTCCGGGCCTGCCCATCGTGACCGGCCAGGAACTGGTCAACCGGCTGATGGAGCAGATCAAGCCCTTCAACCCCCAGTTCCATTTCAACGAGATGGCGACGGCGCTGGAAAAGCTGGCCGACGGCCGCTGGAAGCTGAAGACCGATGCGGGCACCGAGATCATCGCGCCCGTGGTGGTGATCGCGGCCGGCGCGGGTTCGTTCCAGCCCAAGCGCCCGCCGGTCACCGGCATCGAGCAGTTCGAGAATGCCGGCGACGGCATCGGCGTGCATTACGCCGTGCGCAAGATGGAGACCTTCCGCGGCAAAAATATCCTGATCGCCGGTGGTGGTGACAGCGCCCTCGATTGGGTGATCAACCTGGCGCCCTTGGCCAAGAGCATGACCCTGGTCCATCACCGCGACGGCTTCCGCGCCGCCGCCCACAGCGTCAACCAGATGCGCGAGCTGGAGAAGGAAGGAAAGGTCAAATTCCACGTCGCCAGCGTCAAAGCGCTGCATGGCGAACCGGGCAGGCTGGCCGGCGTGACCCTTCAGGGCCACGACAAGAGCGAGTGGCATCACGAGGCCGATGTGTTCCTGCCCTTCTTCGGCCTGACCATCAAGCTGGGCCCCATCGCGGAATTCGGCATCAACCTGCATGAAAACCTGATTCCGGTGGACACCGCGCGCTACGAAAGCCAGACCCCGGGCCTGTTCGCCATCGGCGACATCAACACCTATGCCGGCAAGCTGAAGCTGATATTGTCCGGCTTCCATGAGGCGGCACTGATGTCCCAGGCCGCTTTCCATGTCTGCCGTCCCAATGAGAAGCTGCGCTTCCAGTACACGACCTCGTCTTCCAACCTGCAAAAGAAATTGGGTGTCTCGTGAAGATCCACGCCGTCGATCGCCAGGGGAAAGAACACACGCTCGAAGGCCGCGACGGCTGGAGCGTGATGGAGATCCTGCGTGACGGCGGGCTGGATATCGCGGCGGAATGCGGCGGGGCCTGTGCCTGCGCCACCTGCCACGTCTATGTGAATGACGGCTGGTTCGACAAACTGCCCGCGCCGTCGGAAGCAGAGATCGACATGCTGGACATGGCGCTGGCGGTCGAACCCAATTCGCGGCTGTCGTGCCAGGTGATCTGCAGCGAGACCACCGACGGCATCAAGGTCACGGTCGCGCCGGAGTGAGATCGCGGCGCGCGCAAGCGCGTGAGCAGGTCCAGTAGACCTGCGAAAGTGATCGAACGCCGCGAGCTTGAGCGAGCGGCCCCGACCGTTATTGGTCCGGCGCCAGGGTCAACAACGGCTTTCCCTTGTCCACCGTCCAGCTGTTGACCAGCTTCACCGGCTCGTCTCCCACCAGCACCGAACGATGCACCAGTCCGCGCTGCACCATGAAGCTGTCGCCGGGGCCCAGATCCTTGGGTGCTTCGCCTTTTATTTCCAGGCGGATGTGGCCCTGCAGCACGTAACCGATTTCGGTGCCGAAATGGGTGTGAAAGCCATTGCCGGAGCCCGGCGCGATTTCGACCGTGCCGAAGATGGTTTCCTGGGCGGGGTTTGAAGCGACATCCGTGCGCTGAAGGATGGTGCGCTTTGCCGGCGGTTTGGCCGGGGCCGCATCTTGCGCGACGCCAGCGCCCGCGAAGCTGGCTGACAGCAGCATCGCGCCGCAGAATATCCTGAAAGACATGACCTCTCCCGCGTGCGTCAGTAGCCGCCCAGATCCTTCTTCATCTGGAAGGCGATGGAGCTGCGCTGGCCGATATAAGAGCCGCCGGCATCCATCCTGTAAAGACCGCGCAGATAGGTCATGTCCACATCGGTGATCGCCTTCGGTTTCATATCGGGGCTGCAACCGGACGCCATCAGGTTGGTGATGGTCGGCACATCCTGGCAGGTGTCGTAATACTGGCCCTGGGCCAGGGTCAGCATGGCGATATAATCGGCGAGCGGGCCGATCTCCTGGCCGGCGATCTTGCTCGTATCCACCACGATGATGGCGGTGGTGAACTCGCTCTTGAGTCCGTTGCCGATGCGCGAGCCGCTGACACGGAAGCTGCTGAGCCGGCCGAGCGGGCTCATCACCCCATAGCCAAGCGCGCCGTCGGGAATGTCGGCTGTTATCAATCCCATGAAGTCCTCGGTCGCAGTGCTGTACCAGGCCTGGACCGGAAGCGTCATGGTGGAGAGCTGCTCAGCCTGCGAGCGATAGTGGAAACCCAGCAGGCCAACCCGCTTCTGCCGGATGAAATCCAGAAGCTTTTGCGGTTGCGACGTGGCCAGGACCGCGACATTGGGCCGGCAAGGCTCGTCCTTGTCCAGCGGCGCGCCCGCCGCCATCGCCACCCGGATGATGCGCTGGGTGACGTAGAGGCCGAACTTGTCCGGCAGGCCGAGGGTCACCGGGCAGATGCCCCTCTTCCAGCGCGCGATCTTGCCCAGGAAAGGCGACGGCTTGGCATGGCCGATGATGAAATTATCCAGCGCCTTTTCGGTGCGGAAGCGGGGTTCGGTGACGATCACATTCTCGACCGCCAGGCCCTGCGACGGGGGCGCCGGCTGGTCCGCCGCGATGGCGGAGGAAAAGGCCCATCCCGACGCCAGGATCGCCAAAAGACCGGTGATGTTTTTCATCCTCATGTCATGTGCTCCCTGCAAAAGCCGACACGGGTACCGCCGCGCAGCTTACGCCCGCCGGCGGGGACTGAAAATACCGGCCATGTCTCATTGTATCTGCGCTTGCGGGAGGCGTTACCGGGCCGTTAGCCTGCTCCAAAGGCCGGGGATTCATGACCGTCGCGCACGTTTATACCGTTGCCTTCCAGGGCATCGAGGCCCGGCGGAGCACCGGCCAGCCGAGCGCAGCGAAGGCGTCGGCCGTGCGACCCCTAAAAAATGCGAGCGGGCTTCGATGACCGTCGCGCATGTCTATACCGTTGCCTTCCAGGGCATCGAAGCCCGCGAAGTGGACGTACAGGTCCATATTGGCGATGGCGGCAACGGGCTGTTCAACATCGTGGGCCTGGCCGACAAGGCGGTGGGCGAAAGCCGCGAACGGGTGCGCGCGGCGCTGTCGGCCATCGGCCTGGCGCTGCCCTTCAAGCGC
>Ga0302314_10002875_pt1 | contig 31936 bp, 24 predicted proteins | sample III_Palsa_N2_3_FD_200533 | JGI IMG/M metagenome (GOLD analysis project Ga0302314, IMG submission 200533) | Peat permafrost microbial communities from Stordalen Mire near Abisko, Sweden - III_Palsa_N2_3 | ecosystem: Environmental > Terrestrial > Soil > Palsa > Peat permafrost | place: Sweden... | reverse complement strand
CCAGTCGGTCACCCCCGGCCACTACGACGAGACGATCAACCACTACAACCTGCTGGCCACCCTTGAGCAGATGTACGGCCTCAAGGCGGTCGGCTCCAGCTCCACCGCGACGCCGATCACCGACATCTGGAACTAAGAGGCCCTGAACGTGAATGTGAGGAGCGAAGACCTTCGCGCGCGGCGGCGACTGCTGTCGCTGCGCCCGGCTGCCGCGGTCGCCGCCGCGGCAGCCGTCCTCGGCCTGGCCGGGGGCGCGGTCGCGATGGGTGCGGCCTCGTCCGGGTCCACGTCCGCGCCCGTCCTCGCCATCGGCGAGCGGTCCTGCGGAAACGGCTGGTCCCACCCCGTCGCCGGGCACCAGGTGGTGCAACTCACCGACACCGCCCGCGATCCGGCGCAGGTCTACCTGATCGACCCGCGCGGCGGCGCGGTCTTCGCCGAGGTGCAGGACCTCACGCCCGGCACCACCCGCGCACTGGACACCACGCTCGCCGCAGGCGACTACGCCTTCCGCTGCGTGTTCACCGACGGCGCGGTGCTCACCTCGACCACCTACACCGTCACCGGCACCTCGGCGCAGACACCGGTACCCGGTGTCCAGCCCATGCCCGACCTCGCCCTCGGGGCGCCGGTCGCCGCCTACCGCGCCTATGTGCAGCGCAGCCTGCCGGTGCTGCTCGCCGACACAGAGCGGCTGAACACGGACGTGCAGACCGGTCGGCTGACGGCGGCGAAGGCCGACTGGCTCACCGCGCACCTGGACTACGAGCGGCTGGGCGCCGCCTACAACACCTTCGGGGACTTCGACGACGCCATCAACGGGATGGCGAACGGCCTGCCCCTGGGCACCGCCGACCCCTCCTGGACCGGTTTCTTCCGCATCGAGTACGGGCTCTGGCACGGCCAACCCGACTCCGAGCTGCGGCCGTTGACCGCCGGTCTGCTGACCGAGGTGCAGGGGCTGATCGGCGACTTCCCCAGTGAGGACACCGACCCGGGGGACCTGCCGCTGCGCAGCCACGAGATCCTGGAGAACGCCCTGCAGTTCCAGCTCACCGGCATCGCCGACTACGGCAGCGGGACGACCCTGGCGACCCTCTACGCCAACACCCAGGGCACCCAGGCGGTCCTCTCCACCATCTCCTCGCTCATCAGCTCCCGCGACCCGCAGCTCCTCGCCGCCATCGACCAGTGGATGGCGACGGTCCAGGCCGACCTCACGGCCGACCGCGCCCCGGACGGCAGCTGGCTGCCGCCGGCCCAACTGCCCACGGTGCAGCGGCAGAAGCTCGACGGCGACCTGGGGGAGCTGCTGGAGCAGCTGTCCAGCGTCCCCGACCTGCTCACCGGACGGACCTCCGCATGACCGCCGACACACCTGCCGACACGCCCAGCGGCTCCTGCCCCTTCGGCGGCGGGGTGCCCCGCCGCTCCTTCCTGCGCGGCGCGGCGCTCGGAACCGTCGGCACCGCCGTCCTCGGCGCGGGTGCGCTCGCCGCCGACCGCGCCGTGGCCGCGACCTCGGGCAGCGGCGCCGGGGCCTCCGGGCGCGTCATCGCCTTCGAGGGCGCGCACCAGGCCGGGATCACCACGCCGCCGCAGGCCGCCGCCACCTTTGTCTCCTTCAACGCCACCGCCACCGACCGGGCGTCGCTCCAGGAGCTGTTCCGCACCCTCACCGACCGGGTGCGCTTCCTGACCGCCGGCGGCACCCCGGCGGACGTCGGCGTCGCCTCCGTGCCCTCGGACAGCGCCACCCTCGGCCCGGTGGTGCCCGCCGACGGACTGACCGTCACCGTCGGCGTCGGCGCCTCGCTGTTCGACGCCCGCTACGGGCTGGCGGCCCGTAAGCCGGCCCGGCTGACGGCCATGCCGGTCTTCCCCAACGACAACATGGTCGGCTCCACCGAACTGCACGGCGACATCTCGCTGCAGATCTGCGCGGACTCCCGCGACACGGTCATGCACGCCCTGCGTGACATAGCCAAGCACACCCGCCCCTGGATGCAGATCAACTGGAAGGCGGACGGCTTCCACGCCGCGCCCCGCCCCACCGGCACTCCGCGCAACCAGCTGGGCTTCAAGGACGGCATCGCCAACCCCGACGTCACCGACGCGGCGGTGACCTCGGCGCTGCTGTGGACGCACGGCGGCGCGGGCGGCGAGCCGGAGTGGGTCGAGGGCGGCTCCTACCAGGTCGTTCGGATCATCAGGATGCTGGTCGAGTTCTGGGACCGGGTCTCGCTGCACGAGCAGGAGACCATGTTCGGCCGGCGCCGCGACACCGGAGCCCCGCTCGACGGGGTCAACGAGACCGACATCCCGGACTACGCGTCCGACCCGGACGGCATCGGCATCCCGCTGACCGCGCACATCCGTCTCGCCAACCCGCGCACCAAGGCCACCTACGACCAGCAGATCCTCCGGCGCGGCTACAACTACGACCGGGGCGTCGACCTGGACGGCAACCTCGACGTCGGGCTGGTGTTCTGCTGCTACCAGCAGGACGTGGTCCGGCAGTTCCAGGCGGTGCAGGCCCGGCTGGACGACGAGCCGCTGGTCGACTACATCGAGCCCACGGGCGGCGGCTACTTCTTCGCGCTCCCCGGCGTCAGCGGCGCGTCCGACCACCTGGGCTCCGGCCTGCTGGACTGACACCCGTAGCGCGCGGACCCGTGCCGCTGCCGCGGGCGGACCCGGGCAGCTGACAGGATCGACCAGTGCCCAGTACCGATCGCCCCCTCCGCCGCCTCGCCGCCACGCTGTTCGGGCGGCAGGCGCGGCTGCGCTGGGCGCATCTGGTCCTCGGCGGGGCGCTGGTGATGCCCTTCTTCCTGCTGGCCGAGGTCCTGGGGGACATCGCCCTCGAGAGGCGGGGCCAGACCGTGGGCTACACCCTCGTCGCGGACATCCTCAGCTTCCTGGCCGCGCTGCCGCTCGCGGCGGCCACCGCGGCACTGGTGCCCGCGGTGCGCGTCCTGGAGGGCAGCGCCGCCCGGGTGCTGCTCGGCGGGCGGTTCGCCGACATGCCGACGGGCGACCCGCACGCCCCTGGCGCGCGGGGCCGCACCACCGTCTGGTTCACCCTGCACCTGGGGCTCGGCGGCCTGATGTCGGGTACCACCCTGGCCGCGCCGCCCTTCGCCGCCGTCGAGATCGCCTCCCCGCTGCTGAGCCGGGCCCGCCGGGACTCCCTGCCCTGGGTCCGCGACATCCCGTCCGCCTGGGGTCCGGCCGTGGGGCTGGCACTGCTGGTGCTGGTGGTGGTGGGCAATTTCGCCTCGGGACGGCTGCTCGCCCGCTGCGCGCCGTCCCTGCTCGGGCCGGGCCAGGCGGAGGCGCTCGCGGACCAGCTCGCCGAGGCCGAGCAGCGGGCCCTGCGGCTCGGCGAACGAAGCCGGATCGCGCGCGAGCTCCACGACTCCGTCGGACACGCGCTGAGCGTGGTCACCCTGCAGGCAGGAGCCGCAGGGCGGGTGCTGGAACGCGATCCGGCCTTCGTCCGGCAGGCGCTGGCCGCCATCGAGGAGTCGGCCCGCGGCGCCCTGGAGGAGCTCGACCAGGTCCTCGGGCTGCTCAGGGACGAGTCCGCGGACCGCCTCACCCGTCCCGACCTCGGCAGGCTCGACCAGCTGCTGCACTCCGCACGGGCGGTCGGGACCGAGGTGCGGCTGCGGATCTCCGGCGATCCGGCGGCGCTGCCGCCCGAGGTCTCCCGCGAGGCCTACCGGATCGTGCAGGAAGGGCTCACCAACTCCCTGCGGCACGGCGGCCGGGTGCCGGTGGCACTGGAACTCCGGGTCGGCGCCGACGAGCTGGCGGTGGAGCTGGCCAACCCCGCCACCACTCCGCAGCCGCGCCGCCCCGGCGGCGGGCGCGGACTGCCCGGCATCCGCGAGCGGGTCGCGGCCCTCGGCGGTACGGTCAGCGCAGGCCGGGAGGGCGACCAGTGGCGGCTGCTGGTCCTGCTTCCGCTGCGACCACCCTCTCCACTCCCGGGACGTGAACCATGAGCGACGTGCGGATCCTCCTCGCCGACGACGAGTCGCTGGTCCGCAGCGGCCTGCGGGCGATCCTCGAATCGGAACCGGACTTCTCGGTCGTCGGCGAGGCCGCCAGCGGCGCCGAGGCGGTGTCGCTCAGCCGCGAGCTGCTCCCGGACGTCGTCCTGATGGACGTGCGGATGCCCGCCCTGGACGGCATCGCCGCGACCCGGCGGATCCTGGAGGTGGTCCAGCCGCCGCCCAGGATCGTGGTGGTGACCACCTTCGAGAACGACGAGTACGTCTACGACGCCCTGCGCGCAGGCGCCTCGGGCTTTCTGCTGAAGCGGGCCCGTCCGACCGAGATGGTGCAGACGGTGCGCCTCGTCGCCCAGGGCGACTCACTGCTCTTCCCCGCAGCCATCCGCGACCTGGTGGGGCGTCACCGCAAGCCGGTCATCCTGGAGTTGCCGCATCCGCTGACCGAACGCGAGTCGCAGGTGCTGCGGTTGATGGCAGCGGGGCTGTCCAACACCGAGATCGCGGCCGAACTCGTGCTCGGCACCGAGACGGTGAAGACCCATGTGGGCAAGGTGCTGTCCAAGCTCGGTGCCCGCGACCGCACCCAGGCCGTCGTCATCGCCTACGAGTCGGGCTTCGTCACCCCGGACTGAACGCGCCCCCTTACGCCGACGGCCCAGGGCCAGGACACTCGTAGCGAACCCCTGACGATGCGCTGCTTGGCCACGGCGGAAGGCTCCGGAATGTCCGACTCCACCCTCACCACCACCGACGTCCCCGAGCAGCAGGGCCTGCGGCGGACGCTCAACGTCTGGCAGGCCGTGGGCCTGTCGATGGCGCTCATGGCACCCAGCATGGCCGTCAACATCAACCCGCAGGCGGCGGAGCCCAGTGTCGGGCGGGCGGTCCCCCTGGCCTTCCTGATCGCCGCCGTCGGCGTGCTGCTGGTGACCTATGTCTTCGTCCGGCTGTGCCAGTACTTCCACCACTCCGGCTCGGTCTACGCCTTCGTCGGAGCGACACTCGGGCCCAGGACCGGCGTGGTCGCGGGGTGGGGGCTGATCGGGACCTATATCTTCTACGGCGTCACCACCTCCTCGGTGGTGGGGATATTCGGCATCTCCTTCATGCAGCGGATCGGGGCCTGGTCGCACCCGCCGACCGACGCGCCGTTCATCCTCACCGGCATCGTGCTGGTCCTCGCCTGCTGGCTGGCGGTCGCCTCGGTGCGGCGCGGCACCAATGTGCTGCTCACCGTGGAGGGCCTGACCGTGGCGCTGATCCTGACCGTCAGCGCGGTGGTGCTGGTCAGACTGCTGCTGGGGAACGCCCCGGCCGGTCACCGCTTCACCATGTCGGTCTTCTCGGTGCCGCCGGGCACCGCGCCCTCCGCGCTGTTCCTGGGCGTGGTCTTCGGCTTCCTCTCCTTCGCCGGTTTCGAGGCGGCGGCCACCCTGGGCGAGGAGTCGGTCAACCCCAACCGCGACATCCCCCGGGCCATCCTGGGCACCACCCTCTTCGGCGGGGTGTTCTTCGTGGTGGTGACCGCAATCGAGATGATGGGCTTTGGCACCGGCAGCAAGGGGGTGGGCGCCTTCGGCGCCTCCTCGTCGCTGGTCGGCGACCTCGGCGGCAGCTACCTCAGCCCGTGGGTGGGCAACCTGGTGACCCTCGGCGCGACCGTCAGCGCCTTCGGCTGCTGCCTGGCCTGCACCGTCGGCTCGGCCCGGCTGCTCTTCGCCATGAGCAGGGACGGCTTCGGCGAGGGCGGCCTCGGCCGGGTCTCCCGGCGCGGCACGCCCGCCCGCGCGGCCGTCGTGATCAGCCTGGCCATGGCGCTGATCCTCGGCCTGTGCATCGTCGCCTTCTCGGCCGTGCCCGAGGACACCTTCGTCTGGGGCGGCACCATCGGCACCCTGATCCTGCTGGTCGCCTACGGGCTGACCACCATCGGCGCGATCCGCCTGATCTTCGTCCAGCGCCGGATGGCGGTGCCGATGTGGCAGGTCGTCATCCCGCTCGCCGCCCTGGCCCTGCTCGGCTACACCCTCTACCGCAATGTCATCCCGTACCCGTCCTCGGGCCCCGGCCACTGGTTCCCCATCGTCGCCGGCGGCTGGCTCCTGGCCGCGGTCGTCGCCGTCCTCGCCGCCCCCGCGACCGCCCGCCGCCTGGGATCCAGGCTCACCACCGCCGACGGCCTGCACGCGGAGGCGGAGTAGGTCGCGGCCATGTCCGTGATCCACCCGGTGTCCACGCTGCACAGGTGGACGCCGTGGGCGGTCAGCGCGTCCGCGCCGGTACGGGTGAGCGTGTTCAGCGCGGCCTCGGCCATAGTGGTGGGGGGTGCCCGGCCGTCTTGTTGCGGACGGTGGAGCGGCCCTCGACCGCGGTGACATTGACGATGCCCGGACGGCCGGATTCGAACCGGCGTGTTCCTCGATGCCCTCGAGGCGCGCCTGCCTCTGCGCTACGTCCGGGCATTGCCGGTGACCCTGGCGACTCACCTGATCGTCGTACCAGCGGGTTTCTGTGCACCGGTGAGATGGGCATAGACGACCACATTGCTGGTGTACTCCTGGGCGGCGCGGTCGAAGGTGCCGCCGCAGGTGATCAGGCGCAGTTCCGGGCGGGGCGTGTTGGCGTAGACCTGCCGGTCGTCGAAGACGGAGTCCGGGATGACCTTGATGGCGTCGACGGTGAAGACCGCGGTGCTGCGGTCGGCGCGCTTCACCTCGATGGTGTCGCCGTGCCTGACCAGGCTCAGCAGGTAGAACACCGCGGGCCCGCTGGTGGTGTCCACATGTCCGACGATCACCGAGGTGCCGTTCTGCCCGGGGGTGACCGAGCCGCCGTACCATCCGGCGGTGCGGGGCTCCGAGAACGGCGGGGTGTCCACGGATCCGGTGTCTGTGAGGCCCATCACCGCGAGCGGGGCGTCGATGTCCAGGCGGGGGATCTCGACGCGCTCGGGCGCGGACCTGGGCAGCCCCTGGACGGAGACGTCCTGGGACGGAGGGGTGGGGCGGGCCGCCGATGGATCCGGGGATCCGGGGTTCGCGGGCAGTGCCCGGGCGGGGGTTCCGGCAGGTGCCGCCGGGTGCTGACCGCAGCCGGTGAGGGCGGGCACCATGGCGGTGGCCAGGAGCACGCACATGGCCGCCGCCGTACCACGGCGACGGCCACGTGCGTTTGTGCGGCTCTCAGCCACCGATGTGGGCGGTCAGGCCCGCCACCGAGGTCGCCATCGCGCCGCCACCGGCGTGGACGAAGTGGTGGTGACGGAAGCCGTGGTCACGGAAGAAGTCGTGGTCACGGTGGTGGCGACGACCGTGGTCGTGGTCACGGTGGTGGCGACGGCCGTGGTCGTCCATGAAGAAGTGGCGGTGGTGGTGGTGCCAGCGCGGCGTCCACCAGCCGCCGTTGTCGCCACCGGACGGACCGTCAGCCGGTGCGACGGTGACGTGCGCGACGGCAGTGGGGGCCGAGGCGGCGTACACCGGGCTTGCTGCGCCGAACGCGAGAGCCAGAACAGCGGCGCCCGCGCATGCGGTGCGAAGAACGTTCATGCATTCCTCCGGTATCGACTGAAAAGAGGGTTCGGATGCGTGACGCATCCGCACGATCTTTCCCATCGTGCACATGAGGAGTGACGGATCAGCAGATTCGACTCGTCCGGACGTGCCCACAATCCAACGGACGGGCTAACGGGGAGCCCCGTACGGCCCCGTACGGCCCCCGGAGAAGGGAACTGAACCAGCGTCAGACGTGTCAGAACAGCGGCCCGGTGACCGGCAGCACGACCTCGCAGGGAACGCTGCGCGGGTGCGCGGGGTCGAGCGCGTTCAGCACGTCGGTCAGGGCGATCGGGTCGGCGGCGATCTCCAGGTGGTCGGTGGCGTCCAGGGAGCACTGGTTCTGCAGCAGGATGTTGGTGACATTGGGGGCCGCCGGCAGGAAGGCGCTGGTGTAGGGGGTGACCACCTCGTCGTCCGTGGACTCGATCACGGTGTACTGCACGCCGGGCACGGTCTCGCCGCCGGCGTTCAGCGCGGTCAGGAAGGCGGAGCCGGCCTCCTGCTCGACGCAGGCCGCGCACGGGCCGCCGAGCAGCCCGTTGATCGGGTCGATCAGATTGAGCTGGGTCGCGAGTGCGGTGATGCCGTCCAGGGTGGTCCCGTTGTTGCTGGGGGCCAGGGCCACCAGCTTGTCGACCTTGGCCGCGCCGCCGAGGTTCTTGATGTAGTACCTGGGCATCATGCCGCCCTGGGAGTGCCCGACCAGGTCGACCTTGCCGGTGCCGGTGGCGGCCAGCACCTGGTCGACGAAGTCCGACAGCTGTCCTGCGCTGGTGGCGATGTCCCCCGTGCCCTGGAGCACCGAATCCGGGGACGCCCCGCCGTAGTTGAACGCGAAGACGCAGTAGCCGTTGTCGGCCAGCAGCGGTGAGGCGCCGGCCCAGTTGTCGGACATGTTGCCGAAGGTCCCGTTGACCAGGATGACCGGGTAGGGGTGGGCCGTACTCGGCCGGCACGACCAGTCGTTCGCCCCGGCCGGCGGCTGGGTGGGGGTCAGCGCGCCCGCCAGCACACCGGTGGCGAAGTCGTAGTTGACCGGGAACCAGTCCGACGCCGCCGCGGGCGGGGCGGCGGTGACCGTCAGGCCCAGGCCGAGGGCTGCCGTCGCCGCTGCCGTGAGCAGTCGGAAGCCGCTGCTTTTCGCGGTTGTTCTCATACCGGGTACCGTCCCTTGCGGTCGAAATCCGGAAAGCGAATGAAAGGGGACGCTATGAGCGCGGCCCAAACCCGTCAACGGCCTCTGCCGACGCTTTCCGGAAGTGCTCGGGCAGATGCCAGGAATCGTTCACCGGCATCCTAGGGACCTGTCATCGAACCTAGCGGTAACGACATCACCGAGACGGATCGCGCACGGCCCCCCGCGCCGGGGGGAGCCGCCGAGAGCGATAAAAAGCCATGTCAGAACTATTGACTCGTCAGTAACATAGACGGATACTCACGTCGGGCGGTTCTGTCCGGTGGGCGGCGGAACCCTGTCGGAGGAGCGGCTGTTGGCCGGACCGTGGTCTGCTCTGCCGCGCAGTTTTTCGGCTGGGGTCAGGAAAGAGGAAAAGACGCTCGCAGCCGAGATCATCCGGGAGATACGGCACCAGGTGCCCGAATTCTCCCGACCGCTCGACGGTAAATTCGGCGCGGGAATCCAGTACGGCGTGGAGACGGCGCTGGCGGAGTTCGCCGACCGGATCGAGGGGTCCGGGGCGAGGAGCGACGAACGGCTGCGCGTGTACCGCGCGCTCGGACGCGGCGAACTGGCGGAGGGCCGCAGCCTGGACGCGTTGCAGGCCGCCTTCCGGACCGGGGCGCGCGTCGCCTGGCGGCGCTACGCGCGGGTGGCGCGCCGCAGCGGGCTCGGCCCCGACCTGGTGGTGGTCCTCGCGGAGGCCATCTTCACCCATATCGACGAGATGGCCTCCGTCTCGGTCCAGGGCTATGTCGAGGCCAGGGCCGACCGGGCCGGAACGCTCGGGCGCAGTCGACGCACCCTGCTGGAGCAGTTGATCGCCGGAGCGCCGCCGGAGGCGCTGGCCCGGGCCGCCGCCGACGCGGACTGGCCGCTGCCGACGCGGGTCGCCTGCGTGGCGCTGGGCCCGGTCACGGACCATCCCGAGCCCGGCGTTGGCCGCCGGAGGCTGCCCGACCCGGTGCTCGCCGACCTGGAGGGCCGACAGCCCTGGCTGCTGCTCCCCGAGCCGGAGGCGCTGCTGCGCGACGGCCAGGTCCAGAGGGTGCTTCGCGGCCGGGGCGCGGTGATCGGCCCGACCGTCCCGGTGGACATGGCGGGCGACTCGCTCCGCTGGGCCAGGGCCGTCCGCGACACCGGGGCGGCCGCCGCCACCGGCCTGCTGAGCTGCGACGACCGGCTGCCCGAACTGCTGCTGCGCGGGGACGCGTCGATCGTCCGGCTGATGGCCTCCCGGCGCCTGGGCCCGCTGGCCGCGCTGACGCCCAAGCAGAACGTCCGCCTGGGGGAGACCCTGCTGGCCTGGTTGCAGACCGACCACGGCAGCGCCCCGGCCGTCGCCGCGCGGCTGGGCATCCATCCGCAGACGGCTCGTCAGCGACTGCACCGGGTGCAGGAGTTGTTCGGCGACGACCTGACCGATCCCGATGCCAGGTTCGAGCTCGAGGTCGCGCTCCGGGGCCGGTCGCTGGCCCTGGACCGCGACCACGCCGCCGCCGATCCCAGTGGCTCCCCGGCACCGCCCCCGCGCAGGGTGGCGGACGTCCGGCCGGTGAGCGGAGGTGGTCTGACGATCGGTCAAGGTGGGGTCTAGGCTGGCGTCATGCCTTCGATCGAGCTCTCTGCCGGGACACTCGACTACTCGGACACCGGTGGCGACGGCCCCGTCGTCGTCCTGGTCCACGGTCTGATCATGGATGGGACCCTCTGGCGGCATGTGGTCGACGAACTCCGCGAGGGACACCGGGTGGTGGTGCCGACCCTGCCCCTCGGCGCCCACCGGCACCCCATGCACCCGGGCGCGGACCTCTCGCCGGAGGGCGTGGCCCGGCTGCTCGGCGAGTTCCTGGAGGCGCTCGACCTGACCGAGGTCACCCTGGTGCAGAACGACGCCGCCACCGGGATGCTGCTGGCCGTCTCGGACGCCCCGGCGGTGGCGCGCATCGCCCGGCTGGTGCTGGTGTCGATCGAGGCCTTCGACAACTTCCCGCCCGGACTCCCGGGCACCTTCGCCTGGCTCGCGGCCAAGGTGCCCGGGGGCGTCAACGCTGCCGTCCAGCCCCTGCGCATCGCGGCACTGCGGGGGCTGCCGATGGTGCTGGGGCTGATGAGCGCGCGGGGCGTGCCGCACCGGATCAGCGACGGCTGGCTCCGCCCGGTGCTCGGCAGCGCCGAGGTGCGCAGGGACCTGACGGCCTATCTGCGTTCCTCGCCACGGAGCCTGCTGGAGGAGGCCGCCGGGCGGGCCGGCTCCTTCGACCGCCCGGTGCTGGTGGTCTGGGGGGCGGAGGACCGGGTCATGCCGCTCGCCCACGGCCGCCGCCTGGCCGCCCTCTTCCCGCAGGGCGGCTACCAGGAGATCCCGGGCAGCCGCACCCTCGTCCCCGAGGACCAGCCGACCCCGCTGGCGGACGCCGTCCGCGCCTTCGTCGCCGGCAAGTCCTGACGGGTCACCGGGTCACAGACCCAGCAGCCGGACGGACTCCTCGCGCATCTCGACCTTCCTGACCTTGCCGGTGACGGTGATCGGGAAGGCGTCCACCAGGTGCAGGTAGCGGGGGATCTTGTAGTGCGCCAACCGCCCCGCGCAGTAGGCGCGGAGACCCTCCGCCGTCAACTCCGGCGCGCCGGGGCGCAGCCGCACCCAGGCCATCAGCTCCTCGCCGTACTTGGCGTCGGGGACGCCGATGACCTGGGCGTCGAGGACGTCGGGGTGGGTGTAGAGGAACTCCTCGATCTCGCGCGGGTAGATGTTCTCGCCGCCCCGGATCACCATGTCCTTGATCCGGCCGGTGACGCTGAGGAACCCGTCGGCGTCCATCACCGCCAGGTCGCCGCTGTGCATCCAGCCGTCCGCGTCGATCGACTCGGCGGTCTGGTCGGCCTGCTCCCAGTAGCCGAGCATCACCGAGTAGCCGCGGGTGCACAGTTCGCCGTCGGTCCCGCGCGGGACGGTCGCGCCGGTCGCGGTGTCGATCACCTTCACCTCGAGGTGCGGCCCGACCCGGCCGACGGTGGACACCCGCTGCTCCAGCGAGTCCGAGGTCCGGGTCTGGGTGGACACCGGGGAGGTCTCGGTCATGCCGTAGCAGATCGACACGTCGCGCATGCCCATCCGCTCCACGACCTGCTTCATCACCTCGGTGGGGCACGGCGATCCGGCCATGATCCCGGTGCGCAGCGTGGAGAGGTCGTGCTCCGCGAAGGAGGGGTCGTTGAGCATGGCGATGAACATCGTCGGCACCCCGTAGAGCGAGGTGCAGCGCTCGGCGGCCACCGCGCCCAGGGTGGTGCCGGCGTCGAAGGCGGGGGCCGGGATCACCACGCAGGCGCCGTGCGAGGTGGCGGCGAGGTTGCCCATCACCATGCCGAAGCAGTGGTAGAAGGGCACCGGGACGCAGATCCGGTCCTGTTCGGTGTACTCGCACAACTCGCCGACGAAGTAGCCGTTGTTGAGGATGTTGCGGTGCGAGAGCGTCGCGCCCTTGGGGAACCCGGTGGTGCCCGAGGTGTACTGGATGTTGATGGCGTCGTCCGGGTGCAACCCGGCGGCGACGGCGCGCAGTTCGGCGCGGTCGCGGCTCTTTCCGCCCTCGATCAGGGCGGTCCAGGACTCCGTGCCGATCAGCACGGTCTCCCGCAGCGCGGGGCAGGCGGGGGCGGCCTCCGCGAGCATCGCCGCATAGTCGGAGGTCCTGTGCGAGGGCAGGGCCACCACGGTGCGCACCCCCGACTGGTTGAGGACGAACTCCAGTTCATGGGTGCGGTAGGCCGGGTTGACGGTCACCAGGATCGCGCCGATCTTTGCTGTCGCGTACTGGACCAGGGTCCACTCCGGGCAGTTGGGAGACCAGATGCCCACCCGGTCGCCCTTGGCGACACCGAGCGCGAGCAGCCCCAGCGCCACCGCGTCCACCTCCTCGGCGAGTTCGCGATAGCTCCAGCGCCGTCCCGAGGCGTGGTCGACCAGGGCCTCCCGCTCCCCGTGTGCGGCGACGACGCGGTCGAGGTCGGCGCCGATGGTCTCGGTGAGCAGCGGAACGTCGGTGGGGCCTGCGGAACGGCTGGCGGTCGGGGCTGTCATGACCGGGGACTCCTCGGAAGCGGAGGGCTCGGAAAGTGCGGAGGGGCGTGCTTGATGAGCACTGTAGAGGCGAACGTCCTGTCCGGACAGGTGCGGACGCGCGCGGCGGAGGCCCGGCGGTCGTAGGGTCGTAGCCATGAATGTGATCATCTTCGGTGCGACCGGCATGGTCGGTCAGGGCGTGCTGCACGAGTGCCTGCGTGACGACCGGGTGGAGCGGGTCCTGGTGGTGGGCCGCACCCCGGTGGCGTCGGTCGGGGTCGAGGACCCGAAGGTGCGCGAGATCGTCCGGGCCGATCTGACGGATCTGGGCGACATCGAGGACGAGCTGTCCGGCTACGACGCCTGCTTCTTCTGCCTGGGCGTCTCCTCGGTGGGGATGAAGGAGGACGCCTACCGGCGGATCACCTACGACCTGACGATGGCGGCGGCCCGGCCGCTGGCCCGGCTGAGCCCCGGGATGACCTTCACCTATGTGTCCGGGGTGGGCACGGACAGCAGTGAGCGGGGCCGCAGCATGTGGGCGCGGGTGAAGGGGAAGACCGAGAACGACCTGATCGCCCTCTTCCCCCACTCCTACATGTTCCGCCCCGGCTACATCCGGCCGATGCCGGGAGTCGTCTCCGGGACCGTCTGGTACCGCGCCCTCTACGCGGTGCTGTCCCCCCTGCACCCGGTGCTGGAGCGGCTGATCCCCGGGCAGGTCACCACCAGCGAGGAGCTCGGCCGGGCGATGATCGAGGTCGCGGTCTCCGGCGCCGACACGCGCGTCCTCGGCCCCAGGGAGTTCAACGAGGTCGCGGCCCGCCGTTAATGCGGCCGGGTGATCAGCGGGCTCTGCTAGAGTGGAGTTACCGACGCGGGGTGGAGCAGCTCGGTAGCTCGCTGGGCTCATAACCCAGAGGTCGCAGGTTCAAATCCTGTCCCCGCTACTTGAACTCTGTAGGCCCAGCGTTCGCACGCTGGGCCTACAGAGTTTTGCGCGCGAGTTCGCGCCTCCCCTGCGGAGATCGACTCTCCGCCACCCCTGGCTCGTTCTTGTGATCCTCCGCGCCCAGCGCTGCGGAGCCCTCCTCGAAGCGTGCCGCTACGAGGAAGGTTCTGCATGAACCACCGCACCAGCCGTTCCAACGACCCGCGCCCCGCCACCCGGTTCGGCCGCCCCACCGGGGCGCCCCGCACCAACCCGGCGTCCTCGCGGAGCCGCTCACCGCAGCAGGGCGCGCCGCGCCGTCGCCCGGTCGCCCAGCAGGGCGAGTTCGAGATGCCGGTCAGCATCACCCCGGCGCTGCCCGCCGTCACCGCCTTCGCGGACCTCGACATGCCCAAGGCGCTGCTGGCCACGCTGGCCCGCGAGGGCCTGACCGAGCCGTTCCCGATCCAGGGCGCGACCCTCCCCAACTCCCTGGCCGGCCGCGATGTGCTCGGCCGCGGCCGTACCGGCTCCGGCAAGACGCTGGCCTTCGGCCTCGCCGCGCTGGCCCGCACCGCCGGCCGCCGCGCCGAGCCCAAGTGCCCGCTGGCGCTGGTGCTGGTCCCGACCCGCGAGCTGGCCCAGCAGGTCGCCGACGCGCTCACCCCCTACGCCACCGCCGTCAACCTGCGGCTGACGACCGTCGTGGGCGGCATGTCGATCACCCGCCAGTCCGCCGCGCTGCGCCGCGGCGTCGAGCTGCTGATCGCCACCCCCGGTCGGCTGAAGGACCTCATCGACCGCGGCGACTGCCGGCTCGACCGGGTCGGCATCACCGTCCTGGACGAGGCCGACCAGATGGCCGACATGGGCTTCCTGCCGCAGGTCACCGCGCTGCTGGAGCAGGTGCAGCCGAACGGCCAGACGATGCTGTTCTCGGCCACCCTGGACCGCAACGTGGACCGCCTGGTCCGCCGCTTCCTGACCGACCCGGTCACCCACTCGGTGGACCCCTCGGCCGGCGCCGTCACCACCATGGACCACCACGTCCTCTATGTCGCCGACGCCGACAAGCGCGCCGTGACGGTCGAGATCGCCGCCCGTGAGGGCCGCGTGATCATGTTCATGGACACCAAGCACGCCACGGACAAGCTGGCCAAGGAGCTGCTCGCCAACGGCGTGCGCGCGGCCTCGCTGCACGGCGGCAAGTCCCAGCCGCAGCGCAACCGGGTGCTGGAGCAGTTCCGCGACGGCCACATCACCGCGCTGGTCGCGACCAACGTCGCCGCCCGGGGCATCCATGTCGACAACCTCGACCTGGTCGTCAACGTGGACCCGCCGGTCGACCACAAGGACTACCTGCACCGCGGCGGCCGCACCGCCCGCGCGGGGGAGTCCGGCACCGTGGTCACCCTGGTCCTGGCCAACCAGCGGCGCGAGATGGCGCGGCTGATGGCCGACGCGGGCATCACCCCCAACAACGACCGGGTCCGCTCGGGTGACGCGGAGCTGTCGCGCATCACCGGCGCCCGCAAGCCCACCGGCGTCCCGGTGGTCATCGCGGCCCCCGCACCGGCCGTCCCGGCCCAGAGCGCCCGCAAGCCGCGCGGCAGCGGTGGTGGCGGCAACGGCAGCCGCTACGGCAGCAAGGGCGGCAACGCCGGCAACGCCGGAGGCTCGGCCTCCGAGTCCGCGCAGCAGCGCAACCGCCGTCCCCGGCGCGCCGGCAGCGGTACGCGTCCCACCCGCGCGGCCTGAGGGCCTCCGGCCCCCCAAGCCCTGACGTCAAGGGCGGGCACCCCCCCGTGGTGCCCGCCGTCAGGCACGCGAGCGCACCGAGGGTTCATCCTGGTCGTAATCGAACAGTGGACAGCACCCCCGACCAGGGGTGATCGAACCTCCGGTCGGGGGTTGTTCGGCTTTCCGGCCGATCCGCACTCCTGTACGGTCGCGCAGAACAGTCGGGCATGGAAGTCAGGAACAAGCACGTGGTCACAGGTGAAGGTGAAGCAGGCGACGCCGTCCGCGTCGAACCACTGCGCGTCATCGTCGTCGACGACGAGGCGCTGATCCGCTCCGGGCTGGCCATGATCCTCGGTAGTGCGCCCGACATCGACGTGGTCACCACCTGCTCGGGCACCGAGGCCATGTCCGCGGTGCGGACCCACCGCCCGCACGTGGTGCTGCTGGACATCCGGATGCCCGACGTCGACGGCCTCACCCTGCTGCGCCGGCTGCGCACCCTGCCCGACGGCCCCTATGTCGCGATGCTCACCACCTTCGACACCGACGAGTACATCGACCAGGCGATCAACCTCGGCGCCAGCGGCTTCCTGCTCAAGGACACCGACCCGGAGATCCTCGCCAACTCGGTCCGCGCCGTGGCCACCGGCGTCGGCTGCCTGTCCACGCCGGTGCTGCGGCGGCTGCGCGACGGCCGCACCCGCGGCGTGGGCGCCGGCGGCGGCGACAGCACGGCGGTGGACAGCCTCAGCGCACGCGAGCGGCAGGTGCTGGTCCACCTCGGGTACGGGCTGTCCAATGTCGAGATCGGCGTCCGTATGCACCTGGGCGCGGCCACGGTGAAGGACTACGTCAGCGCGGTCCTGATCAAACTCGGGGTGGCCAACCGCATCCAGGCCGCTGTGCTCGCCGAACGCGCGGGACTGATCGAAAGTACCGACGCGCCATGACCGCCTCCGCCGCGACCGCCCCCGCCACGCGCCTCCACGCTGTCCTGCACCCCAGCAGGACGCAGCTCCGCGACACGGCGATCACCGTCGTGCTGGTCGTGGCGGCCATGCTGGACGCCTGGCTGAACTACCCGCCGCCGCGCGACTGGACCTTCTACGCGTCGCTGCTCGCCGCCGCCTCGCTGCTGTTCCGCAAGCGTTTCCCGCGCACGATCCTGCTGGTCACCGTTCCGGGCCTCTACGCCGGCACCGCCATGGTCGCCGCGATGGTCGCCCTCTACACCGTCACCCGCAACCGCCGGGTCGACTGGCAGTGGTGGGTCGCGACGGTGGCCGTCGGCCTGGGCCTGTTCATCCCGTGGCCGATGCACGAGTTCATCACCGAGACCACCAGTGACCACATCCAGGACCTGATCCACGCCGTGATGCTGGCCGGCGGCCCGGCCGCGCTCGGCCTGCTGCAGCAGACGCGGGACGCGCTGTCCGCGCGGATCGCCGAGCTCGCCACGCTGCGTGACCACGAGCGCGAGCTGCACGCCCAGACGGTCCTGGCCCGGGAGCGCGCCAGGATCGCCAGGGAGATGCACGACGTCGTCTCCCACCAGGCCGGGCTGATCGCGGTCCAGGCCGGGGCGCTGCAGGTCACCGCCCGCGACCCGGAGGTGCGGCAGACCGCCAAGATGCTGCGCGGACTGGCCGTGGCCACCCTGGAGGAGCTGCGCACCATGATCCTGGTGCTGCGCGCGGCCGGGGCGGGACCGACCGAGCTGGTGCCCCAGCCCCGGCTCGGTGACCTGCCCCGGCTGGTCGCCGACTCCGAGGTGGACGCCGCGCTGCACCTGCTGGTGCCCACCGGTTCGCCGCTGCCCGAACCGGTCGAGCGCGCGGCCTACCGCACCGTCCAGGAGGCCCTGACCAACATCCGCAAGCATGCGCCGGGGGGCCGGACCGAGGTCAGCGTCCGGCTGCACGGCGAGCGCCTGCTGGTCTCGGTGGACAACGGCCCGGCCACCCAGGACGCCAGGCTGGACCTGCCCGGCGGAGGCCACGGCATCGTCGGCCTGCGGGAGCGCGCCACGCTGCTCGGTGGCACCCTGAACGCCGGACCCTCCCCGGACGGCGGCTTCAGCGTGCTGCTGAGCGTCCCGGTCGCCCCGCCGCCGGGAGCCGCACGCGAGTAGGGCCCAGGCCCTAGGCTCGGTCCTGCAGAACGTGTGCCATATTCAGCAGCAGGATGGAGTCGACGTGATGTCCGAGGGAACCCGTCCGGACCGGCAGCCGCTGGACCGCTCGCCCGAGTGGGCGGAGCTGGGCAAGCACCGGGCAGAGCTGGGCGAGGTGCATCTGCGGGAGCTGTTCGCGGCGGACCCGCGGCGCGGGGAGCGCTACACCCTCCAGGTGGGGGACCTCTACCTGGACTATTCGAAGCACCTGGTGACGGACGAGACCCTGGGGCTGCTGCGCGGGCTGGCGGCGGCGCGCGGGGTGGCCGGGCTGCGGGACGCGATGTTCCGGGGCGACAAGATCAATATCACCGAGCACCGCGCCGTGCTCCACACCGCGCTCCGCGCCCCCCGCGGAGCGGTGGTCGAGGTGGACGGCGAGAACGTCGTCCCCGCGGTGCACGCGGTCCTGGACAAGATGGCGTCCTTCGCGGACCGCGTCCGCTCGGGGGAGTGGACCGGTCACACCGGCAAGCGCATCCGCACCGTCGTCAACATCGGCATCGGCGGCTCGGACCTGGGCCCGGCGATGGCCTACGAGGCGCTGCGCTCCTTCTCCGACCGGGGCCTGGCGGTCCGCTTCGTGTCCAATGTGGACGGCGCGGACCTGCACGAGGCGGTCCGCGACCTGGACGCGGCCGAGACGCTGTTCATCGTCGCGTCCAAGACCTTCACCACCGTCGAGACCATCACCAACGCCACCTCGGCCCGCAACTGGCTGCTCACCGAGCTGCGCGCGGACAAGGACGCGGTGGCCAAGCACTTCGTGGCGCTGTCGACCAACGCCGCGGGGGTCGCCGACTTCGGCATCGACGTCGAGAACATGTTCGAGTTCTGGGACTGGGTGGGCGGGCGCTACTCCTACGACTCGGCGATCGGCCTGTCGCTGATGATCGCGATCGGCCCTGACGCCTTCCGCGAGATGCTGGCCGGCTTCCACCTGGTCGACGACCACTTCCGCACCGCCGCGCCCGAGCAGAACGTGCCGCTGCTGATGGGGCTGCTGGGGGTCTGGTACGGGGCGTTCTTCGACGCCCAGTCGCACGCGGTGCTGCCGTACTCGCACTACCTGTCGAAGTTCACCGCCTACCTGCAGCAGCTGGACATGGAGTCCAACGGCAAGTCGGTGGACCGCGAGGGCGTGCCGGTGCGCTGGCAGACCGGTCCGGTGGTCTGGGGCACCCCCGGAACCAACGGGCAGCACGCCTACTACCAGCTGATCCACCAGGGCACCAAGGTCATCCCGGCGGACCTGATCGGCTTCGCCCGGCCGGTCGCCGGCCTCGCGCCCGGCCTGGCCGCCCAGCACGACCTGCTGATGGCGAACCTCTTCGCCCAGGGCCAGGCGCTGGCCTTCGGCAAGACCCCGGAGGAGGTCGCGGCGGAGGGCGCGCCGGCCGAGCTGGTCCCGCACAAGACCTTCAAGGGCAACCACCCGACCACCACGATCCTGGCCGAGGAGCTCACCCCCTCCGTCCTGGGCCAGCTGATCGCGCTCTACGAGCACAAGGTCTTCGTCCAGGGCGCGATCTGGAACATCGACTCCTTCGACCAGTGGGGCGTGGAGCTCGGCAAGGTCCTCGCGAGGAAGATCGAGCCGATCCTGGTCGAGGGCACCGGCGTCGAGTCCCTGGACTCGTCCACCGCGGCCCTGGCCACCCGCTACCGGACCCTGCGCGGCCGCTGAGCCGCAGGCTGCGGGCGGCGGCTACTCCGCCGCCCGCATCGGCTCGGTGTACTTCTCCCGCCACTGCGGGCGGGGTTCGGAACCCTGGGTCGTCCAGTACTCGCGTCCCTGGACGATCAGCCCGTCCCGCACCGTCCACAGGGACACGGCGTGGAACAGGCCGAGTTCCTTGTGCAGGACCTCGACCTCGGAGACGACCTCGTCGCCCTCCGCCACCACCCGCAGCACCCGGGTGGACCAGCCCTCGGGGTACTCGCTGTTCACGGCGACGAAGTTGTCCCGGCCCACGATGCGCTCCGCGCTCACCGGCCACTCGACGACGGCGTCCTCCGCGACCAGCTCCGCCACGCCCGCCCAGTACCGCGCCTGGATGCAGGCCCACAGGTTCTCAACGACTATCGAAGGCTCCATGCCGGTAGTTTCTACCAGGGCTACCAGGGCATGGCGACTCCCCCGTTGGGGCGCAGGATCTGTCCGGTGACGAACCGTGCGGCATCACTGACGAGGTAGTGCACGGCGTAGGCGACGTCCTCCGGGTCGCCGATCAGGCCCAGTGGGGACATCCGCCGCAGCGGCTTCTCCGCGGCCGCGCGGGCGGCCTCGTCCAGGGTGCCGTCGGGGAGCAGGTAGTGACGGGCGGTCATGGCGGTGCGGACCAGTCCGGGGGCCACCGCGTTGACGCGGACGTGGTAGCGGCCGACCTCGGCGGCGAGGTTCTTGGTGAGCTGGACGACGGCGGCCTTGGAGACCGAGTAGCTCATGATCTCGGGCGTGGCCGAGTCCATAGCGCCGGAGGCGGTGTTGACGATGCTGCCGCCGCCCTGCGCGCACATGATCCGCGCGGCGGCCTGGCAGGTGTGGAAGGTGCCCTTGAAGTTGACGTCGAGGACGGCGTCGAGGTCGGCCTCCTCGACGTCGACGACCCTGCCGGTCCTGATGATCCCGGCGATGTTGCACAGGATGTCCAGCCGGCCGCGTTCGGCGGCGACGGTGTCGATCAGGGCGAACACGCCCGCGCGGTCGGAGACGTCCAGTGCGGCGGAGGTGGCGGCGTCGCCGATGCCCTTGGCGGTGGCCTCGGCCGCTGCGCCGTCGACGTCGGTGCAGACGACATGTGCTCCGGCGGCGGCGAGCACCTGGGCGGTGGCCCGTCCGATGCCGCTGCCGGCGCCGGTGACCACCGCCACGCGCTCGTCGAGCCGGTAGGGGAGGGGGAGGGCGGTCATCGGATGCTCCAGCGGGCCGGGGTGGGAGCTGACGGTCCATCAGATCTACCACGAGCGGCTTGACGAAAGAAGGGCGCGTAAGCTTGTCTACTGGCAAGTAACTTATACGGGAGTTGGCCGTCATGACCGTGGCAGCGGTGCAGCAGGATGAGCATCAGGATCAGGACTTCGAGTTCGACCGGGGAACGGCCGTGTCCCGGCGCGAGGGCGAGCCCTCCGTCTACGACGCCGTACTGGACCCGGGGTGGCGCATCGGCGGCGGGATCAACGGCGGGCTGCTGCTCGCCCTCGCCGGGCGGGCGCTCTCGCACGAGCTCGGCCGGGGCAGCGGGCACACCGACCCGGTGTCCCTGAGCGGCTACTACCTCAGCGCCTCGCGGCCCGGACCGGCCGAGCTCCGCACCGCCACCGTGCGCAGCGGGCGCACCCTCTCCACCGGCACCGCCTCCCTGCTGCAGCAGCGCGAGGACGGCACCGCCGTCGAGCGGCTGCGCGTCCTCGCCTCCTACGGGGACCTGACCGGCACCGACGCCGATGTGCGCACGAGCGCCACCCCTCCGGACATGCCGCCGCCGGACCGGTGCATCGGCACCGAGCACGCCCCGCCGGACTTCCTCGCCCAGGCCGACCTGCTGCACCGCCTCGACCTGCGGCTCGACCCCGCCTCCGTCGGCTGGGCGCTGGGCAAGCCCAGCGGCGAGGGCCGGATCCAGGGCTGGCTGCGGCTCCCCGACGGCCGCGAGCCCGACCCGCTGATGCTGCTGCTCGCCGTGGACGCGCTGCCCCCGGTGACGTTCGACCTGGGCCTGTTCGGCTGGACGCCCACCGTGGAGCTCACCGTGCACGTCCGCGCCAGGCCCGTCCCCGGCTGGCTGCGGGTCGTCCACTCGACCCGCAACCTGGCCGGCGGCTTCCTGGAGGAGGACGCCGAGGTCTGGGACGAGTCGGGCCGCCTGGTCGCCCAGTCCCGCCAGCTCGCGGTGGTGCCGCGCACGGAGTAACCCGCTGGGCGTCACACCAGCTGCTGGTACATGATGTGCAGCCCCACATAGCCCAGCGACGGGTGCAGGAACCCCTCGGGGAGGGTGGCGACGATGTCGAAGCCGAGCGACTTCCACAGCGCCACCGCACCGGTGTTGGTCTCGACGACGGCGTTGAACTGCATCGCCCGGTAGCCCTCGGCCCGGGCCCAGGTCAGCACGTACTCGCCCAGGGCGCGGCCCACGCCGCGCCCTGAGTGCGCCGGATCCACCATGAAGCTGGCGCCGGCGATGTGCGAGGCCCCGCCCATGTGGTTGGGGTTCATCTTCGCCGTGCCGAGGACCGCGCCGGTCCGCTCGTCCACCGCCACCACCGTCCGCGACGGGGCGCTGAGCATCCACAGCGAACGGGCCCGGTCCTCGCCCAGGTCGCGCGGGTAGGTGTAGGTCTCGCCCGCGGCGACGATGTCGTGCAGGAAGGGCCAGATGGCGGGCCAGTCGGCCGCGGTCGCTTCGCGAATCAGCATTTCGTCAGCTTATGAGCCGCGACCCGCCCGAACGCCAGTGGTTTTCCCCGCGGCGTCCGGACCGGCAGAATGCAGGCGTAGTCCCTGCGATAAGGCGGTAGATCAGCGTGTCCCTGACCAGCCAGTCCCAGCCGACCGTGTCCGTGCAGCAGACCATCGCCGAGGAACTCGGCGTCAGGACCGGGCAGGTGCAGGCCGCTGTCGACCTGCTCGACGGCGGGGCGACCGTGCCCTTCATCGCCCGCTACCGGAAGGAGGCGACCGGAGAGCTCGACGACGCCCAGCTGCGCACCCTGGAGGAGCGGCTGCGCTACCTGCGTGAACTCGAGGAGCGCCGGGCCGCGATCCTGGAGTCGGTCCGCAGCCAGGGCAAGCTGGACGAGGCGCTGGAGGCGCAGATCCGGGCCGCGGACTCCAAGGCCCGGCTGGAGGACATCTACCTGCCCTTCAAGCCCAAGCGCCGCACCAAGGCGATGATCGCCCGCGAGAACGGCCTGGAACCGCTCGCGGACCTGCTGCTCGGCGACCCGGGCCGCGACCCGCAGGCCGAGGCCGCCGGATTCGTCAGTGAGACCGTCGCCGACGCCGCCGCCGCGCTGGAGGGCGCGCGCTCGATCCTGGTCGAGCGCTTCGGCGAGGACGCCGACCTGATCGGCGCGCTGCGCGAGCGGATGTGGGGCCGGGGCCGGCTCGCCGCGAAGGTCCGCGACGGCAAGGAGGCCGACGGGGCGAAGTTCTCCGACTACTTCGACTTCGCCGAGCCCTTCACCAGGCTGCCCTCGCACCGGGTGCTGGCGATGCTGCGCGGTGAGAAGGAGGACGTCCTCGACCTCACCCTGGAGCCCTACGCGGACGAGGCCGACGCCGAGGCCCCCGGGAACTACGAGGCCCAGATCGCCCGCCGCTTCGAGATCTCCGACCGGGGCCGCCCCGGCGACCGCTGGCTGCTGGACACCGTCCGCTGGGCCTGGCGCACCCGCATCCTGGTCCACCTCGGCATCGACCTGCGGCTGCGGCTGCGCACCGAGGCCGAGGACGAGGCCGTGCGGGTGTTCGCGGCCAACCTGCGCGACCTGCTGCTCGCCGCGCCCGCCGGCACCCGCGCCACCCTCGGTCTCGACCCGGGCTTCCGCACCGGCGTCAAGGTCGCCGTGGTGGACGCCACCGGCAAGGTCGTCGCCCATGACACCATCCACCCGCACGTCCCCGCGAACCGCTGGGACGAGTCGATCGCGACCCTCGCGAAGCTCTGCGCCGCGCACAAGGTCGACCTGATCGCCATCGGCAACGGCACCGCCTCGCGCGAGACCGACAAGCTGGCCGGGGACCTGATCAAGCTCCACCCCGAGCTCAAGCTCACCAAGGCAGTCGTCTCCGAGGCCGGGGCCTCGGTCTACTCGGCCTCCGCCTACGCCTCGCAGGAACTGCCCGAGCTCAATGTCTCCATCCGGGGCGCGGTCTCCATTGCCCGCCGCCTGCAGGACCCGCTGGCCGAGCTGGTCAAGATCGATCCCAAGTCCATCGGCGTCGGCCAGTACCAGCACGACCTGTCCGAGACCAAGCTGTCGCGCTCGCTGGACGCGGTGGTCGAGGACTGCGTCAACGGCGTCGGCGTGGACGTCAACACCGCCTCCGCGCCGCTGCTCACCCGGGTCTCCGGGATCACCACCGGCCTCGCCGAGAACATCGTGGCGCACCGCGACAACAACGGCCCGTTCCGCAGCCGCAAGGGGCTCAAGGATGTGGCCAGACTCGGGCCCAAGGCCTTCGAGCAGTGCGCGGGCTTCCTGCGGATCCCCGGCGGGGACGACCCCCTGGACAGTTCCAGCGTCCACCCCGAGGCCTACCCGGTGGTGCGGCGGATCCTCGCCAGGACCGGCGGCGAGCTGAAGTCGCTGATCGGCAACGGCGAGGTGCTGCGCGGACTGCGGCCCGACGAGTTCGCCGACGACACCTTCGGGGTGCCGACGGTGACCGACATCCTGCGCGAGCTGGAGAAGCCGGGCCGCGACCCGCGACCCGCCTTCCGTACCGCGGCCTTCAAGGAGGGCGTCGAGAAGCTCTCCGACCTGCAGCCGGGGATGCTGCTGGAGGGTACCGTCACCAATGTCGCCGCGTTCGGGGCATTTGTCGACATCGGCGTCCACCAGGACGGCCTGGTGCATGTCTCGGCGCTGTCCAAGACCTTCGTCAAGGATCCGCGCGAGGTCGTGAAGTCCGGCGACATCGTCCGGGTGAAGGTCATGGAGGTGGACATCCCGCGCAAGCGCATCTCGCTGACGCTGCGTCTGGACGACGAGGCGCAGCCGCGCGAGCGGCAGGAGCGCGGCGGCGGCCAGGAGCGGGGCCAGGAGCGGGGGCGCCAGCAGCGGGCGGACCGTGACCGGGACCGTGCGCCGCGTCAGGGTCAGGGTCAGCAGCAGGCGCGCACGCCCAAGCCGCGCGGGGACGACAGCCCTGCGGGCGGCGGCGGTGCGATGGCCGACGCGCTGCGCCGGGCGGGCCTCGCCGGGCCGCGCTGAAGGGCGGCGGAGGGGCCGCCAAGGGGCGGATGTGTGCCAGCAGTGGATGGCACATTAAATCCTGTTGCCGAAACCGCTGAAAGTCGGCCCCCGAACTCGTAGGATGATCAGTGGAAGCCCCGGCCGCTCCCCCGTGCAGCCGGGGCTCCCGTATGCCCTGACGCGGGTGCCCCGGTGAGTGCACGTCACCGCAGATGGCGTGAGATCCAGCGGAACGAGTCGGGCAGCATCGCCACCCAGACATCCATGGTGTGGCTGCCCCTGGCGACCGTCAGCAGGTCGCCGGTGGCCGGTGCGCGCAGCGCGGCGATCAGCGCGCGGGCGTCGCCCACGGTCGTCCCGTCCTCCCGGCTGCCGGTCAGCAGCAGGGCGATGTCGGGCTGGGGGTCGGCGCCGCGCAGCACCAGCAGCGGATCGTTGGGCGCGACCAGCCCGGGGCGGCTGCGCACCACCGGGGCCACCGGGTCGTTGTAGCCGGAGATGCTGACCGCGCTGTGGAACACCTGCGGGTAGTGCACCGCGAGGTTGGCCGCGCAGTAGCCGCCGGCCGAGTAGCCCATCAGCGACCAGTCGTAGGGGTCTGCGGAGACCCGGAACTCGCTGCTGATGATCGCCGGGACGTCCTGGCCGAGCCAGGTCGCCGTCCTCAGCCCGGCGGGTCCCGGCAGGTCGGCGCAGCCCGCGTCGCTGCTGCCCATGGTGTTGGACTTGGCGGCCACCAGGATCATCGGCCGGGCCTCCCCACCGCGCACCAGGGCCTCCAGGGCGTCCTGGCCGTGCATGGCGTCGAACCAGGCCATGGGGGAGCCCGGTTGCCCGGGCAGCAGTTCCACCACCGGGAAGCGTTCGCCCCGGTGCTCGGGCTGGTCGTACTCGGGCGGGAGCCAGACGTACAGGTTGCCGCGGATGCCGGACCGGGCGCCCACCGGGTCGGCGCCGAGCAGCCCGCCCCCGGCGGGGTGGAAGTCCGGGTGCCCGGGATCGCCGGTGCGGATCGTCAGGGCCTGGACGCCGACGCCCGCGGCGCCCGGCTCCAGTCGGGTCGCGCCGGTGCCGCCCGCCAGATCCCGCCAGGAGTCGTACAGCAGGTAGCTGTCATTGAGGCTCACCAGGACCACCAGCACCGCGGTGGCCTCGGCGATCAGCAGCAGCGCCAGCCGCAGACCGGAGCGCAGGGGGGCCGGACCGCGCAGCCGGTCCCACACGGCGATGGTGCCCAGCGTCAGGGCGATCGCCAGAACGATCGAGAGAGCGTGGAACGGGGTGCCGATGAGGGACATTCTCTCCGCCTCCGGGGCCGGCTACTGAGGATTCCGAGGTCCTGCCGACAGGCAGGCTGCCCGGAGCTCCGTGCCGTCACGCGGTGGGTCGGCGCTGCGGCCGGCTCCCCGCAGGGCCGGGCCGGAGCGCGGGTCGGCGCAGCTGTGCGTCGCCGCAGGGGAGTTCGCGCCCCGGCCGCGGCGGGGGCGCGCGGCGCCCGCGCCGGGAAATCATCCGTTCGGCCCACGGGCCGTCAGACCGGCCCGCGCCGGTGCAGCGTCGAGCCCGAGCGCCCCTTGCGCACCTCCAGCTGGGCGGGGATGCGGCTGCGCAGGTCGGCGACATGGCTGACGATGCCGACCGCGCGGTCGCGCTCGCGCAGCCGGTCCAGGACGTCGAGGACGTCCTCCAGGGTGTCCTCGTCCAGCGAGCCGAAGCCCTCGTCGATGAAGAGCGTGTCCAGCGGCATGCCCCCGGCCTCGTCGGTCACCACGTCCGCCAGGCCCAGGGCCAGTGCCAGCGAGGCGAAGAAGCTCTCGCCGCCGGACAGGGTGGAGGTGTCCCGGTGCCGCCCGGTCCAGGCGTCCAGCACGCTCAGCCCCAGGCCCGAACGGCCGCTGCCCCTGGTCCTGGCATCGCTGTGGGCGAGGGTGTAGCGGCCCTGGGACATCACGGCGAGCCGGGCCCCGGCCGCCGCCGCCACCTGTTCGAGGCGGGCCGCGAGCACATAGGTCTCCAGGGACATCTTCAACTCGTTGCTGCGGCTGGTTCCCGAGGCCAGCGCGGCCAGCCCGGCGGCCGTGGCGTGCTCGGCCGCCAGCGGGGCCAGCCGCCGCAGCTCGACCACGAGTCCCCGGCTCAGCCGGTCGAGTTCGCCGCAGCGCTCCCGCGTCGCACTGACCGAGGCGAAGGCGCGGCGCAGGGCCGCCTCGGCGGCGTCCAGCGCCGCCCGGTCGGCGGCGGGGTCGGCCCTCGGCAGCCGGTCCGCAGCGATCAGCTCCTCGTCCGCCAACTGGGCGTCGACCTGCGCCAGTTCGGCACGGTAGCGGTCGATGCCCGCGCGCAGGGCGGCCAGCCGGTCCGGCGGCAGCAGCGCCTCGCCCGCGGCCGCGAGCCCGTCGAAGCCCTCCCACCGGGCGCCCGCGAGGGCCGCGGCCCCGGCGCGCTCCCGCGCCTGCACGGCGTCCAGGGCCGACCGGGCGGCGGCGGTCGCGTAGGTGATCCGCTCCGCGATCCGCTCCAGCTCGGTGACGCGCGCGGCCACCGACGAGGAGGCGGACCGGAACCGCGCCAACTCGGCTGCCAGCTCGCTCTGCCTGCCCTCGATCTCCTCCAGCCGCGCCGTGTGCGCCGCCACCGCCGCGACCGCCCGCACGGCCTCCGCCGTCCGCCGGTCGTGCTCCTGCGCCAGCCGGTCGAGCTGCTCCTGCGCCCTGACCCCGGCGGCGGCCTGCCGCTGCGCCTGCGCGTACTCGGCCTCCAACAGGGCTGCGGCCTCCCGCAGTCGGTCGGCGGACAGCTCGCCTGCCACGGCCGTGAGCGAGGCCACCGTGCTGCTCAGCTCCTGCAGCCGGAGCCCGGCGTCCTTGCTCTGCTGCTCCGCCTGCCGGTACTCGCGCTCGGCCCGCTGCTCCTGCTCGGGTGTGACCCGGCCGGGACCGGCCGCCGTGGGCCGGGGGTGCTCGGCGGACCCGCACACCGGGCAGTCCTCGCCCGGGCGCAGCCCTTCGGCGAGTTCGGCGGCCATGCCCCGGAGCCGCTGCTCCAGCAGCCGCAGCCATGACTCATGGGCGGCATGGGCGAGCCTGCTCAGCCCGGCCTCGCGCTCCGTGGCGGACGCCAGCTGCGCGCCCAGCGCCTCGGCCTGCGCGGCCGCCTCCCCGCGGCGCCCGGCATCGGCCAGCTGCTCCTCCACCTGCTGTGCGCGGACGGCGGACTGCTGCGCCTGCTCCAGCGCGGAGACGGACTCCTGCCGCAGCGCGGGCCACTGCGCCAGCCAGTCCTCCGCCTCGGCGCGGCGGGCCTCGGCGTCCTCGCGCTCGGCCTCCAACTGCTCCTGCTGGCGCTCGTTGGCGCGGAAGCGCTCCTCGGCGGAGAGCAGCGTCCGCAGGGCGCCCAGCTCCTCGCGGGACTCCCGCTCGGCACGCGACAGGCCGTCGACGTCCAGCCCGGCCAGCGGCTCCGGCAGCAGCGCACGGCACTGCCGTTCGTCGTCCAGCAGATGACGCTCGGTCAGCACGGCCTGCCGGTGCAGCTGCAGCAGCGGCGCGACCGCCTCGGCGTGCTGCGCCCGCTCCAGCCGCTCCGCGTCGGCGTGCTGCGCGGGCCCCTCGGCCCGCAGCTCGGCCGCGCGCAGGGCGGCGCGCCGGTGCCGCTGCTGGCGGTCCGCCAGCACCTCCACCGCGCGGGCCCGCGCGGCGGCGGTGTCCCGCCGGGCGACCGCCTCCGCGTGCGCGGACTCGGCGACGGCTGCCTCCTCGCGAGCCTGCTCCCGCAGCTGCGCCGACCAGACCAGGGCCTCGTCCGCGTCCTCCGGGAGCGGCTGGTCCACGCCCGCCGCCTGGCGCAGCCGCTCCAGCCGGGCCCCGATCTCGCCCCGCACCGCCTGGCAGGACTTCTCCGTGCGCTGGCGGTGCTCCACCAGCCAGCCCTCCACCGCGCCGAAACGCGCCGTGTCGAACAGCTGCCCGAGAAGCTCGGCCCGTTCCAGCGCGCCGGCGTGCAGAAAGCGGGCGAACTCACCCTGCGGCAGCAGCACGACCTGGCAGAACTGCTCCCTGCTCATCCCGATCAGCTGCTGGACCTCGGCGCCCACCTCCTGGTGGGACTTGCTGCTCGCCCGCCAGCCCTGCTCCTCGGCCGACCACTCGCGCAGCAGCGTCTGCGCCCTGTCCACGGTCGACCCCTCGCCCCGCTTCTTGGCGCGGAGCTGCTCGGGGCTGCGGGTGATCTCCAGCCGGCGCCCGCCGAGCGTCAGCTCCAGCACCACCTCCGTCCGCAGCTCCGGCCGGGCGTGGTCGCTGCGCAGCCTGGTCCGCGGCCTGCTGCCGGGGACCGTGCCGTAGAGGGCGAAGCAGACCGCGTCCAGCACACTGGTCTTGCCCGCGCCGGTCGCGCCGCGCAGCAGGAACAGCCCGTCGGCGGCCAGCGAGTCGAAGTCCACGGTCTCGACGTCGGCGAAGGGCCCGAACGCCGCCACCCGCAGGGAGTGCAGCCGCATCAGCCCTCGCCCCCCGCTGCCGCGCCCACGGCCTCGGTCGCCTCGCGCAGCAGCGCCTCCTCGTCCGGATCGGGGGCGGTGCCCCGCACATGCAGGACGAACCCCAGCGCGATCTCGGTGTCGCTGCGGCCCGCCGTCCGCGCCGCGTAGGAGGGCAGGCCGTCGCCGGTCCGCCCCTCGGGCTCGAACGAGAGCTGCAGGGTGTGCGGGAAGCGGGTCCGCAGCTGCTCCATGGCCCGCTCGGGGCGGGCGGTGTCGGTGAGGGTGACCTGCAGCCAGTCCTCGGCGTGGCGTTCCAGGCCGGGCTCCGCGAGCAGCCCGGCCAGGGTGCCGCGCAGCCGGTGCAGCCTGCGGGGGACCGGGCAGTCGATCCGCCGGGCCTCGACCGCGCCGCCGGGCCCGAGGTCGACCAGCCACATGGTCTTGCGCTGACCGGCCTCGGAGAAGGAGTACGCCAGCGGTGAACCGCTGTAGCGGAGCCGCTCGTTGATGGTCTGGCAGCCGTGGAGGTGGCCCAGCGCGGCGTAGTCGACCCCGGCGAACACCGAGGGCGGGACGCTGGGCACGCCGCCGACCGTGATGTCCCGCTCGCTGTCGCTGCCCTCGCCGCCGGTGACGAAGGCGTGCGCCAGCACCACCGAGCGGGTGCCCTCGGGGCGGCCGCCGAGATCGGCCCGCACCCTGTCCATGGCCGCGCCCAGCACGGCCGCGTGGCTGACCCGCTCGGCCCCGAGCTCCGCGCCGACCAGCGCGGGCTCCAGGTACGGCACCCCGTACACCGCGACCGGGCCGTGCTCGTCCTCCAGCAGCACCGGTTCGTCGCAGCGCGCGACATCCGTGCGCAGATGGACGCCGGCCTGCTCGATCAGCCGCGCGGCGATGCCGAGCCGGCGTGCCGAGTCGTGGTTGCCGCTGATCAGCACCACCGGTACGGAGAGCTCCGCCAGCCGGTGCAGCACCCGGTCGAACAGCTCCACCGCGCCCAGGCTGGGAATGGCCCGGTCGTGGACGTCCCCGGCGACCAGCACGGCGTCGACCCGCTCGGCGCGCACGACCTCGACCAGGTGGTCGAGGAAGTCACGCTGGGCGGTGAGCAGCCCCTCCCGGTGGAGGTTCCGCCCCAGATGCCAGTCGGAGGTGTGCAGCAACCTCACAGGACGTCTCCCACCCGCGGGTTCGCCATGATCGACCCCTCCACCTCGGCACCGGGCCGACACAGTCGTGCCACCCGGTACCGAGTATCACAGCAGCCACCGACAACCCCCGGCCCCACATGCGTCCGAGCCGCCCGTCAGATCGACTTGCGGTGGGCGGTGGCGGCCACCATCACGTCGCTGGTGTCGCCGAGTTGTTCGACGGCGAAGCCCCCTGAGGTATGGGCCCGTCCCGCAGGCTGGGGACGGGCTCCGCCCTACGGCTGGGTGACCTGGCCCAGGAAGAGGATCTGGCCGGTGGTGCGGTCGCGGATGAGGAACAGGAACGGGTGGTCCAGGTCCAGGTCGATCGGCGGGCGTGCGTACCCCTGGGCGGCGGCCGCGCCGACGGATACGCCGGTCGCCGCGGCGGCGGTGGTTCCGCCCTCGTCCACGTCGACCTTGGTCTGCTGGACCACGGCGTTCACCTGCAGCGGGGTGGTGCCGGTGGGGATGCCGGAGAGGTCGGCGGCGGGGCCGAAGAGGGTGGTCAGGCCCAGTGCGCCCAGGGCCGGGGTGAGTGTCTCGGGGGAGTCGAAGCCGAAGCGGGGCATGGCCAGGTCGACGGCCTGCGGGGTGAGTCCGCCGAGCAGGGCGTTGAGCCGTGCGGGTGTGAGCGAGGCGGCGGCCGGGGCGAAGTCGGCGGCCGGGCCGTTCGGGAGCAGCACGTCCATCACCAGATGGTCACCCTGGTAGGGGAGTTCGGCGGCCTGCCAACCCGTGTCCGAGGCGTAGCCGAGGGAGCCGTCGGAGTGCATGGTCGGCACCTCGGCGGTGCCCCCGCCGATGAGGTGGAAGGGCAGGGTCCGGGTCGCGTTCGTCTGGAACGGGGTCGCCCAGGCGGCGTGCAGATAGACCGCGTCGGTGAGGACCATCCGGGTCGAGGCCGGGATGCCGTCCTGCGGGAAGAGGTTCTTGATCTCCCCGTCGGTCTCCTGCTGGACCAGGGCGTTGATGGCCTGCCGTGCCCCCTCGGGGTCGGCGGCGAAGTCCGTGGTGTGCACACCGGTGTTCCAGGCCGAGGAGAGCACCTGCAGATAGCCGGACCGGATGGCGAAGCCGCGCTGCGCCCACAGGTCGTCCGCCTGCTGCAGGGTGACCTTGTCGCTCTTCGCCTGCGACTGTTCCTGCCGCGACAGCGAGCCCAGCGCCGCCGCGTACTGCGTGGGTGTGAGGCCGCCGGTGCCGAGGACCCGGCTGAGGGCGGCAGCGGTGGCGCCCTGCGCGCCGGGCAGCAGCATGGCGAGGGCGGTGTCCAGGCTGGAGGGCGAGACGGCGAGGTTCTCGTTCCGCGCCCCCTCCGCGAGCAACTGCTGGTAGACGTCCAGGCCGAGGGCGTCGCCCGCGAGGGCCGCCGACTGCATCTGGGCGCCGGAGGCCGACAGCGCCTGGGCGGGCGGCGCGGCCCTGACGAGGTCCGCGTCGCCGGATGCCCCCGCGCTGCCTCCGCAGCCGGCGACCGCGACCGCGATCAGTGCTCCCGCGAGGAGAGCAGCACCTGTCCTTGTCCGCGCCTGTGCATTCATGACGGTGGGACGTGACCGCGCCTGATCGGGTTCCCGCCGCCGGACCCGGACGTGGGGGGGGGGGGGCCGCCCCCCAAAAACGGCCACGGGGCCCCCCAGCAACCCCCAAAAGCGCCAGGC
>Ga0302314_10002873_pt1 | contig 31947 bp, 31 predicted proteins | sample III_Palsa_N2_3_FD_200533 | JGI IMG/M metagenome (GOLD analysis project Ga0302314, IMG submission 200533) | Peat permafrost microbial communities from Stordalen Mire near Abisko, Sweden - III_Palsa_N2_3 | ecosystem: Environmental > Terrestrial > Soil > Palsa > Peat permafrost | place: Sweden... | reverse complement strand
CGATCTGGGATACCAAGGTGCAGCTGGACCACTCGGTGCGAACGGTGAGCGAGGCCAGGGCGGTGGCCAAGGAGGACCTGCCCGCCGCGCTCGGCCTGCTGACCGCCCGGCACGTGGCCGGCGACCCGAAACTGACCGCGCAGCTGTACTCGGCCGCCACCGCCGACTGGCGCGCGCACGCCCCGCGCCGGCTGCCGGAGGTGCAGGCGACCCGGGCCGAACGGCTGGCCCGGCACGGCGAACTGGCCTACCGGCTCGAAGGCGATCTGAAAGAAGCCAACGGCGGCCTGCGCGACGCCTTCGCGCTGACCGCGATCTCCGCCTCGTGGCTGGCCGATGCCCCACACGGCGAGCCGGAAGCGGCCCGAGCCCGACTGCTGGACGTCCGGGACGCACTCCACATCCGGACCGGGCGCAGCGCGGACCGGCTGCTGCTGCAGGAGCAGGACGCGGTGGCGGCCGAAATCGGCCTCCCAGACGCGGACGCGCTGCTCGCCGTGGTTGCCGACGCGGCGCGAACCATCTCGTACGCCGCCGACGTGGCCTGGCGGCAGGTCAACCAAGTCCTGGCGGAGCGCTCGCGGGCCGGGCGCAAGGCCAGTGCCCGGCGCGAGCCGCTGGCCGACGGCGTGGTCGCGGCGAACGGCGAGGCCACCCTCGCACTGGCCGCCGACCCCGCCCGGGACCCGGTGCTGGTGCTCAGAGCTGCGGCCGCCGCTGCCCAGGCCGGGCTGCCGCTCTCGCCGCCCGCGCTCGCCCGGCTGGCCCAGGAGACCCCGGAGTTTCCGACACCCTGGCCGCAAGAGGCCCGGGACGAATTCATCCGCCTGCTCGGCTCCGGCCCCGGGCTGGTCCCGGTCTGGGAGGCGCTCGACCGCACCGGCCTGCTGGTGCGGCTGCTGCCGGAATGGGCCCGGCTGCGCTCGCTGCCGCAGCGCAACGCGCTCCACATCCACACCGTCGACCGTCACCTCGTGCAGACCGCCGTGCACGCGGGCGAACGCGCGCGAAAGGTCGGCCGGCCGGACCTGCTGCTGATGGCAGCGCTCTGTCACGACCTCGGCAAGGGACTGCCGGGCGATCACAGCGAATCTGGCGTCGAGCCGGTGCGGGTGCTGGCGGCGCGGCTGGGCTTCTCCGAGCCGGAGATCCTGGTGCTGGCCGGCCTGGTCCGGCACCACCTACTGCTGGCCCATCTCGCGCTGCACCGGGACCCGGAGGACCCGGCCACGGTGGACGCGCTGCTGGCCGCAGCCACGATTCCCGGCGCGGCGGTGGACCCGGTCGAGTTCGTCAGCCTGCTGCTCGCGCTCACCGAGGCCGACAGCGAGGCCACCGGCCCGGCGGTGTGGACCCGCTGGCGGGCCGGCCTGCTGGCCACGCTGGCCGACCGGGCCAAGACCCGGCTGGCCGGACGTCCGGTCCAGGGCGGCCCGAGCCTGGACGGCACCGCCCTGGCCTACCGGGCGGCCGCCGCCGCGGACCGGCTGGCCCTGCTGATCATGGCGCCGGGCGCGGCCGAGGCGGCCCGCCTGGACATCGCGCTGCCGGACAAGCCCGGCGTGCTGGCCCTGGTCGCCGGGGTGCTCAGCCTGCGGCACATCCGGATCCTGGGCGCCGAGGCCGAGTCCGTGACCATCAGCGGCGAGCTCTGGGCGATCCAGCGCTGGACCATAGCGGCCCGCTACGGCGACCTGCCGGACCTGGCCCGGCTGCGCACCGATCTGCGCTCGGCGCTGGCCGGACGGCTGGACCTGAGCGCCCGGATCGCGGTGCGCGAGGGCGAGCAGACCCGGCGGCCCTGGCCGCTGGCCGAGCCGACTGTGACCGTGCACGAGGAGGCGTCCGACGCGGCCACGGTGCTTGAGGTGCGCGCGCACGACGGCCCGGGGCTGCTGCACCGGCTCGCCTCGGCGATCACCGCGGCCGGGGCGAACATTGCCTCGGCCCGGGTCTCCACCCTCGGCGCCGAGGCGATCGACGTCTTCTATCTGGTCGACGGCGCCGGCCGGCGGCTGGATCCGGACCGGGCCGAGCAGGTCGCGAGGATGGTCGGCGGCGTCCTCGTCCCAGCCTCCTGATCGGCGGTACGGTCAGCTATCTGATTAACCTTTCGGCTGGTCGGGCCTGGTGCGGACCGGCCAGCCGAAAGATGATCAAGGGGAGATTTAGGCACTCTTTCATCTGTTGTTTGCCATGTCTGTGAGTACCTTGCGTTACCGTGACAGACCATGGACTCTGTAGGTGTAACTGAGAATGCGAATGCCTTCAGCCGACGCACCGCGCTCCGCGCGATGACCGTGACCGGCGCCCTCGTCGCCGCACCGGCTGTGTTCGCCCTGCCCGAGGCGCAGGCGGCCACTTCCACCGCCACTCCGGCCGCACCGGCCGCCGCCTCGACTCCGCAGGCCTCGCCGCTGCTGCTGCGCCAGCCGGAGAAGCTGGGCGCACCGCCGGTGGACGGACTGCACCTGACCTTCGGCGCCGACCCGGCCCGGCAGATGACCGCTTCCTGGTCCACCGTCACGCCGGTGGGGAACGCGCGCGTGCGGTTCGGCACCCTGGACGGCGGCTACGGCCGCGAGATCCAGGCCGAGGTGCTCACCTACATCGACGCCATGTCGAGCCGCGAGGTGTACACCTACCACGCCCGGATGCAGGATCTGAACCCTGACACCTCGTACATCTACGCCGCGCTGGGCGACGGGGTCCTGCCGGATGGCGGCAGCTTCACCACCGCACCGGTCGGCCGTTCTGCCTTCACCTTCACCAGCTTCGGCGACCAGGCGGTGCCGACCACGACTTGGACGCCGGGCACCGGTTCCGCGGCGAACACCTTCACCTCCTCGCTCAACGGCCTGGCCTCGCCCGCCGCCGGTGACATCGTCGCCGGGATCGAGCAGGTCCGCCCGCTGTTCCACCTGCTCAACGGTGACCTGTGCTACGCCAACCTGACCCCGGACCGGGTCCGCACCTGGAACCAGTTCTTCGCCAACAACACCCGCTCGGCCCGCCAGCGCGCCTGGATGCCGGCCGCCGGCAACCACGAGAACGAACTCGGCAACGGCCCGATCGGTTACGAGGCCTTCCAGACCCGGTTCGCCCTGCCGACCAACGGATCGGTGGACTGGGAAGGCCTCTGGTACGCGTTCACCGTTGGCAGCGTGCGGGTCATCGTGCTGCAGAACGACGACGTCGCCTTGCAGGACGCTGGCAACACCTACGTCAGCGGCTACAGCGGTGGCGCGCAGCGCGTGTGGCTGGAAGGCCAGCTGGCCGCGGCGCGCGCCTCGCGCGACGTCGACTGGATCGTCGTCTGCATGCACCAGGTGATCATCAGCACCGCCAACGCCAACGGCGCCGACCTCGGCATCCGGCAGAACTGGGGCCCGCTGTTCGACCAGTACGAGGTCGACCTGGTGCTCTGCGGCCACGAGCACGACTACGAGCGCTCGCTCGCCGTGCGCGGCACCGTGTCCGGCTCGGAGACGCTGACCCCGAACCCGGTCTCCACGGCCACCACCGCGATCGACACCTCGAAGGGCACCGTGCACATGGTCCTCGGCGGCGGCGGCACGGACTCGCCGACCAACGGCGAGTTCTTCACCGACGGCACCGGCAAGGTACTCACCGCTGTCGGCGCGGTGGGCAGCAGCGGCAAGAAGACGCCCACCTACGTGTCCGAGGAGGCGATCTGGTCCGCGTTCCGCGACCTGACCAACCCCTACGGCTTCGCCGCGTTCGCGGTGGACCCCGGCCACAAGCCCGGCGGCCAGACCACGATCACCGTGACGTACTACAACGTGACCCAGCCCACCGGCGAGATCGTCCAGCTGGAGAGCTTCACGCTGGTCCGGCCGCGCTCCGACGGGTAACTGAAGCCTGGCCGGATCGCCGCGCTCCTCATTGTCGGGGCCCTATGCGGCGATCCGGACCGGCCAGCCGAGCTCCGGCGTGAACTCCTCGCCCTTGCGCCGCTTGTAGTCGGCGAAATCGGCGTCGGCGTCGGCCTTCCACTTCGCCTGGTCCTGGTGCAGCGCGAGCAGTTCGCTCTCGGCGATCTCCGGATACCGGCCGGCCAGCGCGCGGGCCACCTCCATCGCGGCCATGGCGTCGGCGCAGGCGTTGTGCGCGTTCTCGATCACGACGCCGTAGTGCTGGCACTGGGCCTCCAGCTTGCGCGGGCCCTTGCGCCACTTGTCCAGCTTGCGGTCGATCACCAGCGGGTCGATCACCGGGGCGATCTGGCCGACCCGGTCGCGCAGCGCCTTCAGCCCGTTCCGGCTCAGCTCCGCCTCCAGCAGGGTCAGGTCGAACGGCGCGTTGAACACCACCAGCGGCGCGCCGCTGTTGAAGTGCGCTGCCAGCAGGTCGGCGATCTGGTCCAGGGTCGGCTTGGCCGCCGAACCGTGCGCGCGGGCGTGCTCGGTGCTGATTCCGTGCACGGCGGCGGCCTCGGCCGGGATCTCCACGCCCGGGTCCACCAGGAACTCGCGCCGGCTGCCGTCCGTGGTGACGAAGGCGGCGGAGACCAGCCGGGCGTTGAACGGGTCCGTGCCGGTGGTCTCGCAGTCGTACGAGCCGATCAGGCCGGTGTGCCAGCCCGGCGCGGGCGCGGGCAGGCACTGCGGGTGGTACACGACGAACTGCCCGCTCTCCTTGCGCAGTTCCCCCGCCTCGGCGGGAACGGTCTGGCCGCAGGTCTTGCACGTACCGGAATACCGGTTTGTCCCCATGTCCGGCTCCGCCCTTCTTCTTGATTACGACACACCCTAGGTGACAGCACTGACAAGAAAGGTCTTCTTGGTTAAGAACCCCACACGGCCGCCCGTCAAACCGCTCGCCCCTCGAACCGGTTACCCTGGAGCAATAATGGTTCGGGTCTTCGCCAGAAGACCACCGATCGCATTCCGACTCAGCAGCGAGGATTTGACGGCGCCGTGTTCGATACGCTTTCTGACCGCTTGGCAGCGACCTTCAAGTCCCTGCGCGGCAAGGGTCGACTCTCCGAAGAGGACATCGACAGCACGTGCCGGGAGATCCGGATCGCCCTGCTCGAAGCGGACGTGGCGCTTCCCGCGGTCCGGCAGTTCGTGGCCGCCGTCAAGGAGCGCGCGATGGGGGCGGAGGTCTCCCAGGCGCTGAACCCGGCCCAGCAGGTCATCAAGATCGTCAACGACGAGCTGATCGGCATCCTCGGCGGCGAGACCAGGCGGGTCCGGTTCGCAAAGCACCCGCCGACCGTGATCATGCTGGCCGGCCTGCAAGGCTCCGGCAAGACCACCCTGGCCGGCAAGCTCGGCCGCTGGCTCAAGGCGCAGGGGCACTCCCCGCTGCTGGTGGCCTGTGACCTGCAGCGCCCCAACGCGGTCACCCAGCTCCAGGTGGTCGGCGAGCGCGCCGGCGTCGCGGTGTTCGCGCCCGAGCCCGGCAACGGCGTCGGCAACCCGGTCAAGGTGGCCAAGGACTCGATCGTCTTCGCCCGGGAGAAGTACTACGACGTGGTCGTCGTGGACACCGCCGGCCGCCTCGGCATCGACGAGGAGCTGATGCGGCAGGCCTCCGACATCCGTGACGCGGTCGACCCGCAGGAGATCCTGTTCGTCCTGGACGCGATGATCGGCCAGGACGCGGTCACCACCGCCCAGGCCTTCCTCGACGGGGTCGGCTTCGACGGCGTGGTTCTGACCAAGCTGGACGGCGACGCCCGCGGCGGCGCGGCCCTGTCGGTGGCCCAGATGACCGGCCGCCAGGTGATGTTCGCCTCGAACGGCGAGAAGCTGGAGGACTTCGACGTCTTCCACCCGGACCGGATGGCCTCCCGGATCCTGGGCATGGGCGACATGCTCTCCCTGATCGAGCAGGCCGAGCGGACCTTCGACGCCAACCAGGCCGAGGAGATGGCCCGCAAGCTCATGGGCGGGGACGACTTCACCCTCGACGACTTCCTGGCCCAGATGGAACAGATCCGCAAGATGGGCTCGCTGAGCAAGATCATGGGCATGCTGCCCGGCATGGGCGACATGAAGCAGCAGCTCGCCCAGGTCGACGACAAGGAGATCGACCGGGTCCAGGCGATCATCCGCTCGATGACCCCGGCCGAGCGCAAGGACCCCAAGATCCTCAACGGCACCCGCCGGGCCCGCATCGCCAAGGGCTCCGGGGTGCACGTCTCCGCGGTCAACGGCATGGTCGAGCGGTTCTTCGAGGCCCAGAAGATGATGAAGTCGATGGGCCGGGGCGGCGGCATTCCGGGCATGCCCGGGTTCGGCGCCGGCGGCGGGCGCCGGATGTCGACCAAGGCCAAGGCCAACGCCCAGGCGTCCAAGAAGAAGGCCAAGTCCAGGTCCGGCAACCCGGCCAAGCGCGCGGTCGAGGACGCCCAGCGGGCCGAGCGGGCCGCGGCCGGGCCCGCGCTGCCGCCGGGCCTGACCTCGGGAGGCGCCAAGACCGACCCGTCCGCCAACTTCCAGCTCCCGGACGAGTTCAAGAAGCTGCTGGGCTAGTGCCGCGCTGATTGTTCGAACTACTTCAAGTAGTTCGAATGACTGGCATACGTCCGGACGAGCACCCGCTCTATGGCACAATAGACAGCTGAGTACCTGGACCGGGTGGCCCTCTCACCACGCGGAGCCGGAGTCCTTCGGGCCGGATGGCCGCGCAACCCCACGCGCAGCGCCGTCGGGCCCACCTCAATCACGAATTCAGGAGATTCCACTCCCGTGGCAGTCAAGATCAAGCTGAAGCGTCTCGGAAAGATCCGCACGCCCCAGTACCGCATTGTCATCGCCGACTCGCGCACCAAGCGCGACGGCCGCGCGATCGAAGAGATCGGCAAGTACCACCCGAAGGAGGACCCCTCGTACATCGAGGTGGACGCCGAGCGGGTGCAGTACTGGCTCGGCGTCGGCGCCCAGCCGACCGAGTCGGTCGCCTCGATCCTCAAGGTCACCGGCGACTGGCAGAAGTTCAAGGGCCTGCCGGCCCCGCCGGCCATGAAGGTGGCCGAGGCCAAGGCGAACAAGCGGGCGCTGTTCGAGGTCGCGGCCCAGGAGGCCGCCGCCGAGCCCAAGCCGGCCACCACCGGCCGGGACAAGAAGAAGGCCGAGAAGACGGAGAAGGTCGAGAAGGCCGCCGAGGCACCTGTTGTCGAGGCCGCCGTCGAGGCGTCCCCCGAGGCGACCGAGCCGGCCGCGTCCGCCGAGGCCTGATCCGCATGTTGGAAGAAGCGCTGGAGCATCTGGTCAAGGGGATTGTCGAACACCCCGACGAGGTGGTCGTTCGCGACCGCGAACTGCGCCGCGGCCGGGTTCTGGAGGTTCGGGTGCACCCCGAGGATCTGGGCAAGGTCATCGGGCGGCAGGGTCGCACCGCGAGGGCGCTGCGTACCGTCATCGGGGCTTTGGCAGGTCGGGCCGTGCGCATCGACCTGATCGAAGCCCCGGGTATGCGCTGAGCGGGCACACAGTCGTCGTGCCCGAAAAGCAGAACGAGGCCGGTCGGCCGCAGCAGGCTCCCCAGGAGCTGCTGCGGCTGGTCGTCGGCCGGATCGGCAAGGCCCAGGGGCTCAAGGGCGAGGTGACGATCGAGCTGCGCACCGACGACCCGGAACTCCGGTTCGCCCCGGGCACGGTGCTCGACACCGAGCCCAAGGCCCGCGGCCCGCTGACCGTCGACCGGTTCCGGATGCAGGGCCCCCGGCTGATCCTCGGCTTCGCCGGATTCGACGACCGGACCAAGGCCGAGACCCTGCGCAACACCCTGCTGTCCACCGAGATCGACCCGGCCGTGCTGCCGGAGGATCCGGACGAGTTCTACGACCACCAGCTGGTCGGCCTGCGCGTGGTGACGACGGACGGACAGCCCGTGGGCATCGTGCGCGAGATGATCCACCTGCCCGCCCAGGACCTGTTCGCGGTCCGCCGCAAGGACGGCCGGGAGGTGCTGATCCCCTTCATCGCCGAGTTCGTGCCCGAGGTCGACATCGCTGCGCGCCTGGTGCGGGTCGATCCGCCGCCGGGCCTGCTCGAACTGGCCGATCCGCCGCCGCCGAGCGGGGAACTAGACCCGGACGCCTACGCCTGATGCGGATCGACGTCGTCACGATCTTTCCGGAGTATCTCGCTCCCCTGAACGTCTCCCTGATCGGCAAGGCCGCCGAGCGCGGCCTGCTCGACTTCCACCTGCACGAACTGCGCGAGTGGACCTATGACGTGCACCGGACCGTGGACGACTCGCCCTATGGCGGCGGCCCCGGCATGGTGATGAAGCCGGAACCCTGGGGCCAGGCCCTGGACGCGGTGCTCGCGGCCGGCGCCGATGCATTGCCGGACGGGTCCGACCGGCCCACCCTCATCGTCCCCACGCCCAGCGGACGCCCGTTCACCCAGGCCAAGGCCGCCGAACTGGCCCGGCGCCCATGGCTGGTCTTCGCACCGGCCCGGTACGAAGGCATCGACCGCCGGGTGATCGAGGACGCCGCCGCGCGGTTCGAGGTCGAGGAACTCTCCATCGGCGACTACGTCCTGGCCGGCGGCGAGGTGGCCGTGCTGGTGATGGTCGAGGCGATCGGCCGGCTACTGCCCGGTGTGTTGGGCAACAGCGAATCGGCCCGGGACGACTCCTTCGCGGCCGGCGCGATGGCGAACCTGCTCGAAGGCCCGGTGTACACCAAGCCAGCCGTGTGGCGGGACCTGCCGGTGCCCGAGGTGCTCGCCTCCGGCAACCACGCCGCGATCGCCCGCTGGCGCCGGGACGCGGCCTTCGCCCGGACCGCTGCGCTGCGCCCGGAACTGATCGCCCTGATCGACCCGGAGACGCTCGACAAGAAGGACCGGGCGTCCCTGGCCGATCTCGGCTGGACCGTCGACCGCGACCTCAACCGTCTCGTCGCGCTCCCCGAGATCCCCGAGCACCAGCCGTCCTGAGCCTGACCAGCGGCGGATTTCACTCCTCCTGCCTAGTCGTGAGAGACTGGCGAGTCGGTGTTTCGCCCTAGACCTTCGCATCGAATGTCGAGGCCTCTCCTGCCACAGGGGGAGCGAGGACGAGACAAGGGCAGGCAGATCCCATCTAAATTGCCGTGTGTGACCTGTGGCATGCGCGAGGAGAAAACATGCAAAAGCTCGATGTGCTCGACGCCCAGTCGCTGCGCTCGGATATTCCGGCCTTCCGTCCCGGCGACACCCTCAAGGTGCACGTCCGGGTCATCGAGGGAACCCGTTCGCGGATCCAGGTCTTCCAGGGCGTGGTCATCCGTCGCCAGGGCGACGGCGTCCGGGAGACCTTCACCGTCCGCAAGATCAGCTTCGGCGTCGGCGTGGAGCGCACCTTCCCGGTGCACGTCCCGGTGATCGACAAGATCGAGATCGTCACCCGTGGCGATGTCCGCCGGGCCAAGCTCTACTACCTGCGCGAACTGCGTGGCAAGAAGGCGAAGATCAAGGAGAAGGTGGACTGGAACCGGTAATCCGGTCCTTTTACCGCTTTTTCCCCCGCGTCCTGGTCACCCTCCGGTGGCCGGGGCGTTTTCTTATGCCTGGCATAGTAGAGTTCCGCGACGGCGGTAGGCCTGGCTATCGTCCGGTGGATCTGGAGGACCGGCGTGGCGAGAGGGCGGCGGCGGAAGCCCGAGGTGGTCAAGGGCCGACGGCGGCGGCTCAAGCCGATCCGCCTCTGGCGGGAGATCCCCATCCTGCTCGGTATCGCCCTGGTGCTGGCGCTCGGGATCAAGACCTTCGTGGTCCAGGCCTTCTACATCCCCTCTCCCTCGATGGAGACCACGATCATGCCCGGGGACCGGGTGCTGGTGAACAAGTTCTCCCCCTGGTTCGGCGCCACGCCCCAGCGCGGCCAGATCGTGGTGTTCCAGGACCCGGGCGGCTGGCTCACCGGCACCGAGGTGACCGGGGCCAGCAGCAACCCCATCGTCCGGGGGATCAAGGACACCTTCACCTTCGTGGGCCTGCTGCCGGGCCAGCAAGACCTGATCAAGCGCGTGATCGGGCTGCCCGGCGACGTGGTCAAGTGCTGCGACGCGCAGGGCCGGATCACGGTGAACGGCGTCGCGTTGAACGAGTCCGACTACATCTATCCGGGCGCCGCGCCGTCCGAGCAGAGTTTCGACGTGACGGTCCCGGCCGGACACATCTGGGTGATGGGCGACAACCGGGGGGATTCGGCGGATTCCCGGTATCACATGAACAACGGCTCGGACGGTACTGTCCCCATCAGTGACGTGGTGGGTCACGCGTTCGTGTTGATTTGGCCGCCGAACCGTGTCGGTGGACTGGGTGTTCCCGCTACCTTTCAACAACAAGGACTGACTGCGATCGCCGCGCTACCGGTCCAGCCCGCGACCGCGGCGCTCGTTGGCGCCTTGCCGGTCCGGCTGGCGTTCCGGAAACGTAGAGTGTTGTTCCGGTCGGCTCGATTCCTAAAGAAAACTTGAGGTTGGCGAAGTGTCAGTGGAAAAATCCGACGGCGAATCAGGTTCGATTGCCAGTCAGGCTTTGAGCGGTTCGGCGCTGGAGGAATCGGAGCAGGTCGAGATGGCGGCGCAGCAGCCGGGCGAGCCGGGGGAGCAGTCCCCGCCGGCCACCCGACCCGAGGCCGAGTCGGAGCCGGGCCGCCCCGGCCGGCCCACCTCCGCACTGGGCTGGGTGGTCTTCCCCTTCGCCACGGTGTGGCGTTTCCTGTTCCCGAAGAAGCCGAGGCCGTTCATCGTGGAACTGCCGTTCCTGATCGTGTTCGCCCTGTTCCTCGCCTTCCTGATCAAGACCTTCCTGGTGCAGGCCTTCTTCATCCCGAGCGGTTCCATGCAGAACACCCTCGCGATCGGCGACCGCGTCCTGGTGAACCGGGCCGCGGTCTGGCTCGGCGACACCCCGTCCCGCGGCGAGGTGGTGGTCTTCCAGGACCCGGGCGGCTGGCTGGCCGACCAGCCCACCAGCGCGCCGAGCAACTGGTTCACCGGCGCGCTGACCTTCATCGGCGTGCTGCCGCAGGACAACGGTGACCTCATCAAGCGGGTCATCGGCGTCGGCGGTGACCACGTGATCTGCTGTAACACGCAGGACCAGATCACCGTCAACGGCGTCCCGCTGAACGAGACCTACCTCTACCCCGGCGACAAGGCGGACTCCGCGCCCCTGGGCGTGACCCCGGAATTCGACATCACGGTGCCGCAGGGCGACCTGTGGGTCATGGGCGACCACCGCTCGGTGTCCGAGGACTCGCGCGCCCACGTGCTCACCGACGGCGGCTTCGTCCCGGTCAGCGACGTGGTCGGCCGCGCCGACCTGATCATCTGGCCGACCAGCCAGTGGGGCACCCTGCCGATCCCGAGCACCTTCAAGCAGGTGGGCCTGTCCGCGCTCGGCGCCCCGGGCGGTACCCCGGTGGCCGCGCTGGCTGTGGCCCTGCCGGTGACCGGTCTGCGGCGGCGGCGCAAACTGCGCAAGCTCGCCCGGCGCACGAAAACCCCGGCCGGCGCGTAGTCTGCGTTCCATGCCGCTTTCGCAGGGACAGTTGGACGTGGGGATCCCCAGCCCGCCGAGAGTCGGCGGCGGGCAGGATCTCTACGCGTACGAGACGGCCCTGCGGGAGGCCGGGTACAAGCTGGTGGCCGGGGCCGACGAGGCCGGCCGCGGCGCCTGCGCCGGCCCGCTGGTGGCCGGGGCGCTGATCCTGGCCGAGGGGGTCCGGATCCCCGGCCTGAACGACTCCAAGCTGCTGACCGAGGCGGTCCGCGAGCGGCTCTACGACGAGATCACCGCCCAGGCGCTGGCCTGGGCGGTCTGCGTGATCCCGGCCGCCGAGGTGGACCGCCTCGGCGTCCAGGAGGCCAACTACCAGGCCCTGCGGCAGGCGGTGGCCGATCTGCGCCCAGCGCCGGTGCTGGCCCTCTTCGACGGTTTCACGGTCCCCCGCGTGCCCACCCCCAGCCACGCCGTGGTCAAGGGCGATCGCCTGGTCGCCTGCATCGCGGGCGCGTCGGTACTTGCCAAGGTGACCCATGACCGGATTATGGTTGAGCTGCACGAACGGTACCCGGATTATGACTTCGCCACCCACAAGGGCTACGCGACCGCCGTCCACCAGGCGGCGTTGGACCAAGTGGGTGCGTGTCCGGAACACCGTTTCACTTACGCGAATGTGCCAAAGCTGCCCCCGACGGACGACGGGGCGCGATTTGTGGGTGAGAATGGGACCAGGAGTGCCCCGTGCGTTCGCGCCGCGATTCAGGGGGATCTCCTGGATTTCGCCGACCACAGTACTAGGGGAGCGCAGGAATGAGTGCCGAGGACCTCGAAAAGTACGAAACCGAGATGGAGCTGCAGCTCTACCGGGAGTACCGGGACGTGGTGGGGCTGTTCCGCTACGTCGTCGAGACCGAACGACGGTTCTACCTCACCAACCAGGTCGACCTGGACGTGCGCTCCGCGGACGGTGAGGTGTATTTCGAGGTCACGATGGCCGACGCCTGGGTCTGGGACATGTACCGCCCGGCCCGTTTCGTGAAGAACGTCAAGGTGGTCACCTTCAAGGACGTCAACGTGGAGGAACTGGCCAAGAGCGACCTGGAAGTTCCGACCGAATAGCCCATAATGCCCGAGTCGGTTTATGGGTGCGTTTATTAATATGAAATGACCTATTTAATTCCGCTCCATACCCCGTTGTCATGATTCATGATGGTTTCAAGGGTGCTGCCGAGAAGTATTGAAAAGTACGTATCGGCAGCGGGAACCACAGGCACGACAAACGGGGGTAGGGCATGGGCGGGGCAGCAGCACGCGATTCCATCGGTACGAACAGTTGGCTGGGCGCCCACGGCGAGGCCGCCGCGGCGCACTACCTGAAGGAGTCGGGCTACCAGGTCATCGAACGCAACTGGGAGTGCCGCGACCCCGACCTGCGCGGTGAACTGGACCTGATCGCCTCCCACCGGCGCACCCTGGTGGTCTGCGAGGTCAAGACCCGCTCGACCGACCGCCTGGCCAACCCGGCCGAGGCGGTCACCCGGGCCAAGGCGGCCCGCCTGCGCCGACTCGGCGTGCGCTGGCTCAGCGCCCAGCGCGACCGGCGGCCCGGCACCCGCCCGGCCCAGCGGATCACCGAACTGCGCATCGACGTCATCGCGATCCGCACCATGCCGGTACCCCCGTACTCGGTCCTGTCCCTGGACCACCTGTTCGGGGTGGCGTGATGGCCGCCGCGGTGAAGGGCTACGGCCGGGCCTGGGCGGTCGCCCTGCTGGGTTTGCGCGGCATCCTCGTCGATGTCGAAGCCCACATCGTGCCCGGCCTGGCCAGATTCGCCCTGATCGGACTACCCGACTCGGTCCTGTCCGAGTCCCGCGACAGAGTCAGGGCGGCCATCGCCAATTCGGGCTTCGAATGGCCGCAGGCTGCGGTGACGGTGAGCCTGTCCCCGGCCTGGGTCCGCAAATCCGGCTCGGGTTTCGACCTGGCCATCGCAGCCGCACTGCTCAGGGCCATGTCCATGCTCCGCCCCAGCGCCGCGCCACAGGCGGTGTTCATGGCGGAACTGAGTCTCGACGGCCGGGTCCGCCCGGTCCACGGCGTCTTGCCGAGTGCGGTCGCGGCAGCCTCCGCCGGACACGACCTGATCTTCAGCGCCGAGGCCAACGCCGCCGAGGCCGAGCAGGTGCCGGGCCTGACCGTCGCCGGTATCCGCTCGCTGCGCCAACTGGCGGCTTGGGTAAACCAAACGCCCATGCCCGGCGAGCCGGAAGTGGAAGCGGGCAGAGCAGCGCCCGCCGACGGCCGGATCCGAGAGGAAGCCGCTTCGGGGCTCGATCTTGACCAGGTTCTGGGCCAGTATGAAGCCCGCCGGGCTCTGGAGATCAGCGCGGCCGGGGGACATCATCTCTTCTTTTGCGGACCGCCGGGCTCTGGCAAGACGATGCTGGCCGAACGCCTGCCGGGGCTGCTGCCCCCGCTCGATACCGCCGCCGCCCTGGAAGTCAGTTCGGTGCACTCGCTCACCGGCACACTGCCGATCGGCCAGCCGCTGATCACCCAGCCACCGTTCTGTGCCGTGCACCACTCGGCCACGGTTGCCGCAATGATCGGCGGTGGGTCTGGTCAGCTGCGCCCTGGCGCTGTTTCACGAGCGCACCGTGGAGTCTTGTTCCTCGATGAAGCTCCTGAGTTTGATCGGTCTGTGCTCGAATCTCTTCGCGAGCCGATCGAATCGGGTGACGTGGAGATTGCCCGAGCGGCCGGAAGTGCGAGATTCCCAGCGCAGTTCCTCCTGATCTTGGCGGCGAATCCATGCCCGTGCGGCCGAGCCGATGGAGGCCTGACCAAGCCGGTGCGAGGTGAAACAGGGGTTATTCGCGGTTCGAATTGTCTCTGCGCGCCACGAGCCCGGATCGGATACCTCGCAAAACTGTCCGGGCCGCTGATGGACCGGATCGACTTGAGGGTGGATGTGGCGCCGGTCGGCCCAGGGGAACTTTTGGCTGCAGCGGCTGGAGGTCCGGGAGGCGAGAGCACGGCCGCAGTGGCTGCCCGAGTAGCTGAGGCCAGGGATCGGGCGGGCAAAAGGCTGGCGGGGACGCCATGGCGGTGGAACGCCCAGGTGCCAGGCCAGGTCTTACGCTCCCGCTGGCCGATCTCCGCCGACGCCTTGACCACTGCGGAACAAGCGTTGCGTTCCGGCGCGCTGACCGCGCGCGGTCTGGACCGGGTGACCCGAGTCGCCTGGACCATCGCCGACCTGTCCGGCCAGGACCGGATCGACCGACACTCGGTGGACAGCGCGCTGGGCTTCCGCCTCGGCTTCGCTGGCTTCGCCCAGCACTGAAGGAGCGACCCGGTGGACGGCGACTATCTAGCCCGGATGACCTTGCACCACGTGATCGAACCGGCGGACTCGGTCTTCTGCCGACTCCAAGAGATGGCCGAGCCGGCCGACATGCTGACCGCGATCTGTAGCGGGAACCTGCCTGACCTCGAACCCAACCCGGAGCGGCGCGACCGGGTCGCGGAACGGGGGATCGGCTACCGGCTCCGGCTGGACCGAGTGGACCTTGAGGCGAGCCTGGCTGTGGCGCGCTCGCTCGGAGCCCGCTACTTGACCCCGGGCCGGCCCGATTGGCCGCCGGGCCTGAACGACTTGGGGCCGGAACGTCCGCTGGGCATCTGGTGGCTCGGCGACTGCCTGCCCGCCGATCGCACGCCGGTCGCGTCAATGGTGGGCGCGCGGGCCTGTACCGGCTACGGCTCGTACATCGCTGGAACACTGGCAGCGGAGCTTGCAAAGGCCGGGGTTCCCGTGGCATCAGGCGGTGCCTTGGGCATCGACGCCGCAGCTCATAGAGGTGCGTTGGCCGTAGGCGGTGCCACCATCGCGTTTCTGGCCTGCGGAATCGACCAGTTCTATCCACGGACCAACCAGTTACTTCTCGAAGCGATTCGCCGCCAAGGCGCTGTGGTCTCGGAACTGCCGCCTGGTTGCCATCCGAATCGGTTCCGATTTCTGACCCGGAATCGGCTGATCGCCGCCATCGGTACTGCCACAGTCGTTGTCGAGGCGGCCAAGCGCAGCGGTTCGCTGGTCACCGCCCGGCGCGCCGCGGATCTGGGCCGACCGGTGTTCGCCGTGCCGGGGCCGATCACCTCCGAGTTCTCGGTGGGCACGCACGAGCTGATCCGTGACGGCGCCCAGGTGGTGGAAAGCCCGCGTCACCTGGTGGCCGAGCTGACCGGACGGGAGTACGACGAGCCGCCGCGCCGGGCGGCCCAACCAGCCAAGGCCGAGCCGGTCAACCTCGGCTCGCTCGGTCCATCCGAGCAATTGGTGCTTGAGGCGCTGCCCACGATCAAAGGGTCCGGCGCGCAGATCTCCGACCTGGCCGGGGCGACCGGGATCGACCCGGCCGCGGTCTTCGCCGCGCTCGGGCGGCTCGCCGCGCTGGGACTGGCCGCGAAAAGCGGATCCGGCTGGGTGCTCGCCCCTGGTCAGGAGCGGGTGGTCCGGCGCTATGAATGATTGTCTTTCGTCACCTGATCGAGTGAGCAGCGAGGTTATTGCCCACGATGCTTACCCGGCGTGGCAGTGTGATTACGCTAGGCTCAATCTCGGTTGGCCCAGTTCGGCGGGCTTGGACGGCGAGGTTGAACGGATCAAGGCAGGCGATGGCGATCAACGGTCAGGGCAGCGTGTGCGCCGAACGTCCGTCTGGTGCGCGATCGGGGGCGACCACTTCGCCGGCCACGGCCGAGACCATGGCCGCGCTGTGGCGGGAGTTCAAGGCCAGCAACGACCACCATCTGCGCGAACAGCTGATCCTGCACTACTCTCCGCTGGTCAAGTACGTGGCCGGCCGGGTCTCGGTGGGTTTGTCGGGCATGGTCGAGCAGGCGGACTTCGTCTCCTACGGCATCTTCGGGCTGATCGACGCGATCGAGCGGTTCGATCCGACCCGGTCGATCAAGTTCGAGACCTACGCGATCAACCGGATCCGCGGCGCCATCATCGACGAACTGCGCGCGCTGGACTGGATTCCCCGCTCGCTGCGGCAGAAGGCCCGGGAGATCGAGCAGGCCTCGGTCCGGTTGGAGCACCGGCTCGGCCAGACGCCGAACGAGCGGCAGATCGCCCAGGAGATGGGGATCGGCCTCGGCGAGCTGCATCAGGTCTTCTCCCGGCTCTCCCTGGTCAACGTGCTGGCCTTGGACGAGGTGCTGACCCTGTCCACCGGGGACGGCGACCGGCTGAGCCTGATGGAGACCCTGGAGGACCTCAGTGCCGACAATCCGGTGGAGGTGGTCGAGAACCGGGAGACCCGGCATCTGCTGGCGCGGGCGGTCAACACGCTGCCCGATCGAGAGAAGACCGTCGTCACTTTGTATTACTTCGAGGGGATGACACTGGCGGAGATCGGCCAAGTACTCGGAGTGACGGAAAGCCGGGTCTGCCAGATCCACGCCAAGGCCGTGCTCACCTTGCGCACTCGTTTGGCCGAGCTTCGTTGATATTGGACGGCAATCGAGCGCAATCGCGCGGAACCGGGCGGCAGCGGGGCGCTCGGGGCCGCCGGCGGCGAGATTGCCGATGTAATTGCAGTTGGGCGCGGCTGTCGTGTGTGCGACGAATAAGCGCGATCCGCCCCGAAACTCCGAATACTGTCCTAGGCTAGGGCTGTGCCGAGGATCAAAGCAGCAACTGTTGCCGAGCACCGGACGATGCAGCGCACCGCGCTGCTCGGCGCTGCCCGCGACCTGTTGGCTGACGGGGGAATGTCCGCGCTCACCTTCGCCGCGATGGCAGAGCGGACCGGACTGGCCAGATCGTCAGTGTACGAATACTTCAGGTCGCGGGGGGATGTGGTCGAGTCACTGGCGGTGGAGGACTTCCCGGCCGCGGTCGCGGACATCCGCGGGGTGATGCTGGCCCAGCCGACTCCGGAGCGGCAGATCGCCGCCTACGTGCGCCGTCAGCTCGAACTGGTCGCCCAGCCGGGCCACCGCAGCATTCTCGCGCTGTCCGTGGTGGAGCTCGACGGTCAGGCCCGGGACCGGATACGCGCCGCCCACGGAATGTTGGTGGAGCTGGTGGTCGTGGCGCTGCGCCGGCTCGGTCACCCGGACCCGCGGACCACTGCCGCGGTCTTGCAGGGCGCGGTCGACGGAGCCGCCAAGCGCATCGACGCCGGAGCGGACCCCGCCACGGTGATCGAGGGGACCCTCACCTTGGTCCTGTTCGGCCTGCGCGGCCAGCGCCGCCCCCGCTGATTTCCGGCAAAAGCGGCACGTTGAAACGGACAATCAAGTACAAATAGGTGTATGCGGATCTTCGCGGCGGGGGCGCTGCTCTTCGGACAGCTGGCGAGTCAGGTTTTGGGTGGAACATCGGCGTGGAACTGGCCGCTGTCCGGTTCGGGTGGCGGGCCGCCTACGGTAGTCCGTCAGTTCCAGCCGCCGATACACCGCTGGGACTCCGGCCACCGCGGCCTGGACCTGGTCGATCCGACCGAACTTGCCGACACATCTGACCCCGACCCCGACCTCGTCCGGTCGGCCGGTCCTGGCCAGGTCACTTTCGCCGGGACCCTCTTCGGTCAGGGCGTGATCACCGTTACTCACAGTTTCGACTCCGGCTCTCCCGGCGCCCTGCGAACCAGCTACGAGCCGGTCACCCCCATCGTCAAGCCCGGCGATCAAGTGGCCCGAGGGCAGGTGATCGGCCTCCTTCAACCTGGTCACTGCGCCGACCGGCCGTGTCTGCACTGGGGTCTGCTGACCGGACACGGCAGGCGGATCCGCTATTACGATCCGATGATCCTGCTCGACCTGGGACAAGTGCGTCTGGAGCCGGTGCGAAGCAGGTAGACTTGCTCTGCGGTCCGCTGCGGCGGGTCGACTTCGCGTGTCCGGCAGCGGGCGGGACTTGTGGGATTCGTCCCCCGAAACCGTCGCGCGCCGCTGCATCACCCGGTCCGCCACACACCAGGCAGCAGTCACCATCGGCCCTCACCGGCCCTGGATGCCAGGTGTCGGCGGGAGTGATCAGTCGGTCGGACACCAGGGCACAGATCCCACCCGGGATAAGTGAGCGAACCGGATCGAACGAAACAAGGAGGACACGGCAATGGCCGTCGTCACCATGCGCCAGCTCCTGGAGAGCGGCGTGCACTTCGGGCACCAGACCCGTCGTTGGAACCCGAAGATGAAGCGCTTCATCATGACGGAGCGCAACGGCATCTACATCATCGACCTGCAGCAGTCGCTGTCCTACATCGACCGCGCGTTCGAGTTCATCAAGGAGACCGTCGCCCACGGCGGCACCGTCCTGTTCGTCGGCACCAAGAAGCAGGCCCAGGAAGCGGTCGCCGAGCAGGCCACCCGCGTCGGCATGCCCTACGTGAACGAGCGCTGGCTGGGCGGCATGCTCACCAACTTCTCGACCGTGCACAAGCGCCTGCAGCGCCTCAAGGAGCTTGAGGAGATCGACTTCGACGACGTCGCCGCCTCCGGCATGACCAAGAAGGAACTGCTGGTCCTGCGCCGCGAGAAGGACAAGCTGACCAAGACCCTCGGCGGTATCCGGAACATGCAGCGGGTCCCCTCCGCCGTGTGGATCGTGGACACCAAGAAGGAGCACATCGCCGTCGGCGAGGCGCACAAGCTGCACATCCCGGTCGTCGCGATCCTCGACACCAACTGCGACCCGGACGAGGTCGACTACAAGATCCCCGGCAACGACGACGCGATCCGCTCGGTCGCGCTGCTCACCCGCGTGGTCGCCGACGCCGTCGCCGAGGGCCTGATCGCCCGCTCCGGCGCGGGCGCCGCCGCCTCTGAGGGCGCCGTCGTCGACGAGCCCCTCGCCGCCTGGGAGCAGGAACTGCTCGCCACCACCGAGGCCCCCGTTGCCGAGGCCCCTGTTGTCGAGACCCCTGTTGTCGAGACCACTGACGCAGACGCCGTCGCCACCGAGGCCGTCGTGCCGGCCGAGACCCTCGTCGCCGAGGGCACCGTGGTCGCCGAGGCGCCCGTTGCCGAGGCCGCCGCCGTCGACGCCGAGGCTGCCGAAACCACCGAGGCCTAGTCCTTCAGCGTTCAAGCACCTCCTGGAACGGGGCATCGGGAACGAACCCCGATGTCCCGTTCTGGCGCGGTTTTACAGTCACCACACCTAACAAGGACGAGAGACCATGGCGAACTACTCCGTCGCGGACGTCAAGAAGCTCCGCGAGCTCACCGCCGCCGGCATGATGGACTGCAAGAAGGCCCTGGAAGAGAACGACGGCGACTTCGACAAGGCCGTCGAGTACCTCCGGGTCAAGGGACTCAAGGGCGTCACCAAGCGCGAGGGCCGCACCGCCTCCAACGGCCTGGTAACGGCGCGGGTCGCCGCCGACAACAGCAAGGGCACCCTGCTGGAGCTCAACTGCGAGACCGACTTCGTGGCCAAGAGCGCCCGGTTCATCCAGGTCGCCACCGAGCTGGTCGAGCACGCCGCGACCACCGGCGCGGCCGAGGTCCCCGAGCTGCTCGCCACCACCTTCGCCGAGTCCGGCAAGAGCGTCCAGGAGTTCGTCGACGAGGCCAACGCCACGCTGGCCGAGAAGATCGAGCTGCGCCGCGTCGCCACCTTCGAGGGCGGGTTCGTCGGCACCTATCTGCACAAGACCTCCCCCGACCTGCCCGCGCAGGTGGGCGTCCTGGTCCAGCTGGACAAGCCCAACGCCGAGGTGGCCAAGGACGTCGCGCAGCACATCGCCGCGTTCTCCCCGACCTACCTCACCCGCGAGGACGTGCCGGCCGAGGTCGTCGCCACCGAGCGCCGCCTGGCCGAGGAGACCTCCCGCGAGGAGGGCAAGCCGGAGGCCGCGCTGCCGAAGATCGTCGAGGGCCGGGTCAACGGCTTCTTCAAGGACAACGTCGTGCTCGAGCAGGCCTTCGCCAAGGACCCCAAGAAGACCGTCAAGGGCATCCTCGACGAGGCCGGCGTCACCCTCCAGGCCTTCGCCCGGTTCCGGGTAGGAGCCTAAGTAGTAATCGAACGCCGCGCCGAGAGCCGGGTGTGTACAGTCGCACCCACTCTCCGCGCGGCGTTCGCGCAACCCGGCCCGGATGCAGTGGCAATGCGGCCCGTGACCGGACCTTACGCGCTCCCAGAAAACCCATCGCCAAACAGGAGGCAACCACCATGACGCAGGACAACGTCGGATCCGGGCGCTACCGCCGGGTCGTTCTGAAGCTCTCCGGTGAGGTCTTCGGCGGGGGCAGAGTCGGCGTCGACCCGGACGTGGTCCAGTCGATCGCCCGGCAGATCGCCGCGGCGCAGCAGGAGACCGGCACCCAGATCGCGGTCGTGGTCGGCGGCGGCAACTTCTTCCGCGGGGCGGAGCTGAAGAACCGCGGCATGGAGCAGGTCCGGGGCGATTACATGGGGATGCTGGGCACGGTGATGAACTGCCTGGCGCTGCAGGACTTCCTGGAGAAGCTGGGCATCGAGACCCGGGTGCAGACCGCGATCGCGATGGCGCAGGTGGCCGAGCCGTACATCCCGCGCAAGGCCATCCGGCACCTGGAGAAGGGCCGCGTGGTCATCTTCGGCGCCGGGGCCGGCATGCCGTTCTTCACCACCGACACCACCGCGGCCCAGCGGGCGCTGGAGATCGGCGCCGAGGTGGTGCTGATGGCCAAGCAGGGCGTGGACGGGATCTACGACTCCGACCCCAAGCTGAACAAGGCCGCGCTCAAGTTCGACTCGCTCGAGTACCGGGACGTGTTCAAACTCGGCCTGAACTTCGCCGACCGCACCGCCATCTCGCTGTGCATGGACAACAAGCTGCCGATCGTCTGTTTCGGGCTCGAAGGCGAGGGCAACATCGGCCAGGCCGTGGCCGGTGCCAAAATTGGCACCCTGGTCAGTCATGAAGCCACCCTCGTGGCGCAGTAACGTGAGTAGCAAAGCCAGGCTAGAAGTACCCGCCGGAAAAGGAGCCCAGAAGTGAGTGACGTGACTGACGAGATTCTCCTCGAAGCCGAGGACAAGATGGACAAGGCCGTCACGGTCGCCAAGGAGGACTTCGCCGCGATCCGCACCGGCCGGGCCGCTCCGGCGATGTTCAACAAGATCGTGGTGGAGTACTACGGCACCTTCACGCCGGTCCCGCAGCTGGCCTCGATCCAGGCCCCGGAGGCCCGGATGGCCATCATCAACCCCTACGACAAGGGTTCGCTGGGCGCCATCGAGAAGGCGATCCGGGACTCCGACCTCGGCGTGAACCCGGGCAACGACGGCAGCATCATCCGGGTGGTCTTCCCGCAGCTGACCGAGGAGCGCCGCAAGGAGTACATCAAGGTCGCCCGGACCAAGGCCGAGGACGCCAAGATCTCCATCCGCAATATCCGCCGGCACGCCAAGGAGGCCCTCGACAAGCTGGTCAAGGACGGCGAGATCGGCGAGGACGAGGGCAAGCGCGCGGAGAAGGAGCTCGACGGCTTCACCGCCCGGCACACCGGCCAGATCGACGAGGCGCTCAAGCACAAGGAAGCCGAGCTGCTCGAAGTCTGAGCCGCTGTCCGCGCCCGGCCCAGGGGTCCGGTCCTGCGTCCGGCCGCGCGGCCAGACATGCCCCGGCGGGACACGGCCGCGGGCCATCAAGTAGTGTCCTGCCGGAGAACTTGCCTGATCGGGAAAGGCCGCTGTGATGACTAGCGCCGTCAGAGGGAGGAACGCGGCGTCGGCCGACCGCGGACCGAACGACAGCTCGGACCACGGGTTCGACGGAGGATCGGGTGACAGGTTGAGTGATAGCACGGACCGGGGCCCGGCCGGACCGGGACGGGCCGGACGCAACCTGCCCGCCGCCGTGGCGGTGGGCGGCGCCCTCGGGCTGTCCCTGCTCGGCACGGTGATCTACGCCAAGGTCGTCTTCCTCGCCATCGTGATGGTGTCCGCGGTGCTGGCGCTGCGTGAGCTGAACACCGCCTTCGCCCAGCGCGACATCCACTTTCCGCTGATCCCGGTGGCCCTCGGCGGCAGCGGCATGCTGGCCGCCGCCTACTTCTCCGGCGAGGCCGCACTGGCCTCGGTGCTCGCGCTCACCGCGGTGGGCGTCCTGGTCTGGCGGCTCACCGACGGCGCCGACGGGTTCCTGCGCGACATCAGCGCCGGCCTGCTGGCCGCGGTCTACGTGCCCTTCCTGGCCGGTTTCGCCATATTGCTGGCCGCCGCCGACCACGGCACCCAACGGGCGATCATCTTCTTCGCCCTGGTGGTCTGCAACGACACCGGCGGCTACGCGACCGGGGTGCTCTTCGGCCGGCACCCGATCGCGCCGAAGATCTCGCCGAAGAAGTCCTGGGAGGGCCTGGTCGGCTCGCTGCTGACGGCCGGGGCCGCAGGCGCGATCATGATCGCGACCATGCTGCACGGGCAGTGGTGGCAGGGCGCGGTCCTCGGCGTGTGCGTGGTGGCCAGCGCCACCCTGGGCGACCTGTGCGAATCCATGATCAAGCGGGACCTCGGGATAAAAGACATGGGCACCCTGCTGCCGGGTCACGGCGGCATCATGGACCGGCTCGACTCGCTGCTGCCGACCGCGCCGGTGGTCTGGCTTCTGCTCGCGCTCTTCATCCCGCTGAAGTAAGCCGGCGTCCTGCGGCAGGGGTAATTCCGGGCCGGGCAGGCGTGGGACAATGAGCGGGATATGAATGCCCAGGATCTGCCCACACCGACCATCGCCCGCCCCAAGCCGGGGGAGCTGGTCTTCGAGGCCCCGCGCCGGGGCAAGCCGCCGCGCCATCTGGCCGACCTTGACCCGGCCGAGCGCAAGCAGGCGCTGATCAAGGCGGGCCTGCCGGGCTTCCGCGCGGCCCAGCTTTCCACACACTACTTCGAACGGCTGGCCGAGGACCCGAGCACCTGGACCGACATCCCGGCGGGCCAGCGCCAGCAGCTGAAGGACGCGCTGCTGCCGGAGCTGATGACCCCGGTCAAGGAGATCACCTGCGACGGCGGGACGACCCGCAAGGTGCTGTGGCGGTTGCACGACGGCGCGCTGGTCGAGTCCGTGCTGATGCGATACCCCGATCGGGTGACGATGTGTGTCTCCTCGCAGGCCGGCTGTGGGATGAACTGTCCCTTCTGCGCTACCGGGCAGGCCGGGCTGACCCGCAACATGTCCACCGCGGAGATCGTCGAGCAGGTCGTCGCCGGGGCGCGCGAACTCGCCCGCGGGGACGTTCCGGGCGGTGTCGGCCGGGTCTCCAACGTGGTCTTCATGGGCATGGGCGAGCCGATGGCCAACTACAACGCGGTGATCGGCGCCGTACGCCGGCTGACCGACCCCGCGCCGGGCGGCCTCGGGCTGTCCCAGCGGCACATCACCGTCTCCACGGTCGGCCTGGTGCCGGCGATCGAGAAGCTGATCGCCGAGGAGCTGAACGTCACCCTCGCGGTCTCCCTGCACGCCCCGGACGACGAGCTGCGCGACGAGCTGGTCCCGGTCAACACCCGCTGGAAGATCGGCGAGGTGCTGGGCGCCGCCTGGGAGTACGCGCGCACCACCAGGCGCCGGGTCTCGATCGAGTACGCGCTGATCCGGGACATCAACGACCAGGCCTGGCGGGCCGACCTGCTCGGCAAGCGGCTCAAGGGCAAGCTCGCGCACGTCAACCTGATCCCGCTCAACCCGACGCCGGGCTCGAAGTGGACCGCTTCCCGGCCGGAGGACGAGGACGCCTTCGTCCGCACGCTCCAGGCCTGGGGAGTGCCGGTTACCGTCCGGGACACCCGTGGTCGCGAGATCGACGGGGCCTGCGGTCAGCTCGCCGCGCTTGACAGCTGATCCGATACCATCCAGCGATGGTTAAGCACATCGTGTGGGACTGGAACGGCACCCTCTTCGACGATCAGGATCTGGTTGTCGCGGCCACGAACGCATCGGCCCGCGCCGTCGGGATGGACCGGCTGATCACCAATGAGGAGTACCAGCGCGGCTATCGCCGTCCGATGCTGGACTTCTACGCCGACATGCTCGGCTTCGCGCCGGACGAGGCGCAGTGGCGGATACTCGAGGAGGCCTTCAGGACCGCCTACGAAAGCGGCCGGCACGGCGCCGGGCTCAATGCGCAGGCGCTGGCCGCGATGGACAGCTGGGCGCCCAGGAGCCAGTCACTGCTGTCGATGTACGGACATGACGATCTGGTGGAGCTGACCAGGGGCTTCGGCTTGCACGGCCGGCTGGTCCGGATCGACGGCCGACCGCCGGAGCTGGACTTCGGGCCCAAGTACAAGTACCTCGCGCGGCACGTGGCGCAGCTTCAGACCGAGTATCCGGATCTGCTTCCTGGCGATGTCGCGCTGATCGGCGACTGCGTCGACGACGCTCATGCGGCCCTCCGGTTGGGTGCGGCGGCAGTGCTCTACACAGGTGGTTCGTCCAGTCGGGAGAATCTGGCCCAGGCCGGGGTACCGGTGGCCGAGTCGCTGATCGAGGCGGTCAGCTTGCTCATCGAGCCTTGAGGCGGTCGCGCGACCTCTCCGTGACGGCCGCCGCGCGGGGAGCCAGCCGACGGCGCAGCCGCCCGGCCAGCCGGTGGCCGGCCCCGCTGGCGAACAGGGCGCAGACGGTCAACAGCGCGGTGACCCCGATCGCCGCGAGGATCCAGCCGCCGCTCGAAACGGCCGTCACGGCCCGATAGAGCGGCGACTCCTTCGGCAGGCCCCGGAACACCGCCCCGCGCAGGATCGCCAGAGCGGCCGTACCGACCAGCGCGCCGAGCCCGGTGGCCAGGGCGACCCGCACGGCCGGCAGCAGCCAGCTGACGGCCCGTTCCGCGCCGACTTGGCGCAGGGCCTCGGCGGTGGCGGCCCGGTCCGCGGCGACCGAGTGTGCAGCCCAAAGCGACACGGCTGCGCCGGGGCACGTGGCCAGGACCAGGCCGAGCGCGGTCTTCCCGGGCAGCGCGTCGGCGAGCCCGGCGGCCAGCAGCACGGTCAACGGCAGCGTGGCCAGGACGGTACCGACGGAGAGCCGGAGCAGGCAGGCCGCCGCCGCGCCGCGCACGTTCAGGCTCAGCCGGACGGCCAGCCAGAGCAGCGCGGACTGCTGAGGTCCGGCGCCGCGCGGCGCGGCGAACGCGGAACTCATCGGTTGGCCTCCGCGCGGCCGGCGCCCAGATAGTCGGGCGCGCCCAGGGGGAGTCCACCGCGCGAACGGGGCTCTCGGGGCGGACTGAACAGGGTGGCCGGCTGAGGCTGCTGAGCCGGGTGCGCTGGCTGCGCCGGCTGCGCAGGCTGCGCCGGCTGCGTGGGCTGAGTCGGAGGCATGGGCTGTTCGGCCGGCGACGTGACTATCACCGAAGGCCGCGCCACCACCGTGGGCACTATGGGAGTCGACTTCGGGGCGCGCCTCGCGGTAGCCGGCGCGGTGGGCACCGGCTGGTTCGGGGTCCGCCCCTGGGTCATATCGACCCGGCGCTGGAAACGTCCGGCCAGGTCCTGCTCCCGCGTGAAGAACACCACTGAGGTGCCGTGCGAGCGGGCGATGGACAGCAGCATCCGCGCTATGGCTGCGACGTCGGCGCTGTCCAGACCGGCCAGCGGCTCGTCGGCGAACAGGACCAGGGGATCGGTGACCATGCCCCGGGCCAGCGCGGCCCGCCGCAGGCTCTCCTCGGGCAGGCTGCCGGCCCGGCGGCCGACGTGCTCGCCGAGCTCGAAGCGCTCCAGCCAGGTCCTGGCCCGGCGCACCGCCTCCTCCCGGGCGACCCCGGCGAAGATCAGCGGCAGCGCGACGTTCTGGTCCAGGCTCAGCTCCGGCACGAAGCCGGTGCGCTGCGGCACCAGGCCGTAGTTGCGCCGCTGGAACGAGCGCTTCTGGTCCGCGCTGAAGAGGTGGAAGGCCTTGCCGTTGGCCCAGATGCTGCCGCTGCTCGGCGTGATCCGCCCGGTCAGGCAGTGCAGCAGCGCGGTCTTGCCGGCCCGGGCCGGGCCGAGCACCGCGACCGTCTCGCCCTCGCCCACGGCCAGGTTCGCCTGCTGCAGAACACTGCCGTCGGCCGGGTAGCGCAGGGCCCGGGCGTCGAGGACTGGGTTGTCGGAGGGGAGGCTCACGTCGAACACTCTGCCCGAACGAGCGGTTTCGACTCCGCAAACTAGCTGAAATTCATCCAATCTGGGTATTGCCCGCTGCTTGAACTCCCCCTATTGCCGGTCGCCTGAACGGCCCGGCGGCTAATCCCCAGCCTGTGCACAAGCTCGGACGGCGTTAGGGCGCCATGACCCTCAACCGGGCCGATGAGCCCGGGACCTTCAGGACACTCTCTTTTCGAAGACTTCCGTCAGTGCCCGAGGAAGCGGCCGAACACGGCGGCCCGTCGCGACGGCCGGCCGGTCCGGTCCTCCTCGGCGTCCGCGGCGCCCATCACCCGCAGGCCGATGTTCGCGCCGAGCCAGCGGGCCGGCTCCGGTTCCCAGTTCGGCGAGCGGTGGCCCACCCAGGGCAGCGCGGTGAGCTCGGTGCGGCGGTCGAGCAGCAGGTCGGCCAGGGTGCGCCCGGCCAGGTTCGACGCGCCGACGCCGTCGCCGACGTAGCCGCCGGCCGTGGCCAGCTTGCGATCCCGGTCGAAGTTCACCGAGGCGAACCAGTCCCGTGGCACACCCAGGGCGCCACCCCAGGTGTGGGTCACCTTGACGCAGCCGAGCACCGGGAACAGGTCCGAGATGACCCGCTTGAGCTCGGCGTGTACGGCCGGCTCACGGTCGAACTCCGGCTTGATCGCCGAACCGAAGTGGTACGGAGCGCCGCGCCCACCGAAGGCGAGCCGGTTGTCGGCGGTGCGCTGGCCGTAGATGATCAGGTGCCGGTGGTCGGCGAAGCTCTGCCGGTCCTGCAGGCCGATCTGCGCCCAGGTCTCGGCCGACAACGGCTCGGTGGCCAGCATCAGGGAGTAGACCGGGGCGATCGCCCGCTTGAAACCGTTGATGGTCGGGGTGTAGCCCTCGGTCGCCCGGACCACGATGTCCGCGCGCACGCGGCCGTGCGGGGTGGTGACCACACCGTCGTTGATCGCGGAGACCGGAGTCTGCTCGTAGATGGTCACACCCATCCGCTCCACCGTCTCCGCCAGGCCGCGGACCAGCCGGGCCGGGTGGATCACGGCGCAGTGCGGGGTGTAGGTCGCGCCGAGCACGTTGGTCGCGTTGGCGTGCGTCTTGGCCTCATCGGCGCCGAGCAGCCGGTGGTCCGCCTCGCCGAATCCGAACTCGCGGTACTCCGCGATCTCCGCCTTCGCCCGCTCCAACTGCACCCCGGTCCGGGCCAGGACCACGGTCCCGCCCTTCTGGTAATGGCAGTCGATCCCCTCGGCCGTGGCCACGCTGCCCACTTCGTCCACGGTGTCGTTCAGCGCCCGCTGCAGCGCGGTGGCCGCGTCCCGGGACCCGGCCACCTTGGCGATCTTGCTCAGCCCGGACGGGAAGATGGCCGAGCACCAGCCGCCGTTGCGGCCCGAGGCGCCGAATCCGGCGAACCGGGCCTCCAGCACGGCCACCCGGAGCGTGGGGTCGGCCTTCTTCAGGTAGTACGCCGTCCACAGCCCGGTGTACCCGGCCCCGACGATGGCCACGTCCACCGCCTGATCGCCGGGGAGCGCGGGCCGGGGCGCCAGGTCGCCGGGGACGGAGTCGTGCCAGAACGACAGCGAGCGCGGATTGCTCACGGGAATGCCACTTCACTTTCGGTTTCGCGGTGGGGATCGGTTTCGCGGGATGAAAAAGGCCTAAGTCCCTGGGGGAAGGGACTCAGGCCCGTTGGTTCTGCTTCTGCTTCTGTCTCTAGCTACGCTTACAGCCTGGTCCAGGCCTCGGTCAGGACCGAGCGCAGGATCTGCTCGATCTCGTCGAAGTGGGTCTGGTCGCAGATCAGCGGCGGGGCGAGCTGCACGACCGGGTCGCCGCGGTCGTCGGCGCGGCAGTACAGGCCGTTGTCGAACAGCGCCTTGGACAGGAAGCCGCGTAGCAGGCGCTCGGACTCGTCGTCGTCGAACGTGGTCTTCGTCGCCTTGTCCTTGACCAGTTCGATCCCGTAGAAGTAGCCGTCGCCGCGCACGTCGCCGACGATCGGCAGGTCGCCGAGCTTCTCCAGGGTGGCCCGGAACTTGCCCTCGTTGTCGAGCACGTGCTGGTTGAGGCCCTCGCGCTCGAACAGGTCCAGGTTCGCCATGGCGACCGCGGAGGAGACCGGGTGGCCGCCAAAGGTGAAGCCGTGCGGGAAGTAGTTGGTGCCCTCGTAGAACGGCTCGGCGATCCGGTCGGACACGATGGTCGCGCCGATCGGGGAGTAGCCCGAGGTCATGCCCTTGGCGCAGGTGATGATGTCCGGGATGTAGCCGAACTTGTCACAGGCGAACATGGTGCCCAGCCGGCCGAAGGCGCAGATCACTTCGTCTGAGACGAGCAGCACGTCGTACTGGTCGCAGATCTCGCGCAGGCGGGCGAAGTATCCGGGCGGCGGCGGGAAGCAGCCGCCGGAGTTCTGCACCGGCTCGACGAAGACCGCGGCCACCGTGTCCGGGCCCTCCATCAGGATGGCCTGCTCGACCTGGTCGGCGGCCCAGCGGCCGAAGCGCTCCTCGTCCTTGCCCAGTTCCGGGACGCCGGAGATCTCCTCGGCCCGGTAGAAGTTGGTGTTGGGCACCTTGTGCGCGCCGGGGACCAGCGGCTCGAAGTACTTCTTGGCCTCCGGGATGCCGGTGATCGACAGGGCGCCGTGCGGGGTGCCGTGGTAGGCGATCGAGCGGCTGATCACCTTGTACTTGTTCGGCTTGCCGGTGAGCTGGAAGAACTGCTTGGCCAGCTTCCACGCGGTCTCCACGGCCTCGCCGCCGCCGGTGGTGAAGAAGACCTTGTTCAGGTCGCCCGGGGCGTGCTGGGCCAGCCGGTCGGCCAGCTCGATCGCGTTCGGGTGGGCGTAGGACCAGATCGGGAAGAAGGCCAGCTCCTTGGCCTGCTTGTAGGCCGCCGCGGCCAGTTCCTCCCGGCCGTGGCCGGCCTGGACGACGAACAGTCCGGCCAGGCCGTCGAGGTACTTGCGTCCGTTGGAGTCCCAGATATAGGCGCCCTCACCGCGGGTGATGATGGGGACGGGACTGTCCTTGTAACCGGACATCCGGGTGAAGTGCATCCAGAGGTGGTCGTATGCACTCTTGGAAAGATCGGACTGCGCTGTCGTCATCGGGTACCCCAGGTGTAGGTCTGTTTGTAGAGCTTCAGGTAAGCGAAGCTCTCCGTGCTTTTCACGTTGGGGATCGCACGGATCCCCTTGTTGATGATGGCCAGCAGCTGCTCGTCGTTCTCCGCAACCACCTCGACCATCAGGTCGAAGGAGCCGGCGGTGGCCACCACGTAGGTGATCTCGGCCATCTCCGAGAGCGCCTCGGCGATCGGCTCGATATCACCTTCGCACCTGATGCCGATCATCGCCTCCCGGTTGAAGCCGACGGTGAGCGGATCGGTGACCGCGACGATCTGCATCACGCCGGTGTCGGTCAGCTTCTGCACCCGCTGCCGCACCGCGGCCTCGGACAGGCCCACGGCCTTGCCGATCGTCGCGTAGGCGCGCCGGCCGTCCTGCTGGAGCTGTTCGATGATCGCCCTGGACAAAGAGTCCAGGACCTGCTGCTGGGGCGCTCTGTGCTGGTTCAACACAACTCCATCATGAATGCAGATACCGTTGTTTGGCAAGACGTGATCGATGGATTCCGCAACAAGTATTGCATTTTGATGCGGAATCCATTGTGATGCTTTTGTTGCCGGGTCTCGATCTTTACACTGGATCGGGCTAGGCTGACAGCGGAAAGTCAGGCGAGAGTCACACAATAAGAACAATAGCCAGCGTCGTTGGCCCGTTGTTCATATCACCGTTGACCACGCCGCCCGTACTCACACGCCACTTGTAGTCCATTCTGGATCGCTACGGAGAGTCACCTCATGGAATTGCAGCACCTGCGCAACATCGTCGCTGGTAAGCCGGTAGACACGATCGACGGCCGCACCAGCGAGATCATCGACCCGGTCACCGAACAGGTGATCGCCCTGGCGCCGGTATCCAGCGCGGCCGACGTGGACGCCGCCGTCCGCGCCGCCGCCGAGGCGTTCAAGACCTGGCGCCGGACCACCCCGGCCGAACGCCAGCGCGCACTGCTCAAGCTCGCCGACGCGGTCGAGGCCAGGGCCGAGGAGTTCGCCGCCGTGGAGTCGAGCAACACCGGCAAGCCGCTCGGGCTGACCCAGAGCGAGGAGCTCGTCCCGGTCGTCGACCAGCTCCGCTTCTTCGCCGGCGCCGCCCGGATCCTGGACGGCCGGGCCTCGGCCGAGTACATGGCCGGCCACACCTCCACCATCCGGCGCGAACCGGTCGGCGTCTGCGCCCAGGTCACCCCGTGGAACTACCCGCTGCTGATGGCGATCTGGAAGATCGCCCCGGCTATCGCGGCCGGCAACACCGTCGTGCTCAAGCCTTCCGACACCACCCCGATGTCCACGCTCCTGCTGGCCGAGGTCGCCCAGGAGTTCCTGCCCGCCGGCGTGTTCAACGTCGTGTGCGGCGACCGCGACACCGGCCGCGCGCTGGTCGAGCACCCGGTCCCGGCGATGGCCTCGATCACCGGCTCGGTCCGGGCCGGCATGGAGGTGGCCGCCAGCGCCGCCAAGGACGTCAAGCGGGTGCACCTGGAGCTCGGCGGCAAGGCCCCCTGCCTGGTCTTCGAGGACGCCGACATCGCCGCCGCGGTCGAGGGGATCTCGGTCGCCGGCTACTTCAACGCCGGCCAGGACTGCACCGCGGCCACCCGCGTGCTGGTGCACGAGTCGATCCACGACGAGTTCGTGGCCGCGCTGACCGAGGCCGCCGCCGCGACCAAGACCGGCCTGCCGGACGACGAGGACGTGCTCTACGGCCCGCTCAACAATGCCGGCCAGCTCAGCCGGGTGCACGGATTCATCGAGCGCCTGCCCGGGCACGCCGTGCTCAACACCGGCGGCCACCGGGTCGGGGACACCGGCTACTTCTACGCGCCGACCGTGGTCTCCGGGCTCAAGCAGGACGACGAGATCATCCAGAACGAGGTCTTCGGCCCGGTCATCACCGTGCAGAAGTTCGCCACCGAGCAGGAGGGCCTGGACTTCGCCAACGGCACCGTCTACGGCCTGGCCTCCTCGGTCTGGACCAAGGACCACGGCCGCGCGGCCCGCGCCTCGCGCGAGCTGGACTTCGGCTGCGTGTGGATCAACACCCACATCCCGCTGGTCGCCGAGATGCCGCACGGCGGCTTCGGCCAGTCCGGCTACGGCAAGGACCTGTCGATGTACGGATTCGAGGACTACACCCGGATCAAGCACGTGATGGCCTCGATCGAAGAGGGCTGACGATCCCCTGATCCGCTCCTTCCCGTT